>Ga0335078_10019586_pt1 | contig 10065 bp, 8 predicted proteins | sample Lox_Sample_32_FD_206711 | JGI IMG/M metagenome (GOLD analysis project Ga0335078, IMG submission 206711) | Soil microbial communities from Loxahatchee National Wildlife Refuge, Florida, United States - Lox_Sample_3.2 | ecosystem: Environmental > Terrestrial > Soil > Wetlands | place: USA: Florida...
AGATTCCACCCACTCTCGTTTTCCGCGACGAAACCGGCAGGACGGTTCATCTGGCGGACTACTTCGGCAAGAAGCCGGTGGTTCTGAACCTGGTTTACTACCAGTGCCCGATGCTGTGCGGTGAAGTGCTGAGCGGTCTGGAGAGCGCGTTACGTGTCTTGAAATTTGACGTAGGCAAGGAATTCGACGTCCTCACCATCAGCTTCGATCCCAAAGAAACGCCGGAAATGGCCGCAGCCAAGAAGGCTGAGTACCTCAAACGATACGGGCGGACGGGCGCGGCCAAGGGCTGGCATTTCCTGACTGGACCACAGGATTCCATCGACGCGCTCACCAAAGCCGCCGGCTTCCAGTATCAGTATGATCCCAAGACCGGTCAGTTCGCCCATGCCACGGCCATCATGGTGCTCACGCCGCAAGGGAAGATTGCGCAGTATTACTACGGCGTGGAGTTCGCGCCAAAAGACCTGCGGTTGGGATTGGTACAGGCTTCGCAAAACAAAATCGGCAACCTGGTGGATGAAGTCCTGCTCTACTGCTATCACTACAACCCGGATACGGGAAAGTATGGCGCCATTATCAGCCGCATTCTGAAGGTTGCCGCTGGCGCCACCATCTTTTTTCTGGGGACTTTTCTGATTGTGCTGTTCCGCCTGGGTTCGGTGTCGGAGCAACGACCACGTGAGTGATCTGATTTATGTTCGATAACTTTCCACTCTGGCCAGCGCGTGCCTCGACCGGGGCCGGCAATGTAGATGCGCTCTACATCTTTCTGGTGCTGCTCGCCAGTTTCATGAGCCTGGCCATCTTCGCCATGATCGTGATCTTTGCGCTGCGCTACCGTCGCCGCCGCGGAGTTGAAGCGGAACAGATTGAAGGTTCGACCGCGCTGGAGATCACGTGGTCCGTCATCCCGCTGGGAATTTTCATGGTCATCTTCGCCTGGGGCGCGGTGATTTACTTCCACGAGCGCACTCCACCGCGCGGCGCCACCGAAGTCTATGTAGTGGCCAAACAGTGGATGTGGAAGCTGGAGCACGAAGAGGGCCAGCGCGAGATCAACGAACTGCACGTCCCCGTGGGTCGCGACGTGAAGCTGATCATGACCTCGCAGGATGTGATCCATAGCTTCTACATTCCTGCCTTCCGCATCAAGCAGGATGTTCTGCCCGGCCGCTATACCACGCTGTGGTTTCGCGCCACCAAGCCCGGAGTCTATCACCTGTTCTGCGCCGAGTACTGCGGCACGCAGCATTCCGGCATGATTGGCCAGATCGTGGTTTTGGAGCCCGCGCAATACGAGGCCTGGCTTTCGGGAGGGCTGGCAACGGGATCGCTCGCTTCCAATGGTCAAAACATTTTTCAGCAGCTCGGCTGCCCCACCTGCCATCGCTCGGATGTTCAGGGCCGCGGGCCAAATCTGGCCGGAGTGTTTGGCAAGCCGGTGCTTCTGGAGGACGGGCGGACGGTGATCGCGGACGAAAATTACGTGCGCGAATCGATTTTGAGTCCCAGCGCGAAAGTGGTAAGCGGATTCAAACCCATCATGCCGGTTTTCCAGGGACTGGTGAGCGAAGAACAATTGAATGCGCTGGTGGCATACGTTAAATCGTTGAGTCCGCCTGCAGGAGCGGCCGGCGCTAAATCGCCAGAGACCCGAGAATAGAAGAGGCCAAGGATTAGCCATGGCAACCGCAGCAATCACCGCCGAACGCGAGCACTACCTGAACAAGGAGTACGGCATCCGCTCGTGGCTGCTCACCACCGACCATAAGCGCATCGCCCTGCTGTATCTGATGTCGATTACCTTCTTCTTCTTCATCGGAGGATTTTTCGCGCTCCTCATCCGCCTGGAACTCCTGACCCCGGCAGGCGATCTGGTGCAGGCCGATACCTACAACAAGCTCTTCACCATGCACGGCATGGTGATGATCTTCTTTTTCCTGATTCCCTCCATTCCAGCCGTGTTGGGAAATTTTCTGGTGCCGATCATGATCGGCGCCAAGGACCTGGCATTTCCGCGCATCAATTTACTGAGCTGGTATCTCTACATTATCGCCGGCGTCATGATGCTGCACTGCATCGTGACCGGCGGGGTCGACACCGGCTGGACATTCTACACGCCTTTCAGCACCGCCTTCAGCAATACGAAAGTCATTGAAGCCGGCCTTGCGATTTTCGTTGCCGGGTTCTCTTCCATCCTCACAGGGCTGAACTTTGTCGTTACCATCCACCGTATGCGCGCTCCCGGCATGACGTGGTCACGCCTGCCGCTGTTTATCTGGGCGCATTACGCGACCAGCATTATTCAGCTTCTGGGCACTCCGGTGCTGGCGATCACGCTGGTGTTAGTGGTCTTCGAGCGCGTCTTCCATCTGGGAATCTTCGATCCCACCCGCGGCGGCGATCCGCTTCTGTTCCAGCATCTGTTCTGGTTCTATTCGCATCCCGCCGTCTACATCATGATCTTACCCTCTATGGGCGTGGTCACTGAGATCATCCCTTGCTTCTCGCGGAAGCGGATTTTTGGCTACCACGCCGTAGCCCTTTCCAGCATCGCCATCGCTGTGTTTGGATTCCTGGTGTGGGCGCACCATATGTTCGTGGCCGGGATCTCGCTTTACTCCGCGCTGATTTTCTCGATCCTGAGCTATCTGGTTGCGATTCCCTCTGCAATCAAAGTTTTCAACTGGACCGCGACCATGTACAAAGGCTCGATCACTTTTTCGACGCCCATGCTTTACGCTTTTGGCTTCATTGGCCTGTTCACCATGGGCGGCCTGACCGGGTTATTTCTTTCAGCGCTGGGCATCGATGTCCACGTCACTGACACTTATTTCGTAGTCGCGCACTTCCACTACATCATGGTCGGCGGCGCGGTTATGGGCTATCTCGGAGGCATGCACTTCTGGTGGCCAAAAATTTCCGGCCGAATGTATCCGGAGTGGCTGGGCAAGTTCGCCGCTCTGATCGTGTTTCTGGGCTTCAATCTCACCTTCTTCCCGCAGTTTGTTCTTGGCTACCTTGGCATGCCGCGCCGTTATTGGCAGTATCCGCCGGAGTTCCAGGTGCTGAACGTGCTCTCGACCGCAGGCTCCACGATTCTCGCTGTCGGCTACGTTCTACCAATGTTGTATTTCCTGTGGTCGATGCGTTACGGCAAAATTGCCGACGACAACCCCTGGGGCGCAGCGGGTCTGGAGTGGAAGACCACCTCGCCTCCGCCGACATTCAACTTTGAAGAGACGCCCGAAGTGACCTGGGAGGCCTATAACTACGACGAGATTCCCGCGCCTGTGGAGGTGTCGCTTGAGCGATAGCCCAATTGCGGTGGAACAGCATGCCGAACACGGCCCGGAACTGCGGCATCACTTCGAAACCGCCGAACAGCAACGCAACGCAGCCTCGCTCGGAATGTGGATCTTCCTGGGCACCGAGATTATGTTTTTCGGCGGCATGTTCTGCGCCTACCTGATTTACCGCTTGAACTACTTCAACGAGTTCGCCGCCGGCAGCCGCAGCCTGGATGTCACGCTGGGCACCGTCAACACCATGGTTCTTATCTGCAGCAGCTTGACGGTGGCGCTGGGTGTGCGCGCCGCGCAGATGGGCAAGCGAACTCTGCTGGTGATTCTGCTGCTGCTGACAATCGTCTTCGGTTTCGCTTTCCTCGGGATCAAGGGTATCGAGTGGTATGACAAATACAAAGAGCATCACATCCCGGGCGCGTCGTTTGATGCCAGCGATCTGATTCGCGACTATCCGCAAATCCACATCGATCCCTCCCACGAGCAGCTTTACTTCTCGCTCTATTTCGCCATGACTGGACTGCATGCGCTGCACATGATCATCGGCGTAGGAATCTTCGCCTTCTTGACCTTCCACGCCTGGAAGGGACGCTACACGCCTCATTACTACACGCCGATCGAGATTGGCGGCCTGTACTGGCACTTCGTGGATATCGTCTGGATTTATCTTTTCCCGTTGTTATATCTGATCGACCGAAAGCCGCTGGGGTGAACCGTTATGTCGGAACACATCATGTCGAGCAAGCTGTATTACGGAATCTGGATCACTCTCATGATCCTGACCGTGGTGACGGCTAAAGTAGCCTTTATTGACTTGGGGCCGTTTAACACCGTCGTCGCCCTGGTGATCGCGACCTGCAAGGCCCTGCTGGTCGTTCTGTTTTTCATGCATGTAAAGTACGCCAGCGAGAAATTAACCAGGATGGTCATCATCTCTTCAATTTTCTGGCTTCTCATCCTGCTCTTTCTGAGTCTGGCGGACTACAGCACCCGTGCTCTCGGCCATGGATAACGAGTTGAAGGCTAGCTGAAAGCCTCCTTGCCCCCACCCACTTACAGCATCGTTCTGCCCGCATACAACGAGAGCGAGCGCATCGCTGCGACCCTGGATAAGATCTTCGCTCACGCGGAGGAGAACCGGTGGAGCCTTGAGGTCATCGTAGTAAATGACGGGTCTCGGGATGATACGGCCCAGATCGTCCGCCAGCGTTCCGAGCGGCATTCCAACTTAAAACTGTTGGAAAATCCCGGAAACCGGGGAAAGGGCTACAGCGTACGCCACGGCATGTTGCGCGCCCAAGGCGAAATATTGCTGTTCAGCGATGCGGACCTTTCCTCTCCGATCGCAGAGGCCGACAAGCTCTTCCTGGCGATCCAAAGTGGCGCGGATGTGGCAATTGGCTCGCGCTGGCTGAAAACCGAACTGCAGATTCAGCGGCAACCTCTTCATCGCCAGCTCTTCGGACGAATTTTCAATCTCGTCTTGCGCCTGCTGCTGGGATTGCAGTTCAAAGACACGCAATGCGGTTTTAAGGCTTTTACGCAGAAAGCGGCGCGATGCCTGTTTCCGCTGCAGAGAATCGAGCGCTGGGGATTCGATCCCGAATTGCTCTACCTGGCGGAAAGGTTCCATTTCACGATCGAGGAAGTCCCGGTGCAGTGGTCGCACCGCGAAGGTACACGCATCCATCCCCTGCGCGATGGCATTCGCATGTTCGGAGACGTACTGAAAATTCGCTGGGGGGCGATCAGCGGAAAGTATGCCGGATGTCCCACAGCGGCGGAGCCGTTATGAGGCAATTTTCAGAGGCAGCGGCAGCGCCTTCATTGTGATCCCAACGCCCTTCCGGAAGACTACCGTCATTCGGGAGGCGCATTGGTCGCATAGCCAGAAAAATTCCACTCCACGTGATTCTTTCCTGGGGGCAACACCCGAGTCCTTGACTCCCTGCAGCCGGTCCCAACGAAAAAGCTTCCCTCCGCGCATGTAAAGGAACCGGGTGGAGCACTCCGGGTTAGCACACTTGGACAGCATGGCTGCCTGCCGGCGCTGGTAAATGTGTGAACTCATTCTACACCTTCGGATTTCACTTTCCATGGTCTGAGCGGCAAGCCCTTCTTGCTTTTTTACAAAACTATCTCGGGTTCGTGGGGTTAGGAGTGTGGCAGATGGCGCGTTTACATCCTGGCTGGCGCAGACAGCATCCAAGGCAGGGTTGATCGCAGGCACAGGAGTGCTGTTCATGGTGAGAATCACAATCGTTTGTTTGTCGGTTTGCTTTCTGACCACCCTCGGCTACGGCCAACTGCCGGGTGGAAATGTCTTTGTCGGATATTCCTATTTAAGCGCGGACCTTAATGCCGGGAGCCGCACCAGCCTGAACGGCTGGAACGCGTCAGCGGAGGTAAAGGTGTTCCCGTTTATCGGGCTCGTCGGCGATTTCAGCGGGCACTATGGTTCCCCCAGCGTTCAGTCCAGTGGACTCTGTGTGGTGCCGGTTGGAAGCTTGCCCGGAGGCTGCGCCAATATCACCAGCGTCAGCGCCAGCGAACATAACTTCCTTTTCGGTCCACGAGTTTCTTTCTCGGTGGGAAAATTTCGTCCATTTGTGCACGCCCTGATTGGCGCCGGGCATATCAGCGAAAGCGCAACCGGATTATCGAACTCCAGCACATCATTTGCTGATGCCCTGGGCGGCGGCCTCGACTATCATCTGATCCCGCTGATCAGCTGGCGGATTCAGGCTGATGCGTTGCAGACGAGGTTCTTCAGCGGTACACAGAATAATGTTCGGATTTCTACCGGGATCGTGGTTCATTTCTAGGAGAGACTACTGCCGCTTGGGCGAAGGTCAAGACCTTTAACCGCCGAGTTCGCCAAGAAAAGCCGCTGCGGATGCGAAGAAATCGCAAAAGCGAATCAGGACATTATCCGGCGCCGGCGATGGATTGACGAGTCTCAGTTTGGCCCCTAATATGGGTGCGCACTTCGCGCGCCCTTTTTCTTGATCGGCCAGACCATCTCGCACTATCGCGTCATCGAGAAGCTCGGTGGCGGCGGCATGGGTGTCGTCTATAAAGCCGAGGACATCAAACTCGGCCGGTTTGTAGCCCTGAAGTTCCTGCCCGACGAATTAGCCAAAGATCCGCAAGCCTTGAGCCGCTTCCAGCGCGAGGCCAAAGCCGCATCGGCGCTGAATCATCCCAACATCTGCACGGTGTATGAAATCGACGAGCAGAACGGCCAGGCTTTTATTGCCATGGAGTTTTTGGACGGGATGACCCTGAAACACCGGATAGCGGGCCGACCGGTGGAGACGGATGTCATGCTGTCGCTCGCCATCGAGATTGCCGATGCGCTCGATGCCGCGCACGCGGAAAATATTGTCCACCGCGACATAAAACCAGCCAACATTTTTGTGACCAAGCGCGGTCATGCCAAGATTCTGGATTTCGGCTTGGCCAAGGTGGTGGCCGCAACGGGCGCATCGGGCAAAACCGAATTGGGCGCCACGCAGACCGGTTCCATCGACCAGCAGCATCTCACCAGTCCGGGTACGGCTCTGGGCACGGTGGCTTATATGTCGCCGGAACAAGTTCGCGGCAAGGAACTCGACGCTCGCACCGACCTGTTTTCGTTTGGTGCGGTTCTGTACGAGATGGCGACCGGAACTTTGCCATTTCGCGGAGAAACTTCCGGAGTGATCTCCCACGCCATTCTGGATCGGGAACCGATACCCGCGGTTCGGCTGAATCCTGATCTGCCGGCGAAGCTCGAAGACGTCATCAACCGGGCCATGGAGAAAGACCGGGAGCTGCGCTACCAGAGCGCGAAGGAGATGCGGTCTGAGTTGCTGCGGCTGAAGCGCGATACGGAAACGGGCCGCTCCGTGACCACAAGCTCGGCTTCAGAACACGTGCCAGCGGACATCCCCGTCCGCGCCGAACGAAGTTCCGCAGAACTGGCGAGCAGTAGCTCGCCAGCCCAGACGGGGACGTCTGGGTCTACGCAGTTTGTGCCCGCCACTGCGGGAAGCAAACTTTTGTGGGTGGCGGGATTTGCCATCGTCGTTGCGCTGATCGCTGGTGGCCTCTACTGGCGCTCGCGGTCGGCAGCGCCCGTGGCCAATGCAACGCCCCTCAGCGAAAAAGACACGGTCGTCCTGGCCGACTTCACCAACACGACCAACGACCCCGTGTTTGATGGCACGCTCAAGCAGGCGCTGGCTGTCGATCTGGAGCAGTCGCCTTTCCTCAACATTCTTTCGGACCGGAAAGTCGGTGAGACGATGCGCCTGATGGGCCGCGCACCGACTGACCGCATCACGGAGGATGTCGCCAAAGAACTTTGCGTGCGCACTGGGAGCAAGGCTATTTTGGCAGGCTCGGTTTCCAATCTTGGCAGCCAGTATGTGATCGGTCTGGAGGCGGCGGCTTGCAGCACCGGGGACACGCTCGCCAAAGAGCAAGCGGAGGCGGCCAGCAAAGAGGGGGTGCTCAAGGCACTGGGTACGGCGGCATCCAGCCTGCGCGCCAAGCTGGGAGAATCGCTGGCGTCGGTGCAGAAGTTTGACGTCCCCATCGAGGTCACCACGCCGTCGCTCGAGGCTTTGAAGGCTTACAGCATGGCGATCACGACTTCACGCACCAAGGGCGACGCCGAGGCGATACCCTTCGTGAAACGAGCTCTCGAGCTCGACCCTAATTTCGCCATGGCCTACACCTATCTGGGAGTTGCCTACAGCAACCTGGGACAGGCCAGTCTGGCTGCTGAGAATGCGAGTAAGGCATACAGCCTGGTGGACCGGGTGAGCGAACGCGAGAGGTATCGCATCTCTGCATTTTATTTTCAGTTTGTGACCGGGGAGTTGGAAAAGGCCACCGAGGCTTATCAACTCTGGGCCAAAAGCTATCCCCGCGATTTCGTGCCCCACGGCAACCTGGTGACGATTTACTCCGCTCTTGGACAGTATGACAAGGCTCTCGCCGAACAGGAGGAATCTTTGCGCCTGGAGCCGAACCTGGTCGGTTATGCCAACCTGGCAAGCATGTACATCAACCTTAACCGGCTGGATGAAGCCAAAGCAACGATCGAGCAGGCCCAGGCACGCAAGCTGGACGCTCTGACCCTGCGTTCTTACATCTACACTCTGGCGTTTCTGCGGGGCGATGCGCAGGACATGGAACGGCAGGTGGCGTGGGCGGCCGGCCGGCCGGGCGAAGAGGATCAGATGCTCGCCAATCAGGCTGATACCGAGGCCTATTACGGGCATCTGATCAAAGCGCGAGACTTCTCGCGACGCGCGAGGGACTCGGCACTCCGCGCCGACGCCAAGGAAACCGCCGCATTGTGGCAGGCACTGGCCGCCGCGCACGAAGCCGAATTTGGCAATGCCGCGAACGCAAAACAGGATGCCGCGGCAGCCTTGGCACTGGCTCCCGGCCGCGATGTAAAGGTATGGGTAGCCCTGGCGCTGGCGCGGGCTGGGGATACGGGCGGCGCCAAGAAACTAGTTGAAGAGTTGCAGAAGAGTGACCGGTTGAACACGCTTCTGAAGGTCTATGTGTTTCCCACTCTCGAAGGAGCAATCGCGGTGAGTGAAGGCAATTCCGCCCAAGCGGTGACGCTCCTGGAAGCGGCGGCTCCGTACGAACTGGGCGGGACAAGCTCACTGGGCGCTATCTATCCTGCTTATGTGCGCGGTCAGGCCTACCTCGGGGAACACAACGGTCTAGCTGCCGAGGGCGAGTTCCAAAAGCTGCTCGATCATCGCGGCATCGTGCAGAATTACCTGCTGGGCGCTCTGGCCCATCTCCAAATCGGTCGCGCCTACGCGATGGCGGGCGACACGGCAAAGGCGAAGAGCGCATACCAGGATTTCTTCGCGCTGTGGAAAGACGCTGATTCTGACATTCCGATTCTGAAGGAAGCCAAGACAGAGTTCGCCAAGCTGTAGTGAAGTCTTTTCCCGATCAGCGGCTGCCAGCCAGTAATTGCTCCTCCGCCTGGCCGGCCGCTGGGTTGGCACACTTTTCCAGAATGACGGGCACTTCTTCCAGCGCTCGATTGGAATAGTTGCTGACGTTTTTACGGAATTGCTCGAAGGCCGCGGGTTCAAGCAAACGCCTTACGCTCTCGGAAATTTCCCGGAAGGATGGGACAACGATTCCGAATCCATTCTCGGTGACCCATTCTGCGTTGTAGCGTTCCTGCGGCAGAGTCTTCGCGTTGCACTCGACGATCACCGGCAGCCGGAGTTGTAGAGCTTCGCTGATGGAGCCGGGCCCCGGTTTTCCGATAAAGAAGTCAGCCAGCGCCATGTAATGCTCCACATTCGAGCAAAATCCTTCAACCCGTATACGCTTCCTGGTCTTCAGAGCCTGCAGATCGGACACCAGTTTCTGGTTGTGTCCGCAAATCAGGATGAGCTGAAGATCCTGTTCGACCTGGTCCAGCCTTCGCGTGATGTCTACCATCACCCGCGAACCGTGCCCGCCAAACAAGACAATTCCGGTAGGACAATCCGGCGCAAGCCCCAGCCGCTGCCGTTCTGCGGCCCGATCGACGGCAGCCCTCTGATAGAACTTTGGCTTCAGAACCATGCCGGAGGTGCGGAAGACATGATCGTCAGCGTGACCCATGGCCAAAGCTTGCTGCCGCGCCCGCTCGGTTCCGGCGATAATGTATCCCGATTCCGGCTCGATCCAGAAACGTGGCGGGTAGTCTGCTAGATCAGTCAGCAGCGTAACGAAGGGC
>Ga0335078_10019588_pt1 | contig 10064 bp, 9 predicted proteins | sample Lox_Sample_32_FD_206711 | JGI IMG/M metagenome (GOLD analysis project Ga0335078, IMG submission 206711) | Soil microbial communities from Loxahatchee National Wildlife Refuge, Florida, United States - Lox_Sample_3.2 | ecosystem: Environmental > Terrestrial > Soil > Wetlands | place: USA: Florida...
AGATGTCGACGATCTACAAGATTTTGCCTGACTCGCAGTGGCGCGCGGCCGAACGCGCCGGCGTTTTCCGCGGCTCGCCGATCGATATTCGCGATGGCTTCATTCATTTTTCCACGGCTGCGCAAGTCGTCGAGACCGCAGCCAAACATTTCGCCGGCCAACGCGACTTACTGCTGCTGCATGTCGATGCGGATCGGCTCGGAGATCGCCTGCGCTGGGAGCCCTCGCGTGGCGGCGCGCTGTTCCCGCATCTTTACGGCGAGCTTGCGCTTGCGGCGATCCTGGGCGTCGATCCATTGCCGCTCGGCGCCGACGGGAGCCACCAATTTCCGCCGTTGCAGCGATGATTGCGGCGGGGACGCCAGGGGAACTAACGACGCCGCACAGGCTTATCTCTGTGCACCGCAACAAGGACGATCCAAATGTCCCTGCCGAGCGAAAACTGGGGAACCATCCACCCCTCCGTCTACCGTCAATCGAACGAACCCGCGCGCCGCGTGTCGGCGACACTGCGGCCGAGTGGTGCCGTGCGTTATCGCTGCCCGGTCACCCATAGTTTCGTCCTGGTTACCGATCCTGCGGTCCTTGCCCGCATTGCCGAGCGCGACACACGCATGCGCTGTATGGATTGCGGTGAGATGCACCTCTTGATGCACGATACGTTCCTGCACGCTCGCGACTGAGTTGTCGGCAAGACGCCAAACCTCTAGACTTGCTCGCTCGGGAACCCGGCAATTCCTGTCCCGGCCTTTTGGGGGAGCATCATGCGTTACCTGTTCGCCGCCAGCGCCGCCGCGCTGCTGCTAAGCGCTGCAACCGCCTTTGCCGCCGACCCGGTTGGCAGCTATGCGGTGACCGGTAAAAATCCCGGCGGCGACAGCCAATACAGCGGCACGGTCACAATCGAGAAAACCGGTCAGACCTATCGCGTGATCTGGGTGGTCGGCGGCACGCGTTACGTCGGCACCGGCATCGGCGATAAGGATTTCCTGGCCGTCTCCTACAAGTCCGGCAGCGATACCGGCCTCGCACTTTACGGTGCCGATGGCGGCAATTGGGAAGGCGTTTGGACCTATGCCGGCGGCAAGGAGATCGGCACCGAAATCTGGAAGCGGCAATAGCCCGAACCCCTCGTCAGCCTTTCGGCGTCGCGGAGTCTGCCGTTAAACGGCTAAGCGATTGGAAAATCAGGCGTTAACCCCCCGCTAACCATAAACTGGGCAAATATTGCCGGGAATGGGTATTCGCCCACCACGGATCGGCATTACCGCACCTATGGGCGGTATCCGCTTCGCGTTGGGTCAGCGCAGTTCTTGGCAGGCATGAGCGACATCACCGCCGCACCGGCATCGGCGACCGGCGCCATCAAGCTCCCTCGATTAGGCGACATCGGCGCTCTCATGAAGCGCGGCGACATCGCGCTCGCCGTGGGCGTGCTCGCGATTCTCGTCGTCCTCATTCTGCCGCTGCCGCCGCTGCTGCTCGACCTCAGCCTTGCGCTCTCGATCATTCTGTCGGTGCTGATCCTGATGACGGCGCTGTTCATCCAGGCGCCGCTCGAGTTCTCCTCGTTCCCGACCGTGCTGCTGATCGCGACCATGCTGCGGCTCGCGCTCAATCTTGCCTCGACGCGCCTGATCCTCGCTCACGGCCACGAGGGCACCGACGCCGCCGGCCACGTCATCGAAGCCTTCGGCAACTTCGTGATGAGCGGCAATTTCGTCATCGGCATCATCGTCTTCACGATCTTGGTGATCGTGAACTTTGTGGTGATCACCAAGGGTTCCGGCCGTATCGCCGAAGTCGCCGCGCGCTTCCATCTCGACGCCATGCCCGGCAAGCAGATGGCGATCGACGCGGACCTCTCGGCGGGGCTGATCGATGAAAAGGAGGCCCGCCGGCGCCGGCAGAAGCTCGAAGACGAAGGCGGCTTCTTCGGCGCCATGGACGGCGCCTCCAAATTCGTGCGCGGGGATGCGATCGCCGGCTTGCTGGTGGTGTTCATCAACGTCATCGGTGGCATGATCATCGGCATCGCCCAACAGGGCCTGAGCTTTTCCGACGCCGCGCATTCCTACACGATCCTCACCGTCGGCGACGGCCTGGTCACGCAAATCCCGGCCTTGATCGTATCGACCGCTGCCGGCCTGCTGGTATCGAAGGCAGGCGTGATGGGCTCGGCCGACAAGGCGCTGCTCAAGCAGCTCTCCGGCTATCCGAAGGCGCTTGGCATGTCGGCCGCGGTGATGCTGGTGATGGCGCTGCTGCCCGGAATCCCCATGCTGCCGTTTCTCGCCCTCGGTGGCGGAGCCGCGGCGCTCGCCTTCATCATCGACAAGCGCACGAAACTTGCCGCCGCCAGCGAAGCGAGCAAGGCAGCCGCCGACGCCAAGGGCGATGCCAAGGACGAGCCGATCTCCGCCTCACTCAAGATGGACGATCTCAAGATCGAACTCGGCTACGCGCTTTTGCCGCTCGTCAATGCGCCGAACGGCAGCGATCGGCTCACCGAGCAGATCAAGGCGCTGCGGCGTTCGCTCGCCGCCGAAATGGGCTTCGTCATGCCGGCGGTGCGCATTCTCGACAACGTGCAGTTCGACGCCAACAGCTACGTCATCAAGATCAAGGAAGTCGAGGCCGGCTCGGGCAAGGTCTGGCCCGGACAGTACATGGTCATGGACCCGGCCGGCGGTCAGGTGAAGCTGCCCGGCACCCATACGACCGAGCCAACCTTCGGCTTGCCGGCAACCTGGGTCGATGCCGCGATCAAGGAAGAGGCGACGCTCAAGGGCTATACCGTGGTCGACGCGGCCACCGTGCTATCGACGCATTTGACCGAGTTGCTCAAGGGCAACATGGCTGAGCTCTTGTCCTACGGCGAGGTGCAGAAACTGCTCAAGGAGCTGCCAAAGGAGCAAGCCGAATTGCTCAAGGACCTGGTGCCCTCGCAGATCTCCGCTTCGGGCATTCAGCGGGTCCTGCAGCTGTTGCTGGCCGAGCGCGTATCGATCCGCGATCTCGCCACCATCCTGGAGGGTATCGCCGACGGCATCGGCGGCTCGCGCAATCCGATCATGCTGGCTGAGCATGTGCGGGCGCGCCTGTCGCGTCAGCTCTGCGCGCAGCACACCAGTCCGAGCGGCTACCTGCCGCTGATCGCGCTGTCGGCGCGCTGGGAACAGGCCTTCGCCGAATCCATGGTCGGTCAGGGCGACGAGCGGCAATTGGCGATGCAACCCTCCAAGCTGTCGGAATTCATCACGCTGGTGCGCGAGAAATTCGAGGAGGCGGCGCGCGAAGGCGAAGCGCCGGTGCTGGTCACCTCGGCCGGCATTCGTCCGTTCGTGCGCGGCATCATCGAGCGCTTCCGCGCGCAGACGCCGGTGCTATCGCAAAGCGAAATCTACCCGCGCGCGCGGTTGAAAACGGTGGGCAGTATCTAGCGTCTTTCCCAGGACGCGTGAGCCCTACTCCGCCGCCTCGACCGGCTCCTCGGGCACGATCGAAGCCTCGTCATGCGAACCAGTGCGCGCGCGAATATTGTCGTTGCGCTTCTTGCGGGCGAGCGCGGCCTCGCCACCGGCGGTCGCGTGATAGATTTCCAGTGTTTCAAATTCATCGGCCTTGGGCGGCGCGATAGCGAGATCGGAGTACGTCCAGCGGTCGGGCGCATTGAGCGCCTTCTTCAGCAATGCTTTGCAGCGCAGATAGACACGCGCGTACTTAAAAAATTTCAGCGCGCTGCCGCCCCAATACTTCGCGTAGAACAGCAGCGGATTTTCGATGGGCAGGCCACTGCGCCGGTCGCGCCGATATTTGAGGCGGATGGCGCCGCTCTCCAGCGGGTGCACGCCTTCAAACAGGATCGTCACGTAGAACCATAGGATTGTGGAGAGCGTCGTTTCCGGACGTCCGATCGGACAGGCGCAAGTGCGTCGCAAAATCGTGTTTATGTGTTCCGGCGTATAGAAGGCGAGCCACGCGGCGCGATAGGCGTCCTCCCACTCAGCATCCGACATCTTGCCGTGATGCGCGACGCGGTGATTGAGGTCGTATTTGTTCATGTCCGGATCCATCCAGACGCCCTTGCCAGAAAGCGTCTTGTGGTCTTCCGATCCGGGCAGCGGCGTCAGGAAGAAGAACTCGAGGATATCGATGGGCAGTTCGCGCTTGATGATCTCCACGTCGCGCAGAATCGATTCGCGCGTATCGGCGGGAAAACCGAGGATGTAACCGGCATAGGTGATGGCGCCGTGATTGCGCCACATCTGCAGCATCTCGCGGTATTCGGTGATCTTGTTCTGCCGCTTCTTGGCGGCGATCAGATTGTCCGGGTTGATGTTCTCCAGCCCGATGAAGGCGCGGCGAACGCCGGCCTTGGTCGCCTTCTCGATGAAACGGGGGATCTTGTGGCAGAGCGTGTCGACCTGGATGGTGAAACCGATATTCATCCCCTCGCGTTGCCGCATCTGGATCAAGCGGTCGAACAGCGACTCCCAGTCGCTGTTGCGCGCGAAGTTATCGTCGGTGATGAAAAATCGCTTGATGCCCTCGGCGTAGTTCTCGCGCACGATCTTTTCCAGATCGTCGGCCGAGCGGATGCGGCTTTTGCGCCCCTGCACGTTGATGATAGTGCAGAACGAACATTGATAGGGGCAGCCGCGGCCGAGGTCGATCGACGACAGGTTGCCGACGGTGCGCTTGACGTGCTTGCGCGGCAGATAGGGCGCGGGCTCCCCGGCGAGCTGCGGCAGCGCGTCCATGTAGTTGTAAAGCGGCGCGAGCTTGCCGGCATAAGCATCGCGCAGCACGTGATCGAGCCTGCCCTCTTCGGCCTCGCCGGCAAAAAAGGAGATGCCCATATCCTGCGCCGCTTTGATATCGGCCGGCAGCTCCGGCAGCATGGAAATGCAGCCGGAAACATGGAAGCCGCCGATGCAGACCGGCAACTTCGCGGCGAGAAACGGCTGCGCCAGATCGACCGCGCGGGGAAACTGGTTCGATTGCACGCCGACGAGGCCGATCAGCGCCCGCCCACCTTCCCGGCGGATCATCTCGATGATTTTGTCAGGCCGCACCCGCCGATTGGTTTCGTCATAAGTGTGCAGGCGCATCTCGACGCCCGCCCCGAGCACCTCCCGGCGCCGCGCGTCCTCGGCAAGGGCGTTGAGGCAAGCGAGCGTGTTCGACGGGATCGCCGAGCGGAACCATTGAATGGGATAGCCATCGTCATCGTAATGCGTCGGCTTGATCATTACGAAGTGGAACAGACCGGATTTTTCGCGCCCCTCTGACCCCGACATGACCCTCCAATGACGTTCCGCTAGCGAAATCCGCTGGTTTGAGCCTCGATTGAGGCACCACAGCCAATTAATGCCTGCAATTCGGCGGCAAGTCACGGCAAAAGCGCGGCAAACTGGTGGCTACTAGCGCGAAAGTGCGCCGATCCCGGCGCTTCAATCATCCGTGAAATGCGCTTGGGAACTGTGACGGCGTCCCTACGTTAGCCCGCACGCAACATGAACCTTTTTCAGGGTCGGACTGACAAAGAGGCATGACCTTGGAGGCAGTTATGAATTGGTCGCTCTACAACGCTGACCGCGCCACGCATTTGAAGATCGTGGTGGTAGGTCTTGCTGCCGCGCTGCTGATCGCGGTGATCACCATTTCCGCGCATCAGTTCAATCTCGGCACCGATATTCTGACCGCGCAGTCGCCGACGGTGATTAAGGCCGGCGGGCCGGTCGCCTTCACCGACCGCAACGGCCCGACGATCCGCTGACCGCGCGCTTTCCCAAACCTCCCGCAGACTTGGCGCGCCGCCACCCGCGGCGCGCGTTTTTCTCTGCGGCTATTTGATCACCAGCGCCGGCAACCACAGCGACAGCGCCGGGATGAACGTGACCAGCATCAACACCGCGAACATCACGCCGTAGAACGGCCAGATGCCGCGCATCACCTCTTCCAGCTTGACGTTGCCGACGGCGCAACCGACGAACAGCGTCGAGCCGACCGGCGGCGTCAGCAGCCCGATCCCGAGGTTGAGCAACATGATCATGCCGAAGTGAACCGGATCGACGCCGAGCTTCATCACCACCGGCAGCAGGATCGGCGTGCAGATCAGGATCAGCGGCGCCATGTCCATGAGGCAGCCGAGCACTAGGAGCATGAAATTGATCAGCATCAGGATAACGTATTTGTTTTCCGATACCGAAAGGAAGAACGCTGTAATCTTGGCCGGCATCTGCATCAGCGCCATCACATAGCCGAAGGACGAGGCCATCGCGATCAGCGTCATCACCATGGCGACCGTCTTCAGCGTGCGATGAACGAGCGTCGGCAGGTCGCGCCAGCGGTAGTCGCGGTAGATGAACATGGTGACGAAAAAGGCCCAGATGCAGGCGACCGCTCCCGCCTCGATCGCGGTGAATACGCCGAGCAAAATGCCGCCGATGATGATGGCGATGGTGATCATGCCCCAGGTGGCGTCGATCGTAATCCGGATCGCCTCGCGCAGCGGCACCGCATCGCCCTTCGGGTGGCCGTCGCGATAGGCCATGAATAGGCACAATAGGATCAACGCAAGACCGAGCAGCAGGCCGGGCACAACGCCGGCCATGAAAAGGCTGATGATCGAGATTGTGCCGCCGGTCGCCAGCGAATAGATCACCGCGTTGTGGCTCGGTGGCACCAGAATCGCCTGCAGCGAGCCGCTGATCGTCACGTTGGTGGCGAAGACGCGCGGATAGCCGACTTTCTCCATCTGCGGGATCATGACCGAGCCGATGGCCGAGGTGTCGGCGACCGAGGATCCCGAAATGCCGCTGAGGAAGGTGGTGGCGATGATGTTGACCGCCGACAGCCCACCGCGCACGCGCACGATGCCAACGATGACATTGGCGAACCGCACGAGACGCCGCGCCATGCCCCCTTCCGCCATGATGGCGCCGGCCAGCACGAAGAACGGTATCGTGAGCATCGCAACCTTGGAGACACCGTCGGAGATTTTCAACATCACCGCTTCCGGCGGAATGCCGATCCATAAGGCCCCGGCGAGCGCACCGATGCCGAGCGAATACGAAATCGGCATGCCGATGGCGAAGCACAGGAACAAGGTGCCGAGGAGAATGGCGAGGTCCATGGCGGCTTGCGCTCACTCGAAAGGCGCGGCCTGCTCGGCATGCGCATCGACGCCGATCGGGGGCCGGCCGAGCCAGAGATGCTCGACGATGAACAGCAGCGTGAAGGCTCCGCCGAAGGGAATCGGCGAATAGACGATGCCGACGCGCAGCGAGGGAAATTCGGCGATGGTGTTGTCCCACGTCGCCACGCACAGCCGATAGCCATAAACCAGCATGAACAGCGCCATCACCGCCATCAACAGCTCGACGATGTACTCGCAGGCCTTGCGCAGCGGCGCCGGCAGCAGGCCAACGCCGATGGTGACGTTCATGTGGATGCCAAGCCGATAGCACGCGGCGGCGCCGAAGAATGTCAGCACGATGGTCAGCAGCACCGCCGTCGGTTCCGGCCATGACGCGGCGCTGTTGAGCACATAGCGGGTGAATACCGCCCAGGGGATCACCGCGGAAATGAGCACCAGCGCCACGCCCGCAAGCACGACGCAGACGAGATACGCCCAGTCCATCAGTTTGCGGTACGAAGCGGCCATGCAAGTTGCCTCGGTCATGCCCGCGTCTGTTGCGGGCAGCCACGCCTTGCTTCCTTGCAAAGACGTGGATGGCCGGGACCAGCCCGGCCATGACACTCGAGCGTCACTTCACGGCCTGGATGCGCTTGATCAGCTCGGCGTATTTGGGTCCGTATTTGTCCCACACCGGCTTGACCGATTCCTGGAACTTCTTCTTCTCGGCGTCGGAAACGGGGATGATCTGGATGCCGGCGGCCTTGGCCTTTTCCATCGCCTTCTGCTCGTACTCCTTCCAGAGCGTGCGCTCGTCCATCTGCGCCGCGCGGGCGAATTTCACGATCAGGCTTTGATCGTCTTTCGACAGGCTGTCCCAGATCTTCTTCGACATCACCAGCACTTCCGGCACGATCAGGTGCTCGTCGATCGTGTAGTACTTCGCCACCTGATAATGATTGTCGAAGACGAAGCTCGGCGGATTGTTCTCGGCCCCGTCCACCACGCCGGTCTGCAGCGCGCTGAACACCTGGTCGTAGCCGAGCGGCACGCCGTTCGCGCCCATCGAATTCGCCATGGCGACGAACATCGGATTGCCCATGACGCGGATCTTCATCCCCTTGAGGTCGGCGAGATCCTTGATCGGCTTCTTGGTGTCGTAGAAATTGCGCGCACCGGCATCCATCCAGCACAGGCCGATAAGGCCCTTGCCGCTGTTGCTGATCTTGTCGAGCAGTTCATGACCGATCGGACCGTCGATTACCTCTTCCATATGCGCGGTATTGCGGAACACGTACGGCAGATTGAACACGTTGAGGTCGTCGACCACGGGGCCGAGCGCACCGACCGAGACGCGGGCAAAGGCGATGGCGCCGACCTGCGCCTGCTCGATCGCTTCTTTTTCGCCGCCGAGCTGCATCGCCGGATACATCGCAATCGAGAGCCGGCCCTTGGTCGCATCGGAAAGCTTCTTGCCCATGTGCTCGACCGCGGCGACCGTGGGATAGCCCTCGGGATGCACGTCGGACGCCTTAAGCGCGAGCTTGTCTTGCGCGAGCGCGCTGCCGCAGGCGGCAGCGATGATCCCCGCGGCGAGCGCGGCGATGTGGCGTTTCATGATGGCAGCCTCCCCAATGTGATCGTGTTGGCGTTTCCTCGCGCGGCTGATTTATTCAGCTCTGCGTATATTTCGTTCGATGCCTTATGATGACTGCGCCGCCCGGGGTGTCAATGCGATCGCGGGCGGCGTTGGTTTTGTTCCATGTGGAGGAGTGCAGTGCAAAAAATCCTGGTCACTGGCGCTGCCGGCGGCATCGGCACATATCTGCGCAAGCTGCTGAAAGGCGTCTATCCCCACATCCGCTGGAGCGATATCCGCCCCCTCCCCGATCTCGCCGCCGACGAATCCTTCATGGGCGCCGATATCTCGAAAATGGCGGATGTCGAGAGAATCGTCGCCGGCGTCGATGGCATCGTGCATCTCGGCGGCCATTCGATCGAAGGCCCCTGGGACACAATCCTCAACGCCAACATCGTTGGCTGCTACAACATTTTCGAGGCGGCCTATCGCGCCAAGGTCGAACGCGTGGTGTTTGCCTCCTCCAACCACGCGGTCGGCTTTTATCCGCGCGCGCAGAAGATCGGTGTCGACGTCACGGTGCGGCCCGACAGCCGCTACGGCATCAGCAAGGCCTTCGGCGAAGCGGTAGGCGCCTTCTATGCCGACAAGCATGGTCTGCGTGTCACTTGCCTGCGCATCGGCAATCTCGGCGATGCGCCGGTCGACAAACGCCGCCTCGCCATCTGGCTCAAGCCGGAAGATCTCGTGCAGTTGATCCGCATCGGGCTCGAACATCCCGACATCCACTTCGAGATTTTCTACGGCGCCTCCGACAACGCCGACAGCTGGTGGGATAACAGCAAGGCCCGCCGTCTCGGCTATAAGCCGCAAGGCCGCGGGGCCGACTACCGCGAACAGGCGATGGCGGCTCAGGCGAAGCTTGCGCTCGATCCGATCGGCGATCGTTACCAGGGTGGTCCGTTCTGCAGCGACGAATACGACCGGCCAGACTGACCGGTTGCGCTGCCATCAAAACGCCGCCACGACCGGCAATAGCCGAATCGATCAAGCACCGTTAAGAGCCGGACATGCCGCGCCGCTATTTGCGCATTGCTGTCGTTATTGCCGCCGCGCTGCTAGCGGGGGCGCCGCGCGCGCAAAGCCAGTCGAGCGCGGCGCTGTCAGACTATCAGGCCAAGCTCGCGCGCTACCTCGAGGCGCGGCAGGCCTATGAAGCCGAAGCCGAGGTCTATTGGAACGACGTCATCGCCAAACGCCGCCTGCGCAACGCCAAGCGGCGCGACCACCAGGCCATCGGTCTCAACGATTACGTGCTCACCCAGCCGCCGCTCTATCGGG
>Ga0335078_10019589_pt1 | contig 10064 bp, 8 predicted proteins | sample Lox_Sample_32_FD_206711 | JGI IMG/M metagenome (GOLD analysis project Ga0335078, IMG submission 206711) | Soil microbial communities from Loxahatchee National Wildlife Refuge, Florida, United States - Lox_Sample_3.2 | ecosystem: Environmental > Terrestrial > Soil > Wetlands | place: USA: Florida...
GATGCCGACCGCGGACGAGCTCGGCGCGCAGTTCGAGCAGTTCCTGGCCGAACAGCAGGGCCGCGCCGACTCCTCGGACTCCTGACCGGCCGGGCCGCCCGGCCGCCAGTCACCGGCGGAGATAGACGCCGAAATTGCAGCCCAGGTTGGACAGGCCGGCTGGCCGGGCCCGCACCCATGCCGCGGAGCTGCCGGACCGGGTCATCAGCACCTGGTGATGGACGTACCGCGGGGATGCGACACACCCGGCCGACCCGTCCTGAAGCGCGAACTCCGCTTCGTAGGGCGGCCCGGCCGGCACGCCGAACGTGGCCAGCGCCTGCTCCCTGGCCGGTGCCCGGTAGGTGATCGTGGTCCACGGCGTGGCGCCGAGTTCGGCCCCGATCCGCGCCTGGGTGAACGTGGTCCCGCCGGGCGGTACGTAGCCGTAGTACTCCTGGTTGCCGACCGCACTGGCCAGGTAATCGGCCTGCTGGTCAAAGAAGATAGACAGGCTGGCCCGGTGGCCGGGACGGAACCGCTCCCGGTTGAACGAAGCGGGCACGCCCGGGCACGACGAGTTCATTGTGGAGCAGAGCACCGCCCGGCTCGCCCGGCTGAACACGGTGACCACCGGCCGGTACAGCCGTGCCCGCGGCGCTCCGCCGGGCTGGCAGGAAGAGTCAGTGCAGACCGTGACGCCCGCGTCGATGACCAGCTTCGCCGACCACAACTGCACCGACAGGGTCAGCCGCCCGAGGCTGGCGGCGAACCGTCCCGCGTCGGGCAACGAGACATTGACTTCGGCCTCTTTGAAGTTCCGGCCGGTCACCGAGTACCCAGCCTGCTCGCGGGAGTACGCCGGTGCCCCGGTGCCTGCCATCGCCGTGGCCGGCCGTAGGACCGTGACCGTGCCGGCAATGGCGGTGCCAATGACGAGCAGCAGGGTTAACCGCCTGGCGGGCATGTCCGTCTTCCTCCGCTCCGCAGCCCCAGCTGCCACCCGTCAAGTATGCCCGTCAGGCCACCTCGTGCAGCCGGCCGCTGTTGACGTCGAGGACGAAGCCGCGGATCGACTCCTTGTGCGGGATGAACGGGCTGGCCTTGATCCGGTTGATGGACTGCCGCACGTCCTCGTCCAGGTCGGCGAACGCCTCGGCCGCCCACTCGGGTTTGATACCGGTCTCCTGCTGGATGCCCGCCTTGAACGCATCGTCGGTGAACGTCAGCATCCCGCAATCGGTGTGGTGGATGAGGATGACCTCGTTGGTGCCGAGCAGCCGCTGGCTGATGGCCAGCGAGCGGATCGCGTCGTCGGTGACCACACCGCCCGCGTTGCGGATGACGTGCGCATCGCCTTCACCCAGGCCGAGGGCGCCGTAGATGTTGAGCCGGGCATCCATGCAGGCGACTACGGCCACGTGCTTGGCGGGCGGCATTGGCAGCCCCTGGCCGAAGCTCGCCGCGTACCGCTCATTGTTGGCCAGCAGTTCGTCGGTAACGCTCATGACACCTGTCCTCTCCGTGGCGGGCTTGCTCACCCGGCTCGCGTACCCAGCGGGGCACACATTCATCTTCTGCACCAAACCGGCTGGGGCTACACCGAACCGGCCAACATTCACCGTCCGGCTGCCCGATACGGCACTCCACCCCGGCGGTATGGAATTGTGGATCACATCGCCCAGCCGGGGGTATGGGGACCGCAGACGGGTCGTCGGGGACGTCAGGGGGATATGCCACCATGAGCCGATCAAGTGCGCGGCAATGCCTGGCTCCGGGGACCGTGGTCGGGCCCGGTGAGGTCCTGGTCGCCACCGAGATCGGTGATCCCGCGCGCGGGCTGCTGCCCTGCCCGGCCGCGCCGCTGCTGGGCGGGCTGCTGCACCGGCGCGGTGTGCGGGTCCGGTACGCCCCGGTGCCACATTCGGGCGACGCCGCGCAGTCAGAAGACGGCGCGGCCCTGTTCGTCACCACCGTGCTGCACCGGGACGGCACCGCCACCGCGATCGGGGCCGCCGCCGACAGCGTGCACGGCCTGGCCATGGCCGCGGCCCGGGGTGCGGTCGAGGAGTGGTCCGCGGTCACCGGGACCCGCCGCCTGGTTGGCGCGGCCAGCCCGTGGTGCCCCGGCGCCCAGCAGGCGCTGCACGCCGCCCATCAGGCCGCTGCCGCTGGCCCGGTCTACATCTGCGGCCAGCTGATGGCCAGCCCGCAAGCTTGGGCTGAGCTGGAAAAAGACGGGGCCGTCTGCGCCAGTTCGCTGTCGGATATTCCTAACGAAGCCACGGTGCTGATCCCGGCGCACGGTGCACCGCCTGCGGTGCGGGCCGAAGCGGCCGAGCGCGGGCTGACGATTATCGACGCGACCTGCCCGCTGGTGGCTGGTGTGCAAGCCGAGTGCCGTCATTTCGCTGACCGTGGTGACCAGGTAGTACTGATCGGCCAGGACGGGCTGGCCGTACTGCCCTCGATCATGGGCGAGGCGCCGGGTCACGCCATCCTGGCCGAGACCCGGGCCGGCGCGGGCGCGGTCCAGGTGTCCGACCCACGGCGGGTGTCCTACCTGCTGGCGCCGGGAGTGCCAGTGGAGGATACCGCGGTGGCCACCTCGGCCCTGCGGTCCCGGTTCCCGGCGCTGCGCGGCCCGGACCCGGACGGCTTCTGCTACGCGGCCTCGGACCGGGCGGAGGCCATCCGCACCATGTCCGCCTCCTGCGACATGGTGCTGGTGCTCGGGCACGAGGACGACGCCGACACCAGGCAGCTGACCCACCTGGCCCGGTCCAGTCACGCCAAGGCCAACGTGATCGGGGACGTCACCGGGATCCTGCCGTCCTGGCTGGCGGGCACGTCCGCGATCGGCCTGGCCGAGTCCACGTGCGCGCCACCGGCGCTGGCCGGCCAGGTGACGCAGGCGCTGTCCGGGCTGGGCCCGCTCAGCGTGACCCGGCGGGTGGTCAGTACCGAGGTGATCGGCCGCCAGGTCAGCAACGGCGCACCGTCCTGACGCGCGGGGCGCGGGCAAACCATCAGCGCGGTGCATCGTGGGCGCCGGGCCACCCACAACGCACCGCACTGACCAAATGCACCGCATCGATGCGGGCGGGGCGGGACGGCGGAGCGGGCGGGACGGCGGAGCGGGCGGGACTGTGCGGCCCGCGGGGCATCTGCCATTGTTGCTCTCATGCTCTTCCCCACCTCGCTTGTCGGCAGTTACCCGCAGCCGGACTGGCTCATCGACCGGGCCCGCCTCCGTGACCGGTTCCCGCCCCGGGTCCGGGCCAAGGAGCTGTGGCGGGTCGCCCCGGAGTTCCTAACCCAGGCCCAGGACGACGCCACCGAGCTGGCCGTCCGGGCCCAGGAGCGGGCTGGCCTGGACATCATCACCGACGGCGAGATCCGCCGGGAGAGCTACTCCAACCGGTTCGCCACCGCGCTGGACGGGGTGGACATCGACAACCCGGGCACGGCACTGGACCGCAGCGGCCACCCCAACCCGGTGCCCCGGGTCACCGGGCCGATCCGGCGGCGGCACCCGGTCGAGGTGAACGACGTCAGGTTCCTGAAGACCAGCACCAGCCGGACCATCAAGATCACTGTGCCCGGCCCGTTCACCATGGCCCAGCAGGCTCAGGACGATCACTATGGCAGTCGCGAGAACCTAGCGTATGGCTATGCGGAAGCAGTAAACGAGGAGGTCGCAGACCTTTTTGCAGCCGGGGCGGACATCGTCCAGCTGGATGAGCCCTACCTGCAGGCCCGGCCGGACGAGGCGCGCCGCTACGGCGTCGCGGTGATCAACCGGGCGCTGGCCGGGATCACCGGCCCGACCGCGGTGCACTTGTGCTTTGGCTACGCGGCGATCATCCACGACCGGCCGTCCGGCTACTCGTTCCTGCCCGAACTGGCTGAGTGCACGTGCGACCAGGTGTCCATCGAGACCGCCCAGTCCAGCCTGGACTGCTCAGTGCTGTCCAGCCTGGCCGGCAAGACGGTCATCCTGGGTGTGCTCAACCTGGGTGACGACAGCGTGGAGAACCCGGCGCAGATCGTGGAGCGGGTGCGCCGGGCGCTGCCTTACGTGCCCCCGGAACGGCTGGTACTGGCCCCGGACTGCGGGATGAAGTACCTGCCCCGCGAGTCGGCGTTCGGCAAGCTGGTCTCCCTGCGGATGGCCGCCGCCCTGCTGCGCGCCGACGCCGGCGTGCCCAGCGTCTCGTGATCGGGAACCCGTCCGGCTAGACCACGTGCAGCAGGCCGATGACCCCGCCCAGCAGGGTGCCCAGGGCACCCTTATCCCCGCTGGTGCCGCTGGTCGGTGGGGTAGAGGAACCCGGCGGACCTGACGAGGTCGGTGGACCTGACGAGGTCGGTGGACCTGACGAGGTCGGTGGACCCGACGACTTCGGCGGACCCGACGACTTCGGCGGGCCCGACGACTTCGGCGGCGAGGTGTGCTTGGTTTTCGTCGGTGACGAGGTGGCCGAGTGGCTGGACTTGGCCGACTGGGCGGCGGTCGAGATGCCGTTGCCCGGCAGGTAGCCACCGGGCTGCAGCGTGCCGCCCGGGGTGGAGCCCGGCTTCCTGTGCGCCTTGACCGACGCCGTCGGCGATGGGGTGCTGATGGACGGGGCCGCGGTCGCTGATGCGGCCGGGGCCACCGAACTCACCGGCGGCGAGTGGTGCAGGGTGTTGGCCGCAAGCATGGCCCCGCCGCCGAACACCGCGAACACCGCGACCAGCACCCCGGCCGCGGGCATGAACGAGGCCGGCCCGCGCGCCGCGGGCAGCGGGTCCAGCGGCACCGGGAACCCGGCGCGGTTGAACGGCTCGGCCCGGCGGGCCACCTCGTGGCAGTACTCCACCGCGTCCGGTGCGTCGTCCGACGTCAGCCCGAGCACCTGGTAACGGAGGCCGGCGGGCAGCACCGCGGCGGGCAGCATGCCGAGCAGTGCGGTCGGGTTCACCTGGCGACGGCGCTGTCCCCCGCACATCGGGCAGGACCCGAGGTGCCGACGGACCTGCCGGCGCACCGCGCTGTTCAGCTCACCGTCCCAGCCGCTCAGGATCTCGGCCAGTTCCGGGCAGGAATCCTGCCCGGAACTGGCCATCATCAGCGCGCCGAGCGCGGCCTCGAACCGGTTCTGGGCCCGCGACGCCAGCGTGTGCACCTGATTGCGCGGCACGCCGAGCGCGTCGGCCAGGTCGGCACCGTAGAACTCGTGGCGCAGGGTCAGCTCGATTACTTCCTGGTCGCCGGGTTCCAGCCCGGCCAGCGCCGACCACACCAGCTCACGCTGCTCGGCCTGGTCCAGCGCCGCGCCGAAGTCGACGGTCCGCGCGCTGATCCCGGTGGCGTCATCGTCGAACGGCGCGGCCGCGTGCGGGGCGTGCAGCCGGCGGTGGCACTCGTTGCGGGCCACCGCGTACAGCCACGGCCGCAGCCGGCTCGGGTCACGCAACCTGGGCAGCCGGGCGACCGCCACCACGAACGTGTCCTGGACCGCATCCGCGGCCTCGGCCGGGTCGCTCAGCAGCGACCGGCAATACCCGTACAGCGCCGGAGCGTAGTGATCGTAAGTGGCTGCCAGCGCCGCGGGGTCGCCGGACACGATGGCTTCCACCATCTCCCCGTCACGCATGTGATCACGTTATGTCTTCCTGGAGGGTCTCGGATGATGTCCGCAGGAATCCCTCCATGCCCTGCGGGCTCACCAGCAACTACCCACACTGCTGGCTTAGACGCCTGTCCAGTCGTGCCGGTTTAGCGCCCATCTGATAGTTAGACGCCTAGCTGGTACGAGATGGCGACACTGAGGCCGCCCGGTTGCAGTTTGAGGATCACGGTGCTGAACAGGCCGCCGCTGGCCGCGGTCACCGTGACCTGCTTGCGCTGCCCCGCGGCCAGCTGGCCTGACGGTGCGCTGACCGTGAGATCTCGCTGGTCGAGCCCGGGGACCGTGATCTGGTAGCGGACCGGCCCGCCGGTCGCGGTGAGGGTCAGCGTCCCGGTCCACGAGCCGCCCAGCGACACCACGAGGCCGAGGCTGGCCGGTGACACGCTGAGCGCGCCGGCCACCGCCGCGCCTCGCGGGCTGGCCGGCCCGCCTGGTGCCTGCCGGGCCGGCGCGCCGGAACTGCCCGCGCCGCCGCGGCCGGCCCGGGCTGGGCTGGACCCGGCCGCAGCGGGCCGCGGGCCGGGGGCCCGGCTGGCGCGCTGGCCACCGCCGGGTGGCCCGGTGGGCGCGGTTGCGGGCCTGGTGCTGCCCGGCGGCGCGGCCCGCGCGCCAGGGCCTGGGGCACCGGGCGGGGCCGGGGGGTGGTGCAGCAGGCCACCCCCGAGCAGCGCGCCGCCGAGCAGCGCCGCGCCGCCGGCGACTGCGGCGCCCGCCCGCGCGGGCTGGCTGCCCAGCAGGTGCCCGGCCAGCGGGTGCCGGGCCAGCGCGTGCGGCCGGGCCAGCGCGTGCGGCCGGGCCAGCAGCGGCCGCTGCAGCCGGACCGGCACCGGCGGGTCGAGTAGCTGCGGGAAACCGCCGGGCGTCAGCGGCCCGGCCCGCTGCCCGATGGCCAGCCGCCGCGCAGCGGCATCGGGGGACGGGTCGGCGGCCAGCCCGAGCACCCGGTGCCGCAGGGCAGCGGGCAGCGCGGCCACCGGCAGCGCGCGCAGCAGCATGTCCGGCGCCAGTTCGCGGCGCTGCCGGTCACCGCAGCTAGCGCAGTGCCGGATGTGCCGGCTGACCCGCTTGCGCAGCAGCACGGACAGCCGGCCGTCCCAGCCGGCCAGCATCGCGGCCAGCTCGGTGCAGGCATCCCGCCCGGAGCGGGCCACCAGCAGCACGCCCAGCGCCGCCCCGAAGTGGGCCCGGGCCCGGGACGCCATCGCATGTGCCTGGTTGCGCGGCACACCGAGGGCATCGGCCAGGTCGGCGCCGTCCAGCTCGTGGCCCAGGCTCAGCTCGATGATCTCCCGCTCGCCCCCGGTCAGCCCGGCCAGCGCCGACCACACCAGCTCACGCAGCTCGGCCTGCTCCAGTTCGGTGCCCAGGCCGGCGCTGTCGCCGGTCACGCCGGCCGCCTCATCCAGCGGGACGGCCGGCGGCCTGGCCCGCAGCCGGCGGCGGCACTCGTTCCGGGCCACCGCGTACAGCCACGGCCGCAGCCGGTCCGGCTCGCGTAACGCGGACAGCTTGGCCGCGGCGATGACGAACGTGTCCTGCACCGCGTCGGCGGCGTCCGCTGGCTCGCTGAGCAGGCACTGGCAGTAGGCGTACAGACTGGGCGCGTACTGGTCGTAGGCAGCGCCGAGCCCGGCGGGGTCGGCGGCCACGATGGCCGCCACGATGTCCCGGTCGCGCACCCATCCACGGTAGAACGCGGTGGCTGATCAGCAGGCAAACTCGGGCCAACCGCCGCGGCCGTCACGGGGTGTCCCGGGCGGATGCCGCACCGGCCGCGGGGACGGCGCCCACGGCGAGGCAGGCGGCCGCGGTCGCCGGCCGCCCGCCGGGCCGGCCCCCGTGCGCCGGGCCGGGAACCAGGCCCCCGTGCGCCGGGCCGGGAACCAGGCCCCCGTGCGCCGGGCCGGGAACCAGGCCCCCGTGGTGAGGCGGATGGCGGCACGGCTGGCGCCCGCAGTCGGCCGGGCGGGCGCCAGCCGCGCCGTCCCCCGTTATGCGGCAGCCCGCCGGGGACCGTGCCCCGGGACCGGCCGCCCCCGGGCGCGGCCGCGGCGTGCCCAGCGGCCGCGCGCGGGCCGGGCTGGGTGTGGCCATCACGACCGCAGCCGAGGTCACCGCGCCCTGCGGTGCGCGCGCCCGGGGATACTCCGGCAGCAACAGCAGGACGGTCGCTGTCGCGGCCACGAGTGCGCTGATCGCCACCCCGGAAGTCCTCGTCACTGGGTGCATGCCGCGTCCCTCCTCCGGCGGCGCCGGGAGGCGCCGTCACAGGTAGGAGTCCGCGCCACGGCCGGCGCCAACAACTTTCCGGCTGATTTTTTCCGGGCCAGCCGGCTCGCGCCGCTCGCCGGGCTGGCGGCGTGTCCCGGGGCCCGCGCCGTCAGGGGCCGCACCTCACGGCGGCGGGTGGCCCGGCCGGCCCCCCGCACCCCCACAGCGGCCGGCGGAGGCCGCCGCCATGTGGGTCACCGAAACATTTTCCGGCCGCCGAATACCCTCCGACCCCGTTTGCGGAATACCTCCAGGGGGTTTGCCAGATACCCCGGGCAGGTTTACCCGACGAATTACCTGGCGTGCCTATTCAGGCACCGTATCCCCTGCTCAGCGGGTCCTCAACCGAGCCGGCCAGATCCTCCCTTGCGGAATAAAGAAACCTCCATCTACGCTTTTCCCAGCCATCCGGGCAGGGCCAGTGGCGGCGGCACGGAATGCCGTCCCCCGGCTCGCGGGATAAGGAGAGCTGGCCATGACCGAGGTCACCGCCCCCGCGCAGGCCACCGCCGGGCCGGTGTGCCAGGCCGGCCCGGCCTGGGACGCGTGGCGGCCGCCGGACACCAGGCGGCGGCTGCAGCTGGCCCTCGGCGCCCTGTGGCTGCTGGCCGCGATCCTGCAGTACCAGCACGTCATGTTCACCCGGTCATTCAGCCAGTCGCTGGCGGCCACCGCGGCGGGTAACCCGGCCGTGCTGGCCCACCCGATCGCCTGGACTGCCAGCCTGGTCGGCCAGCACGTGGTCGCGCTCAACGGGGTCTTCGCCACCGTGCAGCTGGTGCTGGCCCTCGGCATCGCCTGGCGGCCCACGGTCCGGATCGCGCTGGCCGCGTCGGCCGGCTGGGCGCTGGCGGTCTGGTGGCTCGGTGAGGGCTTCGGCGGGGTGCTGACCCCGGCTGCGAGCCCGGTCACCGGAGCTCCCGGGCCAGTGATCCTTTATGCGCTGCTGGCCGTGCTGCTGTGGCCCCGGGACAGCGCCGCGGCTGCCCCGTTCACCGCGGCCCGGGCCGTGGGTGCCCCGGCCGCCCGGGCGCTGTGGCTGATCCTGTGGGCCAGCCTGGCCTACTTCGCGCTGCTCCCGGCGAACCGGGCACAACTGGCGCTGCACGACATGATCACCGGCATGGCGGCGGGCGAGCCCGGCTGGCTGGCTGCGCTCATGCACGGGACGGCCGGGCTGCTGGCCCACCGCGGGCTGCCCGCCTCGATCGTCCTCGCGGTGCTGCTGGCCGCGATCGCCGTCGGGTGTTACCTGCCGCGCCCGGCGGCCCGGGCCACGCTGATCCTGGCCATCGTGGTCGCCGTGGCCATCGGGGTCATCGGCCAGGCGCTGGGCGGCATCCTCACCGGGGCCAGCACCGACCCGGGCAGCGGCCCGCTGCTGGCCCTGCTGGCCATCGCCTACTGGCCCGCGGGGCTGGGCCAGGACGCTGCCCTGGCGGCCCAGGATGCTGGCCTGGCGGGCCGGGTGGCTGCTTTGGCCGCCCAGGATGCTGGCCAGGCGGGCCGGATGGCTGCTTCGGCCGCCCAGGATGCTGGCCAGGCGGGCCGGGTGGCTGAATTCGCCGGGGAGCACTGACATGGCCAGCACCGCCTGGCTGGCGGACCTGTTCGCTGGGGCGATGCTGCTGACGGCTGGCTACTGTGCCAGCCGCCTGATCCTGGCCCGGGCCCAGCGGCGCCCCGCCGAGCGTGACATCGATCTCGCGCACGTGCTGATGGGCCTGGCCATGGCCGGGATGCTGGTGCCCCGGCTCACCCCGCTGGACGGCCGCCCGCTCTGGGACACGACGTGGTGGGCCAGCGGGTGGGCGATGGTGTTCGGTGGCTTCGCCGTCTGGTTCGGCTGGCGGATCGGCCGGTTCTACCGCTCGGCGGGCCGGCTGACCCCGGCCAGCGCGCACCACGTGCCGCACCTGGTGATGTCCGGCGCCATGGTGTACATGCTGGTCGCGGTATCCCGGCCGGCCGTGGGCAGCGGGCCGGGCGGTGGCGCTGCGGGCGCGATGGGCATGGGCGGCGCCACGGCGGGCGGGATCCGCTTCCCGCTGCTCGCCATCCTGCTCGCCCAGTTCATGGCGGCCTATGTGATGTGGGCCGCGGACCGGCTGCCCGCCCTGGCCCCGGTGCACGCCT
>Ga0335078_10019590_pt1 | contig 10064 bp, 11 predicted proteins | sample Lox_Sample_32_FD_206711 | JGI IMG/M metagenome (GOLD analysis project Ga0335078, IMG submission 206711) | Soil microbial communities from Loxahatchee National Wildlife Refuge, Florida, United States - Lox_Sample_3.2 | ecosystem: Environmental > Terrestrial > Soil > Wetlands | place: USA...
CTCATGACCCCGTGATCTATTCCATAGCCCTTTTCCCCCATAAGCGATTCACCGCTTAATTTCAAAAGTATTCGCTTAAATCTAGGCTCCACGCTTACTCCTCTTTGTCGGTGTTCCAGTACAATTATAAAGATAGTCCCGACCGAGTTCAATTCAGCCGGGACGGAAATTTCAGTTCAGTTACTTATCCCCACGGATCCAATGGGATTGACGTGTCACTTTGCGCCATCGACTCCCAGCTCAAACCTCTGGAACCTTCTGATGGAGACGTTCTCACCGGTCTTGGCGGTCATGTCCATGATAAGATCCTTGACAGTACGCTGAGGATCCTTAATGAATGCCTGCTCAAGGAGAACCACTTCCTGGAAATATTTTTCTAGTCTACCCTCGGCGATCTTTTCCATGTCCTGTTCGGCTTTCCCTGCACCCTTTGCCTCCTCACGAAAATTATTTTTTTCGTTTTCGACGAGGTTGGCAGGAAGCTCTTCTCTTGTGATCACAAGCGGATTCATCGCAGCAATCTGCATCGCGATATCTCGCGCAAGCAGCTTGAACTCATCGGTGCGCGCTACAAAATCCGTTTCGCAGTTTATCTCGACCATCGCGCCTATTCTTCCGCCGGCATGGATGTATGCCTCAACGACTCCCTGCTTGGCTACGCGTCCCGCACGCTTTTCGGCAACCTGTGCACCATGGGCACGAAGAATCTTCTTTGCTTGCTCCACATCGCCGTTTGCCTCCTGAAGTGCCTTCTTGCATTCCATCATCCCCGCGCCGGTAACTTCACGAAGCGATTTTACCATCTCAGCGTTTATTTCCATTAATTATTTTACCTTCTTTTCTTCAAATTTCTTATTAGTCAGTTATTAATTTCCATTCTTTTCCCGGCGAACCGGGTCGTCCGTCTTTTTGGCACCATCAGCCGATCTTGCAGGCTGTTCCATCATAGCCTCTACCTTCAATTCGTTCGCACGCTGGCTGCCTTCTATGTAGGCATCCGTGAGCGCTTTTAGAACTATTTCAATTGCCGTAACCGCGTCATCATTTGAAGGAATCACATATGCTATCGGATCAGGGTCACAATTCGTATCCACCATGGCAAATATCGGTATTCCCAGCCTTGAGGCTTCTGCGACGGCAATATGCTCTTTCTTTATATCAACTATGAAAACTGCACCTGGAAGTTTATTCATATCCCGAACGCCGGAGAGTGTCTTTTCCAATTTCTCTTTTTCCCGTTTGAGATGAAGCCCTTCCTTCTTCGTCATGCTTTCAACAGTATTGTCTGTCTCCATCTTCTCGATGTGCTGAAGCCGTCGGACGCTCTTTCGAATCGTACTGAAGTTGGTCAGCATCCCACCCAGCCAGCGTTCGGTAGCGTAATATACTCCGGCACGTTCCGCCTGCTGGCGAATTATGTCGCGTGCCTGCTTCTTGGTTCCAACGAAGAGAATTTTTTTACCCTCTGTGGCAAGATTGGCGATCGCTTCACACGCTTCATCGAGAAGCTGCTGAGTTTGTCTTAAGTCTATGATGTGAATGCCGTTGCGTTCCATGAAGATATAAGGTTTCATCTTTGGATCCCACCGGCGGGTCAGATGACCGAAATGTGCACCTGACGTTAGAAGTGCTTCTAAACTTACCCTTGGCATATATTTTCCTTTGGTTTTTTCAGCCGCCCACCATAGCAGGAGGCATGACTTCTACTCCCCTCATCTTCATGCGGAACCCCGCCATAATCGAATTATGTGGGACACCGCCGCACAAATTCCCGCCCAAAAACTAGAGCAGGAAGTCCGTCTCTAAATCGTTTGCGGACTCAGGGAGTATGATTATTTGTTCAGTTAATTAACGCTTTGTCCACTGGAATCGTTTGCGCGCTTTCTTGCGGCCATACTTCTTTCGCTCGACCATTCTTGGATCGCGAGTCAATACACCGGATGCGCGCAACCGCGCTCGCATCTCTTCACCCTCTTTGACCAAGGCTCTGGCGATCGCCAGCTTCAAGGCTCCCGCCTGTCCGCTCAGACCGCCGCCGTCCACGATGGCATAGACGTCGTATTTGCCCTGTGTCTCCGTGGCTTCGAATGGCTTAAAGAGCTCATTCTGAACGGACACAACCGGAAAATATTCAAAGTGCGGCTGCTCGTTGACGAAGATTTTTCCCGTGCCATGAACAAGCCTTGCCCTTGCAATGGAAGTTTTTCTTCTTCCGACTGCAGATGATGTATTCTGGGTAGAAGCCATTAAAACTCCTGATTAAATTTCAATTGCGACCGGCTTTTGCGCCTTGTGTGGATGATCTGAGCCGGCATACACTTTCAGCTTAGTAAACAACCGCGATCCCAAGCGATTCTTTGGAAGCATGCCTTTCACCGCATGTTCGATCACTGCCTCCGGCTTTCTACCAAGCAGCTCTTTGTATTTCACGTATGTCGCACCGCCCGGGTAACCGGTGTAATGAAAATAGACCTTCGTCTCAGATTTCTTCCCTGTCACCTTTATCTTTCCGGCATTGATGACAACGACAAAATCGCCCGTGTCATTATGCGGGGTAAATCGAGTCTTGTCCTTCCCTCTAAGTAGAGTGGCTACCTTTGTCGCGAGCCTTCCAAGTGTCTTCCCGTCTGCATTTACGAGGACCCACCTCTGCTCGACATCTTTTACAGAAAAACTCTTTGTAGAATAATCAGATGACAATTCTTTCTCCAATTCTGACCAGTAATATAACTATCCGATGGAAACTGGTCAAGGAACTCTTGGTAAAAATTGAGGAGGCAGGTAGAGTGCCTTCACCGGAGCGTTTATCCGATTTCTCGCTTTGATGTAAAATCTAAGTGCCCATTTGACACTTATTTGCGCCACCGCCTCTGTCATAATGCCGAAAAACGAAAATGAGAAAACAATGCGTTGCATTCACAGGACATCAAAAAAGGCGACGGCATCTTTACGATGCGTCGCCTCATGCAAATTGCGATCGAGTCCGTTTACGGTGTGCTAGCACTCACGGCGGAGGAACCCTGGGAAGTGACTGCCGGGTAAACCGTTATGTTAGTGTAGATGTCGGTATAGGACGAACCGTTTGGATTATACGGATAGCAAACAAACCATAGATTCGGAGTCGTGGAATTAATAATGCCCAATGAGCGCAAGTTGCTCAATGACCATATTGCTGACGTTTGAAATGCGCTGCTCTGGGCGTTGATCTGGGCGGCTTGGCTATTAATGTATGTCGTGGGATCCAACGGATTAATATTGGAGGATTTTCCCATGTAGACCATATAAAATTGTACACTTGTTGCGGCTGTGGTAATACTTCCGCTGACCGTTACACTGACGCCCGAGCTTGAAGTTGCTTTTATAACGGGAATTGGGCTGCTCACTGGGATCGCGCCAAGAGTGACAGGTGGTAGTGCCCCGTCGCCTCCAGACGCAAATGTGACAGCTTGCATCTTGTAAGAGCCATACGTCGATTTCGAATAATCAATCTCGTACGTGCCAGTCTCGACATTTTTCAATTCAAATTTGCCATTCACATCGCTTGTTGCCGTGTCTTTTGTGCCCGTGACTGAAATTGTAACCCCGCTTTGATCGGTCTGTGGTGTGCCGTCGACGTTTATCAATTTGACAAATCCTGTAAGAGTTCCCGTCAAGAGAGGACCTGCGGGTCCAGTGGTTCCCTTGCAGCTCCCGAGAAAGATTCCAACGAGGAGACACAATAAAGCTTTTTTCATCAGAATAATCCTTTCTATTTTTTCAACCGAAATGGGAAATTCGGTAAATGATAACGAATTGCATTACTTTTGTCAAGTCAAGTAAAGTCTATGATAGCGGTGTATTTACATGGCAGTCTGTGTTTTCCGCACATCTACATGATACCTCCGAATGCATCTTGCAATTTTTTTTGTTTCTTGAATGATGTTTTAATCATAAATTTATTTCCAACGGAGAATCAATCATGGCAAAATGGACATGGCGCGGAAGAATGCTTAATGGCAAAACCCTGCCGACTCATACTGAATCGGCTCACATTCCCGGCGGCGGAATCATTCGCGAATTGGTATTCGGAGCGAACGACGGCCTTGTTGCCGCGTTTGCGGTTGCCTCCGGCGTGAATGGCGCGGGGGTAAAGAGCGGTGTCATTCTCATTGCCGGACTTGCCGAGCTAATTGGAGGAACGATCTCGATGGCTCTGGGAGCATACCTCTCCACAAAATCTCAGATCGAATATTATCGTCGTGAGATGGATCGCGAATCATTTGAGGTAGATAGTTTTCCGGAAGTGGAACGACAGGAAGTCCGGGAGATCTATGAATCCAAAGGGTTCAAAGGAGAAATCCTTGAGAAAATCATTTCGCACGTTACTTCCGACAGGAAACGTTGGGTGGATATTATGATGAGTGAAGAACTCGGACTGTCACTTGATCCAAGTACTTCGCCGATTAAGTCAGCTCTCGCGACCGGAGGGGCGTACACATTCGGTGCGCTCATGCCTGTAATTCCTTACGCGTTCATGCAGCCAGCATCGGGCCTGATTGCAAGTGTAGTAATTACGCTGACAGTCTTGTTTGGAGTCGGGGCGGCGAAGACAATTGTTACCGGGAAGAATTTGCTGCGAAGTGGATTTGAAAGCATGGCGATCGGTGGTTTGGCCGCCGCAGCGACTTTCCTTGCCGGAAAAATATTCGCGGCTTAGCTGGAAGATTCCTGCTTCAGGTCCCGAATATCCGGTCGCCGGCATCACCTAAACCGGGCAAAATATATCCGGACTGGTTCAACTCCCTGTCCAGCACGGCAGCATATATGTTCACTTCAGGATGTATCTTCTCAAGTAGCTTTACGCCTTCCGGCGCCGCAACGATGCAATTTAGCCTGATATTTCTTGCATCCCGGGCTTTTAGATAATTTATTGCCGCGACAGCGCTTCCACCGGTCGCAAGCATCGGGTCGATCAGAATCACGAAACTCTTGGACAAGTTTGGCGGAAGCTTCGCGTAATAATCCACCGGCTTTAACGTGGCTTCATCGCGATACAGGCCGATGTGTCCGACTTTCGCGTTCGGAATGAAACTCAAGTAAGCTTCCAGCATCCCGAGACCTGCACGAAGAACCGGAACCAAGATGACCTCATCGGCAATCATGAAACCTTTCGCTTTCTCCAAGGGAGTCTCAAGCAAACTTGAATTCACTCGCAGATCCTTCGTCACTTCGTAAACCATCAGAGACGCAAGCCTTCTCAACACAATTCGGAAATCTTCGCTGGTGGTAAATTTGTCGCGCAGTATGCTGATGTCTCTTTTAATAAGAGGATGTTCGATTAGATTTAGATTTTTCATAGGTATACGAGTTTTAAAAACGCGTTAACAAAAGAAGGATTTGATAGAAGGCGGTCGGGAGCTTTCCAATCGCCGATGTCAGTCGTCATCTGATAATCAGCCAAGTCTCTCGCCGAGCTGCTTGACGGATTCGAAAGACCAATCGGGCACAATTCCAAAGTGTTCGCTATAGGAGTCGTTATGCTTGCCCGTTTTTACCAACACTCCGATAAGGCCAGCATCCATGGCTCCTTTGATATCGGCCTCGATGTCGTCTCCCACCATCGCAAATTCTGCAGAGAGCCATCTTTGTCCGGCTTCAACCCTGATATCATGGACTGCGAGATTAAAAAATTGTCTCGAAGGCTTGCCAATTATCCTCGCTTGCTTGCCCGTTGAATACTCAAGGCCGGCAACAAATGAGCCAGGATCGATCTGTAGCCCGTCAGCATCCCGGTGAAAGCGGTTTTTTTGCAAAGAGATCAGCTCCGAACCACTCATCACAAATTTGAACACCTTGTTCATTAGGTCGTAATTCATCGCATTGCCAATGTCCCCGAGAACGACATAGTCGGGGTTCTTCTCCGATATCTCGATTCCGTTGAACTCCTCAATCAGATCTTTCGCGACTACTAAATGACATTTTACTCCACCGAATGTGCGAAGCAGCTCCGCCGTTGCAGATGCTGCGGTAAAGATTTCTTTCTCAGCCACTTCTATTCCAAGTCTACGCAATTTGCCTGCGATCTGATTCCTTGATAGCACTACGGAGTTAGATACAAATCTGAAGCTTCGATGCTGTGAGCGCAGCTTGTCGATAAATCCACTTGCTCCCGGAAGGAGCGAGTCTCCTACGAATAGAGTCCCATCGAGATCAACCAGCCACCCCTTGACATTATCGAGCGCGTTCAATGTACTTCCTATTCAGAAATAATTTGACCACGACAAATCTGATTCTTCAAAGATCAAGATAAATGAGCCGTCTCTAACAATCTGAGGGAATCGGCTCCTTTGCGTGTCGCAGCATTCAAAAAACATAAACCTGCAACAGAATTGACAAACGCTACCATGAAGCGAGAGAACGCCCATACAGCTCAAGCTTCCCGTTTCCGTGCAATGAGCTATCCTGAATTCCACTTGGTCCAATCATTGGCTCGTGACAGAAATAGCAGTTCTGCGCACTCGCCCCGTGATAATATGGAACCACTCCATTAATTTCTCCGTGGGGCGGTACACCATGGCATGAACCGCATGAATCCTGGCTTCCATCGAGAACCGTCCACTTCGGCGAAAAGTTGTTTCCCCCTTTGAAGTTGCCGTGACAGTAAGTATTCGAGCACCGTAAATTGGAGCTGTCGGTATTGAATGTCGGCAACGGAATAACTGACGGCTGAGTGCTGTCATAATAGCTACTGCCCGGCGTATTGGTTTCAGTCACGGCAATTCCGGTAAACATTATAAGCGCATTGCCAGGAGCATCAGGGTGAATTCCCGGTCCCACCGATTTCGGCACAATATGGCACGAAGAACATGGAACCGAAGCAGCAAGCCCGGTGCCTGCCAAATGCACCTGATGTGCTCCGACTGTTGGGTCAGACGTGCTCGTATTGCCCGCCAAGTCGGGAGGCGGGGCTGCGTTCATTAAGCTTCCGTGACATGAGTTACAGGATACGGGGGATAGGATGCTATTATTTTGCAGTTTGCTGCACGAGCCAAGAAAAACTCCGGCCGCAAGGATTAAGCCGATAACTGCAAATTTATAAATGATAACAAAGTGTCTTCTCATTCTCATCCTCCCGGGTTACTGCCATGACAATAACCACAAAAGCCGGTTCCCGGTCTTCCGCCCGGATGGGCATTGGGATCGGTGTGGCAGGTGTAACAAACCGCTCCCGCGTCTGTATGCCAGCTGCCCTCGACATCATGCATGAAAAACGCGGCATGCGTTTTCGGATCATTCCCTCTTATGCCGTCCGGATCGGTGTGGCAGGTTATGCAAACCGGGTCGGCGCCCTGGACATCATGACAGCTTGCGCAACTCTCGATATCCTTCCTCGCATACTGTGCATGCATACCGCCGCCGCTCCCTACGCCGACAGTGACGAAGTTCCCAACGTCGTGCCAGATCGGTTTTATTCTTGCGCCGTTTGCTTCCGAGTTGTGACAGTTGACGCAAAATGTCCGCTCATCATGGCACGTGTAGCAATTGCTCTCCCTTCCTTTTGCGTCAATCGAATGTGTGAAGCGGTAATTATCGGGATGAACTTTTTGCACGGTGAGCTTATCATGTGTTGTAATGGGAGAAAGCGACGGAGTAAAGGGAATATAGATTTGCCCCGGCGTCAGGTCTTTCGCAAGATTCGAGGCATCATGGCATTCCTGGCACGAAGCCGTCGTATGGCACGACTTGCAATCATTCTGAGGACCGGAAACACTGACGAGGTCCTTATGCTGGCTCATGAAATCTGTCAGCCGGTGTGACGGAGGAATGAGATTAGTCAAATCCTTGTGACACGACTCGCACCCTCCCTGCGCTATTCTCGCGGCAATTCTTGAGGACGTGTCGGTCTTTGCGGAAGTTTTGTTTATACCTGAAGAGTTTGTTTCGATTCGACCATGGCACGTCGTACATAGTTCCATCTTCGGGAACGCGTCCGGATCATCTTTCGAATAAGCAACCTTGTCGAGCCCCTGGTGGCACGTTTCACACCTGAGTTTTAAGCTTCCCGCGTGTTCTTTATGAGAAAAGAAAACCGGACTGGGTGTCGGGACGAGGTCGCGGTAAGACGCGCTGTCTGATGACGTGTGGCAGAATTCACATTTTGTAGAAGATTGATCATGGCACGAATAACAGGTTCCCATCGTCGGCAATAGAGAAACGGCATCGCTGGCCGTCATCGCTGCCGTGGTATGACAATCCGTACACCCCACGCCAACGCTGTCAATATGATAGACATGAGTGAACTTTATCAATTTGGAATTCTCAACGGCTTGATGACTGCTTGCCGCTTGCACTCCCGATTGAAGAAATAATATCGAAAAAGACAGGAGGGCTGCGAATGTCAAGCCGGCAGCAAGATTCTTTTTCATCTGCATTTCCATCACTGCGCCGCTCCTTCCGGAGAACTTAAGCTACTGAAGAAATAGTAATTAACGTTCAGGTATCCCCTGAAATCATTTTTGTAAATCGGATCCTGATAATATTGCCCTTGCAGGTTAATGGAAAGAAGCGATAGCGGCCGAAAAGTTATCCCGAGTGATCCATCATATAAGTCGCTTGACGGCACCGAGCTCTCCTGAAGAAGCTTATAATTCTCGGCAGAAACCGATGCGATCAGGATAAGCTTGCGGTCCAGCAGAGGGTACGTGACCTGGGCATTGATACCGTTGAGATTTCCGGCAAAGCCGTCATTATGCGAAAAGTTGATCGAAAAAATATAAATGCCTGTCCCGATTGCAAACTGCGTCGAGTTGTCGCCGGTATAATAAACTTTGCTTAATGAACCAAACGCGTTTATATCGGGAGTGAAGGCATAATTCAGTCCTAAGTCGTATTCATCCGTGCCGCTATGATCGAACACCGAGAAGATCGAATTGTAGGGCAGCCGGTCATCGCGATGGAAGTAGTCTATATTCGCCGAGAAAGATGTGAACGGCGAATAACGAAACGACGCCTCGGTGCGATTGAACTCATCGAAGTTCAAATCGTAATCGAGCCGAAAGAATCCCGAAAAATCTTGAGCGTAGTACAATGCATTACCGGAAACAAACTGGGATGCAACTGCAGACGGATCTATGACAACTCCGAGCTGCGGGGTATTATGGAGACTATCCAGCCTGTATGTCGTGTAAGATGGCGGCTTATAGTTTTTGTCGACATAAGTGCCACCGATTTTGAAGTTGTCGGACGGAGAATAATTCGCCTGGGCGCCAAAAAGAGTATTATCCTTGAAATCCGAGTTCAATTGGAATTTTTCGTCCTCCTGCGGCAGTCCGCCGCCGAACGCTTCAACGGAAATTTGGTTGTCGAGAAAATTCGCCTTTCCACTCAAGCCGTCAAACGAGGAAACGCCAACTTCTTCGAATACAGGCTGCCTCCCAAATTTCAAGTCTGCAACGTCGCCGATATTCCGTGCCTCAAAGTATAAGTTTCCCGCACGAAGGACCGAGATGTTCGGTTGTTTTGTTATGAAATCGTTTGAGCCGATGATATAAGTATGCAGCTGATAGTCGGCGGTTCCGAAGTTGAGCTGCATTCCCTCCACACCCAGCAAACTTTCTTTGTGCGCACCGGTCGTGTCGTATTGCTGGTAGGAATAAAAAGTCGTGACAAATCTTCCGCTAAACGATTGTGCGGTTGCCGTCCCAGAGAGGGAGAAGATTGCAGATAATCCCAGCAGCATCAGACGACCGCAAGCAGGCAGCTTTTTCTTATTGGAAGAATGTTGAAAAGCAGTATCTGCTAGCGGTAGCAAGTATTTCACAATCTACCTCCCTTTTTGCGGTTGAAGCAAGCTCTAAACCCTAGATCCGAAACAGTGAACTCACCCGAATTGCTCGGCTTATTGCTTGGGGACCGGATGAGCGATCTCCGCCCACATCTTCTTAAAGTCGAACGACTTGAACGTCGGGCTTTTCTTGTTATGGCAGTTCTCGCACAATTTCTCGGCGGTGCCGTCATTGACTGAAACCAGCACCATGCCGTTTGCGATTGCTTTCTGGCGATCTTTCATGATATCCATTTTCATG
>Ga0335078_10019593_pt1 | contig 10063 bp, 7 predicted proteins | sample Lox_Sample_32_FD_206711 | JGI IMG/M metagenome (GOLD analysis project Ga0335078, IMG submission 206711) | Soil microbial communities from Loxahatchee National Wildlife Refuge, Florida, United States - Lox_Sample_3.2 | ecosystem: Environmental > Terrestrial > Soil > Wetlands | place: USA: Florida...
GCCCGCTCGGTAGGTTAACCGGGTAGACGGACCGATCCTTCCACGGAGTGCCGCGTGAACTGGATATCGGGTGGGGAGGAGCAGCGACGGTTCGAGTCGTTCGTCGCCGAGGTCTCCGACGGGCTCGTCCGCACCGGCTACCTCATGACCGGCGATCTCGCCGAGGCCGAGGATCTCGTCCAGGAGACGCTCCTTCGCTGCGCCCGCCACTGGAAGCGGGTGCGGTCGATGGAGTATCCGGCCGCCTACTGCCGACGAATCCTCGTGCACCTCGTCATCGACGGCGACGGACGCCGGAGGCGACGCAACGATGAGCTCGAGAACGGCTGCGATGACCTCGACGGCTACGCCGACGACGCGGCGTCTCGCGTGTTGCGCGGCATCGACGCGCGTGCGGATTTCCGCCTCGCGCTCGCCGGGCTCCCACCCCGCCAGCGCGCTGTCATCGTGCTCCGCTACTGGGAGGATCTTTCCGAGGCGGCGGTCGCGGAGCTGCTCGGATGCTCACTCGGCACCGTCAAGAGCACGGCGTCGCGGGGCATCGCGCGGCTGCGCGTCATGTTGACCGACAACGACCTGTTCGTCCCCACGCCAACAGACCTCAGGGTCGACGCGGGCGCTGCCTCATGACGGTCGACCTCTTCGAGGACAGATTGCGCGCCGCGCTGGCCGGGTGCGCCGACGATGTCCCGTCGTACGTGGTGGAGCGGCTCCGGCAGCATGAGTACCATCCCCGCAGGCGGCGCAGGCACCTTGCCGCCGGCGTTGCGACGCTGGCTATTGCGCTGGCTGCCGGGGCGGCTGGATTCGTGATCGGGACGCGCACTCCCGCGCCGCCGGCGCAGCCCGGCGAGCAGACGATACGGCTCGCCGACGCCACGATCTCGCTTCCGGCGGGGTTCGTGCGATCGGATACCGCGTGCGTCGCCACCCCCGCGGGGTTGCACCTCGTCGGCTCGTCGTTCGCCGCGGCGGTGTCGCCCGGCGGAGGGTGCATCACCATGTTGCTGGCCACCCGCACGAGCACGCCGTCCGGTGGAGAGTCGGTCGTGATCAGCGGCTATCCCGGATCCGTGGTCGTCGATCGGTCGAGTGGGGTGTCGACCGCGTACATCACGATCCCTGCCGATCTCTACGTTGACGGCTCCCGGGAGGTCGTGGTCGAGAATCCCGACACGATGCTCGATCTTGTCATCGCGAGCCGGGGCTTGTCGCCGGGCCAGGTGGCCGCCATCGCGGCGGCGGGGATTCCCGATCATCCGGTCTCGGACAGGTGATGCTGCGGGCACTCTGGTCCCAGCTGCAGCATCGCCGGCGTCGCGCGGCGGCGGTCGCAGCGGGAATCCTCGTCGCCTCGGTGAGCTTCTCCCTCTTGACGGCGGCGACCGCGACGAGCACCGCGCAGGTGGAGGGCACGGTGGCGCGGAACCTGCGTCCCGCGTACGACATCCTCGTGCGACCGCCCGGGACCACGACCGCACTCGAGGCCGACGAGGGTCTCGTCCGGGACAACTACCTATCAGGCATCTTCGGCGGAATCACGCTGCAGCAGTACGCGCAGGTGAAGAACGTCCCTGGCGTTCAGCTCGCCGCGCCGATCGCGATGATCGGCTACGTCCTGGCGACCGTCACCCTCGACGTCAGTGTTGGCAGCGCGTTGACATCAGCCGGTTCCCAGGTGGTGTCGGTGTCGGACGCTCCCACGGCCGACAACGGGCTCACGCGCCTTCCGGCACAGTCCGATGGTTATGTTTATGTCACCAGTGACGCAATCCAGAACTCCCAGCTTCCCGAGCTGACGACCATCAACGGGACACAGGTGGTCGGCGACATCGAGAAGCTGCCCAACGGCAAGGACGTCGTCATCTGCCCGGAGAACCTTCAGGCACCGCTTCGATCGCCGTTCACCAATACCGAAGCATCGACCGGCGCATGCTGGTCGAGCCAGGACGGGTACTCCGGTTACGGACAGAACAACGTCGGACGCGCCGGAGTGGACGACTTCATCACCGAGTCGTTCCCCTTCCTCGTCGCTGCGATCGACCCGGTTGCCGAGAATCAGCTGGTCGGCCTCGATCACGCTGTCGTTGAGGGACGTGATCTCGGTGGCGGTGACACGCCGTTACTGACCGGCGGGGGCACGACCTCGGAGGCACGCAACCTGCAGGTGCCCGTGCTGGCGACGACCGATCCGTTCGTCGAGGGCTCGGATCAGATCACGATCAGCCGGTTGCCGGCTTCGGCGGTCTCCACAGTGCGCGATGGCCTGCTCCCGGACCAGCTGGCAGCGGCGCTCGCCAAGCTTCCGGCGACGCCGGCGGCGAGCGTCACGATCACCTCGCAGGATGCCTATCAGCGACTGCTGCACAACCTCTCGAACCGGATCCTCATCGACGCGTACTGGACCGCCGACCCCGTCACGTATCGACAAGAGTCCGGTGGCGAGCTGTCTCCGGTCCCGGTGACCAACCCGGACAGCATCTGGGTATCGGGTCTGTTCGGTGGCTACGAGCAGCCTCCTGTCGAGACAACCGACACGGGCTTTCGCCAGCTGCACGAGCAGCTCCGATCGAACGACCAGGGAGTCCCGCTGTTGACGCTGCACGCCGTCGGGGACTTCGACCCGGCCAAGCTCCCCGGATTCAGCGCGCTGTCGACGGTGCCGCTGGAGACGTATTACCCGCCCGAGGTGACAGGCGCGGACGCGGCGAGCCTCAAGGCACTCGGCAACAGGCCACTGCTGCCGGACGCGAACATGGCCGGGTATCTGCAGGAGCCGCCCCTGATGCTCACCACGCTGAAATCGCTCCCCGCGTTCGAGGACAGCTTCCCCAATGCGAACAGGACGGCCCCGATCAGCGTCATTCGCGTTCGCGTCGCCAACGTGCACGGCAGTACCCGCCAGGAGCTCGCGCAGATCGCGAACGTCGCCGCCGCGATCCGCCGCGCGACCGGCCTCGATGTCGATGTCACCGCCGGCTCGTCGCCGACCACGGAGACGATCGCCCTGCCCGCAGGGCGCTACGGCCGTCCCGCGCTCACCCTCGATGAGTCGTGGGTGCGCAAGGCGGTCGCGCTGGTGATCCTCAACGCGGTCGACGGCAAGAGCGCAGCGCTGTTCCTCCTGATCCTCATCGTCTGCGCGTTCTTCATCGGCAATGCAGCGTTCGCCGCGGTACGGGTGCGGCGACGAGAGCTCGGCGTGCTCCGCTGCCTTGGCTGGCCCCGACGCACGATCTTCATGTTCACTCTTGGTGAAGTCATGCTCACCGGCCTCATTGCCGGGGCTGTGGGGACCGGTGTTTCCGCGGCGCTGATCTCGCTGCTGCACCTCGACGTGCCCTGGTCGCGCGTTGGGCTGGTGACGCCCGTCGCCGTCGTGCTCTCGGGGATCGCCGGATTCCTGCCTGCGCTGCAGGCCGCACGCGGGCAGCCCCTCGATGCCGTCGCCCCGGCCGTGCGCGCGCCGCGGCGTCCGCGCCCCGTGCGCCGTCTCGCCGGCCTTGCATGGTCGAACCTGCGACGTACGCCGGGACGGGCTGCGCTCGCCGCTGTCGCTCTTGCGGTCGGGATCGCGGCGCTCACAGTGCTGCTTGCGCTCAATCTCGCGTTCGCTCGAGGGGTCGTCGGCAGCGAGCTCGGTGGGTTCGTCGCCAACCAGGTTCGCGCGGTCGACTACCTCTCCGCGGCGCTCGCGGTCACGCTCGGTGCCGCGTCGGTCGCCGACGTTCTGTACATCAACCTTCGCGAGCGAGCGGCGGAGTTCGCGGTGCTGAGCGCTGTCGGTTGGCAACGTGGGCACGTGGCGCGCATCGCACTCGGCGAAGGCGCCGGCATCGGTGTTGCCGGCAGCATCCTCGGCACGGCCTTCGGCGTCGGCGCCGCTGCGCTGGTCCTCGGTCCCGATCTCTCGCTCCTGGCGCTTCCCGCGGCCGTGGCGTTCGCCGCCGGGATCATCGTGACTGTCATCGCGGCGGGCGCAGTGGCGGCGAGCATCAGGCGTCTGCCGCTGGTGGCTTCGCTTGCCGAGGAGTAGGCGTTGGAGCGTGACATGACCGGCGGTCGTGCCTCGGCAGTGGAGCAGGATCAGCGCGCGGGGGTGGCGGTCGCGCTGGCGGACGTGAGCAAGACGTATCGCACCGGCATCGGCGAGCCGGTGACCGCGGTGGACAACGTATCGGTGGAGATTCCGGCGGGGCAGAGCGTCGCGCTCACCGGGCGATCCGGCTCCGGCAAATCGACATTGCTGCATCTCGTCGGCGCGATGGACCTGCCCGACGCCGGCACGATCACCCACGACGGCGCCGATGTCACGCGCTTGCGGGAGTCAGCGCGGGCGGCGCTGCGCCGGCACATCGGCTTCGTCTTTCAGCGATTCCACCTGCTCCCGGCGCTGACGGCGCTCGACAACGTGCTTGCTCCTTTGATTCCGTACCGCACCGATTTCGACAAGATCGCTCGGGCCCGTGAGCTGCTCGCCGCCGTCGGCCTCGGCGATCGCGAACGTCATCTCCCGTCGCAGCTGTCCGGTGGCGAGCAGCAACGCGTCGCGATCGCTCGAGCGCTCATCAATCGCCCGGGGCTCGTCCTCGCTGACGAACCGACCGGCAACCTCGATACGCACACCGGCGCGGGCATCGTCGATCTGCTCCTCGGACTTCGCGATGAGCACCTGCTGACGCTGCTCGTCGCAACGCATGACGCGACGATCGCCGCTCGGTGTGATCGGTCGATCGTCCTGACGGACGGACGGATCGTCAGTGACACCGCGACGGAGGAGACAGCCCCGGAGCGCGCGTGAGGGCTGCGTGACCCGCCTGCGGCGCCTCAGCCGGTCAGGATGGCCGCGACGGTCGCCGGGTCGAAGTTGCCGCCGCTCAGGATGATCACCGTCGGATGCTCGACGGTGCCGGCGGGCACTTTCCCGGTCAGGTATGCGGCGAGCGTCAGCGCGGCGGTCGGCTCGATGGCGAGCTTCAGTGTCCTCCAGGCGCTGCGCAGCGCGTCCCTGAGCTCGGACTCGGAGACGGTGACCACCTCACGCACCAGGCCGTGGCCGACGATGACCTCGAAGTTCCGATGTCCGATCGACTTGCTCTTCACCCCTTCCGCAAGCGTCACCGGGTCGGCTGCGAGTCGCTGCAACGAGCGGGTGTGCAGACTTCGTGCCGCGTCGTCCGCGGACTCGGGCTCGACGCCGATGACGGCGGTTGCCGGCGACAGCGCCGAGCACACGAGCGCCACGCCCGAGATCTGACCGCCGCCGCCGATCGGCACAACCACTGCACCGGGTGCCGGCGCGTCTTCCAGGATCTCGAGACCCACGGTCCCTGCGCCGTGGATGACATCCCAGTCGTCGTACGGATGGATCAGTCGCAGCCCCTGGGATTGCGCGATGCCTTCGGCGACCGCCTCGCGGTTGTCGTACGTCACGCCGTCGCTGACGACCGTGGCGCCGAACGATCGGATGCCCTCGACCTTTGCCGGTGTGACGCCGTCGGGCACGACGATCGTCGCGGGCAACCCCGCCGTCTTGGCCGCGCACGCCAGCGCCTGCCCGTGGTTGCCGGAGCTGTGGGTGACGACCCCCGCAACCCCCGGCTCCCGTTCGATGAGGCTCAGCACCGCGTTGAACGCTCCGCGCGCCTTGAATGACCCGGTGCGCTGGAGCAGCTCCGCTTTCACGAGCATCGCCGGCGAGATGTCGCTGCGGACCATCGGCGTCCTGCGGACGTGACCGTGAATGCGTTCCACCGCCATGCGGATCTGCGCGAGGTGGTCGTCACCCCAGGAGCGATCGATCACTGCGGGATCAGGACGAGACCGCTACCGGAATCTCCAGTGCGAGCTTGTCCATCTCCAGCTGCGCGGGAACGTCGACGGGATACGAGCCCGTGAAGCAGGCGAAGCAGAATCCGTTGCCGTCGGGCTGGCCCATCGCGCGCCGGAGGCCGACCAGGCTGAGGTAGCGCAGCGAGTCCGCGCCGAGCATCTGCCCGATCTCCCGCTCGGTGTGGCCGGCCGCGATCAGCTCGCGCCGTGACGCGATATCGATCCCCATGAAGCATGGCCACGCGATCGGTGGCGAGGCGATGCGCATGTGCACCTCGCTCGCACCGGCACGGCGCAGCTCGTCGATGATGCGACGTGACGTGGTGCCGCGGACGATCGAGTCGTCGACGAGCACCACGCGCCTGCCTTCGAGCACGTGGCGCATCGGGTTGAACTTGAGCCGGATCCCGGCCTCGCGCAGACGCTGGGTCGGCTGGATGAATGTGCGCGTGATGTAACGCGACTTGATCATCCCCTCAGCGAAATGCAGTCCGGCCTGCTCCGCATACCCGATGGCCGCGGGCGTCCCGCTGTCGGGGAGCGTGATCACGATATCGGCGTCCGCGGGCGCCTCGCGGGCGAGCTCGCGGCCCATCTGGCGGCGTGCCTCATACAGCGACTTGCCCATCATGACGCTGTCCGGCCGCGCGAAGTAGATGAACTCGAACGAGCACATCGCCCGATGCGCCGACGCGCGCTGGATCTTGGTGCTGCGCATCCCCGATGCATCGACCGTCACGATCTCACCGGGCTCGATCTCGCAGATGAACGATGCGCCGATGACGTCGAGCGCACAGGTCTCGCTCGCCATGACATACCCGATACCACCGGGCGCATCGACATCGCCGAAACGTCCAAGGCAGAGCGGGCGGATGCCGAGCGGATCGCGCGCGGCGACCAGCGAGTCGCGGGTCAGAAAGACGAGGCAGTACGCGCCTTCTATATGCGGCAGTGCCTCGGCGAGCGCATGCTCCAGGGAGTCGGCGCGGGTCTGCGCCAGCAGCGCTCCGAGAACCTCGGTATCACTCGTCGTCTCGAACGCGACGCCCTTGGCAGCGAGCTCGTCGCGGAGCTTGCTCGCGTTGACGAGATTGCCGTTGTGCGCGATGAGGATCGGCCCGATGGTGGGATGGTCGACGCGCATCGGCTGCGCGTTGACAAGTCGTGTGCTGCCGGTGGTGCTGTAGCGCGTGTGTCCGATCGCGATGTTGCCCTTGAGCTCGTCGATGCTCTCCTGGTCGAACACCTGCGAGACGAGCCCCATCTCCTTGCGGACGCGGATCTCCCGGCCGTCGCTGACCGCGATGCCGGCGGATTCCTGTCCGCGATGCTGCAGTGAGTACAGACCGAAGTAGGTGAGGTTGGCGACGTCCTCGCCGGGATGAAACACTCCGAAGAGACCACATTCCTCGTGGAAATGGTCGTCGTCGAAGGCTTCCATGCCGGCCTGCTCACTCACGCTCGATCAATGCCCCTTCGTGCACGTCGCGCAACTCACTCAGCGGGAGGTCGATGTGCCCGGTCACATGCAGCCGCTTCCCTCCGACGGAGCCGATGTCGAGAAGCGGGACCGAATGCCGCCCTGCCAGCTCGTGCAATCGCACAAGTGCCTCCCTGGCGAAGCTGATGAGGAACCGAGATTGGCTCTCACCGAACAGTATACCGGCCTCCCTCCGAATCAACCCCCCGTGTGCGGAGGCCTCGCTGAGATCGACGTGAGCCCCAATATCGCCCAGCAGACACGATTCGGCGATCGCAACAGCGATACCGCCCTCCGCGCAGTCGTGTGCGGAGCGCAGGAGCCTCTCGGCGGCGGCATCGAGGACGAAGCGGTGCACCCGGCGTTCGAGGTCGATATCGAGGTTCGGGGGTGGTCCCTGATTGACCCCGGAGGCGAGACGCTGGTATTCGCTGCCGCCCAGCTCGGCGCCAAGCGGCCCGACGAGCGCGATGGCGTCGCCCTCGGCGCGGAACCCTGCGGTGCACCGCAGGGTGACATCGTCGACGACACCGACCATCCCGATCACGACCGTGGGATCGATCCCGGTGCCGCCGGTGTCGTTGTAGAGGCTCACATTGCCGCTCACGACCGGGATCTCGAGAGCCCGGCATGCCTCGCCGATGCCTTCGATGGCATCGTGCAGGTCCCACCACACGGGCGCCTGCTCGGGGTTGGCGAAGTTGAGGCAATTGGTGACCGCAACCGGCCGCGCCCCGGTGGCGACCACATTTCGGGCCGCCTCGCAGACGGCGATCATCGCCCCGTGGCGCGCGTCGAGCGCGACATATCGCGCGTTGCCATCGGTCGCGAGGGCGAGGCCGATCGGGGTGCCGTCGACGCGGACCACCGCCGCGTCGCCGCCAGGCAGGACGACGGTCGAGTCACCGACCTGGTGGTCGTAGCGGCGGTAGACGGATGCGCGGCTCCCCAGATTCGGGCTGCCGAGCAGGCGAAGCAGCGCCTCCTCAGCGGTCCAGGACGGGGCGGCCGGCTCCGCCGCGCTGCCGGCGCTGACACGCGCCGGGCGTGGTCCCGGAGCCTCCCGGGGTGGGGCGCCATCGACGAGCAGATCCAGCGGGAGGTCACACACCTGCTCGTTCCCGTCGCGAACGATGAATCGTGGATCCGGACGGATCACGCCCACCACGTCGGAATGCAGATCCCAGCGCTCGAATACCGCTTGCAGCGCGGGGATATCGTCGGGCTCGGCCACGATCAGCATTCGTTCCTGCGACTCGCTGAGCATCACCTCATACGGCGTCATGCCCGTCTCGCGGCGCGACGCGCGCGCCACGTCGATCTCGATGCCGCAGCCACCCCGATGCGCGAGCTCCGCGCTGCTGCCGCACAGCCCGGCCGCCCCGAGATCCTGCATGGCGATGACCCGCGGATCGCCGGCCAGCTCGAGGCACGCCTCCATCAGGCACTTCTCGAGAAAGGGGTTGCCCACCTGCACCGCAGGGCGGCGCGCGGCGCTGCTCGCGTCGAGCACGACCGATGCGAAGCTCGCGCCATGGATGCCGTCACGGCCCGTATCGGCACCGACCAGCAGCACGAGGTTGCCGGGTCCCCTGGCCGTGGCGAGCATCATCCGGCGCTGCTCGACAACGCCGACGCACATCGCGTTGACAAGGCAGTTGGTTCGATAGGACTCGTCGAAATACAGCTCGCCGCCCACGGTGGGCACGCCGATGCAGTTGCCGTACCCGCCGATCCCCGCGACGACGCCGTCGAAGAGGTGGCGCTGGTGGGGTTCCTCGAGCGGACCGAATCGGAGCGAGTCGAGCAGCGCAACCGGCCGTGCACCCATCGTGAAGATGTCGCGCAGGATGCCCCCGACACCGGTCGCCGCGCCCTGGTAGGGCTCGATGGCGCTCGGATGATTGTGTGACTCGATCTTGAACACGCAGGCGAGGCCGTTACCGATGTCGACGGCGCCGGCATTCTCGCCCGGCCCCTGCAGCACACCCGGTCCCTTGGTCGGAAGCGAGCGCAGCAGCGGCTTGCTCGTCTTGTAGCTGCAGTGCTCGCTCCAGAGCGCCCCCACGATGCCGAGCTCGAGCCGGTTCGGTTCGCGACCGAGTGAGCTCGACAGGTGCTCGTACTCGGGCCGGGTGAGGGCGACCTCGGCGAGCTCTGCGTCGGTCGGCGCGACGAGCTCGACCCCGGTCACGACGCCGCGGCTGCCTGCAATGTGCCGTTGCGTCGCAACGACTTTGCGACGTTGTCGAACAGCACCGCGCCATCCGAGGACCCCAGCATCGGCTCGCATGCACGCTCCGGGTGCGGCATCATCCCGAGCACGTTACCGGTGACGTTGACGATGCCTGCGATATCCCGCATCGAGCCGTTGGGCGATGCCTCCCCCGCAGGACTTCCATCACGACGAACATATCGAAACACCACGCGATGCTCCGCTTCGAGCGCATCGAGCGTCGCCTCATCAGCAACGTACCGTCCCTCCCCGTGCGACACGGGAACCTGGAGCACATCGCCACGTTCGCACCCCGCCGTGAATGCAGTGCCAGTGGTCTCAACCTTCAACCAGGTAGCCTCGCAGCGAAACTGCAGCGAGGAGTTGCGCGTCAGCGCCCCAGGCAGCAGATGCGCCTCGCACAGTATCTGAAAGCCATTGCAGATCCCCCAGACAAGCCCGCCGTTGCGGGCAAAGTCCGCGACGGATTCCATCAGCGGCGCGAACCGAGCGACAGCGCCTGCACGCAGGTAATC
>Ga0335078_10019594_pt1 | contig 10063 bp, 10 predicted proteins | sample Lox_Sample_32_FD_206711 | JGI IMG/M metagenome (GOLD analysis project Ga0335078, IMG submission 206711) | Soil microbial communities from Loxahatchee National Wildlife Refuge, Florida, United States - Lox_Sample_3.2 | ecosystem: Environmental > Terrestrial > Soil > Wetlands | place: USA...
GCGGGACAGCCTTGAAAGCCGCCTTCTCGCGGCGATCCCCAATTCCCGGGTCAACGGCACGACCTCATCCAGGCTTCCCAACACGACGAACATCAGCTTTGAGTTCGTCGAGGGCGAGGGCATCCTCCTCCTTCTCGACGAGTTCGGCATTTGCGCCTCTTCCGGGTCGGCGTGCACGTCAGGCTCGCTCCAGCCGTCCCATGTGCTGCGGGCCATGGGTGTCCCCTTTACCATGGCGCACGGCTCGATCCGGTTCAGCCTCAGCATTTACAACACTCAGGAAGAGATCGATCTCGTCGTGGAGAAGCTGCCGCCCATCATCGAACGGCTCCGCGCCCTCTCCCCGTACTGGAAAGACGAGCGGATCTGCACCACCGCAGGCAACGCGGGTTAAGGTTTAGAGCACTTCGTTGAGACTGCCGGTCCTGTAGCCTCTGAGATCGGCGGTGACGTACTTGAAGCCCATTTCCGAGAGGCCCTTCACTATGGCCTCTCTTTTCTTGAAAACCTTCTCCAGCTCCTTTGGCTCCACCTCGATGCGGGCCACTTCCCCGTGGCAGCGGATGCGCACTTGACCGAAGCCGAGGGCTTCGAGCAAGGCCTCTCCCCGTTCTATCCGCGACAGGGTCTCCCTTTCGATCCTCGTATGGTAGGGGATGCGGGAGGCAAGGCATGCCTTCGCGGGCTTGGAGTGGGTGGGGAGCCCGAGCTCCAGGGAGATCGCCCGGATCTCCGCCTTGGTCAGCCCCGCTTCCTTGAGGGGGCTCACGATCCCCTTCTCCTCGATGGCCCTTCTCCCTGGCCGGTAGTCCCTAAGGTCATCCACGTTGGAGCCCTCCACGACCGTGGGCAGTCCCTTTTGCTTAGCGATCTTGAGTATCTCATCGTAGAGGTGAGATTTGCATATGTAGCAGCGCTGCGGGGTATTCTCGATGAATCGGCTGTCCTCCATCTCGTCGGTCTCGATCACGGAGTAAGGGGCGCCGATGGATTCGCAGAACCTCACTGCATCCGCCCTTTCCCTCGAAGGATAGGTGGCAGACGAGGCGATCACCGCTTCGACGCTATCCCTTCCTAGGACATCGAGAGCAACCTTCAGGAGCAGGCTGCTGTCCACACCCCCGGAATAGGCGACAAGAATCCTGCCAAGGGGGCGGATTACCTCTTCCAGTCTTTGCAGCTTATCCGGCTTCATATGAACTCTCGGGCGATTACTCCCTTTTCGATCAAGCAAAACCCATGGGCAAGTGCTGCTCCTGGTCATATAGTATACTTCAGGGCTCAGAGGGGACGCAATCACCGGGGGTCACGGCCGGCCGAAGGGATGAAAATTATTCTTGACTAAGAGGATGCTAAATACTATATTTAGTCTATCAATTTAGTCATGTTAATTGAGTGGTCGAAAGCGATCAAACAGGGAAGTAGAGAAGGAGAGGAGGTCAGGATGGCTAGATTCGAGGATAACGTTCAGTCGATCGGCGGGTCTCCCCTTGTCAAGCTGAACCGCGTGGTGGACAGCGCAGCGTTGGTGCTCGCCAAGATAGAGGGCAGAAACCCGGCCTATTCAGTAAAAGACCGCATCGGCGCTTCCATGATCTGGGACGCGGAAAAGACGGGACGGCTCAAACCGGGCATGGAGATCATCGAGCCTACTTCAGGCAACACGGGCATCTCTTTGGCCTTTGTAGCCGCTGCCCGGGGCTACAACCTCACCCTCGCCATGCCTGAGACCATGAGCCTCGAGCGCAGGAAAGTCCTGAAGATACTCGGAGCGAAGCTCCTCCTCACCGAAGGGGCCAAGGGCATGAAGGGGGCGATCGCAAAGGCGGCAGAGATCGCACAGAGCGATCCCGGGCGATACTTTCTACCCCAGCAGTTCGAGAACCCCGCAAATCCCGCCATCCACGAGGCGACCACGGGTCCCGAAATATGGAACGACACGGACGGAAAGATGGACATCCTTGTCTCCGGCGTGGGCACCGGTGGCACCATCACCGGGGTGACGCGTTACTTCAAGCTCACGAGAAGCAGAAAGATCGTATCCGTGGCCGTGGAGCCTGCTGAATCGCCGGTCCTCACGCAGACGAGAAACGGCTCCGAGATAAAGACGGGTCCCCACAAGATCCAGGGCATAGGCGCAGGCTTCGTGCCAAAGGTGCTCGCCCTCGACCTCGTCGACAGGATCGAGACTGTCACGAGCGACGAAGCGATGGACATGGCCCGGCGCCTTGCACGGGAGGAAGGCATACTCGCCGGAATTTCGAGCGGAGCGGCGGTCCACGTGGCCGTGAGGCTTGCCAAGGAGCCTGAGAACAAGGGAAAGATGATCGTTGTGGTGCTGCCGTCCGCTGCCGAGCGGTACCTCTCTACCGCGCTCTTTCAGAATCTTTTCCCTGGACTGGATGCGGCAGCCGCCTCCGACACGCCGATATGAGCCACCGGCAAAACAAAGGGTAAACTCCATGAAGGTATCTACAAAGGGGAGGTACGGCCTCCGGGCCATGATGGACCTGGCGCGCAACCAACGCGACGGGAAGCCTGTCTTCCTCTCCGATATCGCCAAAAGACAGGACATATCGGAGAAATATCTCGAGCACATATTCTCCTCCCTGAGAGCCGCCGGGCTGGTGACCACCGTGAGAGGAAGGAAGGGCGGCTTCCTCTTGAGCAAGGCCCCTTCCGAAATCACGGCGAGCAGCATCATCACGAGCCTCGAAGGGCCCTGCGTGCTCGTCGACTGCGTCTCGAAGCCGACGACGTGCAAGAAATCTCAGGGCTGCGCTGCCAGGGACATATGGAGCCTGCTGGGAAGCAAGATAGAAGAGGTCCTGTCGGGCTTCACCCTGGAGCAATTGGTGGAGATGCAGGAAGAGAAAGCTGATACGGACCGCTCCATGTACTACATATAGGAATACCTCGCGCCTGGGCGTACCCGGTAGGTCACGGGGCCTGAAAGAGCGGGGAGTGCACCGCAGAAAACAAAGGAGGGACATTCACCGATGTCGAAAAGGAGGCTTGAGACACTCGCTATCCACGCAGGACAGGAGAGCCCTGACCCGGCAACAGGGGCGCGGGCGGTGCCTATCTACCAAACCACCTCCTACGTCTTTAAGGATACCACCCACGCCGCGAACCTTTTCGCATTGGCGGAGCTGGGCAACATCTATACACGTATCATGAACCCCACCACCGACGTCTTCGAGAAGCGCATGGCCACCCTCGAAGGCGGCACAGGCGCCCTTGCCGTCTCTTCCGGCCAAGCGGCCGAGACTCTTGCTCTTCTCAACATCACACGCTTGGGGGATGATATCGTCGCGGCAAACAACCTCTACGGCGGCACCTACGAGCTTTTCCACTATACCTTCCCCAAGTTGGGCCGCACTGTGACCTTCGTCAACTCATCGAGACCCGAGGAGTTCAGAAAGGCTATCACTCCGAAGACAAGGGCAATCTACGCTGAAACCATAGGGAATCCTAAGCTCGATGTGCCGGACTTCGAGGCCCTCTCCAGGATCGCCCATGAAGCAGGGGTCCCCTTCGTGGTCGACAACACCGTGGGCGTCGGTCTCGTGAGGCCCATCGACTTCGGGGCTGACATCATCACCATATCCGCAACCAAGTACGTAGGAGGCCACGGCACGTCCATCGGCGGGGTGATCGTCGACGGCGGCACCTTCAACTGGGGAAACGGCAAGTTCCCCGAGTTCACCGAGCCTGACCCCACCTATCACGGGCTCAAGTTCTGGGATGTTTTCGCGAACTTCGGCACCATGGGAAACGTCGCCTTCATCTTCAAGGCCCGGGTCCAGCTCCTCCGCGACATCGGTCCTTGCTTGAGCCCCTTCAACGCCTGGCTCTTTCTTCAGGGGCTCGAGACGCTCCCCTTGAGGCAGGAGAAGCATTCGGAGAATGCCCTGGTAGTAGCGCGCTTCCTGAAAAGTCATCCCCTCGTGGCATGGGTCAACTATCCAGGCCTTTCGGACAATCCGAACCATGAGGTCGCGAGCAGGTACCTCAAGAACGGCTTCGGCTCCCTCGTAGGCTTCGGCATCAAGGGAGGCCTGGAGGCTGGCAAGCGGTTCATAGAATCTGTACGGCTTCTCTCCCACCTTGCGAACATCGGGGATGCAAAGAGCCTCGTCATTCATCCCGCCTCGACCACCCATCAGCAGCTCACCCGGGCTGAGCAGGAGGCAACGGGCGTCACCGAGGACTATATCCGCCTCTCCATCGGCTTGGAGAACGTGGAGGACATTCAGGAAGATATAGACCAGGCCTTAAGGGCGGCGGCACAGAAGGAGAAATGAGGGGAGGAATCGGTCAGGGTATGCGGGCGAGCGGGCATACAGGCGCAGAAGGTACGAAGGGCGCGGCTGAAGAAGCCGAGAGTCTCGCCATCGTGGAGACGTATTACTATACTTTTGCGAGCGAAGAGCCTTTCGAGACCGAGGGAGGAGAAACACTCTCCCCCGTGACTCTCGCCTACGAGACCTATGGCATCCTGAACGCCGCCAAGACGAACGCGATTCTCGTGCTCCACGCCCTCACGGGTGACGCCCACGCTGCCGGGTGGCACGAGGGCAACAAGAGCCCCGGTTGGTGGGACAGCATGATCGGCCCTGGGAAGGCCTTCGACACGGACCGCTATTTCGTCATCTGCTCCAATGTGCTCGGCGGGTGCAGGGGGTCGACCGGCCCCTCTTCCATCAATCCGAGGACCGGAAAGCCCTATGCCCTCAATTTCCCGCTCATCACGGTGCAGGATATGGTGAAGGCGCAGCGCCATCTCATCGATCATCTGGGCATAGACCGGCTCCTCTCCGTGGCCGGGGGCTCCATGGGAGGCATGCAGGCCCTACAATGGGTGGCCTCCTATCCTGAAAGGGTTCGATCCGTCATACCGATCGCCACGACCGCCACCCACTCTCCCCAGCAGATCGCCTTCAACGAGGTAGGAAGGCAGTCGATCATGGCAGATCCCAACTGGAACGACGGCAACTACTACGATGGCGAGCCCCCGGCGAGGGGTCTGAGTGTGGCGAGGATGGTGGGTCACATCACCTACATGAGCGACATCTCCATGGGAGAGAAATTCGGCAGGCGTTTCAAGAACAGCAGGTCCAGTTTCAAGTTCGACCCGGAATTCGAGGTGGAGGGCTATCTCCAGTACCGGGGGGAAAACTTCATCAAACGCTTCGACCCGAACTCGTACCTTTACATCACTAAGGCGATCGACTATTTCGACCTTGTCAACGGCAGAGGCCTTCAGGAAGTCCTCCGGGGTGTGAAGGCCAGGTTTCTCGTCATCGCCTTCAAGTCGGACTGGCTCTACCCTGCCCACCAGTCCCAAGAAATAGCCCGTGCTTGCAAGAGGGCCGGCGTCGAGGCAACGTACGCCGAGCTCAACTCTACGTGGGGCCATGATGCGTTCCTCATCGAGGTGGATCAACAGTCGCACCTGGTGAAGCACTTCCTTAAGAAAGTCATGGCCTCGGCCTAAAGCCAAAATGGACGGCAAAGAAAGCCTTAGATTGGATCAAGAGGCGATACTTGATATCGTCACGCCCAAGGCGACGGTGCTCGACCTCGGCTGCGGCTCATGCGAGCTTCTCGCAGCCCTTGTGGAGAGAAAGGGGGTCAAGGCCCAGGGCATAGAGATCGACGATGATGCGATCCTCCAGTGTGTGGCCCTGGGCCTCAACGTGTTCCACGACGATATCGACAGGGGTCTCTCAGAGTACGGCGACGAGTCCTTCGACTTTGTCATCCTGAACCAGACCTTTCAACAGGTGAAGAAGCCCGACGAGGTCTTGAAAGAGGCCTTGCGCGTGGGACGGAAGGTGATCGTCGGCTTCCCAAACTTCGCGGGCTGGAGCACCCGCTTCCAGCTAGGGTTAAGGGGCCGGACCCCGGTGACACCGTCCCTGCCCTACGAGTGGCACGACACGCCCAACCTGCATTTCCTGAGCATTCTCGATTTTGTCATCTACTGTAAAAAGAACCGCATACGCATTGAACAGGGCTTCTATTTCACCCCGAAGCGCCGGGTGAGGTTCCTACCCAACCTGCTGGCGGACACCGCGCTCTTCGTGATCTCCAAAAAACTGCCGGCTGAGGCAGGGAAGAGGCGTCAGATCTTCAGTTGATCGAGGCTCGAGGGAAGACGATCGACCACGTGGCGGGTCGGCGACCCATTGGTCACCTCTACAGTGACAGGGAATTCGCTGCTCTTCGAGTAGGAGGCCATGATGTTTGCCGCCACGGAGACTGCTTCTCCAACGGCTCCGCCTATGAGCAGCCCTGAAGGCCCGATGAAGGAAACGGGCCTCAGGAAAGGGTGACCGGCGCGGGAAAGAGCCTCGAGCCGCCCATTTTCCTCCTCGTTCCGTCCAAGGATGAGCTTTGTCGTCTCCGATAGCCTGAAGTGACGGCCGATCTTGAGGAGCGCGGCATCGAACATGGTGCAATCCGGACTAAACTTGAACAGATCGCGAAGCTTCACGGCGAAAATAGGGTCGGTCAAAAGGCAGCCCCCAGCAGGGCAGCTGAACTCCTTGAGGTTCTGCTCCCGGGCGAGGCGGTATTGCTCCTTCCTGGACCTCCCCGAAAGGTTGAGGAGCTTCTTTCTGTCGATGATCCCTTCCTTTTCCGGCAGGGTGGGAGGAAAATGCTGAGCAGAGAGGGGCCTTACAATGAGCCCCTCCAGGCCGCTCTCCTTGTCAATGAGCCTCATCGCTTCCCTTCTCTGCGACATGGGCCGCTGTCCCAGGACCTCCCCGGTAACGACGAAGCTCGCCTCCACCTCCTCCATGTACTTCACGGTTTCCCGGAGCATGAAAATCCTGCAGTCGATGCAGGGGTTCATGTGGCTACCATATCCGTGGAGGGGAGCCTGAAGCATCTTCAGGTAGTCGGCGCCCTTTACCTTCACCGCCACCTCGACGCCGAGTTCTTCGGAGCTTCTCACCGCCTGCACTCCGCAACCCTTTTTGGAGCCATGCGTGCAGTTGCAGAAGGGCGAGGTGAAATGGAGGGCCTTCACCTCTATCCCCTGATCCTTGATGAGCTTTGTGGCGAGCAAGCTGTCGAGTCCCCCCGAGATCAGGGAGACGGCTTTCCTCTTCATCGTTCCTCCAAGACGCCCGGGGGCGCAACCCGTCTGCCCTTCTCCAGGCTCCCGGACCTTCGGTCTCTTTCCGTTTCATAATTCTATGAGCCTTGGAGGCGCCAAGTCAAGGGGTGCTTCGCTTGTCGTCATGTCAAGAGAAGTGGTTGAAGAGAGAGATCTCGCTGCGCGAGGAGGCGGGCGGGTGCTTATCCCAGGTCTTGCTTGCCGGTCATGGTAAGAATGTCGATTCTGACTACGGCCGTGAGGGCCACTTTTTCTTCGAGAAGCTCGCCGTACCCCCCCTCTGGTTGGTATTTCTCCATAAGGGCCTTCAGGGCGCCAAGCTTCTCCTCGCGCTCTTCGACCAGGTGGGCACGGCCCGTGCAGATGACGCTCTGATAGCGGTAGTCTGCCTTGCAGGGACTCCCCTCGGCCCTCACAAAGGTCAAGGGGAGATCCACCTCAAAGCAGACCCGCCCGTCCCGTCTTATGTCCTCGATCTTCTGGCCCTCCCGGGCGGAATGGAAGTATATCCGGCCCCCATGATAGACGAAATTGAGGGGCTTCACCATGGGGTAGCCTTCCCTGCCGATTGTCCCTAGCCTGCCCACGGCACATTGCGCAAGGAGCCCTTCTACCGTCGATTCCTCTCTTATCTCCTTCTTCGCCACCCGCATGTGTCCTACCGCCCCTTTGACGCGCCCTTCTCTCCCTTATACCACAAAACCTGCCGGTGCGGCGAAGGAATCGGCAGCGATGGAGAAAGGACACGGCTGGCGAGGCGGGATCATCCGATTGCCTCCGGGCCATGCTCCTCCGTGCGAATGCGTATGCATTCCTCCAGGGGGAGCACGAAGATCTTACCGTCGCCAATCTCCCCCGTTTGCCCGCCTTTCAGGATGGCCGTGATGGTACGCTCCACGAAATTGTCATTCACTCCGATGAGGATCTGCACCTTGCGGAGCAGGTTACCCATCTCTTTCACGCCCCGATAGACCTCGGTAGTGCCCATCTGCCGTCCGTGACCCAGGACTTCCGATACCGTGATGAGGTTCACCTCGGCCGCATAGAGCTCCTGCTTTATGGCCTCAAGCCTGTCCGGCTTGATGATAGCGATGATCAGTTTCATAGTCCTCCTCCTACTCCAACAGGGTATAGGCGTTTTCGTTGTGCTGGGTGAGATCGAGACCCATGATCTCGTCTTTTTCGCCGACCCTCAGTCCCACGACCCAATCAACGACCTTGGCAATAATCAGGGTTGCCACAAAGCTGTAGACGATCGTCACTGCCACGGCCGCCGCCTGTACGAGCAGCTGCCTGGGGTTTCCGAAGAAGAGACCATTAGCCCCGTCGGGGTTGATGACCTTCGTTGCGAAGAGGCCCGTTGCGAGGGCTCCCCATATGCCGCCTATTCCGTGCACCCCGAAAGCATCGAGGGAATCATCGTATCCGAGGGCGGGCTTGACGAGGGCTACCATGAGATAGCAGAAGATGCTCACGAAGACTCCGATAACGATCGCAGAGAGGGGACCGACAAAACCGGCCGCTGGCGTGATGGCGACAAGACCAGCGACCACGCCCGTAGCGGTGCCGAAGATCGTAGGCTTCCCATTGTGGATCCACTCGATGAGGGCCCACGTAAGGCCGGCTGTCGCCGCCGCGGTATTGGTAACGACAAAGGCGCTCACCGCGAGGCCGTTGGCCGCCAGCGCGCTTCCCGCATTGAAGCCGAACCATCCAAACCAGAGGAGCGCGGTCCCGAGCACCACATGGGGCAGGTTGTGGGGCGGGATTGGCTTGTTCTGATAGCCCTTGCGCTTCCCCAAGAGGAGGGCGGCTGCGAGGGCTCCCATACCTGCGTTGATATGGACGACCGTGCCGCCCGCGAAGTCGAGGGCTCCCAGATCCTTGAGCCAGCCGCCGACACCCCAGACCCAGTGGGCTATGGGGTCATAGACAAAGGTCGCCCACAGGATCGTAAACAGGAGAAAAGCGGAAAACTTCATCCTCTCCGCAAAAGCCCCTATGATCAGGGCTGGCGTAATAACCGCAAACATCGCCTGGAAGATCATGAATGCCTGATGAGGGATAGTGGGCGCATAGTCCTTATAGACGTCCAGGCCGACGCCGCAGAGCCCGGCCCATGAGAAGCCGCCCCAAAACCCCTTGCCGGGCGCAAAGGCCAGGCTATAGCCGAAGAGTACCCATTGAATACTGAGCACGCAAAGAATGATGAAGCATTGCATGAGAATGCCGAGGACATTCTTCCGCCGTACCATCCCGCCGTAGAAAAAAGCGAGCCCGGGCGTCATGAGCATGACGAGACCGGTTGACATCAGGACCCACGCCGTGTCACCTGTGTTCATTTCTCTCCTCCCTTGCCCCATGATAATAGAAAGACGTCCGTGCATCCATCTCCCGAACCGATGGCGCAGGGACGTCTTCGTCCAGTCTGATCTCCGACAAAAAAATGGCGTCCGAACTGGGAACGCCATCGTTTCTCACACATCAATGTGTAAAGAATCGGTCCAACAGACTTATCGATACAAGTAAAGAGCCGGGCCGCCTGGTAACCCCGATGGCACAAAAAAACTCCGGGGACGTTATCGAATCCGGGAGGAATCGCGTCACGGACGATCACTCCTATACTGTATTCCCTGGATCTCGCCCCTGCTACTTGCTTCCGAACTGGATGACCATACCCCCTGCGATGATCAGGAGGAGGCCCAGCCAGGACGCAGCCGGGATGCTCTCCTTAAAGGCAAAACGGCCAAAAAGCACGCTCACCACGGCGAACACTGCCACGTAGACCCCGAGGAGCTTTGAGAAGTCCCACCTCACCATGTTCACTACGACCCCATAGGCACCGAGGACGCAGCAGCCAGTGAGCACTACAAGGAAAGCGCTTCCCCGAAGCCCCCTACGCACGATTGCATCCCCGCCGACCTCGAGGAT
>Ga0335078_10019595_pt1 | contig 10063 bp, 7 predicted proteins | sample Lox_Sample_32_FD_206711 | JGI IMG/M metagenome (GOLD analysis project Ga0335078, IMG submission 206711) | Soil microbial communities from Loxahatchee National Wildlife Refuge, Florida, United States - Lox_Sample_3.2 | ecosystem: Environmental > Terrestrial > Soil > Wetlands | place: USA: Florida...
CCCAGCCACGCCTGGTTGGGCAACGGCGACCCGCACGTGCGTCGCGGCTGCGGAATCAACGCAAATCTTCTAAAAGATCTGGATGACTTTCTGTACCTCATCGCGCGGCAGTTTTTCAGCGTGGAGCGCAATGCCTTCCGCCGAGTAACGCCTAACGGTTTGTTTTTGGGGCCTACCAATATCGGTGGATGGTCGGCGCCGGGGCGGGCTGCCATCTACCGCGCAGCGGGCGAGATTCTGGATGTGGTCAGCGTAAGCACGGACACCAGTCAGGAACAGTTGGACTTTATCGTTCGCTGGGCGGGTGATGTTCCGCTCATGATCTGGGAAGGAATCGTGGCCAACCCCGATTCCAGCCGCTGGCGTTATCGCGATGCCAATGTTGCCGGAACCGATCGCTATGACCTCAAGACGCAAGCCGATCGTGCGCGGCGCTACCGGCTGGATTTGGAACACCTCTTTTCCGGACGCTCTTCGATTACCGGCTCCAACCACTACGTGGGAATGCTTTGGTGGTGGTGGGTGGACATGGTCAGCGAGCAGAAAAACTGGGGGCTCGTTTCCCTCATGGATAACGCCTACGACGGGATCGAAGCCGGCATGGCCAAGGGAATCGATGCCTGGGGATTTCCAACTGGCGGCGAAGAAAAGAATTATGGCGATTTTATCGGGCCCGCGCGAGAGATGAACTACTCCATCCCGGAACGACTGGCTGCGGAAGCCGCGGCACAAGCGCAGGCAGCGGCGCCACGGAATAAGGCCCCATGACGCCGCACAAGCTCCGCAGTGTTTTGCTCGACACACGGCTGCTCGGTTTGTCCTGTGCCGAGTGGACAGCCTTTGGGCTTTATCTGCTTTTTCTGGCGCTGGTCGTTCCCCATCATGAGCCTTGGGCTGACGAGGCGCAGGCTTGGCTCATCGCCCGCGATCTCCCGCTGCCAGGCATTTTCCACCAAGCCGGTTATGAAGGCACGCCGGCCTTGTGGTTCTGCCTGCTCAAGGTGCTTTGCTGGCTGCACACGCCGTATCTCGGCATGCGCTGGCTTTCTGCTGCTTCGGCGGCCACAGGTGTATTTCTATTCCTGCGATACTCCCGCTTTCCCTTGCCGCTGAAGCTGCTGCTGCCGTTCACGTTCTGGATTCAATATCAGTACGCGGTTGTGAGTCGCAACTATGTTCTTTTTGTGCCGCTGCTGTTCGCGGTGGCGGCGCTGTACCGGGAACGCTGGCGTCGCTTCATCCTGCTCAGCTTGGCCATGGCGGCGTTGGCCCAGGTAAGCACCCATGCTTTGCTGTTCAGCGGCTCGCTGGCCGTGGTATTGGCCTGGGAATTGTGGCAAAAGGGTGCGGCCAAGCTGGTTTCAATCAGGCGCTTGAGGCTGGGAGCCCTGATCATAGCTGCAGCGCTGGCATTTGCGTACTGGACGGCAAGACCGCCGCACGATGTGACTTCCACAGCATTGTCGGGAAACCGCTTCGCCCACTACCCGATGCTGGTTCGAACCGCCATTTACGCTTTGCGCGGATTTCGCGCATTTTCTTTTTCCTTTTCCCTTTGGCCTGTTCTGTCCGGCATCGCCCTCGTCTCTTTGATCGTTACCCTGTACTTGTGCCGGCGGCTGGCGTTGTTGCTCCCTTTTTTGGGCATTTGGATGCTGGAGGGATTTGTTTGGCAAGGATGGCATGCGGGCCTGCTCTTTGTTAGCTTCGTCGGCATCGTCTGGATGGCGCTGGCGGATTTGCCTCCAACCGGGTTGACTCCACCTGTGGCCCGGGCGACCCCCAACGCCGATAAGCCCGAGGTCCCCGGCACGCCAGCGCAGGGGTGGAAGCGCGCTTTTGGCTTGTTTGGGCCGATGCGGAACGCTCTGCTGACGGTCTTGTTTGCCGGAGCCGTCCTGCAACTGCCGTGGACGTGGTTTGCCATGACTTCTGACCGCAGCGAAACATATTGCCCTTCACAACGGGTCGCGGCCTTCCTCCAACAGCAGGCGGGAAAGCGGATCTACGGGTTTCGCTATCAATCAGTGGCCATTCTCCCGTACTTTGAGCGGAACATCTTCGCCAATCAGAACATGGCGCATGCTTACTGGCACTGGGGGATCGACAATCATAACGACGACCCGTCGACGATCAGCAGTGCTCCTCCTGATATTGCGGTGATCGGGTGGTCGCGCGCCAGCGGTGTCGAGCCACGAGATGTGCCGTTGAGCGAGGTTCAGAAGGCGCTGCTGGCTAACGGATATGCCATCACGCGGGAGTTCTGCGGGTCGATGTTCATGCGCAACGAAGTCTCGTTGCGGCCATGCTTCGAGCTTTATGAGCGGAAGCAGTGAGGGTCACGTTTCTCCCGCCGACGAGGGGCGCTCGCCCGGGCAAATCGTCAGTTAGAGGCGCTCGTCATCATCGCGGAATCTTCAACTGATCAACCTGCAGTTCAATATCGTCAGAGACCTCGGGACTGCTGCAGTCTTCGCCTGTGACCTTCACTGTGGAGCGGTGCTGCTGGTCGTCACCCACGGATTTTGCTGCCGCAAGCGGGAGGGCTGCGGCAACCGCCGCCCTCCCGCCTGCCGGATCGCAATCATCGGCCGCCTTCTTGTCCACTGCTTTGGCGAGGAATGCCGGCAAGCAGGTGGACAGAAACACGGCGAACCAGAAGACTCTGGCATGTATGGCGGAAACGAAAAACACGGCCACCGCGAAGGCGACAATTCCGTTGCCCAAGGCGGTTGCCAGCGAGTACATGAAGACATCGCCGGAGCTGCGGGCAACTTTGCGCAAGCGGGACAGGTTCACTAGGGTGAAGAAAAATATCGCCAGAAATAGCGCCAGCCCAACTAACCCGAGTTCCACAGCCGTTTGCAGAAAAGTGTTGTGCGGCACATAGAATTGCAGGTCCAGTCCGGGCGGCATGTACTTGTGCATGTACGGCGCGAACTGCCAGAGTCCCACGCCCAGGATGGGATGATCGGCGATGATGCGGAAGGATATGCTCCACAGTTGTAACCGTAATTCAGAGGACTGTGTATCGCTAATGCTGGGATGAATCAGCCGATCCAGCGGCGAAACCGGCGAGATCAAGAATAGGAGCAGGATAACCAGCCCAATGGCGACGAATTTTCCGCGGTGACGCGCATCGCGCATCTGCAGCAGCATGAGCACCGCCAAGGCCAGGAAGGCGCCGCGCGATGCAGCCAGCAGGATGGCAAGCAGCGTCACCCCCAGGCAGACCACGCCGAAAGATCGTTTCCAGCCGCGCCGGCCGAGAGCAAAGGCAACCATGATGGGCAGAACCGTCACCGCCGACGCCGAAAAAATGTTGGGGTCGCCCGCGACACTGCCCGGACGATAGGAAAGTCCGTAAAGTGGGATGGCTGTGACCCATTCTTTGATCAGGTAAAGGGAGGCCAAGCCGATGGCCGCGACCAGCATCAGAACGCTGTTTTCGAGACGCTGCCGTGAATCGATGAAGATGCACGTCGCGATGAAAAAAACCAGCTCGGTGAAGATATTTCCCACCATCCCATGCCAGTCGAATGGAGTCACCATGAACACATAAGAGGTGACAGCCATGATGGTGAAGGCGACAAATACCCGCGCCTGCGCTGTGGCCAGGAATTGCGGAAACGACCTGCGACTTGGGAGATAGCACAGTGCCACGAAGAAGCAGGCCACGCCCAGAAACTTTTCCACCGTGATGCCATGGATTTCATAGCCGAACTGCGGATGATCGACCATCGGCAATGAAAGGATCAACAGGTAGAAAAGAATCATTTAGCTTTCCTGAACTCGGGAGCAGCCGCCTGTGCCCGCCAATCACCGCTGAAACCGGCAGGCAACAGCGCTGTAATGTACGCGAATATCCGCTCAGCACTACGTTAGCGTATTTTTGCCGGAATCAGTAGGCAAAAGAGCTCCGGCCGGACCCACCCGAGAGCCGGGCCTCAGTGCTTTGGAAAATGCTCCCGGCATGGTAGATTGACCGAACGACAAGTCCTTGAGGGCGGAAAATTCTGTCCAAACTGGAGGCGATTGGCCATGGTTTCAACCCGGACCAGGCGGCAGTTCTGTGGCGACTTGCTGAAGATAACTGCCGTGCCCTTAGCTAGCTTGGCCGTGCCGGCTCTGGCAGCCGCTGCGCCCGCCGCCACCATCAAGTCGAATGAAACTGAGTCAGCCATTCCCGAGCTCGTGCTGGCCAATCATGTGCTCGCGGCCAAGGACGTGGTAGATGGTTACGGCCACGTCAGCACGCGGCATCCGAACTTTGCCGGCCGCTATCTGCTGGCCCGTTCGATGGCTCCGGCGCTGGTGACCGCGGCCGACATCATGACCTTCGATCTGGACAGCAATGCGCTCGGAAACGATTCACGGCAGCCCTATCTGGAGCGCTTTATTCATGGAGAAATCTATCGGGTCCGGCCCGATGTCAAGGCCATCGTGCACTGTCACTCGCCGGAGTTGATCCCCTTCGCCGATACGGGCGTCGAGCTTCGCCCGCTCTATCATATGAGCGCCTTTCTTGCAGCCGGAGTGCCGATTTTCGAGATCCGAGACTGGCGCACCGCGGGCGACAAGAGCATGCTGGTGCACAGCCGCGAATTGGGAGAGGCGCTGGCACGAGTGCTGGGCAAAAGCGACGCGCTGCTGATGCGTGGACATGGGGCCGTCATTGTGGCTGCAACCCTGCCACAAGTGGTCGGGCGCTCCGTCTACCTTCAGGTCAATGCCAAGCTGCAGGCCGAAGCCATGGCGCTCGGTCGGCCGATCAACTATCTGCAGCCGGACGAAGACCCGGGGGGACCCGCAGTCACTTTCTACGGACGAAATTGGGAGATTTGGAAGCAAGAGGCCGAGGCCGGCTGCGGGAGGCGGCCTTGAAACGAGACGGACGGCAAACGCGGCCTTTGTGCCGCTGCAACAGCCACAGCCCGGCGGTGAAGCCTGGAGTATACTTACCCGAGCTGCGTTAAGGGCCTGTTAGGAAAACCTGGCCAGCTAAGAATCTACCACGGCGGGGAGCTTGCATTTCTTGTTGACGCAGCAGGCAACACTCGGCCATCAATTTGACTCATTACTAAATGGAGCTGCAAAAGCGGTTAGTATAACCGGAATCAGCACTGCCTACCTGTCAGCGCTTATGCGAGCGGGTGTGGAAGCGCTGGAGTGTTTCAATTTTGCCGTGTAAGTCATCATAATCCGCAGAGTAAAAAATGTTTGAAAAGCGCGAAAAGACGCCCATGTCACCCACCGAGAACCGTACCCAGCCTTCGCTGGAAGCCGTCATGGCATTACAGAGAATGTTCGAAGAGGGACGGTTGGAGCAATTGGCCAAAGCCAGCGAAAGCAACGATGACACGCCCGAGGTTCAACTTGCTCGCGCTGAAACCGTGCGGCCTTCAGACGCAGCGCCAAGCGATCCTGGGATTTTAGGCAGATTCTTCCTGAATCTCGCGCGTAAGCTCGGCCTTACCGAACCCAAACAGCCGGCTGATGGCAAGTCTGCCAGTAGGAACGGTTAGGGCGACGGGCATCCCTTGTAATCAGCGCAATTCTCCCCGCACTCAAATTCGCTTGTCGAAAATGGCTTCGTCTCGTGGTGTGCGGCGTCAGCCGTACATAACCTGCTGCCGCGCAGCAGCAGGCGCACCCGAAGGCAAGGTGTGATACTCATCACCGCGTGGCCTACGGCCTTGGCTTAAGGTGCTGACTGGAACCGCAGGCCGCGGCGTTTGCTTGTTTGCCGGCCACCACGATTTAATCTGATTTGCTTCTAGCCATCACAACTTAATCTGATAGATGAGGAGAACAGACATGAGCGGTAAGCAAGCTGCAACCCGCAAGCTGACCATCCAGGATATCCGCGATGCGGCGGAACGCTTGAAAAACTGGGGGCGCTGGGGCACGGACGACGAAATCGGCACGCTCAACTTCACCCAGGCGGAGGACATCGTCGCCGCGGCGCGCCTGGTGCAAAAGGGAAAAGTAATCTCCCTCTCGCTTCCCTACGACAATCAGGGCTGCCAGGGAGGCAAGACGAGTTATCCGGCGATTGGCCGCTTCAATCCCATTCATGTCATGCTGCGGGCCGGCACCGATGCCTATTCCGGCGTGCTCGATCACCGCAAAATACGCGGCGCCGACGACCTCGTCATCATGCCCTTGCAGTGCGGGACGCAATGGGACGGCCTGGGACATATTTTCTACGGCGACAAAATGTGGAATGGCTACGACTGCCGTACCGTTACTTCCTTCGGGGCGCAGAAGTGCGGTATCGAAAAGACCAAGGCGAAGATGGTCGGCCGCGGCGTGCTCTTCGACATCCCCAAGATGCTCGGCGTGGAGTGGCTGGCCGACGGCTATGCCATCACAAACGAGATGCTGGATAAGGCCGAGCAATTTTTCAAGCTCAAGGTGCGCCGCGGCGACTTCCTGCTGGTGCGCACCGGTCAAATCGATGCCATGCTGGCAGGCAAAACGTGGGATGGCTATTCGGGCGGCGACGCTCCCGGACTCGCCTTTGAAACTCTCGATTGGCTGTATCAGAAGCAGGTGGCCGGCATCGTGACCGACACCTGGGGCGCCGAAGTGCGGCCTAACAATTGCGACGATGCAGCCCAACCGTGGCATTGGATCGCAATTCCGATCATGGGTCTTTCGGTGGGAGAGATTTTCTGCCTGGGCGAACTGGCCCAGGATTGCGCCGCCGACCAACGCTACGAATTCATGTTCGTGGCCCCGGCACTGCCGATCACGGGGGCGGTCGGCTCACCGCTCAATCCATTGGCAATTAAGTAGCACATCGCGAATTGAATTTTCCCCGCACTCGTCTGCTCTCAGCGAGAGTGCTTTTTTTTGTGCGGCAAAGCGCTCTATAGCAAAACCACAATTGCTGTATCCATGTGTCATCGTGAGGAGGCTCGCCGAAACCCGGGTCCCCGACGCGCGGCTGTTGCGCGCTGGGGGTGATTGGGCGAGCCGACGTGACGATCTATGCATTTTCGCTGGGTAAATCCATGGTCCCGGAAAACAAATTCATAGACCCTCACGTTGCGCCGCTGAGTTCCTTCGCTGCGCTCAGGATTTCGCCTGCGGGCTCAGACGCCCACAAGACGACTCAACCTCAGGGTGACACGCGTAATCCTCGTCAGGAACACACCAACTCTATTCTTGCCTTAGCTATTTACCAGGTGGGCAAAATTGAAGTGCGGTGAAATGAGGCGGGAAACATCGTCGACTTCGTTCTGGCGCAGCACCTGCGAGCCGATGACTCCCGCCTGGCGAATGTCTCCCAGGCAAATGACGCCACGCACTCTGCTGCCGCGCAAAACCAGCTTGCGGTAGCCGGTTCCCGGCCCGGAGCTCAGTATCTCGTCGCCCGCTTCGCCTTCAATATCGCCAATGGAGACGAGCGGCACGCCCGCGATTTCAATGGCATTCATGGCCACACCGCATTTGCATTCAGCTTGCGCGCCCATCATATTGCAAGCGGCGACCTCGCCTTGCTCCACCGCAACCGGCCAAATCGCCGGGATGACGCGCTTTCCCGTAAGCGGGTCGATGGTTTCGGCAACATCACCCGCGGCATAGATATCGGCCAGGGATGTCTGCTGCTGAAGGTCGACGATGATTCCTCGTTGCACTTCGATCCCGGCGGCCCGCGCCAACTCCACGTTGGGCCTGACGCCGACCGCCATGACAACCATGTCGCAGGGCAGTTCCCTTCCCTCGAGCCGCACGCCCGTGACCGACCCGTTTTGGCTGGTGATGGCTTCCACTTCCGCGCCCAGAATTACCTCAATGCCCTTGCCGCGAACCGCATCGGCAATCACCCTGGATGCTGTGTCGTCCAGTTGCCGAGGCATAACGCGGGCGAGCTTTTCGACCACGGTTACTTGCACGCCACGCGTGGCCAGCGCCAGAGCGCTTTTCAGGCCGATTAAGCCCGCTCCGATCACCACCGCGCTCTGCGCCGACTGCGCCGCCTGGGCGATCTGCCGGCTCTGTGCCATGGTCCACAGGGTGTAGACGCCATTGGCTGGGCTCCCTGCCAGAGGAGGCATCAGCGGCCGCGACCCGGTCGCCAGCAACAGCCTGTCATATTTGAGCCGCTCGCCCGACGCCAGCTCCACCGCCTTGGCTTGCGGGTGAATCGCCGCGACTCGCTCATGCATGCGGCAGACGATGCCGAGCTCGCGAAACGCCTCAGCCCCCTGCAACTCGGATTCGGCGGCTTCCAGTTTTCCGGCGACAATGTCGGGCAGATCGATGCGGCTGTAAAAATAGTCCTGCTCCTCGGTGATCATCGTCACCGGGGCGGCAGCATCCAGCTGCTTCAGCTTCCGGGCAGCGCTGGCGCCGGCTGCGCCTTGGCCGATTATGATGTGCATAGCATAGCTCTCCGGCGCTACTTCGCGGCAGCCACTTCGGCCAGCACCTGCGGCAGTTGGGCAAGGCCCGCGAAGCCGCGCAGATTGCCGTTCAGCAGCTCTGCCGGCAAACTCATCTCGCCCACATTCACCCAGGTTGGAATCTCCTGGCTGGCAAGGCCGACGGCGGTTGCCAAAGTCTTGTTGTGAGTCAGCTCCGGCAATACCCCAAAGACCGGAACCCCGCCGGCCTTGGCCCGCGCGGCCAGTTCGAGAAACTCTCCCGCGTCGTGACATGACCCCAGGTTGATCACCGAAGTCGCATCGCACATGCCGGCCTTGGCCAGAGCGGTCCCGGCGCATCCCGCAGTCACCACGGTGAAGCCCTTCCCGATCAGCCACGACGCCGACTTGATGAAACTTGCGTCCTGAGTGTTGGCCGCGTTGCCGCATCCGCCGAGGTAAACCATCCCTCGCGAAAGCGTGACGCTATCGTGGCCGATATCGTTTTGCTTCTTGCCTGTGGCAAAGCTGGCTCGCGCGCCGGCACGGCGCTGGAAGCTCCGGCGGGCAATCGCAACAGAGTGCTCGAAGCCGGCCTCACCGCTGAGCGTGACCGCCGCAGTCACAGGAATTGAGAGCTTCTCGGCGAGCGCAATCAATGCGGGGGTGACGCACTGGCTGCCGGTAACAACCAGGTCCACCAGCCCGCTCAGCAGGGCAGTTTCCTGCGAGTCGTAGTTGGTAACCACCGGCAACATTTTTTCGTTGCCGCAGATGCCGACCACGTTGGCTTCAGCTGCGGCGGCTTTGACCAAAGCCTCGGCTTGGGCGGGCGGAACATGACCGTGGCAAACGATATTCGGCTTGTCCTCTTCGAGCACGCCCATTCCAGCCGCCAACGTCCGCCGCTTGCTTGCCGGCGATTTGGCGAGGGCGGTCAGAACGGTGACGGCGGATTGCGCGAGATCATCGAAGCACTTGCCGCAGGAAATCATGCGGTCCGCGGTCAGCGAGATTGAGCGCCAAATCGAGGGATCGAGATCGCACCCGAACTGATCCGCCAACTTTGCCAGGGCCGCTACGCCATCGGCAGCTTTGCGTAGAAAGTGATTGGCCACAAGCTCCGGTTGGGTGCGCCCGCAAATCGACGTTTGTCCGTTCTCGGCGAAGGGGTTCACGCGGCAAGGGCCCTCCAGGCAATCCGTACAGCAGATCGCCATCCGGCCAAAGCCGCACTGCGGCTGCATGGCTTCTGCACGGTCCCATGTCAGCTCAATTTGCTCCCGGTAAGCTTTGGCGATTGCCTGGTTGACGGCAGCGTCCGCCGATTTTTTCCGTAACTCTTTCATCTCTCAGTTGCCCTCCCCGGACAAAATCAAGGCTGACGGCCTTTGAATTGGCCGCTGCAAACAGCGCAATGCGTCCGCGCCTGCCGGCCAGAACTTTTTCGTACTCCGCTTCGTCACCATATAACAAGGCGCCCGTTGGACACGACGCGACACAAGCGGGCTCTTCCATGTGCATGCAGGCGTCGCACTTGATCGCCACCTTGAAGCCGGCACTGGGAACTACGGCGCCGAACGGGCAGCTCATCACGCACATCCAGCAGCCGCGGCATCGCGCCTGGTCGATAGCTATGTTGCCCTTTTCCGCATCGCGTGCCAGCGCGCCCGACGGGCAAGCCTTCA
>Ga0335078_10019597_pt1 | contig 10062 bp, 5 predicted proteins | sample Lox_Sample_32_FD_206711 | JGI IMG/M metagenome (GOLD analysis project Ga0335078, IMG submission 206711) | Soil microbial communities from Loxahatchee National Wildlife Refuge, Florida, United States - Lox_Sample_3.2 | ecosystem: Environmental > Terrestrial > Soil > Wetlands | place: USA: Florida...
TCCGGAAGCGGCCATGAATCCAGAACAGGAAGCGGTTCTGGCTGATTCCGTCGGACTCGCGCTTTTAGTAGTACTGGATCGCCTCGCTCCCGCCGAGCGCCTGGCCTTCGTGCTGCACGAGCTGTTTGCTGTGTCATTTGAAGAGATCGGGACAATCGTGGGGCGTTCGCCCGCAGCAGCGCGGCAACTCGCGAGCCGGGCACGGCGCCGTGTGCACGGCGGTTCGACTCCGAGCGCAAGCAGCCTTCACAGTCAACGAAGAGTGGTCGATGCTTTCCTCACAGCGCTGCGGGCAGGCGACTTCGAAGGACTACTCGCGGTACTTGATCCCGATGTTGTGGTGCGAATTGACGAGGCGGCGGCTCGTCCGGGAGCGCCGCGCGAGATTCATGGCGCGAGGAACTGGGCCCAGGGAGCGATCGCGTTCTCGAAGGGGCTGCAATTTATCCAGCCTGCCATCATTGATGGTTCAGTGGGTCTAATTTGGGCTCCCCATGGCAGTCTGTTCCGAGCTCTTGTACTCAAGATTTCAGAGGGCAGAATCATTCAGGTCGAGATCGTGGGCGATCCGGGCAGACTTCAGGAGCTTGACATCGGTCTTCCGGTTAGCAGGTGAGGCGGTCTGCGGCGGCTTGATCACGGGTCTATAATGTTGGTATGCGGCGCTGGCTGTTACTTGCGGCGATGGGCGCGGCTTTGATGGCTTTTCCTGTTTACGCCCAGCGGGGCGGAGGAGGCCACGGAGGCGGCGGTTTCGGCGGCCACGCCGGAGGATTTGGCGGTCACGCCGGCGGCGGGTCCTTTGCCGGCCACGGCGGCTTTTCAGGCAGTGCCAGACCGTCGGGGAGCATGAGTTTCCACGGCGGCGGGTTCGGTGGCCATCCGGGATTTGGCGGACATCCGGGTTTCGGTCACCCAGGTTTCGGCGGTCGCCCAGGTTTCGGCCATCCATGGTTTGGTGGTCGTCCCGGTTTCGGATGGGGCCTTGGCTGGGGCTATCCGTGGTGGGGCTGGGGATGGGGCGGAGGCTGGGGATATCCCGGTTGGGGTTATCCCGGATACGGTTGGGGATACAACAACTCTTATTACGACAATTCCTATTCCAGCCAACCCTACGACAACTCGTATTACAGTCAGCCGCCCGCTAACTACGACAGCCAATCCAATTCCTCGCAGAACGATTTGTTTCTGCAGCAGCAAGCTGAGATTGACAAGCTGAACGATGAGGTCTTGAGCCTGCGCGAGAAGCGCGAATCCGGACAGACCTCCGGGCAAGTTCGTTCCGCAGCGGACAAGGCAACCGAACTCGTCTTTCGCGACAAGCATACGGAAGAAGTCCAGAATTACGCGATCGCCGGACAAACTATGTGGGTGTTCACTGAGGAGCGGGCGAGGAAAGTCCCGCTTTCCGAGTTAGATCTAACAGCGACCAAGAAAGCGAACGAGGACCGCGGCGTCGATTTCGCACTTCCACGATGAATTCGTTCGAGTGCAGTTACTCACAGACTGTGGATAACTCGCGCATATTGTCGCTGTACCTGCCGCTTACAATGACGCCATAAATTAAATGTCCATGTCCCAATTTGTTCACCTTCATCTGCACACGGATTATTCGATGCTGGATGGCGCCTGCGGCATCGATGCGCTTGCCCACCGCGTGAAAGAGCTCAACATGCCCGCCGTGGCGATGACCGACCACGGAAATATTTTTGGCGCGGTGGAGTTCTTCAATGCGGCGAACAAAGCCGGCATTAAGCCGATCATCGGATGCGAGCTGTACATCTGTAAAAAAGAAGACCACAACATCCAACGTACTCCGCCGGAAGGGGACACCTACAATCATCTCCTGGTGCTCGCCGAGAATGAAATCGGCTACCGCAACCTGGTGAAGATCACTTCAGAAGCTTCACTCCATGGCTTCTATTACAAACCCCGCGTGAGCAAGAAATTTCTCGCCGAACACTCCCAGGGATTGATCGGGCTCTCCGGATGCTTGAAGGGCGAAGTTGCCGAGTCTCTGATGGAAGGGAAGTACGAGGCGGCGCGCAAGACAGCAGCTTTTTACGGCGACATCTTTGGCAAGGACAACTTTTTCCTGGAAATTCAGGATCAGGGCCTGGAGCAGGAACACCGCATTCATGCGGATCTTTTCCGGCTTGAAAAGGAACTTGGCCTCGCCATGGTGGCGACCAACGACAGCCACTACCTCTGCGAAGAAGATGCACACGCTCAAGACGTGATGGTTTGCATACAGACCGGCAAATCGATCCAGGATACGAACCGGATGAAGTTCCAGGGGACCGATTTCTACGTCAAGAGCGATCAGGAGATGTACCGCGTCTTCAAAGACGCGCCCGACGTGCTATCTCGAACTTTAGCAATCGCCGAGCGATGCAATTTAAGGCTGGAAAAAGTCAGTAGTCCGTTTCCACACTTCGATGTTCCTGACGGGTACACCCTGGACAGCTATTTTGAGCAGGTTACGCGACAGGGGTTTGCGCGCCGCCTCGAAACGCTGCGCGGTCTGGAACAACAAAGCCGCCTGAAGCATAGCATCGCTGACTACGAGCAGCGCCTGTCCCGCGAGATCGCCATCATCCAGCAGATGAAATTCTCCGGATATTTTCTGATTGTCTGGGATTTCATCCGCTACGCCAAGGAACGCAGCATTCCGGTTGGTCCGGGCCGTGGATCCGCCGCAGGATCGCTCGTCTCGTATTCGTTGGGCATCACTGATCTCGATCCGCTCCAGCACGAACTGCTGTTCGAGCGCTTCCTGAACCCGGAACGCATTTCGATGCCTGACATCGACATCGACTTCTGCATGAATCGCCGGGGCGAAGTCATCGACTACGTTACGCAGAAATATGGACGGGATAACGTGGCACAGATCATCACCTTCGGCACGATGGCTGCGAAAGCCGCGATCAAGGACGTCGGCCGTGCGATGGATATTCCTTACAACGATGTCGATCGCATCGCCAAAATGGTTCCGACCCAGCTCAACATCACGCTGGAGAATGCCCTTAAAGAATCTCCGCAGATGCAGCAGGCCTATGACAACGATACGCAAGTTCGTCAGCTCTTAGACACAGCCCGCAAATTGGAAGGCTTGGTGCGGAATGCCGGAGTTCATGCTGCTGGGGTTGTCATCTCGCCACGCCCTCTGATCGAACTCGTTCCCCTGCATCGCACCAAGAACGATGAAATTGTCACTGCTTTTGACATGGTGGCAATCGAAAAGATGGGTTTGCTCAAGATGGATTTTCTTGGGCTGACGACGCTCACCATTCTCGACGATGCGATCAAATTAATCGCCCAGACACGCTCGCAAGAGATCAAGCTGGACTACATTCCACTCACTGATGAAGAAACCTACAAACGGGTCTTTCACAGCGGTCTGACCTCGGGCGTGTTCCAGTTTGAATCGCACGGCATGCGCGATGTTCTGCGGCGTTATCAGCCGAATACGATCGGCGATCTCACGGCTCTTAACGCGCTTTACCGCCCGGGGCCGATCCAGGGCGGCATGATCGACGACTTTATCGATCGCAAGCACGGCCGGAAAAAAGTCGAATACGAACTGCCGGAGCTGAAAGAGGTTCTCGAAGAAACCCTTGGCGTGATTGTTTATCAAGAGCAGGTGATGCAGATTGCCAACCGCCTCGCCGGTTACTCGCTCGGTGAAGCCGATCTGCTGCGGCGCGCGATGGGCAAAAAGAAAGCAGAAGAAATGGCGCAGCAGCGCGAGCGGTTTGTCACGGGTGCTGCCCAGCGAAGTTATCCGCCGAAAAAGATCGAAAAGATTTTCGATCTCATGGCGCAGTTTGCCGGTTACGGTTTCAACAAGTCTCACTCGGCTGCTTACGCGTTGCTTGCCTATCACACGGCTTATTTAAAGACACACTATCCCGTCGAATTCATGGCAGCTCTGCTGACTTCTGTGACGGGCAGTACGGACGATGTGGTGAAGTACATCAACGAATGCCGCGAGATGGGAATCGCGGTTGAGCCTCCGGATATCAATGTCAGCGACGCCAACTTCACGCCGCACGGATCCGCCATCCGCTTTGGCCTGGCTGCAGTGAAGAACGTGGGTCACAACGCGATTGATTCGATCATTGCCGGACGCAAGGAAACTGAGCGCTATGCGTCCATCTACGAGTTCTGCGAGAAAGTCGATTTACGGCTGCTGAATAAGCGCGTGCTCGAATCGCTCATCAAAAGCGGCGCCATGGATTCCCTCGGGCACCGTGCCCAGCTTATGGGGGTGCTCGACAAAGCCGTGGATCGTGCGGAGAAGACGCAACGTGACGCGCAACTTGGCCAACATGGCCTGTTCGGAGTGTTTGAGGAAGAAGAATCCACCGCGAATCAGGATCGCCTGCCCGATACTCCCGAGTGGGATGAGCACACGCGTTTAGCCGCCGAAAAGGAAATCCTGGGCTTTTTCATCACCGGCCATCCGCTGGAGAAATACCAAGACAAGCTGCAGGATCTGCAGGCATTGTCTAGTTCTGACATTGCGGGCGTGAAATCCTCGACCGGGAAAGATGAAAGCATCACCACGGCCGGGATCATCACTAACCTTCGCGTGCTGAAATCGAAGAAGGGCGACTTCTACGCCCAGGGTGTTCTTGAAGATATGGAAGGATCGGTCGAGATGATTGTGTTCCCGGAGGCTTACCGCAAACTCGGAGAGAAAGTGAAACTCGAGGTTCCGGTCCTCGTCCGTGCAGGTTTACGCGTGGAGGAAGGAGTGAATCCGAAAATCACGGTCAACGACATTTCGCCGCTGGAAGAGGCCAAGGTTCCTTTGCCGCGCTCCTTGCGAATCCGCATCCCCGTCAGCTCTTCCGACGAATCGACGATCGACGAGCTTTACGCCTTATTTTCCCGCAGCAAAGGCGACGCCAAAGTACTGTTCGACGTGGAGCAAGAGGGCGATTTCATGGTCGTGATGGAGGCGGAAGGCTATAATGTGCTTCCAGACCGCAATTTTCGCGCCCGCGTTGAGGAACTCTGCGGACGAGGCGCAGTCCGGGTCATTAACTGATTTTAAAGGCCGAATGAGACCGAGTCATAGAACGATAGGTACCACGACCGCGACCGCTCCCGCATTTCGCAACGCCGTTGCCGCCGTTGACAGCGCCGATTTTCTCTTATCGATGGTGGAAGCCCGCTGGGCTTCCCGGAATGGTGATAGCAGCAAGATGGAGTCGCAACTGAAGTCGCAGCAGGAGCTTGAGAAGATCGAGAATCAGCTCGGCAAATTGGAATCCTTGCCGGGGCAGAACGAAGCCGTCCGCGAGCAGATCCAGGAGCTGCATGCCCGGATTCATGCCCTTCGTTCCGAAGTCGCAGCCAAGTTCGAGGCGTGGCAAAAAGCCGAACTGGCGCGCCATCCGCAGCGGCCACACGCGCTCGATTACATCGAGCGCATTTTTACGGACTGGAGCGAAATTCATGGGGATCGCGGCTATGCCGACGATCCAGCGCTGATCTGCGGAATGGCCCGCTTTCAAGGTCAGGAAGTGATGATCATCGCTACCGAGAAAGGTCGCGACACCAAGCAGCGCATGTACCGGAATTTCGGGCTGCCAAATCCTGAGGGTTACCGGAAATCCCTCCGCGCCATGAAACTGGCGGAGAAATTTTCCCGCCCGATCATCACGCTGGTCGATGTCACCGGAGCGAATCCCGGTTTGGGTGCCGAGGAACGTGGACAAGCGGAAGCGATTGCACGGAACTTGCGTGAGATGGCCAGGTTGGAAGTGCCGATTGTCACGGCGATTACTGGCGAAGGCGGTAGCGGTGGAGCGCTCGCCATCGCTGTTGCCGACCGCGTCCTAATGATGGAAAACGCGATCTACTCGGTGATTTCTCCGGAAGGGTGCGCTTCGATTATGTGGCGCGATTCGAGCAAGAAGGAACTGGCGGCGCAAGCCCTCCGCATTACCGCGCGGGACTTGACCGGACTCGGGTGCGTGGATGGCGTAATTCCCGAGCCTGCAGGCGGGGCGCACACCAATCCCGATGCCGCTGCCCAGCTCTTATCCGAATACCTTCAAAAACATCTGGCAGAGTTGCAGAAAATGCCGGTTCCGCAATTGGTCGCATCACGATACAATAAGTTCCGCAACATGGCGCAGTTTTACACGGTTCAGGGTTCCTGACCATAACACGCTGGTAACCTCCGCGCCTGTTCGCCATAGTTCCGTTGCCGTATAATCAAAACACGCCTTTGTACTCCACAAACTATCCGGGCAGGCGAATTCCTGCTCCAATCAAAGGAAGGATGAAGGGATGGCCACATCAGATGTAGCGCTCCGCGAGTCGTCGGGTGAGTCGGAGCGGAAGCGCGTCGTTAATAACATGAGCATTCAGGTTGCGACGGTGAATGGTTCCGGTTCGCAGAGTTCCAATACCGTGCTCCTGCGCAGCATTTTCCAAATGGGCGTGCCGGTTTCCGGCAAGAATCTGTTCCCCTCCAACATCGCAGGTTTGCCCACCTGGTACACGATTCGCGCCAACAAGGACGGCTACATTGGCCGCAAGAAAGAGATCGATTTCCTGGTGGCGATGAATCCTGAAACCGCCCAAGAAGACGTCATGTCGCTTGCCGCCGGAACGGCCGTTCTCTACGACGAGCCGCTGAATCTCAACAAGCTGCGTTCGGACCTGATGTTTTATGGGGTTCCGTTCGACAAGATCACCGCGTCGGTTTGCCCGGAAGCCAAGCTACGCAAACTGGTTAAGAACATGGTGTACGTCGGTGTTGTAGCCAAGTTGCTCGACATTGACATGGGCGAAATCGAGAAGGCGATCCGCAAGCAGTTTGCAACAAAGGTCAAAGCGGCAAACCTGAACCTTGGTGCCGCGAAAGCTGGTTTCGATTACGCCAGTGCGAGCCTGACCAAGCACGATCCATATTTCATCCAGCGGATGGATAAGACGGCCGGCAAAATCATCATTGACGGCAACTCCGCCGCTGCCCTTGGTTGCATGTTCGCTGGCGTCACCGTTGTGACCTGGTATCCGATTACGCCTTCTTCTTCGTTGGTCGAAACTCTAATCGACTATATGAAGGAGTACCGCATTACGAAGGAAGGGAAAGCGACTTTCGCGATCGTCCAGGCGGAAGATGAACTCGCCGCAATCGGCATGGTCCTCGGAGCTGGCTGGGCTGGCGCGCGTTCCATGACCGCGACCGCAGGGCCCGGAATCTCCCTGATGTCGGAATTTGCGGGTCTCTCTTATTACGCCGAAGTCCCCGGCGTGGTCTGGGACATTCAGCGCGTAGGTCCTTCGACGGGCCTGCCGACCCGCACCTCGCAGGGCGACATTCTCTCGACCGCGTTTCTGTCCCACGGCGACACCAAGCACATCATGCTGATTCCGAGTTCCGTGGCCGAGTGCTTCTCCATGGCGCAAGATGCGTTCAACCTGGCGGAGCAGTTCCAGACACTCGTCTTTGTAATGTCCGATCTCGATCTTGGCATGAACAACTGGATGTCGGATCCGTTCGAATATCCAACCACTCCGATTGAGCGCGGCAAAATTCTTACGAAAGAGGACCTCGACAGACTCGGGAGTTTCCAACGCTATAAGGATGTGGACGGCGATGGCGTCGGCTATCGCACGCTACCCGGTACCGATCATCCGGCAGCGGCGTACTTTGCCCGGGGCAGCGGTCACAACGAAAAGGCCCAGTACAGCGAGCGCGCCGATGATTACGAGCACAACATGGAGCGCGTGAACAAGAAGTTCGAAACCGCGCGATCCTTCGTGCCCCGGCCCGAGGTCATCACCGGCAAATCGAAGATCGGCATCATTGCCTACGGCACTTCGCACTGGGGCATCACGGAAGCTCGGGATCAGATGCGGAATGAGTATGGCATCGAGACCGATTATCTCCGGCTTCGTGCGTATCCGTTTACTCGCGAGGTTCACGAATTCATCGAGAAGCACGACCGCGTGTACGTCGTTGAACAGAACCGTGACGCCCAGATGCTCTGCCTTCTGAAACTCGACATCAGACCCGAACTGGTCACGCGACTGCGCAGCATCGCCCACATTCACGGCCTGCCGCTTGATGCGCGTTCCGTCACCGACGAACTGACCAGCATGGAGGGAAAGTAAATGGCAACGACACCGACCAGCACCCCGCCGCCGAAGACGAACCGCATTGGCCTGACCGTGCTGGATTATCGCGGTTCCAAGACGACCCTTTGTGCGGGCTGCGGACACAACGCGATTTCTGAACGTATTCTCGATGCGATGTTCGAAATGGGCGTGAAACCCGAGCACGTGATCAAGCCCAGCGGCATCGGTTGCTCCTCGAAGACTCCGGCCTACTTCATGAGCCGGGCGCACAGCTTCAATGCGGTCCATGGCCGCATGCCTTCGGTTGCGACCGGAGCGATTCTGGCGAATCACAAACTGATCGCGCTGGGCGTTAGCGGCGACGGCGACACGGCTTCTATCGGCATTGGGCAGTTCGTCCACCTGATGCGCCGCAATCTGCCGATCATTTACATCATCGAAGACAACGGCGTTTACGGCCTGACCAAGGGTCAATTTTCCGCGACTGCCGATGTTGGCTCCAAGCTGAAGACCGGCGTCATCAACGATCTTCCTCCGATTGACACCTGCGCCATGGCAGTCGAACTTGGCGCCACATTTGTGGCGCGTTCGTTCTCCGGTGATAAGAAACAACTGCACAGCATGTTGAAGGCGGCCATTGCGCATCGCGGCACAGTGATGATCGATGTGGTTTCGCCCTGTGTAACTTTCAATGACCACGAGGGTTCGACCAAGTCCTACAAGTTCATGAAGGACCACGAGGAACCTTTGCAGGACATCAACTTCATTCCGGTTTTCGAGGAAATCGATGTCGAGTACGATCCAGGAGCTACGGTCCAGGTAACCATGCACGATGGATCGCGGCTGCAATTGCGCAAGATTGAGGAGGACTACGATCCGACCGATCGCGTGCGGGCTATCACCCGGCTGCATGAAGCGCGCGAAAAGAATGAGGTTCTTACCGGCGTGTTCTACGTCAACCCCAATGCACCGACATTCATGGACGTTTTGAACGTGATCGACCAGCCCCTGACCACTCTGTCGGAATCCGTGGTTCGGCCCGGCAAGGAAGTCCTGAACGAGGTCATGGAAGAACTGCGGTAAATTTCAGCTTGCAGAGAATAGCTGCTTCCTATAAGGAAGCAGCTATTGTCGTTTACGGGAGAGTTTTATTTCGCGGCCGTGGTCTTCTCCTGAAAATCTGGATCTCCCAACTGCCACAGCAAGAACGAGAACTGATCCGTCAGCAGGTTCGTGTGCTGGGTCTTGGTGGCTCCGATACCGCCGTGTCCGGCGTCGTAATCCACTCGCAACAGTACCGGCTTCCCGCTTGAATTGGCGGCTTGCAGACGTGCCGTCATTTTGTTCATCTGCCACGGATCAACTCTCGGATCGTTCACGCCGGTCGTCAAAAGAACCGCCGGATATGCCGTGTGATCCTTGATCCGGTGATAGGCGCTAATCGCCAGCAGGTGATGAAAGTCATCCTCGTTCTTTACGGTCCCAAATTCCGGGATGTTCGCTGGCCCGTTGATCTGTAGCTCAGCCCGCAGATCATCCGACATGCCTACGTTGTCGAGCGCCGCGCCGAACAAATCCGGACGCTCCGTGATTGCTCCACCAATGGTGATTCCGCCGGCGCTGGTGCCTTCTCCCGCCAGATGCTGTGGCGAGGTGTAGCCTTTGTCAACCAAGTACTGGGCGCAGGCGATGAAGTCGGAGATGGTGTTCTCTTTCGTCGCTTTTCGGCCACCGTTGTGCCAATCCTCGCCGTATTCTCCGCCGCCGCGAATATGGCCGACCGCAATCACGCCTCCGCGTTCCAGCCACGCCAGCGAGCTCGGATCAAAGCCAGGATCATAGGTGATCCCGTACGATCCGTAACCGTGCAGCAGCGTCGGATGCGATCCGTCCATCTTTAGATCTTTTCGGTGAATGATCGAGAGCGGCACCATCGTTCCATCGGTAGCTTTCGCC
>Ga0335078_10019599_pt1 | contig 10061 bp, 9 predicted proteins | sample Lox_Sample_32_FD_206711 | JGI IMG/M metagenome (GOLD analysis project Ga0335078, IMG submission 206711) | Soil microbial communities from Loxahatchee National Wildlife Refuge, Florida, United States - Lox_Sample_3.2 | ecosystem: Environmental > Terrestrial > Soil > Wetlands | place: USA: Florida...
GGTGGCGGCCGTCGTGCACAAGAACATGAAGCCGAAAGACGCTCTCGATCTCTTCAACACGCTCAAGGCGAAGGGCGAGGTGCGTCGCCCCGCGGCCTGATTTCTCGGCCTTCGATCATGCAAGCTTTGCGCCGAGCCGGACGTGGCCGATGCGCGCCGCTCAGCGATAGAAATCGACGGTCAGGATATTGCGATCGAGCGGAATGCCGGTCAGACGGCTCTTCAGCGCCGCATCTTCGTCGACGCCGGCCCCCAAGGTAGCGGCCTTGTCTCGCCCGGCCGTGACCTTGGCGACGAATTGCGCGAATTTCTGCATCACGGCCTGGTTCTCGGATCGGTCGCTATGGCCGAAGACGACGAAGATTGAATCGTAGCGGCGGCCGGAATCAAGACAGCGTTCGGCTGCGAAAAAATATCCGGCGCAGCGTTCTTCGGTCGTCGCCCGCAGCACCCACGGAATGACCGGATCGGTCGAGACGACGAGAACGCTGCCCTTCTCGTTGCCGTGGATGAAATCCAAAATGCTCTGATAGGGAATGACCGAATTGCGCTTGAACGGGTGCACACCCGAATTGACGTTGACGATGGCCGAAACGGACGTCGCCAGCACGAGCGCGGCCAGAGCCAGGACGCGGCCGGCGTGACCTTGCGCCGCTTGCCGGTCGAAAAACAGCGTCAAGAGCGCGGCGACCAGCGGCGCCAGATAGAGGAACGAGCGTGGCTTGGCGAAGCCGGCCACTATCATCGTCGCGGTCGCCGCCAGGATCAGCAGCAACAGATGCGCCGGATCGCTCGGCCGCTGCCGATTGATGGCGGCCAAGGCTGCGAAGGCGAAGATGACGACGGTGGGAACGACGATCCAGCTTTGGCCGACGCCGAGCGCGTCGCCGCCGAAAAATCCGAGCGCGTCGATCGGCACGGCGTGGATGCCGCCGCCAAACTGCTGTTCCGCGCTGCCGGCGCGATGCGCCAGAACCCAATAGGCGGTGTAGAGGCCCAGCATGGCGGTGCAGCCGGTCGACAGCCAGTAGGCCAGTTCGAACGACCAGCGGAATTGACGCTGCAGGCCGTGGCGGTAGACGAGAAGCGCCGGAACCATCAGGGCGGCGAGGAAATTGGTCGAAGCGGCGAGGCCGAGGACGGGGCCCGAGCAAAGCCGGGCTGCGTCATTGCGCGACCCGAGGTACAACGCGACGAAGAGCGCGATCAGAAGTGCGAATAGCGGATACCAGCGCAGCGCGTCGCCCTGACTGACGGCGAGCGGGCTCAAGCTGAACAGCAGCACGGCGATAAGGCGGGTCTGGAGCGATACGGCTGCGCCGCGCGCCTGAGCGATTAAGCGCAAGACCAGCATCTGAAACAGCAGCAGCGCAGCGGCCGTCATCGCCAGACTGCACAGCCGCATGCCCGCATCGCTCAGTCCGAGCTGGCGCAAGCCATGGAACAGCAGATAGGAGAGCGGCGGATGCACGTCTTCGGTCGCGGGAAATACGGTGAGAAGCGCGCCCGCGGACTGCCGCTCGATCAACGACAGCGTGTAAATTTCGTCGTCGAACGGAAACCGCCAGACCCGGCCGGCGGCGAGGCTGGCACAGGCAAACAAGAATCCAGTCGCGATCAGGTCGACGGCGTAGGCACGCGCCGCGCCGGCATAGCTTTCAAGCGCCGGATGCGCATCGCCGATTTGGTCCATCCGCCGACTTTCCACGCCGTCGGCGGCAAGTATGTCGGGAACGGATCAGGCGAACAACCGGCAAGGCGTCCCGTACGACACTGCTTTCAGCCGTAAGTCCGCACCGGCCCCGAACCGATCAGGAACCAGGCGACGGCGCCTGCGGCGACAGCGCCGCCGAGCGCGGCCAGCACCTGCGCGATCCAAGAGGCGCTGCCGACCGGGTCCGCATGCTTGCTTTTTTGCTCCTGCACCGGAGCAGCAAGCACGGTTTGCGACGGCGGAGCGACGGCGGGCCGATCGCTTGGCGTCGGCGCGGAAGCTATAGTGTCATCGGCAGGCCGATCCGGCACAGTGGCTTGATTTGGCGCGGTGATCTCGACGGTCTGAATCTTTGCTGCGGCCGGTTCTGCGTTGCGGTCGATAATCGGCGGTGCATTTTCCGAGACTGGTTCCGAGACTGGCGCCACGGCCGGCCCGGTCGCCGGCGCGGCGGTCCCGTCGACGGGGCCTGCATTCGCCACCGGCTGGACCGAGGCAGGCATCAGATCCGGCGCCGCTTGCGCCGGCGGCTCTTCGGCAAATGCCGACGCGGTGACGGGCCGTTCGCGAGTTTCGTGTTTCTGCTTCGCCAGTTTTTTGGCCGAGGCGTGTCTTGTGTGCACGGTGGCCGCTCTGGTGTGCCGCGTTCTGGCGGCGGTTTTTTTGCTCGTACTGTGCGCGGCTCTGGCGTGGACCGCGTGCTCGGTATCCTTGTGCTTGGCCTCGTGCGGAGGCCGCAGACCCGCCAGCAATGCCAGCGGTTTGCCGACTGGCTCGGTCGTCGCAGTCTGTGCGCAGACGCTAGTCGCGGCAAAGGCGAAAGCCGCGACCGCGCCGAAAATTCCAAATCCGCGCATAACGCACCCCGTGACTTATCAAGCACTTACCGGCTGCGCATAGGGCACAGCCGGCGTGGCCGCAGGGTGACGCAATTGCGGATTTTTTCGACCAAATAACGGACAAAAAGCGGCGCGGTTAACCCTACGGTTTCAGCCGAGCTCGGTGAGCACCTCGGGAAAACGATGCAGCCGCTCGCCGGGCCCGTTCGGCCCGATCAGCCAGTTGTCGCAGAACCACGACAGCATGCCGCCGCGCATATAGGTCGGATGCACGACGATGTTCATGTCCTTTTCGATTTGCATCGGCTCGTCCGAGCGAATGAGCGGACGTTCGACCAGGTCGTAGCCCTGGCCGTGGCAGTGCAGGCGCTTTTCCTCCGGCCGGCCGTTCTTGCGCATAAAGTCGTTATAGGCCTCGAACACGTCCTTGCACGGCGCGCCCGGCTTGAGCAGGCTCAAGTTGAATTTGCGCGCTTCGAGCGCGAAGGCGTATTCGTCTTTCATCTCCTGCGACGCCTTGCCGACGACGGCCGTGCGGCCGAGCTCGGTATACATGCCGCCCGGCCCGGCATCCTCGACCAAGAGCGCCACCGCGTCGCCTTCGCCGATGACGCGGTTCTGATAATGCCGGGCGGCGAATTGCGCCGGCTTGCCCGGCGGCATCGAGGCGCAGAGATAAATACCGTGCTCGCTGCCGTGGCGCTGGCTGTAGCATTGCGCGATCGCGGCGATGTCGCGGTCGCGCATGCCGGGCTCGACCGCGGCGAAGGCGGCGCGCATGGCGCCGTCCTGCATGGCCGCCGCGCGGCGCACCAGGTCCTGCTCCTCGGCGCTTTTGATCACCTTGATGCGGTCGATCAGATCCGACGCATCGACGAATTTGGTGTTGGAGAAGCGGCCCTTCTGCAGGTAATCGACCATGGCGAACGACATCTGATAGGTGCCAAGAAGGCCGATGGTGCCGCCGGCATAGGGCGCCAGCGCCTTGGCCGCGAGCTCCGGATCGTAGGGCGCGGTGTAATAACACGACGCGTAGCTCGGCGTGGTGAGCCATTGCTTGACGCCGCGGCGGGTGCCGTCGCTCTTGCCGTTGAGTTCGGTGACGCCGCCGAATGGGCCCTGGCTGACCAGCGTCATCAGATCGTCGCGCGGAAACACGACGGTGAGCGGATAGCCGTTGGTCGCCGGCAGGTCGGTGAAATATTTGACGTAGCCGCCCATCTGGTCGCTGTTGTTCTGCATCAACAGCACGTCGATCTTGTCGCGCTCCATGGCGGCGCGTACCGCTTTCCAGCGCCGCTCCAGTTCAGCGGTCGAGATCGGGGTCTGCAGGCGTTCGGACAGCTGTTCCATTTTTTACTCCCAATATTTTGTTCGCTCATTCCCGCGCAAGCGGGAATCCAGCCTGGGTCCCCGCTTTCGCGCGGACGAACGGAATGTGTTTCCTAATGCGGCACCACGTTGATCATGCCGCCGAGATCGCCTTTGAGAAAGGCCCGCATATTGGTTTCCACGGTCGGCAAGGCATAGTCGATATAGACGTCGCAGAAGCCGCCCTGATGGGTGGTGATGATGACGTTCTCCATCGCCCAGAACGGATGATCCGCCGGCAGCGGCTCCTGACTGAACACGTCGAGTGCGGCGCCGGCGATGCGTTTCTCCCGCAATGCCTCGACCAAGGCCGGCTCGTCGACCACACCGCCGCGGGCGAGATTGATCAGAAAGCTCGACGGCTTCATCGCCGCGAGTACGTTACCGTCGATGCAGTTGCGCGTCGCCGGCGTCAGCGGCGTCAGCAGCACGAAGAAATCGAAATCGCCGACGACCTGCCTGAGCTCGTCGCGGCTGTGCATGCGATCGAATCCGGCAACGGCGCGCGGCGACGAGCTCACACCGGCGACCCGCATGCCGAAGGCCTTGCACATCGGCGCCAGTGTCTCGGCGATCAGCCCGACGCCGAATATGCCGACCGTCTTGTTGTGCAGGAGCTGCGCCGGCCAGCGGCGCCATTCGCGGGCATCCTGGCCGCGGACCGCGCCCGGCAGATTTCGCGCCAGCGCCAGCATGGCAGCAAGGGCTGCCTCCGAGACCGGCGGCCCATGAATGCCGCGGACATTGGTGACAATGACGTCCTTGCGCAGCGTCGGCTGGTCGATGAGATTGTCGACGCCGGTGCCGAGCGTCTGGATCCATTTCAAGTTGCCGGCTTGCTCCAGCACCTTGGCGGTCATCATCGGGGTAAACGTCACCAGCGCGTCGGCGGCCGCGATGTGGGGACCGACTTTGGAGTGATGGTCGACCAGCGTCATCTTCACTTCGGGAAAGCGCTCTTGCAGCCGGTCGCGATATTGGGTGCGGATTTCCGGCGTCAAGCCGAGCAGAATGAGCAAATTGGTCATCGCGAGGTGGCACCTGTGCGCCGCGCCGGCGCCATGAAACCGTCATGCCGCCGGCGGGCTGGGTCTTATATCGTCTTGGCCGAAGCGGCGGCTAGTGGTTTTGGGATATCGCGCAAAATCGTTGCATTGGGTAAGCTCGCCATACGGTCTAGCCAGGAGGCAATGATGCCTATCGATCTCGCCGCGGTGAATTGGGCCTATGTCGCCATATTATCGCTCTTCGCCTTTGTGGCGGCGCTACTTGGAAGTCTCATCTCGTTTCGCAATCGCTTCGGCGGCGCCGTCGTCGCGGCCATCCTGTTTGCCGCGGCGTTCGTAGCCTGGACCTATTATCCTCATCCCCAACTTCCCGGGCCGATCAGCGTCGGCACGGTCGCTCCGGTGGCGTCGACGAGTCCGGCGCCGGCCGCCGCGCCGCCGGCAAATCCCGTCAGCACGATGAGTCAGGCGCCGTCGAACCCGGTGAGCACAATGAGTCAGCCGCCCACCAACCCGCCACCGTCCGGGACGAAATAACGCAAGAGACGGGCGCAATCGGACGGCGGTTGAACCTTTCCGCCGCTCCGGTTATGCGTATCTTTGGTCAGCCGGGGGAAATGGAGCGGTCATGAACAAGGTCTATGCGGATGCACGCTCCGCACTGGCCGGGTTGCTTAAGGATGGCATGACCATCATGGCCGGGGGCTTCGGCCTGTGCGGCATCCCGGAAACCCTGATCCTTGCAGTCCGCGATTCAGGGGTAAAGAACCTCACCGTCGTGTCGAATAATTGCGGGACCGACGGCAAAGGGCTCGGCATTCTGCTCGACACCCGCCAGATCAAGAAGATGATCTCGTCCTATGTCGGCGAGAACAAGACATTTATGAACCAGTTCCTGGCCAATGAACTGGAGATCGAGTTCAATCCGCAAGGCACGCTGGCCGAGCGCATCCGCGCCGGCGGCGCCGGCGTCCCGGCCTTTTTCACCAAGACCGGCTACGGCACCAAGATCGCCGAAGGCAAGGATATCCGCGAATTCGACGGCGAGAAATACGTCATGGAGCGGGGCCTCGTCGCCGATCTGTCGATCGTGCATGCCTATCGAGGCGACACCGAGGGCAACCTCGTTTACCGAAAGACCGCACGCAATTTCAATCCGCCGATGGCGACCGCGGGGAAAGTGACCGTGGCCGAGGTCGAGCATCTGGTTAAGCCCGGCGACATCAATCCCGACCACATCGTCACGCCCGGCATTTACGTGCAGCGCATCATCCACGTGCCCAATGCGGAGAAGCACATCGAGCAGCGTACGGTTCGCAAGCGCACGAAAGCTGATGCGCCGGCCGGAACCGGCGAAGAAGTCTGACAGGAGGCGAATATGCCCTGGACTCGCGATCAGATGGCCGAGCGCGCCGCCAAAGAATTGCGCGACGGCTTTTACGTCAATCTCGGCATCGGCATTCCGACGCTGGTCTCGAACTACATCCCCACCGGCATGAGCGTGCAGCTGCAATCGGAGAACGGCATGCTCGGCACCGGCCCGTTTCCCTTCGATGGCGAGGAAGATCCGGACCTGATCAACGCCGGCAAGCAGACGGTCACCGAGCTGCCGACCACGAGCTATTTCAATTCGGCGGACAGCTTCGCCATGATCCGCGGCGGCCACATCGACATCGCCATCCTGGGCGCCATGGAGGTCGCGGAAAACGGCGACCTCGCCAACTGGATGATCCCCGGCAAGATGGTCAAGGGCATGGGCGGCGCCATGGACCTGGTCGGCGGCGTGAAAAAAGTCGTCGTGGTGATGGAGCACTCGGCCAAGGGCGACTCCAAGCTCAAGAAGCACTGCACGCTGCCGCTCACCGGCGCCGGTGTCGTCGACATGGTGATCACCGATCTCGGCGTGTTCACGCTCGACCGCCACGGCGGCGGCCTCACGCTCATCGAGCTCGCGCCCGACGTGTCGCTCGACGACGTCAAGGCCAAGACCGACGCGAGCTTCAAGGTCGCCAATACGCTCAAGCAGTAACATCTAGATCGGCGATCTGTCGTCCGCGCAGCGGTTCGCAGTAACTGCTGCGAGCGGATCAGCCATGCAGGCGCGGGCCGGATCGACAAAACTGCGGCCATGACAATCCCGTTCTTTGCCGTTATTGCTGACGAGTCATTCCGTCGGGGACGCTGCGATCGCAAGTCGCGGCGGAAATTTGCTTCATGAACGACGAGCGCAGTGAAAGCGCCGCGTATTTACCGGAGGAGGCGGTGATTGCGCCCGATAGCCCCGGGCAAGTCGCTGGCGCCCCGGCCGTTGCGTCGGCCGATCCGAAGCCGCTCACTCACGGCGAGAAGCGGCTCATCGTCATGAGCATGATGCTGCCGGTGTTCCTCGGCTCGATCGACCAGTCGATCCTCGCCAGCGCGCTGCCAACGATCGGCCGCGTGTTCGGCGACGTCAACGAGCTGCCCTGGGTGATCACGTCGTACTTGATCGCGGCAACGGCGCTCACGCCGCTCTACGGCAAATTCGCCGACATCCACGGCCGGCGCGCCTCGCTCCTCATCGCGCTCGCGATCTACATGACCGGCGCGTTCGTCTCGGCGACGGCCTCGAGCATGCTGATGCTGATTTGCGGCCGCGTCGTGCAGGGCATGGGCGGCGGCGGCATGATCTCAAGCGCGCAGATGGTGCTTGGCGACATGGCGCCGCCCAAGGAGCGCGCCAAGTACTACACCTATTTCTCGATCGCCTTCACCACTGCCGGCGGCTGCGGCCCGGCGCTCGGCGGCTGGATTTGCGACCATCTCTATTGGTGGATGATCTTTATCTGGAAGATCCCGTTCTGCCTTCTCACCATCGTGCTGGCGCAAACCATGTTGCGGCGGCTGCCGCGTTACGGGCGGCCGCATCGTCTCGATTTCGCCGGCGCGTTTCTGGTCATGGCGGCGAGCGCATGTTTCATGCTGGCACTCAATCTTGGCGGCGTGCACTATCCGTGGCTGTCTTCGCCCGTGCTGTCGCTGCTCGGCTGCGCGCTGGTGTTGGGCGCCGGCTTTGTCGTGCGGCTCCTCACCGCGGTCGAACCGCTGATTCCGATCTCCATCCTCGCAGATTCCGCCGCACGGCTGACCATGGCGGCACATTCGTTCGGCTGGGGCTCGATCGTCTGCCTCAATATTTTCCTGCCGATGTATCTGCAAAGCGCGCTCGGCTGGTCGGCCACCTCGTCGGGATTAAGCCTTGTGATCCTGATGGTGACGCTCAACATCAGCGCTGGCCTTTCCAGCCAGCTGATCGGCCGCGTGCGGCGCTACAAGCTGCTGCCGTTGTGCTTTCTCTTGGTCGGTCTCGGCGCGGTGGTCGCACTGGCGCTCTCGGCCGGCGGCATGAGCTCGCTGAAATTCGAGATCATCCTGTTTCTGATCGGCGTCGGTTTCGGACCGACGGCGCCGCTGACGCAAGTGGCGTTGCAGAATACCGTCTCGATTCACGATCTCGGCGCGGCGATCGGCACCATGAATTTCACCCGCACGCTGATGGGCACGATGTTGATCGCGATATTCGGCGCCGTCGTGCTGGCCCACGCTCCGGTGGGGGCGCCGCCGGGCTCGCTCGGCCACGCCTTCCTTGGCAGCGCGTCGGTGGCGATCTTCCAGAAAGTGTTCCTCGCCATCGCCGGGACGCTGACGATTTCGTTCCTGGCGGTGATCCTGCTCGAGGAGAAGCCGCTCGGGGAGACACTGCCGGCCGGACGGCGGTGAGCCCAAAACGCGGTCCTATACACGGAAAAAGCTGGCATATTTTATTAGCAAACGCCGAATGCTCTTGCGTCATAAGGGGGTTCAGAGGCAATTTGGCGGAACCGCCGAGCAGTCCGGCTCGGCGCCTAAGACTCTGAGGAAATAGGGGAATTTCGCTCTAGGCAGTGATCCGGCAGCAGCCGAAATTACTCAAATTCACAAGCCTTTGAACCTATTGGTTGCCCGCGGCGACCTATTTGTGAGCCGATTTCATGCCGATGCAAGCACCGGCCGACGAAGCCCTGATCGGTCGAATTGCCCGGGGTGACCGGCTGGCGATGCAGGTGCTGTTCGCGCGGCACCATGTGCGGGTCTATCGCTTCGTGTTGCGTCTGTTGCGCGACGAGATGGCGGCGGAAGACGTCATCGGAGAGGTATTCTTAGACGTATGGCGGCAAGCCGGCCGGTTTGAAGGCAGAAGCGCCGTCTCGACTTGGCTGATCGCTATTGCGCGGTTCAAGGCGCTGTCGCTGTTGCGCAAGCGGCGCGAGGAAGGTTTGGACGAGGCGGCGGCGGAACAGATCGAGGAAACTTCCGATGATCCGGAGCTTGCGTTGGCGAAGCTCGATAAAGGCGAGAAGTTGCGCAAATGCCTGGCGGGGCTTTCCCGCGAGCATCGGGAGGTGATCGATCTTGTCTACTATCACGAGAAATCGGTGGAAGAGGTTGCCCAAATCATCGGAATCCCGGCGAACACGGTGAAGACCCGAATGTTCTACGCGCGCAAGAAGCTGGGAGAGCTGTGCAGGGTGGCGGGGATCGATCGAGGTTGGCCATGACGCTGAGCGATGCGGCGCGCGATCCGTCGCAAAATATCGAGCCGGATGAGATCGAGGCGCTGTTGCCCTGGTACGCGGCCGGCACATTGCGGCGGCGCGACCGGCAGCGCGTCGAAGAGGCGCTGAAGCACGACGCCGAGCTGGCGCGCCACGTCGAGCTTGTACGCGAGGAACTCGCGGAGACCATTCACTTCAATGAAACGCTCGGCGCGCCGCCGCCGCAGGCTTTGGATCGGCTCATGGCGGCGATCGACGCCGAGAGCAATGTTGCGCGCAAGCATGGACCGGGCGCGGCCGCCGGCTGGCTGACCGGCGTTTTCGCCAATCTATCGCCGCGCAGTTTGGCGGTGGCCGCATCTTTTGCGGTGCTCGCCATCGTGTTGCAGGCGTTCATGATCGTCGACATTTTCACCAAGCCGCAAGGCTCGTCCGAGCAGGCCAGGCTCGAAGCTCCACGCGGTCACGGCAGTTTCGCCATGGTGCGTTTTGCGCAGGCCGCGAGTGCGGCTGAGATCACGAATTTCCTGCACAATTATCAGGCGGCGCTGGTCGA
>Ga0335078_10019600_pt1 | contig 10061 bp, 7 predicted proteins | sample Lox_Sample_32_FD_206711 | JGI IMG/M metagenome (GOLD analysis project Ga0335078, IMG submission 206711) | Soil microbial communities from Loxahatchee National Wildlife Refuge, Florida, United States - Lox_Sample_3.2 | ecosystem: Environmental > Terrestrial > Soil > Wetlands | place: USA: Florida...
ATTTGTAGTGCTTGGCTTTCTGTTCGAGGAACTCGCTCAGCAGGAACGTCTGCTCACGCAGTTTCTTTGCTAAAGGATCTTCAGGGAACAACCCGTTAAGTTCATCGCGGAACACCGACGCGCAACTCGGCTCGAGTACCACAATCGGAACTCCCGCTTCAATCTCCGGCCGCATGGTCTGCATGACCTTCTGCAAGTATTTCTTGGCCATGTCGAGAAATCCGTAGTCATACAGCGGTCGTCCGCAACACAAATGGGACTGAGGAACCCGAACCCTGAAGCTTGCATCTTCCAACACTTCGGTCGCGGCCTGCGCAGTCTCAGGAAAGAAGTGATTGTTAAAAGTGTCCGCCCAAAGAATCACGTCACCTCGTTCTCCGGTTCGGTTCTCCCGTTTCTTGAACCATTGCTGAAAAGTTTCTGGCGCAAATTCCGGGATCCTGCGCTGCAACGGCATTCCCGCTAGCAACTTCGCAAGGTGGCTGATTCCCGGCGTTTGGGTCACGAGGTTGACCATCCCTGGCCAAACTGACGCAATACGCGACCACTGATCGATCAGCCCGAACGCAAACGCTTGTCGCGGCCGAATGCGTCCCTGCCAGTAGTGGGACAAGAACTCCGCCTTATACGTCGCCATATCGACGTTGACGGGGCAATCGCCTTTGCACCCCTTACAGGCCAGGCACAAATCAAGCGCTTCTTTGACGTTGTCATCCCTCCAGCCCTTCTGGATGACATCCCCGTGCAGCATTTCCCACAAATGGTGTGCTCGCCCGCGCGTGGTGTGCCGCTCTTCATGGGTAACCATGAAGCTTGGACACATGGTGTCGTCATCCGCCCTCTCGCTGTCCTTGCGCCGGCACTTTCCTATTCCGACACAGCGCAACGCCGCGTGGGCAAAGCTGCCATGGTCCTCTGGATATTTGAAATGTGTCTCGGGTTCCCACGGATGGTAGTCGGCCCCAAGCCGAAGATTCTGGTCCATCCGGTGCGGTTCGACGATCTTCCCCGGATTCATCTTCCAGTCCGGATCCCAGATCAACTTAAATTCTCGGAAAGCTCCGATCAACTCCTGGCCGAACATCTTGTCGAGAAACTCGGCGCGCGCCTGTCCGTCGCCATGCTCTCCGCTCAAGCTGCCGCCGAATTTCACAACCAGGTCAGTTGCCTCTTCCATGAATGAGCGCCATTTGCGGATTCCTGCCTGGGTCGTCACGTCAAAGTCCACTCGGCAATGCACGCAAGCTTGACCAAAGTGCCCGTAGAGCGCCGGGTTGTACTCGTATTTGTTAAAGAGTGCTCGGAGCTCTCGCAGATATCCACCCAACTTCTCCGGTGCAACTGCCGAGTCTTCCCAACCTGGCCAAGTGTCTGGCTCTCCCGGAACGAACGCCGTTGCACCCAGTCCTGACTCCCTCACTTCCCAGATGTGGTGCATGTGCTCTTTGTCGGTAAACAACTTCATATTGGGCGCACCCGGCTTCTTTTTCAGTTCGTCCATCACTTGATGCGCCAGGTCGATTGCGTCCTGCCTTTTATCCGCGCCAAACTCGGCCATGAGCCAGCCTTTTCCCTCAGGCAGCATCTTCAAGTACTTCGTGTGTGGACCACCCTTCTTCTCGATGTTTTCATACAGACGGTGGTCAATTCCCTCAAGCGCAGTCGGTCCAAATGGATCGATGTCCTTCACGTGGTCTCCCGCTTCGTAAACGTCGGGATATCCCAAAATCAGCATGACGCGTTCCGCTTTCGCCTCGATCAGCCGGCACTTCGCCTCCAGAATCGTGACCAGCGTTCCTTCACTCCCGACCAACGACCGCGCGATGTTGAAGCGTCCGTCTTTTCCCGGAATTAACTGATCGAGGTTGTAGCCCGAAACTCGGCGTGGAATAGGCGGATACTTTTTCCGAATCAAGTCCGAATAACGGTCGCGCAAAGATTTCAGATTGCGATAGATTTCCCCGCTTCGTCCCCGTTGCGCGATCTGTTTTTCCAATTCGGCGTCGTCCATCCAGCCCACGGTCATCTGGGTGCCGTCATAAAGCAGGATTTCGAGCTCTTCGATATTGTTGTCGGCCTTCCCCGACATCTGGGCATGCGATCCACAGGAGTTGTTCCCGATCATGCCGCCGAAGCTGCAGTGATTGTGTGTCGCCGGGTCTGGCCCCCACACCAGGCGCTTTTTGCTGTCACGCATTGCCCGCTTCCGTAACTCGTCGCAGATCGTTCCCGGCAGAACTCTGGCCCAGCGCTCGCCAAGGTTCACCTCCAAAACGCCATGCAGGTACTTCGTCCAATCGATAACGATGGCCACATTGCAGCACTGGCCCGCCAGGCTCGTGCCTCCGCCGCGCGAAAGCACGGGCGCGCCGAACTTTCGGCAAGCGGCAACCGTCTGCACAACATCTTCTTTTGACTTCGGTACAACCACACCGATCGGGACTTCTCGATAATTCGAGGCATCCACGGCGTACATTGCCTTGCTACCCGCATCGAAGCGCACTTCTCCTTCGATATTCCGTTCTAGTTCTTGCTGCAGGTCTCCCACGTCTATGCTTTCACGCTCACGTTCTTGTGAAGTCGGACGTTGTTGGTCTTGAGGAAAAACCACAGGAACTCGATTGGCAGACATCGGTACTCCTTTTCTATGCAGCGAACCTTTCCGCATCGGCTTTCTTGAATTCGAGCCCGTTCCCCGGTCGGGAAAGGTCCGGACACAATTCTCCATTGACCAGCTTTGGCAAGCCGTCGAAGAACATCTTTTCGATACGTACGTGATCGTGAAAATATTCGAGGTTCTTGAATGGACTAACAGCGCAAGCCACGTGTGTGTGCAGCGCGGGTGCTGTATGTCCTGAGAGAGGTATATTGTGCGCTTGGCACAGCGCCGCGACCTGCAGCAATGCCGTGATTCCACCGCATCGCGTGACGTCGGCCTGCTGCACGTCAACCGCTCCTGCTGACAGCATTCTTTTGAAATAAAAGATGTCGTATCCGTACTCACCGGCAGCAATTTCCATTCCGGCCGGAGCCCGATCCCGAATCAGCCGTAAATCGTCGAGATCATCCGAGGACACGGGCTCCTCGAACCAACTCACGCCGTACTCTGCGAAAGCCTTCGCCTGCTGCAAGGCTTGCTTGCACGAATAGGCTCCGTTCGCGTCGACATACAGTCCGGCTTTAGGCCCGATCGCTTCCCGCGCCACCCTCACCCGCTCCCGATCTCGCTTCGCGTCGCGTCCGATCTTCATCTTGACGCTTCCAATCCCCTGCTCTGCCCATGCCGAAAGTTGCTTTGCGAGTTGTTGGTCAGAGTACGATGTGAATCCACCACTGCCGTAAATAACTGCACCATTTCGCACTGGCCCTAGCAATTTGACTAAGGGCAAACCGATTAATCGCGCCTTCAGATCCCACAGTGCACAATCGACTGCGGAAATTGCCATCGAGCAAATTCCCGGACGTCCCAAGTTTCGAACCTGCCTCCACATCGACAGGTAAGCTCCTGCCGGAGACATTGCATCCGTCCCCTTTACCACCGGGTTAAGAACTTGATCGATCAGGGTTGCCGTTGCTTCGTCCGCGTATGTGTACCCTAACCCTTGCTGTCCGCCAGCACTGACGGTGACAAGCACAATCGTCGTGTGGTCCCATTCCAGTGTTCCGTCAGATTCCGGAAAATCGGTCGGCACTGTGTAGTGGGATGTTTGGACGTTTTCAACGGGAACGAATATGGACCGCGTGACCATCGGGAACCGCACGCCAGAACACATTCCACATGGCGTGCTCAATCTGTTTCGATGTGTAAGTATCGAACCTGGTTAGCCCACCTTAGTCCGGAATATATCGTGCAACGATATTCAGAATCGCCACAATCTTCTCTGCGTCTCAGATAACACCAAACATGGCTGTTTCATCCAACCACTTGAACAAAAGGAGCTTCAGGAGATGGAACGTGAACAGACGTGAAGTGGTGGTAATTACCGGTGCGTCGGCAGGGGTTGGACGAGCCACGGTTCGGGAATTCGCTCGTCACGGGGCCTGGATTGGCTTGGTAGCGCGTGGCCGCGACGGACTGGAAGGTGCTCGACGGGAAGTCGAAGCTCTCGGCGGACGGGCGCTCGTACTGCCGACCGATGTCGCCGATCCTGATCAGGTCGAAGCCGCGGCCGAAGAGGTTGAACGAAAGCTCGGTCCAATTGACATCTGGGTGAATGATGCCATGACTTCGGTTTTCTCACCCATCAAGCAGATGAGCGCTGCCGAATTCAAGCGCGTAACTGAAGTGACTTACCTCGGGTATGTCTACGGCACGCTTTCCGCTCTGAAGCGAATGCTCCCCCGCGACCGGGGCACCATCGTGCATGTCGGATCCGCCCTCGCTTATCGCAGCATTCCTTTGCAAGCCGCCTATTGCGCCAGCAAACATGCAGTACTCGGATTCTTCGCTTCTCTGCGCACCGAGCTATTTCATGATCAAAGTAAGGTGCGAACGACCATGGTCCAAATGCCTGCTTTGAACACGCCACAATTCGGTTGGGTGAAGAGCCGGCTACCGCACAAAGCACAACCTGTTCCGCCAATTTTCCAGCCGGAAGTTGCAGCCCGCGCCATTTATTACGCCGCTCATCATGCTAAACGACGCGAATATTTCGTTGGGGGTTCGACCGTTAAGGCAATCTTTGGCAACAAACTCGCTCCTTCGTTCGCCGATCACTATCTCGCACGCACTGGTTACGAGTCGCAACAGTACGATGGCCCCGAAGATCCGTATCGGCCAAACAACTTGTGGGAACCCGTTAACGGTGACCACGGTGCGCATGGAGACTTCGACAGTCGAGCACGATCCTCGAGTGTGGAGTTCTGGGCTGAGAGCCATACCAAGTGGCTCGCATTGGCCGTAGCCGCCAGTGTTGCCGGTGGGCTCTGGAAACACCTCGGTGCTTCTCGCTCCGCGAATCAAAGCTCAAGAAGAGAATGGCGCGCCGCATGAAGGGCGATCCAACCTCACTTCGCCCGCTCGCAACTAAGTAGCCATCCTGAGGAGGACAGAATGGCAGCCAAGAAGAAGTCGAGCGGTAGACGATACGGCAAATCTGCTGGCAAAACCGTCGCCAGCGCAATGCGCCGCCGCAAGAAGGGCACGCTGCGTTCTGGCAAAGGGGGTAAAGGTGGCAAAGTGAAAAGCCGCAAACAGGCCATTGCCATCGGTCTCTCCGAGGCTCGCAAAAAGGGCGCGAAAGTCCCGCGAAAGAAAAAGTAATGCGGAGTCGCCTTCCTACGCTACTTCTGCGCCTCGATCTTCTCGATAACCAACGCGTTCGATCTGCCCCGTTGATAAACTTTGCCACTTGCAGTCACCCTCTGCCCTGCATACGGCAGCAGTTTTTCATTCTGCCCCGAAGATGGCGTCGAATCGGCGATCGGCCAATAAATCATTCCATTGTCCGCAAGGATTACCAGCGGTGATCCCGCTTTCGCACAGGCAACAGCGCAATCCGCACTGATTGGTTTCTTCAGACCTTTGGTAAAAGCGCACGCCGAATCGAGCACGTACCCCTTTACCGAAGCAGGTTTCCCGGCATCAGCGCCAACCGCCATCGCGGCAGCAAAAACCACCGCGATCAAGGCCGCCGTCACCGCTCTACGATGATCCATTCCTCACCCCGCAGGTCTAATTGAGGCATAAAGAATACCTCATCCGTCACAAACCCAAGGCACAAAGGAAGCCCGGATAAGATGGACACCGCCAGCGTCCTCCGGATATGCTCCATTCTTTTGTTGGAGAGGGTATCGGAGATGAGCTTATGGAAGGTACGGATCCCTCCGCGTTCCCCACGGATCCTGCAACTTGTTTCGGTTGTCCTGCTCGCAACGATCGCGGCCGCCGCCCAGGATCGTCCTCCCGCTGTCCCTCTTATTACACACACGCCATATTTCAGCATCTGGTCGATGTCCGACAGGCTCACCGATTCGAATACAAAGCATTGGACTGGTTCCGAACAACCGATCACTGGCCTCATTCGGATTGATGGAAAAATTTATCGCTTCATTGGAAGCGATCCCGAAGACCTGCCTGCAATGTCTCAGGTCAGCCTGGAAGTCACGCCATTGCACACGATCTACTCGTTTGAGGCAGCGGGCTTACACCTGCGGCTCACATTCTTCACGCCCGCTCTGCCCAATGATCTTGAAATTCTGACTCGCCCCGTAACCTATCTGACATGGACTCTTAGCTCGACCGATGGCCGTCCGCACTCAGCTGCTGTTCTCATCGATGTGAGTCCGATGATCGCTGTGAATTCGGCCGATCAGGAAGTCACGTGGAGCCGTGCCAAGGTGCCGCCGCTGAATGTTCTGTCTGTCGGTTCTCGGGATCAGCAATACCTGCATCGCGCGGGCGACAATGTGCGAATCGATTGGGGTTATTTCTTCCTGGCGTCGCCAGAATCGCAACCAGCCAGTCTTGTAGCTTCCCGGAATTCGGTTCGGAGTTTCGTTGCCTCCGGCAATTTACCCGAAGCTGATGATCTTGAGATGCCACTGCAACCGCGCAATAACGCTGCGCATCTCGCAATAGCGATTCCTGATCAGGTGAGAACAGATCAGTCCATCAGACGTCACGTGCTGCTCGCCTACAACGAGGTTTATTCCATCGAGTACCTCGGACGGAAACTTCGTCCATATTGGCAGCACAATCACCAGGATCCTGGCGCCATGCTGGCGCAAGCAGAGGCGCAGTACCCCAGCCTCGAGGAACGCGGAGCCGCCTTCGATCAGGCGCTTACCTCCGATCTCCAACGAATCGGCGGCAAGCCTTATGCCCAGTTGGCCACTTTGGCCTATCGGCAAACGGTCGCCGCTCACGGTTTCGCCGCAGATGTCGACGGAAGCCTGTTGATGTTTCCCAAAGAGAACTTCAGCAACGGATGCATTTCCACCGTCGATGTCATTTATCCTGCCGCTCCGTTTTCTCTGCTTTTCAATCCCTCACTGCTCGAAGCCCAGCTCAAGCCAATCCTCGAATATGCCGCCTTGCAGCGGTGGAAGTTTCCCTTCGCCCCTCACGATCTCGGAACCTATCCTCTGGCCGATGGCCAAGTCTATGGCGGCGGCGAGCAGACCGAAGACGATCAGATGCCAGTGGAAGAAAGCGGCAATCTCCTGATCTTGATGGACGCCCTAAGCCAGGCCGATCCCAACTCTCATCTCGCTGAAAAGTATTGGCAGCAGCTCTCGGTCTGGGCAGAATATTTGCGCGCAAAAGGTCTCGATCCTGAAAAGCAACTGAGCACCGACGACTTCGCCGGACATCTCGCGCACAATACAAACCTTTCCATCAAAGCCATTGAAGGCATCGCGGCTTATGCGCAACTGGCGAACCGGCTGGGAAAGTCAGATATTTCGAAACAGTACATGGCAACGGCCAAAGAAATGGCCGCACGATGGCAGGTCATGGCGCTTGATGGAGATCATTACAAACTTGCGTTCGATAAAGCGGGCACGTGGAGTCAGAAATACAACCTCGTGTGGGATCGGATCCTGAACCTCGGGCTGTTCCCCTCTTCGGTTAGCCCGGTTGAAATCGCTTTCTACCTTCACCACCTTAACCGGTTTGGCTTGCCACTCGACCATCGCGCCGACTACACCAAGTTGGACTGGGAGATCTGGACCGCAACTTTGGCTGACAATCCCGACGACTTCAATCGCTTCCTTGTGCCAATCGGCAGATGGATCAACGAGTCTCCAACGCGAGTTCCGCTCACTGACTGGTACGATACGAAGACTGGTGAGCAACAAGGCTTTCAAGCACGTTCGGTCGTCGGAGGTGTGTTTATCAAAATGCTCGCCGACAAGGAACTCGCCGGGAAATGGCGCAAATCGGCTGCGCCACAATAACCATCCTAAGTTGTTGGATCGCGAACTTCGGTTCCACATGATTTCCAGATTTCACAACGCGCCGAAGGTGGTCACAGCTGCTCCGAGGAGTCCTTTTCAAAGTGCTTCTGTCTTCGATTCGTTAAGTTGGCCCACAGCCGCGCGATCCGCTAAAATCACGGCCCGATCCCGGTTGACCCGTCCGGCTGGAATGGACACGTCTCCAGCTTGCAGGCGGACGAGCATTGCAGTTTTCTCCGTGCCTGTCGCGAGCCACAGTACCAGGTGTGAGCGATTAATCATTGGGTAAGTCAACGTCATGCGCCGCCGTCCCTGGTAAGTTCCGGTGAGTGCCACGTCAGCATTCTTCACTTCGAGAACCGCGTCGCCAGGTACCAGCGAAGCGGTGTGACCGTCGGGTCCCAACCCCAAATGAATAAGATCCAACACTGGCGGTGAACCTGCAATTGTTCTTAGGGTTTGCTCGTAGCTCACGCAAGCTGCTTCAAGGTTCCCCGATTCCACCGGCATGGCATGGATTTGCTCGGGCGCTAAAGGTGCACGCTCAAGCAAACTCTCACGAAGGTGAGTGAGATTTCGGTCGGGATCTCCTTCCGGGGCCACTCTTTCGTCTACCTGGAAAACCTCTACGCAATTCCACGGAACATCTTGCTGCGCAAGATCGCGAAGCATGGCCCACGGAGTTTTGCCTCCGCTCACCGCCATTACAAACCTGCCGCGACTCGCAATCGCTTCTCGCGCTTGTTTAGCAATGAGCTTTGCAGCTGCAAGGGCGACGGCGTCAGCGTCGACATAGACTTCAATCTTCATCACACTGCTGCCTCATTCCAGACAATACCGTCTGACGCGCTATTGACGACGATGAATTCGTCCGCAGAACTACAACCTTGCTCATTCGGTCGTCTTGAAATCCGTATGCTGAGTATCGGGCATGAAAACACCAAATTCACGAAACTGAAAAGGATCAGTTGCACGAACTGATCTCAATAGTGGTGGAGGCGGCGGGAGTCGAACCCGCGTCCGAAAATGTTACTGGTCAAGAGCCTACATGCGTAGTCCAGTTCATGCCCCAGGCATTACCCTGGGACGTTCGCGGCCCGCGCTCAGAACGGACAAGAAACGCGTCCCGCTAGCCTGAAGATCTCATCCCCTCAACCCAGACGTAGTCGAGAGAACCAGCCCGCTGTGTGACGTCCTTCGGAGGCCCACGGGCGAAGCCTCCTCGGACGGCTACTTAAATCAATTAAGCAGCGTATGCCATCTGTGTATTGGCAATTGTTGTTTTGCTCACGATTACGGGTGTGTGCACCCCGGCATGCCTCTTGGCCGCAAGCATCTCCGTCGAAGCCGTGACGCCCCCATTTCGGGATAGGCCTTCAAAGATCCACTTCCAGACTAGGTTTCTAGTATTGGGAAGTCAAACACCTTATTAGATGACCAAAGTGCCGCCATCGAACCATATCCTACCTTCTGAATTGGAGAGGTTTTCTGCCTGCAGCCCAACTCCTTCGTCCCATTCTCCATCTAAACCGCGATGCCTCCCGACAAAATCGACCTCAATAATGCCAGCCCGAAGATTCTCACCCAGCTTGCGGGAGTAGCCAAAAACCTCGCCTACAGCATCGTGAACCATCGCGAGCGGCATGGGTTCTTTACCCGGTGGGAAGAACTGCTCGAGGTCAAAGGCTTTCCCGAAGAGGCGCTGGATCGGATCAAGGAACGCGCCACGATCGCAGCACCACGCGATTTGCCCCGGGGTGAGGAATTCAATCTGACTCGCCGCGTCAAGCCTTCTACCATTGAGCGGGTAAAAAAGAAACCTCGCGGGTACACCAAGGCCATTCGTTCGACTCGCGGTAGTGAACGCCAGAAACCTGTGGGCGAGAAACAAACTTAAATCTGATAGTCCATTTCCTGGATGATCTGCTCGAGCGAAGCAGTCGAATCGCCCGCGGCGGCATTCTCTCCCTCAAGCTTCTCGACGCGTTCACAGAGCCTGTGGACCTGGCTGGCCACCGCCGATAGCGCTTCGGATAGCGGGTCATTGATCTGTTTCGGATCCGTAATCACCACGCGCTGCCCGTTGCGGAAAATGATGTGCCCCGGGACCCCGACAACCGTCGAATCGTCGGGAATACTTCTCAACACTACGGAGCCAGCTC
>Ga0335078_10019602_pt1 | contig 10059 bp, 4 predicted proteins | sample Lox_Sample_32_FD_206711 | JGI IMG/M metagenome (GOLD analysis project Ga0335078, IMG submission 206711) | Soil microbial communities from Loxahatchee National Wildlife Refuge, Florida, United States - Lox_Sample_3.2 | ecosystem: Environmental > Terrestrial > Soil > Wetlands | place: USA: Florida...
GGCTCCGGCCCCGGGCTGAACGTGCCTTTGAGATCGATCTTCAGCGTCACCGATCCCACCTGCGACAGGCGGTAGAGCAGGCTGTAGTCCTCGTGAGTGGCGAAGGCCTCGGGCAGGATTGATGGCTGATACGGCATGCCCGCGCCGCTCATGTTAAACAGATTGTCAGGCTTGCCGCTGTCGCGCAGAATGGCAGCGACGCCGGCCTCCGCCAGTTGCGGCATGACGCGCATCCGGGCCTGGAAGGCCGCAAACCCGCCCGCGGGACCCGTCCGGCGCGAAGGCACCCCGCGCGGCGGCGGAATGACGGCGTCGTAGGCGTTCTCCGCCTCGACGTTGACCGACTGCACCGGCCGGCCCAGGCAGAGGATGGCTCCTTTGAGCTTGCCTTTAAGCCGGGCAACCTCCTCCTCCGGATCATCGCCGATGAAATAGACTGGCCCGGACACTTCGCCGCTCGTCGCCTTGCTCCAGCCCATCGAACGCACGCCGATGATGTGCTCGATGGGACTGACGATCTCCGCCTTGTCGTTGCCGCGATACCACGCGTGCGGAACGTTGTCGGTCTCAAGATGCGCATCGATGCCGTAGTCCTTGAAGCGCGCGAGCGTCCAGTCGCTCGCCTTCTGCATCTGCGGCGAGCCGGTCAGGCGCGGCCCGATTTCGGTGGAGAGATACTCGAGATTCTTCATCAGCTCCGAATGCGCCTCGACCTCCGCCTGGATCTTGAGGTCGGCGTCTTCCATCGCCGCGCGATACTGCTGCTCCTGCTCGGGGGTGGCGGCCTGCCCCGCCTGGCTCGCGCCTCCGGGTTGCTGTGTGGAGGCCGAAGAGGCAGCGGCTCCCGGCGAGGCTGCTACCGGAGGATTCTGCGCGCGCTCGAGCGCCGCCGGCGCCATCATCGAAATCAGCGCCGCGGCCAGCAGCAGTGCGGACAATCGGGCCGAGCGGCGGCTCGCGGGCCTATCGGCAAACGGCCTGACCCGAGCGCGAACCCCGCGGCGAGATGACAACACGGCTGCGATGGTACGTACGAGTACGGAGACAGATCTCATTGCACTTCTTTCTCGATCAGGATGGCTTGCCGACGATCAGGCCCGCGGAACAGGAACTCCTTGGGTCAACCACGCCGATCAACCTTCGCGATCAGAGTCCCAAGCTTTGACTAGACGCGCGCAAGCGGGTCCGGGTTGCGTCGGGCATGTTATCAGGGGGAAGGCACGAAAGGTAGATGTTCACGAGGTACATGCGGAATGGGTACATCCGCGGATCAGGAATTCCCTGCCCGCCTTGCCCTGCCCCGCCCGCGCGACTTTCCGTTCCCCGGCGCGGCTGCACGCCGCAACCAAACCCGGAGCTTTCTCCGTGATCTCTGTGCCGGCAAGCCTCCAACACAGAGGTCACGGAGCCTCGGTGGCCTCTGCGTTGGAGAGGTCCGGCCACGGAGGACACGGAGACTGTCGGGTTCAGGAGCGCCACAGGCCAGGATGAAAATCGTCGCGGCCCGAGACGACTTTGAAGGTTAGTAGCACGGAGGATTGCGTTCCACGGTCGTGAGGACGCACCGCCGCTACTCCAACGTAGCCGACTGTGAACTGTCAACTGTCAACTCTCGACTATCAACCGGCAACCGAAAGCTACGTCCTCGGGACATGACGCACTTTGGTGGCCTGCGATCCGGGTCCTGGTTCGGGCACAGGCTTCGGCATATCGGAATCCTTGAAGCGCGGCACCATGTCGTCCGCCATGGCAACCGCGTAAGCCGCCGACGCGATCTCGACGGCGCCTTCGCGAACGTCTTCTTCGTAGATCCGCTCGTAGGTGTCGAGGTTGGTGTGATGCGTGAACGATCCGTAATCGAACGGGTCTTGCGCAAGGCCGATTCCTGGCAGGCCGGCGTTATTAAACGAGGTGCTGTCGGTCCCGCCTGTCCGGCGGCTGTCCGTGGCGAGCACGCCTTCGAATCCCCAGTCGGCGAACGGCGCCATCGCTTCGCGCACCACGTCTGCCGCGCCCGCCGGTCCAAAGACCATGGCGCCTCGCGGCTTGCCTGTGCCCGAATCGATGTTGAAGTAGGCATCGAGCTTCGCGTACTCCGGCTTCTGATTCTCGAAGCTGCCGAAGTGCTGCCGCACGTAAGCGAGCGATCCGAGCAATCCCTCTTCTTCCCCGCTCCACAGCGCGATGCGAATGGTACGGCGCGGCTGCACGTGCGCGGCAGCGAGCAGCCGGATCGCTTCGAGCATCATCGAGGAGCCGATGCCGTTGTCGGTCGCGCCCGTGGCGTCGTGCCACGAGTCATAGTGCCCGCCGAGCATCACGATTTCGTCTTTCTTGTCGGTGCCGGGAATTTCTCCGATCGCGTTATAGACGGTTGTGCCGCGCGGATATTCCCGGTTCTGAACGTCGATCTTCAAGGTCACCGGCGTGCCGTCGGCCATGATGCGCGTGATGCGTCCGTAGTCTTCGTTGCGCATGACGAGCGTGGGCACGGCGCGCGTCCAATCGTAGGTCCCGTTCTGCTGCGCGATGATGACTCCGTGCGCGCGACCGGCGTCGTTCACGCGCACCAGCGCCGCATTGTCGACCAGGAACTGGTCCACCTGCCGCGAGACTTCCGCGCGCGTCAACTCGCCTGCCGGCAGCTTCGGCTGCTCGGGAAAATGGAACGGGCGCGGGTTCGGACCGAAGCGTGACTTCCACTCGTCTTCCGGACGCCGCATCGGCGACGGGTTCATGTCCTCGGCAACTTCGACGTGCTTACCCACGAAGACGATCCGTCCGCGCACTTTGGCCCGGACGGAATTCAGGTACGCATCGAGCTCGGCTTGCGTCGGCTGCTTCGGTTCGGCCGGGTTCTCCGCGGTGGGCATCGGCGGGGCGGCCCACTTCGGCCCCGGCGGCGGCGGTCCGCCTCCGAAGAAATTGAATCCTCCCGCCGGCAGAGCCATGCCGGGCGGATCGATGAGGACGACCTGCGCCGTGACCACGCCTTTCGTGCCCGGCGTCCATGCGAGAGGCTTCACCATGAGCTGTCCATGAAACGGCGTCACGGCTTCGGCCGTCAGCGCCATGTTCTCCCAGCCGGGAACGGGCGTGGCGGCGCTCGGTGGCTGAAACGTCCACGGCTCGAGGTGAGTATTGGCGAGACCCCACGAAGCCATGGTCTTGACGGCCCAGTCGTCAGCCGCTTTCAGATTCGGCGTGCCCGTCAGCCGCGGCCCGTAGACGTCCGCGACTTCGTGGATGATCCACATGATTTTGGAGCTGTTGGTTTCTTCGGCGCGAATCTGCGCGTAAATCTCCGAGACCTCAGGCGAGACCTCCGGCGCGCGAGCCGTCATCGGCACCGCCGCCAGGATCGAACAGCACAAAACCAACCCCCAGAACTTCGTCATCTTTCCTCCCATGACTTCGTACCCCTGCGCGCCGGGCTGACGCACCATTGACGTCCGGCAGGCAGTCTATCACCGCGGGCCCAGGCCGCCAACACATCCGCAGCTCCGCGGAGCCCGAAGCACGATTGTGACCTGCGTCACTGCAACCTACTCGGGTAGGGCTCATCGTGGCTAATAATCAATTTGGATGCGTTTGCGCCTGATGGGGCCCCGGGGCTCGCGGGATTCGAGAGGCCCGAGTGGCGCGAGGAGTTAACGGTTGTTTAACGCGCGAGTAACAAACGATGGGGTATGCTATCAGGCAGCGATATCCACTCTGACTGACGGCATTCGCCGGATGGAGGAGCCAATGAAAACCCCGCGCTCCGTGTTGTTGGTTCACAACGAACCTCATGCGTTTCGTGGACTCGAAGAGATGCTGCAGGAACAGGAAATCCGCACCGCGCGCGGACATCAGTGCTCCGAAGTTCGAAGCCTGTTGAGCGAAGCAGGACCCATCGATCTGGTTCTCACGGACGCGTCACTGCCGGACGGCACCTGGAAGGACGTCATCCGGATGGTGCGCAAGGCCGCGAAAGACACGCCGATCATCGTGATGTCCCGTGTCGTGAGCATGAAGCTTTACCTCGACACCCAGGATGCCGGCGCGGCAGATTTCATTGTGCCGCCCTTGACGCCGCGGGACCTCGCCCACGTGCTCACGGCGGCGATGCATCGGAAGGGCCATTCGGGAATCGTGCGCGAAGCCGCCGGGAAACAGTGGGACGCGCACCCGGAGGGGAACCCGTCCTGACGGTATAGCCTCTTTACCTGAGCAAGCAGTGGGCTGATAGTATTTTGATTACGTCCTGAAGAAATCCAGTCTTAAAATCATGCTTTGAGAGGCCGGTAATATCGATCCCGGAGAGCGGGCTCGCGCAGCACAACGGCTTGCAGGAAGTAATAGACGTCCGCGAGGTAGCCTTCGTAGCCGCAAGGCTTTCCTTCCCAGGTCGTCCAGTCGATCCCGTGAGGGTAGGCATTCTGCACCCCGTTCTCGAAACCGTCCTCCTGTTGGCGACGCAGCATCGCCCGAAGCACGCGGTCGGCCTTGTCGCCATAGCCAACGCGATAGTTGGCGGCCAGGAAATGCAGAATCTGCCCTGCGGTTATGCCGCCGTTCTCATATTGCTGAAAAGTGTCGGTTCCGTCTTCCCGTTGCGGACAGCCCAAACCAGGTTGTAGGTAATCCGATCGATGGATCGGTTCGAGGTTCGGTGGTATGCCCAGATCGAAGCGCTGGAAACCCGCAGCGTCCATCTTCGCCCAAAACCTGTTGAGAATTCGCCGGCCCAGATCCGGCGCCACCAGGCCGTACTCGATTGCCAGGCCGTTGGCGACGGGGCTGGCATAATCGTGGAGCTTGCCGTCCTCGCTCCTCCAGCCGGCAATCCAGCCCGTCTCCGGATTCAGCAGAACCCGCGAATACGCCGCCTTCAGTTTGTCTGCAAGTCTGCTGTAGCGCAACCGTTGTTCGTCGCGGTGCAGTCTGGCTTCGAGATCGGCCAGGCAGCGCCAGGCGCGGTAGATCAGCGCATTGGAGTAAGCGTCCTTATGCCCGTGATTGACCGCATCGAACCAGTTGCAGGAGCGGTCGGGCCCGAGGAGCGTCCCGGCATTGCCGCTTTGCGTAGCCTCCACCAGTCCGTCCAAGTCCTGGTCTCGGCGCGCCAGAAAGTCCCCCACGAGTTCCAGATTCGGGACGCTCTTTTCAACCCAGGCCAGGTCGCCCGTCGCTTCGGCGTAGTCCCAGGCGGCCACCAGCGGACCAGTATTGGCGTCGAGGAAATTCACATAATCCCAATAACCCACCACCTCGCCGGTGGTGTGGGTGCGCTGAACGAGCCAGAATTCGGCGGCACGGCGCACGAGGTTTGCCACCGGCACCCCTTCGGCCGCCATCGGCGTCCAGAGCATGTGATCGGCGTAGAAAACTAGGGAAAAGCTGCAGGGATCGCTGATCACGTTGTTGGCTAGAATGCCCGCCGGAGCGCTGAAAGGGCGACCTTGAGCGCCCCAGCGGGCACTGGGCTGGAAGGCGTTGTACCAACCGCGGCGGGCAGCTCGCCAGAACGATTCATCCTCAAGCCCCACCGGCGCTTCGAGCATCGCCGGGCTCAGGCTGAGCGAGCACACGCTCCCGCCGTCGAGCCGCGGCAACTCTAGGACAAGGTCGATGGTGTGCTTTTCCCGGTCTCCCTCGAGGCGCCCGGTCACCCCGGCTGCCGGGCTCGTCCGCAGGAGCATCTGGCCGAAGTCCGGCGAGGAGATCACCAGCGGCGCGTCGAAACCGCCGTTCTCTCGCCAGAGGCTGGGAAGGACCGTAGTGGGCGTGACCATCGGATCGAAAGGGAATACCATCTCGAGGCTGCCCGGCAAAATGGCTTCCGATCCTTCGGCGGCGAGGGTCATCGCCAGCGCGCCGGGCGACACCGTGACGTCCCAGCGGAGGGAGCAACCCGGTGTCAACTGCAGCCGGTAGCGGGTGGACTCCGCCGAACTGTGAACCTCGGCCGGCAGCTCGATTCCGTCCAGCCACCGATCGCCCTCGCGAACTCGCACGCCGACGCCCGCACCGCTTCTGAGCAGATTCGATCGAGCCCGACTTCCCCCTTCCGTGTCCCAGCTCAGCACCGGGACGAGGGGACGCTTCGGATCCGCTTCCAGGTGGAGAAGAGGACTGGACTCAGCGGGCAGGAACCGGTCACGGGCGGCCAAAACGGGGGGAAATCCGGCTGCGGTGAGTCCCGCAGCGCAAGCTCGAAGAAAATCGCGCCGATTGCTTGTGGAGGATCCGCTCATTCCGCCTCGTCTCGCTGTAATAGATCGGCTCCGCGATTATTTCCGGGTACTCGCCGCCGCGTTGAGCACGACCGTCAACGGTTCTACACGATCGGGCGCGACGTAGCGGTTTACGAGGAAGCGTTTTCCATCCTTAGAGACGTCGTAGGTGTAAAGGTCGGTGTTCGAAATCTGCGCCCGCCCATGAAGCTGAAAAAGCGCCGAGGCCGACCCGGTGGAAAATGTCGCTCCTGCATTTACCGGCACGGCGGTCAGCATTCCTTTGGGGTCAACGTAGAAGATTTCCTTCCCATCGCCTCGCCACCGGGGTTCGGTGCCACCGCCCGGCGAGACCTGCCACTGTCCCTGTGCTCCCGGAAACGTCGTGACGTAAATCTCCCATTCGCCCGAGTCGTTCGAGGCGTAAGCCACCCACTTGCCGTCGGGCGAGATCATTCCGTTGGTTTCGCTCGCTTTGCCCGCCAGAAATGGAGTCTCCTTGCCGGACGCCGCATCCACCAATACCAGATTGGAGCCGCCGGCCGCCGGCTCGTAAGTGCAGAGGATGCTCTTGTCATCGACTGTCCAGGAGTTCGGCAGGATGTCGTCTTGCGGCCGCGTAGTGTAGAGCGCCCGGGCAGGCTCAAGCCCGCTCGCTTTCTTGATCGTGACGATTCCGGCTCCAGCGGTGCCATTGTACCGATAGGCGATCGTTCCCCCGTCGCGCGACCAGATTGCCGTCGCTTCCTCAGAAGGATCGAAGGTAAAGCGGGAGGCCGCGCTGCGGCCCACATCTTCAATCCAGATGTCGACGTTGGAAGTCTTCAGATCGGCGATGTCGGCGACGACGTGGCTGCCGTCGGGCGCGATCGATGGATTCGCAATTAACGCCGGCGCGCCGATGCTACCCAACTCCTTGCCGCTCGGGTCGTACCACACCAGAGCCGAGAGCGTAATCGCTCCGGCGCCGGCGCTGTAGACCACCGTATCTCCGCCTCCGGCGGCAAAGGCGCTGTAATTCACCGAAGGCTCATAGCTGACGCGATCAGAGACTTCGGCGGGCTCACCAGTCACTTTCCCGGCACCGGGATCAAAGGCTGCACTGATCAGGTTCTTTCTTTCATCGAGGTAGTATAGATGCCCGTTCGCGTATGCCGCATTGCCTTCCGTACGCGCAACCTGCTTCTTCTCTTTGGCCGCGAGCGAGCTGAAATAGATCCCGTCTCTCAGGCTTTCGGGGCCGCTCCCGAAGGAGCCGGACCAGAAGAGGAAATGCTCCCCGTCCGGCAGAAACTGAGGCCAGCGGTGCGAGGTCTCATCGGAGAGATAGATTTTGCCGGTCACCGCCGACACGCCGCTGCCATCGGCATTGACGCGCCACAGTGGGCCGCCCGCATCCGGCGAATAGATGATCACCCCTCGCCTACCCCACGATCCTCCCCGGCCGCGCGAAGCCGCGGCCAGCACTTGCGGCACGCCGCCCGTGATGGCGATCTTCTCGAGCTTCCCATCAGCGAAAAATCCGATGCTCGAGTCATCCGGCGACCAGAAAGGGTACGAAGCGCCTTCAGTTCCCTCGAGGCGGGTGGTGCCGGGAGAGCCGAGGCGCTCGAAGTAAAGCATGTTTTCCCCGGAAGCGTCGTCGCGCTCGACCACGGCCAGCATATGCCCGTCAGCCGAGAGCGCCACGTCGACCGCGTCACTCTGCAGAGGAATCGCGAACTGCATGCGCTCCGCCGGTGGAGGCCGATTAACGGCGATGTAAGCCATAAGCAGTCCAGCCGCGGCGACTGTCGCAATCGCTGCCCACGGCGCCCAGCGTCGCCGCCCGGGCGCTTCGACGGATGGCAAGCTGGAGGTGGTTCCCGATTCGGAAAGCGCGCCCAGCGCGAAGGCCAAGTCTTTGGCTGATTGAAAGCGAAGCTCGGGACTCTTCTCAAGACAGTGGTCCACGATGCGCTGGAGCGCCGGCGGAACATTCTTGCCTGATGTTGAGAGCTCCGGCGGCTCTTCCTTGAGAATCGCCGTCATGGTTTCCGCCGAAGTGTCCCGCCTGAAGGCGCGTCGTCCCGTCAGCATTTCAAAGAGAATGGTGCCGAACGAAAAAATGTCGGAGCGGGCGTCGGCGGGCAGTGCGCGCACTTGCTCGGGCGACACATAGCCCACCGTCCCCATAACGACGCCGGGCAGCGTTTCGAGCGTGGCGGTGCGCGCGTCGTCAGGCCCTTCCGCGCCCTTGTTGCTCGCGAGCAGTTTGGCCAGCCCGAAGTCGAGGATCTTCACGCGGCCGTCGGAAGTGATGAAGATGTTCTCGGGTTTCAGATCGCGGTGCACGATACCTTTTTCGTGGGCTGCGGCCAGGCCGTGCGCGATTTCGAGGGCGTACTCGGTGGCCTTGCGAGTTCCCAGGGAGCCGGACCCGATCCTCTCGCGGAGCGTCTCGCCTACGAGTAATTCCTGGACGACATAGGGAGCGCCTTCGTGCGTCCCGAAGTCATGCACCGTCACAATGTTCGGATGGTTCAGCTGGCTGGCCGCGCGGGCTTCCTGTTCGAAGCGGCGCAAGCGATCGAGATCGGCGGAATACGACGCCGGCAGGACCTTGATGGCCACATCACGCTGAAGTCGCGTGTCGTAGGCGCGGTACACTTCGCCCATCCCACCGGCGCCAAGCGGCCCCGCTATTTCGTAGGGTCCGAATCGGGTTCCGGCCTGCAGCGTCATGATTCTCCCCTCTGAGGAGGATGTAAGCACGCGTTTTCGGACCACCCCAAGGCGAGGATCGTGGCGGGGGCGTCCGGCACGACTTTCCGGGCTTCGGCACAGCCGAGCCTGATTTGAACGACCCGGTAGACGTCGCCCACGCTGCCTGCGCCGATCTCGGCGGTGACCCGATAATGCAGGAGCATACGACCGGCCAGACCGTCCCCGTGTGGCAGATCCGACAGCTGAACCAACGATCGCCCATTCTACATCAAGGGGAGTCGGGGAAAGCGTCCTGAGCGCTCTCGACCGGTGGCTTGACACGGGAGGCACATCCCGGTTTCAAGCTGGTCGTCAGCGGGACAGTTTGGACCCCGGAGATGGCCCCCGGAAACGGCAATTTTTGCTCGGTTACTCCCCTTTGCCGTCAACTCCATGATTCCAAAAGGAAAATAAACTTTCTCACTTTTCTCACTTTTCCCCACTGTCCCAAAATTACTCGTTACACTGTTTCTGAGGCTAGAGCAGAGCACGCTGATCGTGCCCGCGATCGGCGGCGTGCGCACATCGCTTGAGAGCCGAACCCTGGGGAGGGCGCGGAGCAATGCTATGGACGCGCAAACCTGCAGAGTGTCGGACGTCGAAACGGGCAGGGTCGCCATGACCCTGCGACTCCCGCAAGCGCGGGGGCTGATTCTCAGTATATCGTTGATAATGCTGTACTTGGCTGCAGCTCTCGGACCGAGCGCGGGCGCGGCACCGCCTCCCGGATCCGTCGGGATTGCAGCGCCGGTCGCGGGCCTGGTCCCGCGATTCCGGATCCGCGTGCTGGGCGGACGACTCATCGTTGAGCCCCCAGCCACGCCACCCGATCCCCAGGCCATGCCGCATAATCTCGACCAAGCGGCAGTGGGCATATTTAATGCCAACGCCAATGCCATCAATATCATAGCCGGAAGCTTCACGCCTGTCAGCAACACGCCGCACAACGCCGACCAGGTGTTTGCCTCGATTTTTAACCGGGCGAGTAATGCGATTCAGGTGAATTGCATCTCCGGCTGCGGTGGCACGGCGAATCCCGGCGGAACCAGCGGCCAAATTGAGTACAACAGCGGCGCTACCTTCGCCGGATTCACAC
>Ga0335078_10019603_pt1 | contig 10059 bp, 7 predicted proteins | sample Lox_Sample_32_FD_206711 | JGI IMG/M metagenome (GOLD analysis project Ga0335078, IMG submission 206711) | Soil microbial communities from Loxahatchee National Wildlife Refuge, Florida, United States - Lox_Sample_3.2 | ecosystem: Environmental > Terrestrial > Soil > Wetlands | place: USA: Florida...
CATGACCGCACCGGACGCGGCGGACGCCGCGCCCGCTGCGGCGGGTGCTGCGCCGGGGCTGGCGGGCGCCGGACCTGCGCCGGGGCTGGCGGGTGCTGCGCCGGGGATGGCGGGCGCCAGGCTTGAGCCGGGCATTGCCGGGCCCGGCAGGGCGGCGGAACCCGGCCAGGGCTGGGGCGAGACGGCCGGGAGGGCAGGAGCCGGCGGCTTCGCCGACCCGGATGCGCGCTGGCAGCGGCTGAGCCGGCGAAGCCTAGTGGTCCGCCCGCTGACCGACCTGGCGAGGTTGCTTCCGCTGCTGGCCGGGCTGGTGATCTTGCACGCGCGCACTGGCGGCGGCCTGGTCTGGGGCATCGCCGCGGCCGCCGCCGCGGTGGTGACCGGCCTCGTGCACTGGGCGACCACCAGGTACCTGATCACCGACGAGCGGGTCTACCTGCGGCACGGCCTGTTGAACCAGAAGCGGCTCTCGATCGCCAGGGACCGGATCAGGACCGTCGACGTGACCGCCCACCTGCTGCACCGGATGCTCGGCGTCTGCCGGGTCAGCATCGGCACCGGCCGCAACGACCTGCGGTCCGGCGAGAGCTTCCACCTCGACGGCCTGACCAGGGCCGACGCCGAGGCGCTGCGGGTGCTCTTGCTGCCTGGGGCGGGGACCGCCGGCAAGCAAGTGGCCGCGGCGGCCGGTCCGGACGGCGCGACCGAGGCGGCGGCGGGGTCGGTCGGCCAGCCCGCTACAACGTCGGTCGGTCCGGCGGTCGGTCCGGCGGCCGGTCAGGCGGCCGGTCAGGCGGCCGGTCAGGCGGCCGGTCAGGCGGTCGGCCAGCCCGCCTCGGCCGGCTCGCCGGCGCGGGCCGGGGGCGAGCCATGGAGGGCACGGCCGGGCGCCCGGTCAGGCCGGGCCGACGGCGCGATGCCGGGCGGCGCGGCCGAGATCGCGCGGCTGCGACTGGCCTGGCTGCGGTTCGCGCCGCTGACCCTGACCGGTCTTGTCGTGCTCGGCGTGCTGTTCGGCGCGATCGTGCAGCTCACGAACGCGACCCAGATCAACATCGCCAAGACCGGTACGGCCAGGCTGATCGTCGCCGACTATGCCTCGCTGTCGGTAGTCCAGCGCGTGCTGGTCGGCGGCGTGGTCGTGATCGCCGGGTACGTGCTGGTCGCGGTGATCGGCTACATCGCCGTGTTCTGGAACTTCCTGCTGGTCGGCGACGGCACCGACATGCTGCGGGTTTCCCGCGGGCTGCTGTCGGTGCGGGTGACCACGATCTCTGTCAGCAGGCTGCGCGGTGTCGAGATCAGCGAGCCGCTGCTGCTGCGGGCCGCCCGCGGTGCCCGCTGCATCGCGATTACGACCGGCCTGCACGTGGGCCGCGGCGCCGAGCACGAGGGCTCGATCCTGCTGCCGCCCGCGCCCGCGGTCGTGGTGCGGGACGTGGCCGCTTCGGTACTCGGGCTGCCCGAGGAACTCTGCTCCGGCCCGCTCGAGCCGCACGGCCCGATGGCGCGGCGGCGCAGGTACGTCAGGGCGCTCGCTGGCGCGGCCGTGATCGTCGCGCTGATCTGCGCCGCCACGCTGGGACAGCACGGTCCGACCTGGGTCTGGGTCGGCTCGTTCGCGCTGCTGCCCGCCGCCATCATGCTGGCGGCGGACAGGTACCGCAGCCTCGGCCACCGCCTCACCAGCGAATGGCTGGTGACCAGGACGGGGACCCTGTCCCGCAGGCGCAGCATCATCAGCGTCGACGCGATCATCGGCTGGCGGATCCACCAGACCTGGTTCCAGCGCCGGCAGGGCCTGGTGACGCTGACCGCGACCACCGCGGCCGGGCAGCAGCACTACTCGGTCAAGGATGTTCCCATCGAGCAGGGACTGGCGCTCGCGGTCGCCGCGACAGGGAACCTTGTCCCTCCGTTCCTGATGCCCGGCCGCAGCGGCGGCCGCGCCCCGGCGCCGGATGCGGGTGCGGAGTCGACAGCACACTCCTGAGCTAGATGAGCTAGAACGGCGCCGCGAAGCCGTAGTCCTCGCCGCCCGAGCCCTGCGGCCGCTCGGGCGGGCCCACCGTCACGGTGTCGTCCGGCTCGGTCACCACCTGGTCAGGCGAGCCATCGGCGCCCTCACCCGCGCTACCAGGCGGCCCGCCGCCCGACGTGAGGTCGGCCGACGCCTTCGTCAGCGGGACCGGCCCTGAGTAGGGGATGGTCCCCGACGGCACGCCAGGAACGTCAGGCCCGGCCTGCGCCGGCGCCGGCGGCTGCGGCTGCCTTGCGCCCTGCCACTGGGCCTGCGTCTGGGCGCCGAGCCGCGCTCGCAGCCGCGCCTGCTCGCGCTCGCGCCGGACGGCAAGCACCGCGCCGAGGAACGCGGCCGGCGGGGTGCCCGCCGGCGGCGGCGGGCTCACCTGGGCGGCTACCGCCGACGCCAGCTGGAACCCGATCTGGGCCCGGGCCGCGGGCACCAGCTGGTAGAACCGGCGCAGGTAGCTGCTTGCCGCGGCTGCCGTCTGGTCAGACAGCCTGGACAGCTCCAGGTGCTGAGCCCACTGCGCAAGCTCGGGCGGCACCACCGTGAACGCGGGCGCCAGGTCGCTGCGCTGCGGCACCCGCTCCTGGATCACGAAGGTTCCGGCGAACAGGTCACCGAGTCGCTTGCCCTTCGCCGACACCATCGAGGTAATCAGCCCAGCTGGCAGCCCGATCACGTTGAACGGCGGCAGCCAGAACTCGATGAAGACCAGTGACAGCGCCCGGATCAGCGCCTGCCTGAACCGCTCGGGGCCGCCGTCGTCGCTGACCACCCGGATGCCGAGCGCCAGCTTGCCGAGCGTCTTACCGCGGCTCAGCGTCTCGAAGATGACCGGGTAGCCGACCAGGACGCCGACGAGCCCGGACAGGAACACCGCCGCGGCCGACGCCCCGTTCAGGTGCCTCGCCCCGGCCACGAACGCCACTGTCGCCACGAAGAAGATGATCACCAGCTGCACGATCACGTCGAGCAGCAGGGCAAGGATGCGGCTGGGGAAGCGGGCGACCGTGAGGTCGAGCACGACTGCCTCGCCGGTCACCACCTCGGCCACGCGATTTCCTCCGCTAGATTCCGGCGCATCCGACCGCATCGTCGGGATGTGCGCCCGGGGCCCAGACTATCCGCGAACCCGGTTGTAGTCTCCAGCCGTGGATCTGGACGTCTTCGTCGCCGAGCATCGCGCCGAGTGGGCTCGCCTCGACACCCTGACCCGGCGGCGCCGCCGCCTGTCCGGTGCCGAGGTGGACGAGCTTGTCGGGCTCTACCAGCGGGTGGCGACGCAGCTTTCGGCCGTCCAGGCGGCCGGCCTCGACCCGGTGCTCGCCGGGCGGCTGTCCAGCCAGCTGGCCAGGTCGAGGGCCGCGGTCAGCGGCGCCCAGGCGTCGACCTGGCAGGCGGTCGGGCGGTTCGCCGCGATCTCCTTTCCCGCGGCCGCCTACCGAACCCGCTGGTGGTGGTTCGGCTGCGCGCTCGGCTCGGCCCTGTTCGCGGTCCTGGTCGGATGGCGGGTTGCTCACTCGCCCGAGCTTCAGGCCAGCCTGCTGTCCCGATCGGCCGCCGCAAATCTCGTTGAACATCAATTCCGGCATTACTACTCCGCCTATAACGCCCAGTCGTTCGCGGCGAAAGTGTGGACCAACAACGCCGTCGTCGCCGCCGAGACCGTGCTGTCCGGCCTGCTGCTCGGCGTGCCCGTGCTCTACGTGCTGCTGGCGAACTCGCTGAACATCGGAGTGATCGGCGGCCTGATGGCCTCCCACGGCAGGTCGGGTGAGTTCTGGAGCCTGATCCTGCCGCACGGGATGCTTGAGCTGAGCGCCGTCTTCCTGGCCGCCGGGGCCGGGCTGAAGCTCGGGTGGGCGGTCATCGATCCCGGTCAGCGGCCGCGCGCCAGGGCGCTGGCCGAGGAGGGCAGGTCGCTGATCACGATCGCGATCGGCCTGGTGTTCGTGCTGCTCGTGTCCGGGCTGATCGAGGCGTTCGTCACCCCGTCACCGCTGCCGACCTGGGCCAGGATCGGAATCGGCGGCGTGGCCGAGGCGGCGTTCCTTGGCTACGTGCTGCTGGTCGGCCGCCGGGCGGCACGCGCCGGCGAGACCGGTGACATCATGCAGGCCCCGGACACCGCGCCGGTCGCCGGTTAGCTAGGGCCGGCATGTGAGGGTGGTCGCTGGGCCTCGCGGGACTTCTTGTGATGCGATCGGCGCGCGCAGACGGGGCCGAGCGCCTCAGAGCCGGCCGGCCTCCTTCAGGGCCAGGTAGGCGTCGGCCAGGGCCGGCGGCAGCCCGGCGGGCGGCGCGTCCACCACCTCCACCCCGCTGCGGCGCAGCAGCGCGGCGACCCGGGCCCTGGCCGCCTGCGCGCCGGTCGCGGCGGCAGCCGCGTACAGGTCCGCCGCGTCGCCGCGACCCGCGGCCATCTCCGCCACCCGCGGGTCGGCGACGGCGGCCAGCAGCAGCTGATGGCGCGCGGCGAGCAGCTGGATGTGCGGCAGCAGGCCATCCTCGATCGCGGCCGGGTTGAGGTCGGTCATCAGCACGACCAGGCAGCGCTGCCTGGCGATGCCGAGCACCGTGGCGGCCATCAGCCCGATGTCGGGTTCGACCAGGTCGGGCTCGAGCAGCGCCATCTCGCCGGTGAACGAGGCGAGTACGCCGTCCCTGCGCGCGCCCACCACCCTGGCGCGCACCCGCCGGTCGGCGGCGACCAGGTCCACCCGATCCCCCGCGTGCACGGCGAGCGCCGCGAGCAGCAGCGCCGCGTCCATGGAAGCGTCGAGCCTGGGGATGCCGCCGACCCTGCCCGCCGAGGTACGGCCGGTGTCGAGCACGATCACGATCCGCCGGTCCCGCTCGGGCCGCCAGGTGCGGATCAGCACGTCGGCGTGGCGCGCCGACGAGCGCCAGTCGATCGAACGGACGTCGTCGCCGAGCACGTAGCTGCGGAGCGAGTCGAACTCGGTGCCATGGCCGCGCAGCATGGAGCGGTGCTGGCCGTCGAGCTCGCGCAGCATCGCCAGCTTCTCCGGCAGGTGCTTACGCGAAAGGAACGGCGGCAGCACCCGGACCGTCCACGGCGCGGGCAGGTTGCGCTGGCGGCCGGCCAGCCCGAGCGGGCCGAGCGAGCGGACGGTGACCAGGCCGCCCGGGCAGTCGCCACGGCGCTTCGGGGTCAGCGTGGTGGTCAGCGTCATCCGCCCGCCCGGAGGCAGGTCGACCCGCGCGAGCCGCGGCGACGAGCCGGCGCTCGGCCGCCAGCCGTCCCTGACCTGGCCGCGCAGGCGGCGGCGGCCCGGGTTGGCGACGGCGAGCAGGACGGTCCCCGACTGGCCAAGGTGGATCCTGGCATCGCCCGACCTGCTCACCACGAGCCCGGTTACCCCGGTCACCCTGGCCGCCAGGAGCAGGTCGGCGGCGATGGCGGCGAGCAGCACGGCGTTCACGATCAGCAGCGCCAGGCCGGTCCCAGCGGCCAGCACGACAAGGCCGCCGGCCAGCGCCACCAGGGCGGTCCGGCCGGTCAGCGTCATCGCGGGACCGGCACGGCCGCGAGCAGCCCCTGGAGCACGCCGTCCGCCGTGGCACCGTCGAGCTCCACCTCGGGCCGCAGCTGCATCCGGTGCCGCAGGGTGGGCCTGGCCAGCGCCTTCACGTCGTCCGGCGTTACGTAGTCCCGGCCGGACAGCCAGGCCCAGGCACGGCTGGTGGCGAGCAGGGCGGTGGCGCCGCGCGGCGAGACGCCGAGCCGCAGCGACGGCGACGTCCTTGTCGCCCGGCAGATGTCCACGATGTACCCGGTGACCTCGGCGGACACGTGCACCTTCCTGGCCTCGTCCTTCGCCTGGGCGAGGTCGCCTGGTCCGGCGACCCTGACGAGTCCGGCCGCCGCCAGGTCGCGCGGGTCGAACCCGGCGGCGTGCCGGTCGAGGATCGAGATCTCGTCCGCTCGCTCGGGCAGTGGCACCGTGAGCTTGAGCAGGAACCTGTCGAGCTGCGCCTCAGGCAGCTGGTAGGTGCCCTCGTACTCGACCGGGTTCTGGGTGGCGGCCACCAGGAACGGCGTCGGCAGCGGCCGCGGGTCGCCCTCGACTGAAACCTGCCGCTCCTGCATCGCCTCGAGCAGGGCTGCCTGAGTCTTCGGCGGGGTGCGGTTGATCTCGTCGGCCAGCAGCAGGTTGGTGAAGACCGGACCAGGACGGAACTCGAACCTGGCGGTCCGCGCGTCGTAGATCAGCGACCCGGTCACGTCGCCGGGCATCAGGTCGGGGGTGAACTGCAGCCGCTTGCTGTGCAGCGACAGCGCGTCGGCCAGGGCGCGGACCAGCAGCGTCTTGGCCACGCCAGGCACGCCCTCAAGCAGCACGTGGCCCTCGCAGATCAGCGCGATCAGCAGACCGGTGACCACCGAGTCCTGGCCGACCACGGCCTTGGCGACCTCGACGCGAACCCCGGCCAGCGCGGCCCTGGGGCTCTGCTCGCCGTAGCTGGGCTCGCCGTGGCGGGAGCCGCCGACGGCGGGCGGATCTTCGGCGGTCACTGCGCGCGCACCTCTTTCTCCAGTTCGTCAAGATTACGGGCGAGTCGAACCAGGTCGGCGTCGGACGTCGGTGCCTGGCCGTCGACGATGGCCTCGATCTCGGGTCGGCTCAGCCGGGACCTAGCCGCCAGCGCGTCGGTCACGGCTTCGCGCGCCGCGCCAGGCGGCAGGCCTAGCGCGGGCAGGGTACGGCCAAGCATGGCCTGGCGCAGCGCCGCGGCGGCCCGGTCCCTGGCCCGCCGCGACTGGTACAGCCTGGCATGGCCCTCGACGGTCTCCGACGCCCGCACCACGACGGGGAGCCGCTCGGTGATCAGCGGGCCGAACCGGCGGGCCCGCCACAGCGCCGCGAGCGCCACCACGATGAGCAGCTGCAGGATCAGCAGCCACACCCCGGCTGGCAGCAGGCTAGGCGCCGAGCGGTGCGGCCCGGTGGCGGGCGCGACCGACACGGCGGCCGGGGGTTCCGGCGTCAGCCAGACGATCTCGCGGTGGGCGCTGAGCAGGTTCAGCGCGAGCGCCGCGTTGCCGTTGCCGGCGAGGTCACCGTCGGTCAGGGCGGCGCCGCTGCCGACGATCGTGATGGTCCGCCCGCCGGCCGCGTACCTGACCACGCTCGGGTGCCCGCCGGCCGGGTAGCAGCCGGTCGCGCCTGCCGGGATCTGGTAGGCAAGCCCGCCGACGTTGGCCGATCCGGCCAGGGCGGCCTGCCGCAGACCGCACGCAGGCCGCTCGATCGTTCCGTCGGCTATCCGTGATTGATGCGCAACGAAGATCCCAGGGGCCAGTGCGGCCAGCACCGCCGGTCCCGGCGCGACCAGGAACAGGTCCGCCCTCGCGCCGGCCAGCTGCCGCCGCTGCCCCGCCGTGAGCAGGCCTGGACTGGTGATGACCAGCGTGACGTCCGGCCCGCGGCCCGGCCGCCCGGCCTCCGCCTGCCGCACCGCGACCTGGCCCACGGCGGACAGGGCGTCGGACGGCGCGTAGGTGCTGACCACGTCGAACCCGCGCTCGCCCAGTATGTCGGTCAGCGCGTTGGCGCCGTTCGGCGCGCCGCTCGCCGGATCCAGGTAGCTGTTGACCTGCGGGCGCGGCGACAGCATGGCGATCAGCAGCCCGGCGAGCAGCAGCATGCCGATCAGCGCGAGCGGCAGCCGGGAGCGCCGCCAGGCCGGTCCGGCCCGCCCGGCCCGCCCGGCCCGCCCGCGCTGCCTGGGTGCAGCTTCCTGCGTCCCGCCGGGAGCGTCCTCGCCAGGCGAGGCGGGACCGGCGTCGGCGGGGCTGCTCAGCTGCGCGGCGGTCACTGCGGCACCCCGAGCGCGTGGGCGGTACCCGCCGCAGGCCCGGCCGCGGCTGCCGCCACCCGGGCCGTACGCACCTGCGCGTCCACCCGCCTGACCAGCTGGTATCCGGCGTCGGTACCATCGCGGTCGCCGTAGCGGACGTCGTCGAACAGCCGGGTTACCGTGCGCAGGTCGTCGGCGGTCTCCGGCAGCTCGCTGCCCGCCTCGAACGCGAGCTCGTCGGCGGTCCTGGCCGGCCGCGGCGGCAGGATCTTCCGCTGCTCGAGTTCGGCGGCAATGGCGCGTACGCCCTGCACGATGGCGCCGCCGTAGTCGCCAGCCGCGGCGAGCCGCTCGGCGTCGGCACGGTAGTCCTGCGCGGTCCTGGCCGCGCCGGCCAGCACCGGCCGTGTCGCGGAACGCCCGGCCCTGGCCGGCCTGACCCAGAACAGCACGACGAGGACGGCGGCGACCGCGATCACCCCGAGCACGATCAGCCCGAACCAGCCGTGCGGCACCAGGTGGCTGGCGCCGCCGAAGAGCCGCCCGATCCAGTTCAGAATCCGCTGCAGCAAGCCGGCCTCGGCGAGTTCCCTGCGGGCGAGCCGCTGGCCCTCGCGTCGGCCGATCAGCGGCCCGCCCGCGGCGAGCCACGTCATCGCGCTCCTGAACCCCAGCCTGACGGGCCGCCCTGGTCCCAGCCGGGCGGCCGCTGGCTGCCCGCGCCAGGGGCTCCCGGCACGGACCACGGCGCGGTCTGGCTGGATCCTGGCTGCCACAGGCTCACGAAGTCGTCCCCGGCAGGCTGCGGCGCCGGAGCCTGCGCGGCCTGCTGGAGCGCGAGGTCCAGGCCCTCCTTGCGCATCCGCATGTCGGTGTAGAGCAGCACGGTGACGCCCGCGCTGACCGGCCGGGTGCAGGTCGCGGCGATGATGCTGCCGATCGCCGCGACCACGAGGGCGAGCAGGCTCGGCGACGCGGATCCCGCCGCCGCGGAGAACTGGGCGAATACGCCCAGGCCGCCGCTTGTCCCGCCGAGCAGCCCGCCGAGGATGCTGAACGGCAGCTGGAGCACGCCAGCCACCAGCTCGACAATCAGCAGCGTGAGCAGCGAGATGCCGAAGATGCGCCACCAGCTGCCGCGCACCAGCTGCCAGGACCGCTTGATCGCGGTCCACGGTCCGGCGGCCTCAAGCACGACGGCGGGCACCGCGAGGCTGAGCCGCACGTACACCCAGATCTCCAGGCAGATGATGCCGAGGCCGCCGAGCACTCCCACCAGCACGCCGAGCCCGGCGGCCGCCTTGCCGAGCACCACGGCGAGCAGCACCACCACGATCAGCGCGGGGATCCACAGGCCGAACAGGATCAGCCCGGACAGCAGGCTCACCCCGATGATCGACATCACCCTGGCCATCCGCCAGGCCTGGCCGATCGAGATCTTGATGCCGAGCAGGCCCTCGCCGAGCGCCCCGGTCAGCATCCCGACCAGGATGCTCTGGATCACGAACGTCACGACCAGCGTCACCAGCAGCAGCGGGGCGAAGGAGGTGAAGAAGTGCAGCACCGCATGGCCGGCCTGAGTCGAGTTGGCCCGCGGGCTCAGGCTGGACCGCAGCTGGCGGGTGAGCCGCAGCTCGGACCACGAGACGAACGTCGTGAAGACGGCCGAGATGGTCTCGATCATCGCGGCCAGGCCGAGCGTGGCGACCGGGTTGTGCCTGATCAGGGTGAACGCGCCGCTCAGGATGTCGCTGAGCAGCAGCGGCCGCAGCGGCACGCCGCCCGGTGCGGGCGCGGGGGGTGGCGCGCCCCACGGCGACCCGTAACCGGCATGGCCAGGCGCGCCATAGGGGACTCCGTATCCGGGAGTCCCGTTTCCTGGTCCGTAACCTGGCGCCCCGTAGCCGGGTGCCCCATATCCTGGCGACCCGTAGCCTGGCGGCGGCTGGCCATAGCCCGGCTGGGGCTGGCCATAGCCCGGCTGGGGCTGGCCGTAGCCCGGCTGCGGCTGGCCATGGCCCGGCTGGGGCTGGCCGTAGCCCGGCTGCGGCTGGCCATGGGAGGGGTACCTGGGCAGCCCCCCGCCTGGCGGCTCCTCACCCGGACCGCCCCATGACGGGCTGTCGCTCATCCTCCGCTCCCCACTGCCGATGCCGAGCCGTGCACACCGGCAGTACGACATCTGCGGGCATGTTCTCCCGCGG
>Ga0335078_10019604_pt1 | contig 10059 bp, 6 predicted proteins | sample Lox_Sample_32_FD_206711 | JGI IMG/M metagenome (GOLD analysis project Ga0335078, IMG submission 206711) | Soil microbial communities from Loxahatchee National Wildlife Refuge, Florida, United States - Lox_Sample_3.2 | ecosystem: Environmental > Terrestrial > Soil > Wetlands | place: USA: Florida...
GGCGGTTGCGCTTCTCAGCAGCAACAAGAATCCCAGCGACGCCGAGATCATGCACGCGATGAATGGCAACATATGCCGCTGCGGAACCCATCCGCGGATTGTGGCTGCCGTCCGCCAGGCCGCGCAGACTGCGCAGAAAGCGTGAGGGGGCGATGAGCGCAATCCTGAATCAAGATCTCGCATTGGAGGCAAAGCAGCACCAAGTCGACAGTCTTCTGCGCTGCTTCGAACTGGATCGGCGCGACTTTCTGAAGCTGCTGGGCGGAGGCATCCTCGTCTGCAGTTGTGCGAATGAGGTGATTGCGCAGGAATCCGGCCGCGCGCGCGGCGGTCACGAGCTACCGAAGGACGTCGCTGCCTGGCTCTACATAGCAGAAGATGGGCGCGTGACGGTATTCACCGGCAAGGTCGAGATGGGCCAGAACATTCGCACCTCGCTGGCGCAGCAGGTTGCCGAGGAACTGCGCGTTCCGATGGATTCGATCTCGATGACCATGGGCGACACGCAGGTAGTTCCATGGGACATGGGAACATTTGGCAGTCGCACCACGCCGACCATGGGACCGCAGTTGCGAACGATGGCGGTAGCAGCGCGAGAGATGCTGCTCAACGTTGCGGCTCAGGACTGGCAGGTTGAGCCTTCGACGCTGATCGCGGCTGACGGCAAGGTCACTAATCCGAAGACAAAAGAGTCGCGCAGCTACGGCGAGCTTACGCACGGACAGAAGCTGGTGAAGGTTGTCGAGGGCGATCCGCCGTTCACACCGGCAACGCAGTGGAGGATCGCCGGGCAGCCGATCCCGAAGGTTGACGGCACTGCATTCGTTACAGGCAAACATCAGTATTCGTCGGATATCAATCGTACCGGCATGCTCTATGGGAAAGTCTTGCGGCCCGATGCGTTCCGAGCGACGCTGGTTTCGCTCGACGATAGCATGGCACGGAAGTATCCGAAGGTGACCGTCGTTCGTGATGGCGAGTTCGTCGGCGTTACCGCTCCCGATACGTGGTCGGCGGAGCAGGCGCTGGCGGGGTTGAAAGTGCAGTGGAAGGCGCCGGCGCAGATCTCCGATCGCGAGCTGTACGCCTACCTGAAAGCCAATGCCGACAAGGGCGAGAGCGAACCGCCGGAGATCATCGGCTCCGTCGACAAGGCGATGGCTGCGGCAGACATCAAGCTGTCGCAGACCTACACCGTCGCCTACATCCAACATGCGCCGCTGGAGCCGCGCGCCGCGGTGGCTGAATGGCAGGGCGACAAACTGACCGTCTGGACGGGCACGCAGCGTCCCTTCGCGGTCCGCGATGAACTGGCTTCGGCGTTCCACATCGCCACGCAGAACGTCCACGTGATGGTCCCCGACACGGGCTCCGCATACGGCGGCAAGCACACGCCAGATGCTGCGGTTGAGGCTGCGCGTCTCGCCAAAGCCGCGGGCAAGCCGGTGAAGCTGGTTTGGACGCGGGAAGAGGAGTTCACCTGGGCGTACTTCCGGCCGTCGGGCGTTATCGAGATTAAGAGCGGAGTGCAGCGCGATGGCACCATTACCGCCTGGGAATATCACAACTACAACTCCGGACCAGCCGCCATCGACACGCCTTACAACATCGCCAACAAGCTGATCCAGTACCATCCGGTCGACGCGCCGCTGCGGCAAGGCTCCTATCGCGGATTGGCGGCGACGGCCAATCACTTCGCACGCGAATCCCACATGGACGAGCTATCGCACGCTGCAGGCATGGATCCGCTGCAGTTCCGGCTGAAAAACACCAGCGACGACCGGCTCCGCGCCGTCTACGAGGCAGTTGCCGAGAAAGCAGCTTGGAGCAAGCAACAATCCACGAGCGTGCGCGGCTTCGGAATCGCCGGCGGATTCGAGAAGGGCGGACACGTTGCCACGATTGCCGAAGTCGAAATCGGTCGCGACAAAGCGGCGCGTGTGGTGCGGGTCGTCGAGGCCTTCGAGTGCGGTGCGGTGGTCAATCCCAACGGACTGCGCAATCAGATTGCCGGGGCGATCATGATGGGCATTGGCGGTGCGATGTTTGAAGCCGTGCGCTTCGACAACGGCCGCATCCTCAACCCGTACTTTGCGCAGTACCGCGTGCCGCGCTTCAACGACATGCCGCAGATCGACGTGGTTCTGGTGGATCGCAAGGATCTGCCTTCGGCGGGCGCGGGTGAGACTCCCATTGTCGGCGTGGCGCCGGCGATTGCGAATGCCATCTTCGCAGCCACCGGCGAGCGTTTGCGGGCCATGCCGCTCAAGTCGAGTTGACCGGCTTTGTGGAAGTGTCTATCCGGCCAGGGTAACGTCTTGGCGCAGTCGGAAACGCAGGCGACGCTCAGCTGCGAACGTCACATCCTTCTTTCCGGCTACCAGCGCGACGGTCGTTCCCGCTGCGGCGCCAATGCCGCCGCCAATCAGGGCTCCCTTGCCGGCGCCGGCCAGCGCACCAACCAACGCGCCGCCACCCGTACCACCGCCAATCCAGGCGAGGTTGCGTTTCTTATGAGAACCCCCGTATGCCACAACGTGGGAGGTCGCCAGCGGAATCGTCTGCTGATTGACGACAACGCTGTCCAGGGTTAGCGAGATCTCTCCGGGATGGCGCAGCCTTCCGGAATGCCGCGCCGAGACGACATGTCCATACACGGTCGAACCGACAGGAATCACGATCTGGTTCTGCGTCGCCACGGGCTCGTCGATGGTTGCTTCGAAGCGTTCTCCCGGTACAGCGGAGGCGCTGGAAAGGCTTTGTTGCAGTCGCACCGTGACTGACGTGCCGGCGGCTATGACCAAAGGCTCAGGCTGTTGAGGCTGCGTCTGTTGCTGCGGCTGCGCCTGTTGCTGTTGAGCGTTCGCGCCGTTCAGCGGAGAGGAAGAGTCCACGGCGGAGTTATTGGAGTTCGCGCCGGGCTCCGTCGTAACGAGAGCGTTGCCGCTAGCGCTGTTGGATGTGGCTCCGCTGCCGGCCGACTGATCAGTCGAAGTCTGATTTGCCGGCGTCTGACTCGGAGAATTCTGAGCTGCCTGTTTTGCATTTCGGCTGCAACCGCAGAGTCCGAAAAGAAGGATCACAGCGGCACAAAGAATCTGGCGTCTCGCACGCACCATCACGCCCTCCTTAACACCCTTAATACAGGCACGTGCAATGCCAGCCAGTAAATGCAACGAAATCAGCAGCTTGCGTTACCGTTGATCATGTAGCGGATGGAATTTTCTACATGGTGATTTTCGAGGAGATTGCAAAAGTGCAGTGTTCATACTGCCTCTGCCATAGTTTGCTGCGCGTCGGCAGAGCAGGGCAGAAGCACCGTGAACACCGTGCCATGTAAAATACCCACGCGGGACTGAACCTCGATTGTGCCTCCGTGGCGCTCGGCGATTTTCTTCGAGACCCACAACCCGAGCCCGGTGCCGACATCTTTCTTGGTAGTGAAGAATGGTTCGAAGATGCGCTGTAAATCCTCAGAAGCGATGCCGTGCCCATCGTCTTCAATCCTGATCTGAATGTCTTCGCCTTCAGACCGTTCGATACAGGACACGTGAACCTTCAGAATGCCGTCCATTTCCACGGCATCGGCGGCGTTGGAAATCAGGTTCGAGATGAGCTGTTTCAGTTCGCCCGACCAGCCCTGTACCGGCGGGCACTCTTCCAACGTGCACTCCACCGTGATGTTCTTGGATTTCAATTTGCTGGAAAACAACTTCAGTACGGAGTCAACCAGCAGGGGCACGTCGAGCGCATCCGGCGACCTGGATTCGCGGTAGAATCCCAAAGTCTGCCGCGTGATGTGCGATACCCGATCCAGTTCATGCTCGGCAAGCGTTAACTCGTGCACGAGGTCGGGCGCCAGCCCACTCCTGCTCTTTGCGAGATAGATCAGATTACAGACTGCCTCCAGTGGATTGTTGATCTCGTGGGCAACCGTTGCCGCCAGCCGTGCCGCAGCAGCCAGCTTCTCCGTCTTGCGCATGAGCTCCTGCGACTGCCGCTCCGAGGTTGCGTCGCGAAACACCAGTACCACACCGACCAGCCGTCCGCGATCGTCGTGTATGGGAGCCGCGCTGTCTTCAATCGGAACCAGCGATCCATCGACATGCTGCAACACAGTGTGGTTTGCCAAACCCACAATGCGCCCCAGTTCCACAACCTTCTTCACCGGATTGTCCACCGGCTGCCGGGTTACTTCATTGAAGATGGGAAACACTTCCACGATCGGCCTGCCCTTCGCTTGCGCCAAACTTCTACCGGTCAGCCTCTCCGCCACCGGATTCACGAAGGTCACGCTGCCGCGTTCATCAGTGGCAATGACGCCGTCGCCCAGGCTGGTGAGCGTCACACGGAACCACTCTTCGCGTTGTCTGATTTGCTCCGCGTGCCGTTCTCGCAGCTTGATGTCGCGCAGAATGAAGTAAGCCAGGAGCACCAATCCGATGCCTGCCAGAACGCTGGCCAGGTAGACGCAGGCGATCGTGACCCGGACGCTGTGCCAGTAAGCGGCCGTCCGGGCAGCGTTAAGAGCATCCTCGTTGCCTTGCATTTCGTCCACCAGCGCCCGGATCTTCTCCATGGTGAACAATCCGCGGTTGGTCAGCACCAGAGCGCGCGCGCCGTCGCGATTGCCGGACTGATCGAGCGCTATCGTCTTCGACAGCTCGGCAAGCTTCTGCTTGGCCAGCAAGCCCAGCCGCGCTGCATTTGCCAGTTGATCAGGGTTGTCGGCAGCCAGTCGTTCCAGCCTCTGGATATGATCATCAATTTGATCGACTGCCAGATTGTAGGGTTCCAAATATCTCGGTTCGTGCGTGTAGAGATAGCCGCGCTGACCGGTCTCCGCGTCTTTCAGCAGGGACTCGGTCTCGGAGACCTCTAATAAGACCTGCTGCGTGTGATAGAGCCATACCTGATTCATCACCTGCACGGCCAGTTGCCGGCGGATGACGATGCTGTTGGCCACCAGGAGCAGAAGCAGTAAAAGAAAGCCTGTTACAACGCTGAACCGTTTGTAGAAAGGCTGCACGAGAGATCTCCCCCAGGGCTTGACGTGAACACTGAGGTAACTAGATTTTATCTGAAAACTAAGATCCCTTAGAGTGCCAAGTTGTGCCGTGCAAGAGCAGGACACCGTCGATGCCATCGGCACCGGCGGTGTCAGTCTTTTAAGAAGGCGCTAGTCCTGTGGAGGACTCTGGTCTGCCTTCTCGTTGGTTTCTTTCTCTGCCGCTTGAGCGCCGGGCATGATGTTCTTCAACGGCGCCTTCAACTGTTCTTCCAGCTCCGGATGCGGCAGCGGCTTGCGCGGCAGCATCTGATCGCGCATGGCGGTGTTGTAGACGAAGGTCGCTTCCACCACTGCGGCCTGCGCCAGGTCTTCGGGCGAAAGCTCCTCGTAAACATCCATGTTCGAGTGATGAGTTCGCGAGCTGTAGTCGAGGGGATCCTGGATGAACTGGAAGCCGGGAATGCCGATCGCGTCGAAAGCTTCGTGATCGGTGCCGCCGGTGTTGCGCAGCGTCAGCGTTGTGACTCCGAGGTCCTTCAGCGGCGCGATCCACTGCGCGAAGATCGGCGCCATCGCCGCGTTCTCCTGCAGATACACGCCGCGGATTTTGCCGCTGCCGTTGTCGACGTTGAAGTAGCCGGAGATTCTTTCGTATTCCGGATGTTTGAGCTCGACGGGCCCGCCCGGTTTGCGCACCCACTCCGGCATTTTCATTTGGTCAGGAGCGGTCGACAGCGGCACATGGCCGAAGTGCTGCTTCACATACCCGTACGATCCGTATTCGCCCTGCTCCTCGCCCGTCCACAGTGCGGCGCGGATGGTGCGGCGCGGCTTCACTCCCAACGTGGTCAGGATGCGCATGACTTCGAGAGTCACAACCGTACCTGCGCCGTTATCCGTCGCACCGGTGCCCGAAGCCCATGAATCCAGGTGCGACCCGACCATCACGACTTCGTCTTTCAGCTTAGGATCGGTGCCGGGAATCTCGGCGATGGTGTCATAGCCGTGCTCGTGATCGCCGGTGAACTTGGTGTCGACGTTCATCTCGATCGCGACCGGCACATTGGCTTTCAGCAGGCGATATACGCGTCCGTAATTCTCAATCGCCAACACGACGACGGGGACGGGATCAATGTTCTCGCGCTTATAGGCCTCCCAGCTGAAGCCGGAGCCGCTGTCGTCAAAGATGGTGCCGCCCGAACCGCCTCCGTCGCGGCCATCGCGGCTGGGCATGATGACTGCGAGCGCGTGCTCATCGGTCAGGAATTTGCCGACCTTCTTACGGACTGCCAGGCGCTTCATGAACTGCTGCAGGAAATCGCGGTTGTTCGGCTTCAGCGGCCACTCGGAAATCTCCTCGAGTTTCTTGTCGTCATAGCGGATCCACAGCGGCTTATCGACGTGTGGGACCTCGCGCATCGCTCCGAGGAGAACAATCTTCCCGGCGATCTTGCCTTTGAACTTGTCGAGATCCTTCTCGTCCTGAATGTCCATCCAAACGGCCTGGCCGGTTACGGCACCATTGGTCGCCGGCGACCACGGCGCCGCTTGCGCGATGAACACTGCCGGGTCAGGAGACGCCATGCGCACCCAGGTGTTCAGCTGCTGCCAGCCCATGCCGAACTCGCCCCAATCTTCGAGGTGCGCATTGGCACAGCCCATGGCGGTGAATTGATCGCGCGTCCACTCGTTGGCGTGCTTCAGATTTTGCGAGCCGGTCAGGCGTGGGCCGATGTCATCGAACAGCGCCGACGCATATTCCATCGCATGCGAGTGGTTCAGGCCCTCGAGGCGGATGCGCTGATACATGTTGAGGTCGAGGGATTCACGCTCCGGCTGCGGTTGGTCGTAGGAAGGTTCGTTTGTGGAGGTGGTCTTCGTTTTGTCGGCGGCAACTGCCGGCAATAAGCAAGCGAGAAAGACAGCGAGAGAAATGCAGAGGGGGCGATGTGCCATCAGGTGTTGGTCTCCAGCAAGAAAATCAAACTCGCAAGAGTATCAGAAATCGGCGAGGCGTGAGTGCGGGTTGTGACAGACTGCAGGCCCCAGAGCAGGGATGTCCGCCAGTGAACCGCGACGTCCGGCCGCGAACAACTCGGGGATGGTTTTCGTATCTAATGAGAGGACAACGTCCAGAGCGCGTGTGAGTTAGGCGTTGGCCCGAGCGGAACCAAGCATGCAAGGATAATCCTGATGCGCACCCTACTCTATGATCTCCGCTATTCCGCCCGTCAGTTGGCCAAGTCGCCCGGTTTTGCCGCCATCGCGATTGTTACCCTGGCGCTGGGAATCGGAGCGAACACGACGATTTTTTCCGTGGTGAACGGGGTACTGTTGAATCCGCTGCCGTATCCCGAGGCCAATCGCCTGGTTGTTCTGTTCCATCACAAGTCAAACTTCGTGAACGGCTCGATCTCGTACTTGAATTTTCTTGATTGGCAGCGCGACAACCGCAGCTTCGAGGCGATGGTTGCCTATCGCTTCGGCAATGCAAAGCTCACCGGATCGGGCGAGCCTGAGAACCTCAGCGGACGGCAAGTATCGGCGGGATTCTTTGAGATGCTTGGCGTGAAGCCGGTTGTGGGGCGAACGTTTACCGCGGAGGAAGACCAACTTGGCGCCAATCCCACTGTGCTGATCTCCGAGGGCCTATGGAAGCGGAAATTCGCTTCGAATCCGAATATTCTCGGACAGGCGATTGTTCTCGACGGAATACCCCATACCATCATCGGCATTATTCCCGCCAGCTTTCGGCTACGCCAGCACAATTTTCAAACCGGCGATATCTACACGCCCGTCGGTAATTACAACGATCCGCATTTTCGTGACCGCCAGGCATCATGGGGCCTCAATGCCATCGCGCGCCTCAAGCCGGGCGTAAGCCTGGCGCAGGCGGCGCAGGACATGGAGCGGGTGAACCGAGGCCTGCAGGCAGCTTATCCCGATGTCGATGCCGGCATCCGAACCACGATTGTTCCCATGAAGCAGCTCATCGTCGGCGATGTGCAGCCGGTGCTGTGGGTGCTGATGGGCGCAGTGCTGTTTGTGCTGCTGATTGCCTGCGTCAATGTGGCCAACCTGCAACTGGTGCGGGCCACGGTACGCGAGCGTGAATTCGCCGTGCGCGTTGCTCTGGGAGCGGGGCAGTCACGGCTCATCCGCCAAATGCTCACGGAGAGCCTGGCGCTTGCAGCGGCGGGCGGCGCGTTTGGGGTGCTGCTCGCCTATTGGGGCGCGAAAGCCGCAGTGGCAGCGATTCCCGCCCTGCTGCCGCGCGCAGAGAATGTTGGGCTCGACGACCGCGTGTTGCTGTTTGCCATCGCGATCTCGTTGCTGGCGGGTGTGGTCTTTGGACTCGCGCCTGCGCTTCGCATTTCGCGTACCGATGTGAACGCCACGCTCAATCAGACTGGACGCTCGCTGGTGGGAGCGCATGCTCGCGCTCAGTCGGTCTTTGTCACGCTGGAGATGGCGATGGCACTGGTTCTGTTGGTGGGCGCGGGATTGACGATTCGCACCCTGATGCAGTTATGGAACGTCAATCCGGGCTTCAATCCGCGCGGAGTGATGTTCTTCAATATCGCGCCGTCGGTCGCGCTGTCGCACCAGTCACCCGACGCAGTTCGCGCCGCATTGCGTCAGATGGAAGCGACCATGAGCGCGGTCCCCGGCGTCGAGGCGGCTTCGTTAGACTGGGGCGCCGTCCCCATGTCGGGCGACGATGAGGAGCCCTTCTGGGCCGATGGCATGACCCGCTCGCCACGTGTGGCGGATGCCCCCATGGCTCTGCGCTACGCCGTGAATCCCGATTATCTGAAGCTCATGCGCATCCCGCTGCTCCAAGGACGCTTTGTTACCGATGCGGATAACGAGCGCTCTTCGCGCGTAATCGCCATCGATGAGAGCTTCGCGCAGCGCTTTTTCCCGGGGCAGAATCCTATCGGCAAGCATATTTACTTCCCGCCCGAGAGCATGGACGGCGAGCGCACCGACGAGATTGTCGGCGTGGTGGGACACGTGAAGCAGTTCGGCCTCTCGCCTGACAAGGCCAATAACGTGGAAGCGGAATACTATGAGTCATTGCCGCAAATGTCCGACAAAATGATGCCGACCATCGCCAGCGGACCGGAAGCATTTGTCCGCGTGCGCGAGGGAATGACTCCGGAGTCGGTGTTCCCCAACATCCAACGAGCCCTGCGTCAGATCGACAGCGAGATGGTCGTTGATGATATGCAGCCGATGCAGCAAGTGGTCGCCGAGTCGATTGCCCGCGAGCGTTTCGCCATGATGCTGTTCTCCATCTTCGCGGCGGGTGCGTTGCTGCTGGCGGCCATCGGGATTTACGGCGTCTTGTCTTACATTGTGGGACAGCGGACGCGGGAAGTCGGTATTCGAATGGCCTTGGGCGCGCAGAAGGGTGACGTCGTACGGTCCGTTTTGCGCGATGGAGCCCGCATGACGCTGCCGGGAGTAGGCATTGGCCTGGCGGTTGCACTGGGGCTTACCCGGCTGATGTCGGCGATGCTCTATGGCGTTCAGCCGACCGATGTCATCACCTTCACTTCCGTTGCGGTGCTGCTGTGCCTCGTCGCCCTGGTGGCGTGTTATGTTCCGGCACGCCGCGCGGCCCGGCTCGACCCCATGCAGGCGCTGCGAGCGGAGTAACGCTAGCTTCGCTGCCGGCGTCGCTTGAAGTGTGCCGTCTGCGGACGTTTGCGCCGTTTCAGCGACATCCAGCGGCCGAGCGTTTTCGATGATGGCAGGAAGGCCGCCAGAAGCACGAATCCACCGATGACGACGATGACCTCGGATGAGTTAATCGCATTGGCGGCACCGGGATTCTGGCTGGGGATGGCCTCGTTGTGGGCCTTGCGCCAGCCGTAGAACAGCAGCGCAGCTCCCAATACGAACACCGTGAGTCGAATAGCGATTTTCACGGACGAATCAACTCCGTGTTCCCTGTGTCTCCGGGGTTAGCTGATCAGACATCTTGTGTGAGCTGCCACTCTGCACAAACATCTCCGTCTCCTTCAGGATCTGCGAGACCA
>Ga0335078_10019605_pt1 | contig 10058 bp, 7 predicted proteins | sample Lox_Sample_32_FD_206711 | JGI IMG/M metagenome (GOLD analysis project Ga0335078, IMG submission 206711) | Soil microbial communities from Loxahatchee National Wildlife Refuge, Florida, United States - Lox_Sample_3.2 | ecosystem: Environmental > Terrestrial > Soil > Wetlands | place: USA: Florida...
GAGCCGCTCGCGCAGGTCCATCAGCTCTTCGAGGATCTCCCGCTGGGTGACCACGTCCAGCGCGGTGGTCGGCTCGTCCATGATCACCACTTGCGGTTCGAGGGCGAGCGCCATCGCGATCATCACTCGCTGCCGCATGCCGCCGGACAGCTCGTGCGGATGACTGCCCAGCCGGTCGGCGGTGATGCCGACCATCGCCAGCAGGTCGGAGGCCCGGGCCTGGCGCGCGGCCTGGCCCAGGTTCGGGCGGTGCGCCTGCAGCACGTCGGTGAGCTGGGACCCGATGGACAGCACCGGGTTCAGCGCGTTCATCGCGCTCTGCATCACGACCGAGATCTGGGACCAGCGCAGCACCCGCAGCGTGCTCTCGCTGGCGGCGAGCAGGTCCACCACGGTGCCTGGCTGCGGGTAGTAGCCCACGCTGCCGCCAGTGATCATGCCGGGGGCCCGGAGTAGCCGGGTGATGGCGTAGGCGAGCGTGGACTTGCCGCTGCCGCTCTCCCCGGCCAGGCCGAGCACCTCTCCACGGTGCAGCACCAGGTCGGCGTCGACGACCGCGTGCACCGTGCCCGGGCCGGCGCCGTAGTCCACGCACAGCCCGCTGACCTCGAGCAGCGGCCGGCCGGCCGGGTAGGCGTTCACCGCGGCCTCCCGTCGTCGCCGGCCGGCGGGACCGAGCGCAGCACCGGGGTCACGCCGAGCACGAAACGCCGGGGCGGGCGCGCCGTCTCGGTCACGCCGGCCCGCCGCGCGCGCCGCCGGGACAGCCCCGCGGCCCGCAGCCGGGGGTTGATGAACTCGTCGATGCTGAAGTTGAGCAGCGCCAGCGAGGTGCCGAGCAGGGCCACGGCCAGCCCGGGCGGGAGGAACAGCCACCAGTACCCGCTCTGCTCCGCGCCGGCCACCTGCGCGTAGAACAGCATCCCGCCCCAGCTCACGTGGTTGGGGTTGACCAGGCCGAGGAAGGCCAGGGCGGTGTAGGTGCCCACCCCGTAGAGCACGGTGAACAGGAACGACGAGGCGAGGATCGGGATCAGGTTGGGCAGGATCTCGAAGCTGATGATCCGCCAGCCGCGCTCGCCGACGATGCGCGCGGACTCAACGTAGTCGCGGGTGCGCAACGACAGCGTCTGGGCCCGCAGTACCCGGGCCCCGAACGCCCAGCCGGTCACGGCGATGATCAGCCCGATCAGCACGTCGTCGCCGCCCTGCGACGGCGGCAGGAAGCCGAAGATGACGATGAGCAGCGGCAGGGCGGGCAGGATCAGGAAGAAGTTCGCGAGCATCGACAGCAGGTCATCGCCCAGGCCGCCGGCGTAGCCCGCGGTCACGCCGACGATAACGGACAGCACGGTCGCGATCAGCCCGGCCACGAACGCGACCAGGATCGTGCTGCGCCCGCCCGCGAGCAGCTGGGAGAGCACGTCCTGCTGCTGCTGGGTGGTGCCGAGCAGGTGGGCCGCGGACGGCGGCTGCGGGAAGCTGGCCGTGGTGGAGAAGGTCTGCGCGGGGTTGTACGGCGCGATCCACGGCCCGATCACGGCCAGCACGCCGAACCCGATCAGCAGGGCCAGGCCGATGATGACCTTCGGCGACCGGGGCAGCCGCAGCCGCCGCCGGCTGGCCGGCGCGTTCGGGTACAGCTCGAGCAGGTCGGCGGCCTGGGCGTCGTCCAGGTCCGTGCCGCTGCCGATGGCCATGGCTCAGGCCTCCTGCCGGGTGCGCGGGTCGAGGTACACGTACACGAAGTCCGCCGCGAGGTTCGCGATCAGCACGGCCATGGTGATGACCAGGAAGATCCCCTGAAGCAGCGCGTAGTCGGCCTCCTGCACGGCGCTGAGCAGGATAAAGCCCAGCCCGGGGTAGCTGAACACGATCTCGGTCAGCAGCGCGCCGGACACCACGAAGCCGATCGCCAGCGAGAACCCGGAGATGCTCGGCAGGATCGCATTACGGGCGGCGTACCAGATCACGCGGCGTTTCGGCAGGCCCTTGGCCTGCGCGATCAGCACGTAATCCTCGTCCATCGTGGTGATCATGACGTTCCGCATGCCGACGATCCAGCCCGCGGCGGAGGCGACGACGATCGTCAGGGCCGGCAGGATCGCGTGGTCGAGGACGTCGCTGGCGTAGGTCCAGTCGAAGGCGGGGAAGTCGAGGGTGTTGCGGGCGCCGACGGCCGGGAACCAGCCCAGCCTGATCGCGAACAGGTCGATGGCCAGGAACGCCAGGAAGAAGTACGGCGCCGCCTGGAAGAAGGTGGTGGCGGGCAGCAGCGTGTCCAGCCAGCTCCCGCGCCGCCAGGCCACCAGGATGCCGAGCAGCGTGCCGAGGATGAAGCTGATCACGGTGGCCGTGCCGACCAGGCCGAGCGTCCAGGGCAGCGCGCCGCGGATCACGGTGGTCACCGGGACCATGCCGTTGCTGGTCGAGATGCCCAGGTTGCCGTGCAGGATGTCATTCCAGTAGTGCAGGTACTGGCCGACCAGGCCCTCCCGGGTGTCGGAGCCGAACTCGGCCTGGAGCGCGGCCAGCGTCTGCTTGGTCACGACCGTGCCCTGCATCTTGGCCAGCACGGCGCTGACCGGGTTACCGGGCATCACGCGCGGGATGAAGAAGGTGACGGTGACGGCCGCGATGGCGGTGAGGGCGTAGAACCCGATCCGGCGGCTGATCACGTACACGGCTGCCCTCCGGGTCAGGCCACTCGCCACGCGGGCGAGGTCGGTGGTGACGGGCAGCCGCAGCTCGCGCGGACGATCAGCCTGGTCGGCAGCATCACATCCCGCTCGGCCGGGGTCCCATTGCTGATCATCGAGTGCAGCACGTCGAAGGCGGTGGCGCCGATCTCCTGGATGGGCTGGCGCACGGTGGTGAGCTGCGGCCGCAGGTGCCGCGCCATCGGGATGTCGTCAAAGCCGGTCACCGCGACGTCCCCGGGCACATCGATGCCGTGCTGGGCCAGCGCGTACATCACGCCGAGCGCGGTCTGGTCGTTGGCGCAGGCGATCGCCCGGGGCAGGGCCTGCCCGCTCGCCAGCAGCTGCTCGATGACCCGGGCGCCGCCCGAGGCGTAGTAGTTGCCCTGCCACTGCGGGCCGGTGAACAGCGTGGCGCCCGCGGCGGCCGCCTCGGCCGCGATGGTCTCGCCGCGGGCCACGCTGTCCGGGCTGTCGGCCAGTCCCGCCACGAACGCGAGCGTCCGGTAGCCGTGGTCGGCCAGCAGGTGCCGGGCCAGCTCGCGCATGCCCGCCGAGTTGTCGCTGTGCACGTTGATGGTGGTCGGCGTGGCCACGTTGGCCAGCGTGACCACCGGCACCTGCCGGGAGAGCTGCTCCAGCTTGTCCGGCTCGAGCACCCGGTCGTGCAGGATCAGCCCGTCACTCTTCCTGGCCAGGGCGAGCAGCCTCCGGCTGACGTCGTGGTCGTCGACGTCGACCGAGCTGAGCAGCAGGTTGAAGCCCTGGTGCTGGGCCGCGATCTCGATGCCCCGGTTGATCACGTCGGTGAAGATGAGGCTCTCGTCCTGCTCGGCGAATTCGCCCTCGCTCGACTGGACCCAGCGGACCCGGCGGATGACGACCCCGACGACCTCCTTGAGCCGCCCGCTCAGCGCGCGCGCCGCCCCGTCCGGCACGAAGCCGAGCTCCGCGACCGCCTGGAGCACCCGCTCCCGGGTTTCCTCGCGTGGGTTGCGGCGGCCGTTCAGGACCCGCGAGACCGATGCGATCGAGACTCCGGCCATCCGCGCCACGTCGTAGATCGTGGGCGGCGTGTGGGCCGTCTCGCGTGTGTCGGTCACCGCGTTCCCTTCGTCGCCGGTACCGCTGCCACCTGGCCGGTACCGCTGCCACCTGGCCGTTACCGCTGGCACCGCTGGTAAGCGCTTACCGAGCGGGCAGTCAGCCGGTGCCTGGCTGCTGCTTCGCTTGTCCGCCCGGAGAGGGTAAGCGCTTACCGAGCGGCTGCCAGGAGCGTAAGCCCGCCGCGGGCGGCCGCTCAAGAGCGGGGGTCAATACTGTTACCGGAACGTGACAGAGGTATGACGCCCGCCCGGGGCGGCACCCGGCCCGGCCCACGGCCGTGGCCCGCTGGCGAAGCGGCCCGGTCCGCGGCCGTGGCCCGCTGGCGAACTGGCCCGGCGCCTTCGGGCCAGCGTTTAGCTCTGGTGAACTGGCCCGCCGCGTTCGGGCCAGCGGTTTAGCTTTTGCACGGTCATAGCCGGGGAAAGGCGAACCGCTGATTTCATCTCCCGCAGGGTGGCCACCGCCGAATGGCGGGGGACCCGTGCGCCACGGCGTCGCCCGGAAACCCCGAAACATCGGCGAAACACAAGGCTGGATTAAGGGCTTTACGCGACGCAGGCGCGTAACAAACGGGTAACGCCGGCGAAATCACCCTGTGGGACACATGGATACAGCACCTGTCGGACGGATGCGGCCCGCCCAGGTAGGGCGCATGCAGCGAGGCTCTGGAGGCACTATTGGATCCCTACGCAAGCTGGCTCACCTCGGGCGATAACGCCTGGCAGATGACCGCGGCGACGCTCGTCGGCCTGATGAGCATTCCCGCGCTCGCGGTCCTCTACGGCGGAATCGTCCAGCGCAAGTGGGCCGTCAACACGATGATGATGGTCTTCAGCGCGTTCTGCCTGACCCTCATCGTGTGGGTGCTGTGGGCCTTCAAAATGGGCTTCGGCTCCCCGTGGATCTCCACGTTCGTCGGCAAGCCCGGCACGGTCGTCGGCCCGGCCGGTGAACAGGCGCAGGCGAGCATTCCGCTGCTCAGCGGGCTGATGCCGAAGTTCAGGTTCCCCGAGGGCTCGCTGGTCTACTTCCAGTTCGTGTTCGCGGCGATCACGCCGATCCTGTTCGTCGGCAGCGTCATCGGCCGGATCAAGTTCAAGGTCTGGCTGATCTTCGTGCCGCTGTGGATCACGTTCGCCTACGCGGTGAACGCGTTCCTGCTCTGGGGCGGCGGCTTCTGGGCCCAGAAGGGCGCGCTCGACTTCTCCGGCGGCTACGTGATCCACCTGGCGGCGGGCGTGTCCGGCTTCGTCGCGGCGGCCGTGGTCGGGCCGCGGCTGCAGCGCGACCGGGAAAAGGCCGTGCCGAACAACTTGCTGTTCATCGCGGTCGGAGCCGGGATCTTGTGGCTGGGCTGGAACGGCTTCAACGGCGGTGACCCGTACTTCGCCGGAGCGGACGCCACCGCGGCGGTCGTCAACACCAACCTGGCCACGGCCTGCGCGATGATGACCTGGATCATCATGGACATGTCGTTCGGGAAGGAGCGCAAGCCCACCTTCCTGGGCGGCGTCAACGGCATGATCTGCGGCCTGGTCGGCATCACGCCGGCGGCCGGCTACGTGAGCGGCGTCGGCGCGATCATCATCGGCGTGGTCACCTCGGGGGTCGTCTGGACGCTGTTCGGCTACCTGCCGCGCAAGGTCTGGCCGTTCAACAAGGTCGACGACGCGCTGGGCGTGGTGTACACGCACGGCTTCGCCGGCCTGCTCGGCGGCCTGCTGGTCGGCCTGCTGGCCGACCCGGGCATGATCGTCTACCTCGGCATCGGGAAGAACCCGGACGTGACCACCGCCGGGCTGTTCTACGGCCACCCGAGGCAGCTGCTGGTCCAGGCGGGCGCGGCGCTGACCGTGATCATCTGGGACGGCGTGGTGACGTTCCTGATCCTGCGCGGCATCGGGCTGTTCATGAAGCTCCGCGAGCCGGACGACGTCCTGGCCGCCGGCGACATCAGCATTCACGGCGAGGTGGCCTACCCGATGGAGGAGCCGGAAGCCGAGCCCGCGTTCGCCGAGATCCCCGGGGAGCCCGTCCCGGACCCGCATCATCACCAGAAGGTGCTCACGGACGAGCACTCCCCGTGACCTGAACTCCGTCAGCCGGCCTGGACCGGCCGGGCATCCCGCCCAGGAGGGATGCCCGGCCGGTTAGTGCCCGCGGAACGCCTCCTCCAGCCACCACGAGCCGTGCCGCGAGGTGACCTTCGCGTCGATCACCAGGGGCCGCTTGCGCGGGCCGTCCAGCCAGTCGCCCACCGGACCGAGGTCCCCGGCGCCGCGCACGGTCACGCCGTCGCAGCCGAACCCGCGCCCTATCTCCGCGATGTCGGCGGGCGGGAACGTGACCGTGGCCAGCGATTCCCCGTCCGGCCCGAAATGATGCACCTCCGCGCCGTAGGCCTCGTCGTCGTAGACGACCACGACCATCGGCAGGCCGAGCCGGACCACGGTCTCCAGCTCGCTGATCCCCATCAGCGCGCCGCCGTCGCCCAGTGCCGCCACCGTCAGCCGGTCCGGCCGGGCGATCGCGGAACCGACGGCGGACGCCAGCCCTAGGCCAATCGACTGGTACGCCTGGGTGAAGCAGAACCCGTCGGCGTCCGGCACGGACAGGTACATGCTCGGGTAGCCCATGAAGTTGCCCGAGTCCACCGCCACGATCCGCTCGGCCGGGAGCATGTCGTCGAGCTTGATCGTCAACGTGCGGGGATCGATCCGGCCGGCGTCGCTCTCGTCCTCGTAGGGCACGTCCCGCCAGCGGACCTGTCCGGCGATCCGGTCCCGAAGCCCGGCCGACCGGTAACCGACGTCGCTGCCGTCTGCGGCGCTCTCCCCGGCGCGGGCGCCGGATTCGCTGGCCCGGCGGCGGCCGCCGGATTCGAGGTCCAGGAGGTCGCTGACGGCCCGCGCGGTCACGCCGACGTCGCCGGTCACGCCGAGCCGTACCGGCCGGTGCGCGCCAAGCGCCTCCTGGTCGTGGTCCACCTGGACCACGACCGCGTCCGGCCCGATCAGCCTGCCGTGCCGCAGCGTCCACATGTTCAGCGAGCAGCCCCAGCCGACCACCAGGTCGGCGTTGAAGATCAGCTCGGCGGCCAGCGGCGACGCGAACCCGCCGCTGACGTCCAGATCCCATGGGCTGCCCCGGAACAAGCCCTTGCCCGCCGCCGACGTGGCGAGCAGCGCGCCGCAACGGTCGGCCAGCCGCTCCAGGTCCGGCCCGGCCCGGGCGATCCGCGCTCCGCGCCCGGCGATGAAGACCGGCTGCCGGGCCCGGCGCAGCGCATCGGCCAGCGAGGCGGCCGCAGCGGATGAGGGCTGGACCGCCGGCGCCGGCCCGAGCGGCTCGATGTCGGGCATGATGCACGCCCCGGCCTGCACGTCGAGCGGCAGCGCCAGGACCACGGTGCGCCGCTCGGTCACGGCGGTCCGGTAGGCGCGCACGGTATCGTCGACCGCGAATCCGGGGGAGTGCAGCCGGAACGCGGTCGCGCCGACCGACGTGGCGAGCGCGTTCACGTCGATGCGGAAGTTGGACCGGACCGCGGCCGAGGCCACGTCGGCCGCGAGCACGACCAGCGGGGTGCGGCTCTTGGCCGCCTCGGTGATCCCGGTCAGCGCGTTGGTCAGCCCGGGACCCTGGTGCACCGAGAGCACGCCGGGCCGACCGGTCATCCGCGCCCAGGCGTCGGCCATTACCGCCGCGCCGCACTCATGGCGCGCCGCTACGTACCGGGTGCCGCGGGCGATCAGCGCGTTGGTGATCATGAAGTTGCCGCTGCCCACCACCCCGAACGCGGTGTCCGCGCCCAGCCCGGCCAGCACCGCGGCCACGGCCTCGGTGACCGGCACCCCTTCGCCGTCGGGCATCAGCGACCGCCCGGCATCAGGAACGCTCGACCAGGGCGATCGCCCGGCACGGGCTACCGGATCCGCCGGTGATCGGCAGCGGCCCCGCGATGACCACCGCGCCCGTGGCCGGCAGCCGGGCCAGGTTCTGCAGCTGGGTGAGACCGTACTTGCCCGCGCCGAGCAGCGAGGCGTGGCACGGGAACGGCGGGTCGAAGGCGAACGCGCCCCCCGCGTCCGTGCCGACGGTCTCCACTCCGAGCCCGAGCAGCGCGGTGTCGCCCGCCAGCCACTGGGCGCACCGGACCGAGATCCCGGGAGTGTGCGGCCCGGTCTCGTCAGCGTTCAGGAATTCCCGCTGGCTGTGGGACCTCGCGTCCCAGCCGGTCCGGTAGAGCAGCCAGCCGCCGTCCGGCAGCGGCCCGTGCTCGGCCTCCCACTTCCTGACGTGCTCGACCTCCAGCAGGAAATCCGGATCGGCGGCGGCCTGCTCGCTGAAGTCAAGCACCACGGCGGGCGCGATCAGCCTGGTGACCGGCACCTGAGCCACGTCCTCGCCGTCGCGGCCGGTGATCCAGTGCACCGGCGCGTCGAAATGGGTGCCGGTGTGCTCGCCGGTGCTGATGTCGTTCCAGTACCACGCGGGTCCGCGCTCGTCGTACCGGCTGATCTCGCGCAGCGAGAACACCGTGGTGTTCCCGAACGGCTCGGGAAGCCTGATTACCGGGGTGGCCGAGTCGAGTCGCGAGGTGAGATCGATGACCTCGATCGCGTCGGCCCGGATGGCGGAGATGAGCGCGTCGAGCACGGGCATTGGCGGGCCTCCGGTCGGCAGGAACGTGCGGTGAGCCGGGGCTGAAGCCCCGGTAAAGCCGGGCGAACGGAACTAGCCTGCCGCACCATCCGGCCGCGCACCAGAGGCTGGTCGGGAAGGGCCGGGGCCGTCTAAACAGCGGACGCGGCTGTCGTCTCCCTCACGCAGAATGGTGGTATGACAAGCCCCATCCCCAAGGCGCGCACGCTGGTCACCGAGGACGGCGTCGCGATCGACGCCGTGCACCTGGCCGGCCCCGACGACCTCGCGATCGTGCTGGCGCACGGCTTCACGCTGCACTGGCAGCACGGCGCGGTCTGGAAGGCCGCCACCCGGCTGAGCCGGGGCTGCGGGGTGATCACGTTCGACTTCCGCGGCCACGGCCGCTCGGGGGGGACGTCCACGCTGGGCGACCTCGAGATCCGGGACGTTGACGTCGCGCTCCGCTACGCTCGCGAGCTCGGCTACCAACGGGTCGCCACGGTGGGGTTTTCCATGGGCGGATCGATCGTGCTGCGGCACGCGGGGCTGATCGGCGGGGCGGACGCGGTGGTCTCGGTCAGCGGCCCGGGCCGGTGGTACTTCCGGGGCACCCGCCCCATGCGCAAGGTGCACTGGGCGGTGGAGCACCGGGTCGGCCGCCTGGTGACCAGGACGCTGCTGAACACCCGGATCAGCTCGGGCCGCTGGGACCCGGTCCCGGTGCCGCCCGCGGACGCCGCGGCGCGGATCGCGCCGACCCCGCTGCTGATCGTCCACGGCGACCGGGACGGGTACTTCCCGGTCGACCACGCCCAGCAGCTGTACGCGGCCGCGCATGAGCCCAAGGAGTTGTGGATCGTGCCCGGCTTCGGCCACGCCGAGTCTGGAGCGGTCGAAGCCCCGGGCCTGCTGGACCGGATCGTGGGCTGGGTCCGCGCGGCCGTACCGGTGGCGGCCAGCCCCAACGCGGTGGCCTGACCAGCCCGGCTACGCGGCCGGCAGCACCGTGGCCGCGCGCTTGGCCGTACGGATGATCGGCGCGAGCTCTACCGCGTTCACGCCGTCGAGACTGGCGATGCGCTCGGTCAGGTAACGGTAGAGCGCGTCGTCGTCCCGGCACAGCACGCTCGCGATCAGGTTGCTGGTCCCGGTGGTCGCGGCGACGAACGGGACCTCGGGATGCCCAGCGAGCGCCTCGCCGACCGCGGCCAGCCGTGCGGGCGCCACCGACATCCACAGGTGCGCCCGGGACGCGATGCCGAACGCCGCCTCCTCGACGTCGACGTCGAGGTACAGCACGCCCGCGGCCCGGAGCTCGGCGACCCGGCGCCGCACCGTGGACTCGTGCCAGTGGGTGGCGTGCGCCAGCTCGGCGAAACTGGCCCGGCCGTCCCGGGCCAGCTCGGCGAGGAGCACCCGGTCGTCAGGCTCCAGGCCCGGGACCTGCTTGTCAGCGCCGTTGCCGTCCGGTGGCGCCGGGGCGAGCATCGCCGCCTGCTCGTCGGTGAGGGCCTCGGTGGCGCCCGGCCAGTGACTGGCGCCGCCGCGGAACATGTGCAGCAGCGAGTGCGCGCTGACGGCCACGATCCGGCGGCTGGCGGGAAG
>Ga0335078_10019606_pt1 | contig 10058 bp, 4 predicted proteins | sample Lox_Sample_32_FD_206711 | JGI IMG/M metagenome (GOLD analysis project Ga0335078, IMG submission 206711) | Soil microbial communities from Loxahatchee National Wildlife Refuge, Florida, United States - Lox_Sample_3.2 | ecosystem: Environmental > Terrestrial > Soil > Wetlands | place: USA: Florida...
GTTGTCGCCCGGCCAGGCGAAGCTAATCGGCTTGGCCACGCCGACTCGCGCCAGCGCTTCATCCACCTGGTCCAGCTCGTGGCCGAGCGTGGCGGCGGCCTGGGGCGTGTTGAAGCTGCCATGGGTCCAGGTGTGATTGCCGATCTCGAATCCGCGGCGGTTCAACTCAGCAACGTCGCTCCACGAAAGAAAATGCTGCTGATCGTCCATCCAGCGCTGGGAGATGAAGAAAGTCGCCTTGAAGCCGAGGTTTTCGAGCAGCGGCGCTACCACGGTCAACTGGGAACGCACCGCGTCATCGAGCGTGAGGACGACAAGCTTGTCGGGAACAGGTGTTGCGCAGAATGCCCTCGCGGATAGACAGGCGAGAAGGAGAGCGAAGGCGCAAAGGTCTCGCAGCGGAGAGCTCGCCGTTCTCGGTTCACAGTTCATAGGTTGCGTCGCAGGAGCCAGAGATCAGGATCGATCTTATACCGGAGCGGGTCTGGAGGCTCGACCAGGTGTGACTGGCCTCTCCCTTTCGAATCGTGCGCGCGGTGATGGTGCACGGCTGGACTCGGTCTGCAGATATTCAATCAGGGCCGGAAGATAAAAAGGCCGGAAGATCGAAAAGCCCTCCTGCTTCGGCAGGAGGGCTTTTTGCACGAGGTTACTCTTTCTTTTCCACGTGAAGTGCGCGGCGAGACGTTATCGGGCGCATAGTTGCCCGGCAGGCTCCCGCTTGGGCCGGTTGCGGCCGGGCTACGACGCGTACGCGGCTGCGTTCGACGAGACGATCGAGGCCACGCTGGGAGTCTTTTCCGCGTGGGGCGACTTGCGCAGCCACCCGGCGCGCAGCCATGACTCCGGTACCGAAAATTCCGAGTAGCCGCAGTCCAGGCAGATCAACACGTCGGGCTGTGGAAGGATCGGTGGATGACTCAACGTTCTCGGACGGTTTCGATAGAGACGGATTTCAGCCGGCACATAGGCCACGTCTTCCGATTCACATTTTGGACAGGACACGATACACCTCTACGTCAAAAGAATGACCAAGGACGCAAGTGCTGCAAAGTTGCTGGAAAAGACAACTTTACTGGCAGATCGGCGTCACAGGCAATCGAGACTGTGGAGTTGATCGGCCATTTCCTTCAAGTCATTTCATATTGACTTTCATGTAATGAAACATGATTGAAGAAATTTCTCTCCGGTACTTTTGCGTAATACAAGTTGTCAAAGGTAACGCGGTGTAGTTACCACTATCACTCCAAAGAATCCGGATCAATACCACTTTCGTGGCTGGCGGAAATGGGCGTACCGAAATGGTGTTAATTAAGGCAGGGTTCGGAGTCCCGAATGCAGGTGCTGTCCCGACTTTCACGCGCTGAAGAGGCTGCGGAAAAACCGGTCAGGGCCGGCGAAATGCGGAGAGGAGCAACACTCAGGGGCTCAAGCCCTCACGATATTGCAGCAGTCGCGGCACGGCCGAGAACGCGGTTATCGAGAATCCCACCCTTTCGCCCGTCCGCAGCCGCGCACGTGCGAAAAGGGTGGGGCAACCCGGTTGATTGGCGAAAAGCGCCTTCATCCATTTGGTTGTGCCTAAGGCAGCAGCTTTCTCCTCGACTCCATTTGTGTGCAAACACGGCAAATGAAGTCGAGGATGCCGGCGTAATTCAATGATGCAAACTTCGGATCCAGGGGCTAGAACGTGACGTGCACGCCCATCGTAATAGCGCGGTTGCCGCCGATGGTGCCGGTGACGGAGCCGAAGTTGGCCGCGTTGTTGGGGCACGTCGTTGTGCCGGTAATCGTCAAGGCCGAGAGGGTGCAAGTGCCCTGCGGCGGGTTCAGGTTGAGAGTCAGGGGAAGTGCGGTCGATTTCCCTGAACCTGTCGAGAACGGGATCTGATCCAGATTTGTCTTGGCCGATTGCTGATCGGTGGCGTTGTTGGATGTCACGACTTGGCCGTAACCGAGGTAGCTGCGGTACTGGTTGCAATTGGTGCCGCCGCCAAACGCCGCGATCGCGGTGGCCGAACACCCGTTGTTCTGGCGAATCTGCGCCTGATCCTGCGGGATATCGAGGCTGGTGGTATTGGTCACGTTGAAGATATTGAATTCGTACTGGGCCCTGACCTTCTCCGTGATCTTGAAGCCCTTGCGGATGGACAGATCGAGGCGCTTTTGCGGAGACTGGCGGAAGATATTGCGCTGCCCCACATTGAAAGCGGTCTGGTAGATGTCCTTCGGGTCGTCGCCGGTGGAGACGGGAATACCGTTGGTACCCGGCGCCAGGTATTGAATGGCGATCTGCGCCGGATCGAGGGTGGGAAGGTAGTCTCCGCCCGTGCCGCGAATGGCGCCTTTGTTACCGGTCAGCGCGGAGTGCGGGTGCTGCGGATCCTTGATGCCGAGGACGGGGTTCATCAGCGTGGGGAAATTGCCGAAGTTGATGCTGCCCACCGCGCCGTAGAACTCGTAAAGCGAATAAGGCTCGCCGCTCTGCAGGATGCCCTGGCCGGAGAGATGCCAATCATTGGCGACATAGGAAGCGAAGGAGTTGTCTTTGACCAGGTTCGGAGAATCCACCTGGAAGTTGGCGCTGAAGACGTGGGTGCGGTCGAAGTCAGAGGATGCCCATGAATCGCGCAGGTGATTGGGGTTGTCGCCGGTGAAGAAGAGACCGATATCGCTCTGCTCGTCGAGAGCGTGGCTCCAGGTATAGCTGGCGCCTACCTGGAAGTTTTGCGAGAGGCGCTTGTCGATGTGCGATTCGAGGGCATCATAGGCCGAGACGCCCACGGTCTTAAAGCTCGCCGCATTGGGGCTGAAACCGACATAGGGAGTCCGGAAATCCGTGTTGCCGGCGTCGAAGGTGTTCCAGGGCTCAACCGAAATCGGGGCATAGTCGTAGTTCGGCCCCACCTGGTTGTTCTGGTTCATCACTTCCATGCCGTACGACGCCGTCTCGCCCCATATCGGGTGTTCCGGCGTGGCAATGCCGGGCTCGTTGAATGGAATCGGGATCACGGCATGGCGGCCGCGATTTCCGGTGTAGCCCAGCATGACGGCAACGGTTCTCGCCGGCTGCCACTGCACGTTGAGCGTGTAGTTCATCGTGTAGGGCAGAATGTTGTCCTTGTCGTAGGTGCCGAAATTCAGCGGCGTTGTACAGAGGAAGTATCCTTCCTGGCTTTGCAGGCCGCTGCAGTTCTTGCCGAATTGCTTGTAGTAGCCGCCTGCAGGCGTCCCGGTCATTTCATTCAACTGCGCCTGGAGGGCCTGCTTGACAACGCCCGGGTCCGCGCTTGGCGGGACATAGATGCCGCCCTGGGAGACGGTATTGAAGGCGAGGTTGCCCAAAGGATTGGCCAGGGTGAGACCGGAGCTTGCGTCGGTATTTCCAGTCGCGAGGCTCACCAGCGGAGACGACTCGGTGACACCGAAAGGACCGCCGATGGAGCTGCCCGCGGGCTGGGAAAGATAGGTGAACAGCTCGCCGCGGTCATAGTAGATGCCGCCGCCGCCGCTGATGACGACTTTGCTATGAAAGGCCTCAGGGGACCAGGCGAAGCCGAGTCGTGGCGAAATGCCCCATTGGCGGCCGTTGAGCGTGGAATCAGAAACGCCCGCAGTGGGATGCTGCTTGTTGTTGCCGGCGATGACGAATCCGGAGTTGTTCACGGTAAATCCGGTGTTTGTGGTACCCGTGACGTCGTAAAGCGCCGGATTGAAGTTGAACATGTCGCCGTATTTTTCTGTCATGCCGCCGTGGTAGTCATAGCGAACGCCGGCGGTGATGCTGAGGTTCGACCGTGCCTGCCACTTGTCCTGCACATAACCGCTGAGCTCGTTGGAGCGATAGTAGCGGTCGGCGTTGTTGCGGCCCGTGGAGGGATCGATGCTTTCCACCACGCTGGAGCTCTTCACTTTGCCGGCGAGGAAACTGTCGAAGCCGCTGACGGTCATCTGCGCATGGCCGGTGCGGTTGTTGGTGATATTCAATTGCGTGTAGCTGTATCCGCCGCCGGCGACGATGGTGTGCCTGCCCGCGGTAAAGATCAGGTTGGTGGAAGGATTGAGGCGGTTCTGATAGTACCCCATGTCGACGAAAGCGCCGGGAACTCCGGCCGGACCGGCATAGAGAGCCGGGGAATACTGATCGAAGTAGCCGAAGTTGTTGATCTGGATGCCGGGCATGAGATTGGCGGCCAGGTTCGTGGTCTGCGCGCCTGAGACTCCCAGGTTGCCGGCGATCGTCTGCTTGTAGTCGCTGAAGGTGCCCATGCGGACGAATCCGAGACGCTGCTCCCAGTTGAGTCTCTGGCCGATGGCGATGGTATTTCCGAGAGAGAAGACCTGCGCTCCATTGTTCGCCGTGACCGGGAATCCGCCGATCTGCGAGAAGCCGTATGGGCGGGTGACGGGCGCGTCCTGATAGAAATATTTGGCCTCGAGGCGATCGGCCTGGTTCAAGTCGTAGTCGAGCGAGACGGTGGCCTGATTGGAGGTCAGAACCGACGTGCCGATCAGGTTCACGTTGGGCTCGCCGAATTGATAGGGATGGGACGACTGCGCCGAGGGAATGAAGAATTGTCCATTGGGCAGCTTGGCATTCAACAGCTGCATGGCCACGGGATCGATGCTGGTGGGAGCCTTTGAGGCGCCCCAGGACAGGTCTGCATTCTGCAGGCCTGCCAGCGAGCGATCGTCGGTGAGCCCGGAGGGCACGGTGAGCTGCGAAAGCCCGGTTCCATTGTCGCGGTCGGAGCGGCGCTGGTAGGCGACGAAGAAGAAGAGCTTATTCTTGTGCAGCGGACCTCCGGCGGTGGCGCCCAGCGACCACCGGTTCAGCCACGGATCGACCATCGACCGAGGAAATACGCCGACGCCCTGCTGGCTCAACTGGTAGTCCTGGTTGAAGAAGTAGGGCGACGCGTTCAAGGCGTTGTTGGCGAACGTGCCGTAGACCTGCCCGTGCCAATTGTTGGTGCCGGTGGCAGTGCTGACGTCGATCTGCGCGCCGCTGGTGGCGCCCTGCTGCGCGTCGTACATCGAGGCGTTGACGCGCAACTCTTGCATGAACTCGGGCGGAGGCGAAGGCAGGCTGTTGCCGTTGGAGCCGTAGACCGAGGTGCCCACGGAGAACGATCCGCCGGCAGTCGGCGCGCTGCCGATATTGAAGTTGTACCGCTGCGAAGTGTCGCCGCTGGAGCTCTTGCCGTTGAACAGGTTCGTCGAGTCGACGCCGTTCACCTGAAAGGTGTTCGAAGTATCGCGCTGGCCGTTGGCCCAGATCGGCTGGTTGCCCAGTCCAGCATTGGAATCGAGGTTGGAAAGCAGCTCCGCACTGACGCCCGGCGAGAGTGCGGCAACCTGCGTAAAGCTGCCTGTCGCCAGTGGCGTGAGATCGATCTGCTCGGTGTCGAGCGTATAGCCGTTGGTGGCGTCGGTGGCGTTGAGAAGAGGATTGGCGGTCACTTCGACCGATTCTGTGGCCCGGCCCACCGTGAGCGTGGCGTTCACCGTCGTGGCATGCGATTCCTGGACTGCGATTCCGTTCACCTGGGTGGTTTCGAAGCCCTGCTGGGAAACCTTCACGACGTATGTGCCGATCGGCAGGTTGAAGATCTGGTAAAAGCCATTCGATTGAGTTGTGGTGGTCCGCGTGAGATCGATGGCCGTTTCGGTGACGGTTACGGTCGCCCCGGACACCGCGGCCCCGGTGGAATCGATGACCGTGCCGTTCAAGGATCCGAGCGTTTGCTGGGCCAAGGCTGGGCCGGCTAACGCCAATGGACCCAACAGACACACGACAAGCTTTGCGGCACTCCTCCAAGAAAGCAGCTTCATAATTCTCCTCACGAAGATGTTTAGTTTTCTACGTTGCGGTTTGGAAAATTCGGGCAAGTGGCTGCCATGGATGTTGTTCCTAGAATCTCCGTTCCAGCTCTGTGCGAATGTGAATGGCAGCTTACGGGGGCATGAATAGTTTGTGACACGCACGCATGAATTTCCAAGGGGAAAATGGCAATTCGGGCGGGGTTGGAGGGGGTGGGCTGTGGAAAACGGGCGGACGAACTGCGGGAGAATCCCCCGGTCTCAAAATCGAGACCGGGGGCACCCAAGGATTGGGTGATTGGCCTCTACCGGGCCCCCTTCCCCCATTGCAGGCGGATGCCGGTGCGCAGCGTGGTGGGCAGGCTGACAAAGCCTATGGGAGCGATATGTTGGGTGTCGGTGAGGTTCTCGGCCTGGGCGTAGACTCCCAGCCAGTTGAGGATCTGGTAGCTGCCGCCGGCATCGATTCGCGCAAAGCCGAAGTCGAGATTGCGATTGGGAAGGAGAAGGCTGTTGCCGCCGTCCTGGTCCGCGAACTCGAGATAGGTCGAGTCGTCGCTGCGGCTGGCGAAGGTCCCGGTCAGGACCGCAGTGATCTTGCGATTGGTGTAGCTGGCGGAGAGAAACCCGCTGTGCGGAGGGCGGCGAAAGGGACGCGCGCCCCACAGCGGCGAGAAAGCGCCGATGGGAATGCCGTGGTAACGGGGCGCAAACGGAGAACCGCTGAAGTAGGCTTCGTTGTCGCTGTCGAACGAGCGCTGGATGGCGGCGTCGAGATAGGTGTATCCGCCGCGGAGGAAGATGTTGCGGCCGATGCCGCCTTCGACCGTGGACTCGATGCCCTGCGCACGAAAGGCCTCGGTATTCACGGATAGTCCGTAGTCGTCGGTGTAGTAGTAGCCGAGCGCGCTCTCGAGCGCCTGCTTCTGCGCCGCGGAGAGGCCGGGCGTAAGATTGGGCAGCAGCCGACCGCCGACGTATTCGATCTGCCGGCCGAACTGGTTGTGGAAATAACTCGCGCGCAGGACGAGCCGGTCGGAGAAAAACGCCTGCTCCCCGCCGATCTCGTAGGTGCGCGCGCGGGGCGCAGACAGCGGACCGATATGGAGCGTGGCAGCCAACGTCGGGAATCCATTGGAAGCCAGGAATTGGTAGAGCGAGCCGAACTGGTCGGTGAGCGCCGGCTCGCGCACGGCATCGCCGAAGTTGCCGAAGATGCGCGTGCCCGAGAAGATGCCTTTGCGCGGGCGCACCACGAAATACGAGAGGCCGGCGCGCGGGGTGGTTTCGATGCCGAAGAGCGAGTAGTGCTCCAGGCTGCCGCCCAGCGTGTAAAAGAAGCGGTTCCTGTAGTCGCCGTGCACCGAGGCGAGATAGTCGTAGTTGTCGCGGCTGGCGACATCGTGCGTGGCGAAGCTGGGGATGGACTCGAGGCCACGCTCGTTCTCATAATGCATCCCGGCCAGCGCGGTGAAGTGCGGCGTAAGGTTGTAAGTGCCCTGATAGACAAACTGGTCGCGATCGGAGACGAGGAACGACTTGTAGGGATAGGTCTGGGCGTAGTCGAGCAGGGCGCGGCCCGTTGCCGTGGAGCCGTTGGCGCCGACGATCGTGACCTGCTGGCCGAAGCTGTCACCATATGCGTCGAAGTAGCCGCTGCCGTCTTCTTTCCATAGGGAGTACTGCTCGCGCTTGCGCGTGAGGCCGTAGCGAAAGGTGTTGTGGAAGGAGGCGGTGGTCTGGTTTTCGACCGATCCGCTCAGGAAAATGTCCTGGTCCTTTTGCGTCGCGTCGTCGGCCACGCGGTAGAAATCCCATGCGTTGGGAACGCCGGTGGCACTCACACCATAGTGGGCGGTGGCGCGAAGCTGCGTGTTTCCGCTGAGCTGGTAGCCCACATTGGCGGCGGCGGTAGCCACGTGATACTCGTCCAAGGGCAAGTCGTTGTTCGATTGCATCCAGCTGTAGGCGCCGAGATAATCGAGCTTGTTGTGGGCGCCGGCGACCTCCAGTTGCTCGCGCGAGGAATAAAATGTACCGGCGTCGCCCTCGAACAAAAACGAAGGAAAACTGGTGGTGCCGTGCGGAGTGGTAAAGCTCACCACGCCGGTTTCGGCGTCGGCGCCATAGAGGTCGGAGTTGGGCCCGCGATAGACTTCAGCGCTCTCGATGGCGGTGGTCGAAAGCGGGCCGAAATCGAATCGGCCGCCCAGGTCGCCGGCGCTCACGCCGTCGATCAGGATTTTATTGTCGTCCGAGTCGCCGCCGCGAATGAAGAGCGAGGCCTGCGCGCCGTGCTGGCCGGTCTGGGCGACACTGGCGCCGGGCATGAGCCGCAGGGCGTCGACGAAATCGTCGCGCAGGGCGAAATCGAGCGGGCCGAGCACGCTGGTGGCAGAGCTCACCTGGGCTTGCGGGGTCGGCGATCCTGTAGCCGTGACCACGATCGACTCGTGCACCCATTCCGGTTCCAGAACCACGGCGCGCTCAATGTTGTCGAGCCGCCCCGCGTAGAAGCCGGGCGTTTGCAACTGGCGAAAGCTTTTTGCCGAGACGAGCAGGTAGAACCGGCCAGTGACGCCGGTGAGGATTTCGAAGCTGCCGTCGGCGGTGGTGACGGCTCGAGCCACCTCATGGCCTTTACTGATAAGTACCACGGCGGCGCCGGTGACTTTGGCGCCGGTGGTATCGGTCACTGTGCCGCGAATGGCGGCCGCGTGGCAGAGCGAACCCGGCGCAACGACGAGGATGAAGATGAAGACCTGGAAAAGGGTGCGGCGGGATCGGCGGCGCGAAGTTGCGGAAACAGGCATCATGGCTCCTTCGTTCCCCTCGGAACGCAAGCGGGTGAAGAACACCGAGGACCGGTCTCCTGACTTGCGCCGACCGTTGTAGGACGGTCGCTTTCAGCCGCCTTCCCAAAAGTTACGCCGTTGGGTTCGCTTTCAGTGGCAATTAAGCGTCTTCGCGTTCGACGCGAGAACGCCGGCTGAAGATCCTGCTCTGCTGCCGACGTGCGGCTAGGCAGGCGCGCTCACAGTTGCGGGGCAGTGGCGGAATTTCACCGCCTTCCCGAGCATCCCTGGCGAATATGCGTTGAGTTGGGCCGCGGCGCAGAGCCGCGGCAGTGATGTCATGGAATTGACTTCCATGACATCAACATTTATAGACCGGCGGCGATGCGATGTCAAAGAAGTATTTCAGGAAGTTTCGCCGAGCCGCAGGACCCTAGACCCTGGACCCTGGACGCCGAAGTGTGGTGACCCCGGGAAGATTCGAACTTCCGACACGCAGTTTAGGAAACTGCTGCTCTATCCACCTGAGCTACGGGGCCACGTTTCTCATTATCGCAGTTTGGCAGAAGTGACGAGAGGCAGAGACCTGGATCGGGATGTGGTGACGGTCAACTCCCTATACAGTAGCTAACCTGCCGTGCGCTCTGCGTGCGAAGGCTCAAACCGAATCGTGAGCTTTGAACCGGTTGCCTGTGCCAAGCGTTGAAGGGTTCGCAGTGACGGCTGTATCCGCCCGCCCTCCATCCTGGCGACGACGGGCTGCGTCGTTCCCATCTTTCGGGCCAGCTCCATTTGCGTGAGGCCGGCGCGATTGCGCGCCGCGATGGCCGCCTTCGCCACGGCAAACTCGTCCTCAAGAGCCTCATTTGCCTTGCGGTATTTCGGCTCCTTCATCCATCGCTTGTGCACTTCGCTGATGCGCGCCATCACGTTTGCTCCTCAGGAGATTGCCTTTGCACGGGCCAGTGCAAGATCTATTTCATGCCGCGGCGTTTTCTGCGTCTTTTTGATAAACGCCCGCACGATTACGACGCGGCGACCCGACGCCACAACATAAAGCGCCAATGTTTACTTTGCCAGCGCCTCCTCCTCCTACTGCGCTGACCGGAGCTTGCGGCGAGAAGACGAGATGATCTTCGCGCCTGGAGGAAGGGCAGTGCGCCGTGCTCGCTCTTCAGGCGGTGGGTGGGCCTGTGCATAGGTCGTGGTTAGCTCCACCTAGTCAGGACTCAGGCTGGGATAGGAAGAGAGAATCCTCTCCAGGGGAATGCCGGTGGCGACCGACGCTGGAGGCGCTTGATGCCTCGCTGCACCGTCGTTTACGATGCGGACCCATGAAAAAGTCCTCGCTTTGCCTGTTTCTGTTTCTCACGGCCTGCGCAGCTCTGCCCGCTCAGCCGCCGGGCCAGACTGCCATACAGTTTACGCAGGAAGGATGCC
>Ga0335078_10019608_pt1 | contig 10057 bp, 9 predicted proteins | sample Lox_Sample_32_FD_206711 | JGI IMG/M metagenome (GOLD analysis project Ga0335078, IMG submission 206711) | Soil microbial communities from Loxahatchee National Wildlife Refuge, Florida, United States - Lox_Sample_3.2 | ecosystem: Environmental > Terrestrial > Soil > Wetlands | place: USA: Florida...
CGCCAGGAACTGCAGCGGTGCCGGATCCGACGCGGTGGCCGCGACCACGATCGAGTATTCGAGCGCGCCGTAATCCTGCAGCGTCTTGACGATCTGCGCGACCGTCGAGCGCTTCTGGCCGATCGCCACGTAGATGCAGTAGAGCTTCGCCTTCTCGTCGCCGCTGGCGTTGACGGCCTTCTGGTTCAAGATGGCGTCGATCGCGACCGCGGTCTTGCCGGTCTGGCGGTCGCCGATGATCAGCTCGCGCTGGCCGCGCCCGATCGGCACCAGGCTGTCGATCGCCTTGAGGCCGGTCTGCATCGGCTCATGCACCGACTTGCGCGGAATGATGCCGGGCGCCTTGACCTCGATGCGGGTGCGCTTGACGTCGGTCAGCGGCCCGAGCCCGTCGATCGGGTTGCCGAGTCCGTCGACGACGCGGCCGAGCAGACCCTTGCCGACCGGCACGTCGATGATCGCGCCGGTGCGCTTGACGGTGTCGCCTTCCTTGATCGTGCGATCGTCGCCGAAGATCACGACGCCGACATTGTCGCTCTCGAGGTTGAGGGCCATGCCCTTGATGCCGCCCGGGAACTCGACCATCTCGCCGGCCTGCACCTGGTCGAGGCCGTAGACGCGCGCGATGCCGTCGCCGACCATCAGGACCTGACCGACCTCGGCGACTTCGGCGCTCGCGCCGAAATTGGCGATTTGCTGCTTGAGGATCGCCGAGATTTCGGCAGCACGGATATCCATCAACCTACCCCCTTCATCGCCAGTTGCAGGCGCATCAGCTTGGTGCGCAGCGAGTCGTCGACCAGCTTCGAGCCGACGCGCACGACCAATCCGCCGATCAGGCCCGCATCCACCTTGAGATCGACCACCACCTTGGCGCCCAGGCTGCGCCGCAGCGTCTCGGTGACCCGCGCGACCTGGCCCTCGGACAGCGGCGCCGCCGAGCTCACGTGAGCGACCACCTCGCCGCGGCGCTCGGCGAGGCGCCGGAGATAGGCGTCGATGATCGCCGGCAGCACGAACAGGCGCCGGTTGTCGGTCACCACGCCGACGAAGCGCAGCGTGAGGTCGTCGACGCCGGCGCGCTCGAGCAGCGCGCGCATCGCCTTGGCCTGATCGCCGCGATCGACGACCGGGCTCGCCAGCAGCCGGCGCAAATCGTCCGACTCCTCGATCATCGCGCGCACGCCGCGCAGATCGTTGGCGATCGCATCGAGGGTGCCGGCGGTCTCGGCGATGTCGTACAGGGCAGCGGCGTAGCGGCCCGCCAGTCCGCTCAACCCGGACGTCTCTGTCGCCACTGATGAGACCCCAATCGTTCGCGCGCCGGGGCGCCGGGCGCGCCATTATTCGGTCAATAAGAGCTTGCAAGGCGGCGCTACCGCGCGCCAAGGCGCGCCTTCGTAGCACAGCGATTTCGCGGGCGCAACACGCACGCCGCGCCGGCGCAAGGCCCTGAAAAACAAGGTTAACAGCCCCGAGCACCGGGGTCATGCGGGCGCCCCCGACCGCCTCAAACGAAGCTGTACGGATCGACGTCCACGTAGACCCGGACCGACCCCGGCAGCTTGACCTTGGCAAGCCACGCACGCAGCAGCGGCTGCACGGCGACGTCGCGCGGCGCCTTGAGGAGCAGACGCCGGCGATGCCGGCCGCGCAGCAGGCTGAGCGGCGCCGGCGCTGGGCCCAGCACGGCGACGCCGGGGGCGTGGGGCGCGGCGCGGCCGAGTGCGGCCGCGATGCGGTCGGCGAGCGCGCCGTCGGACGCCGAGACGACCAGCGCCGCCAGGCGGCCGAACGGCGGCATGAGGTGGGCCTTGCGCTCGGCGCTCTCGACCGCGAGGAAGCGCGCGCCGTCACCCGAGATCAGCGCCTCGATCACCGGATGCTCGGGCGACGCCGTCTGCAGCAGCACGCGGCCGGCATGCTCGGCACGCCCGGCGCGGCCGGCGACCTGGTGCAGCAGCTGGAAGGTGCGCTCGCCGGCCCGCAGATCGCCGCCGGCCAGGCCGAGATCGGCATCGACCACGCCCACCAGGGTCAAGTGCGGGAAGTGGTGGCCCTTGGCCATCATCTGCGTGCCGATCAGGATGTCGATCTCGCGGCGGTCCATCCGGCCGACCAGCTCCTCGGCGGCGCTCGGCCCGATCAGCATGTCGCTCGCCATGATGGCGCGCCGCGCCGCCGGGAACAGCGCGCCGACCTCGTCGGACAGCCGCTCGACCCCGGGACCGCACGGCACGAAGGCGCCCGCCGCGCCACAGTGCGGGCAGGTCTCGGGCAGGCGTTCGCCGTGACCGCAATGGTGGCAGATCAGCCGCCCGACCAGCCGGTGCTCGACCAGCCAGGTCGCGCAATGCGGGCAATGCAGGCGGTGACCGCAGCCGCGGCACAGAGTCAGCGGCGCGTAGCCGCGACGGTTGAGGAACAGCATCGCCTGCTCGCCGCGCTCGAGCGTGACGCCGAGCGCCTCGACCAGCGGCGGCGTCAGCCAGCGACCGCGCGGCGGCGGATAGCGCCGGATGTCGATCGCGGCGACCACGGGCAGGCTGGCGCCGGCGTGGCGATCCGGCAGATGCAGCCGCCCATAGCGCCCCTGCGCGGCGTTGGTCAGGGTCTCGAGCGACGGTGTCGCCGATACCAGCACGATCGGCGCGGCGGCCAGCCGGGCACGCACCACGGCCATGTCGCGGGCGTGGTAGATCACGCCCTCCTCCTGCTTGTAGGAGCCGTCGTGCTCCTCGTCGACCACGATCAGCCCGAGCCGCGACAACGGCAGGAACAGCGCCGAGCGCGCGCCGACCACGACCGAGACCTCGCCGCGCGCGATCTGGCGCCAGGTCGTGCGGCGCTGTGTGCCCGTCAGGTCGGAATGCCAGACCGCCGGGCGGACGCCGAAGCGACGCGCGAAGCGCTCCAGCCACTGCACCGACAGGGCGATCTCGGGCAGCAGCACCAGGACCTGGCGCCCGGCCGCCAAGGCTGCCGCCAGCGCCTCGAAATAGACCTCGGTCTTGCCCGATCCGGTCACGCCCTCGAGCAGGGTCACGGCGAAGCGAGCGCGCTCGACGTCGCCGATCAGCGCATCGGCGGCGCGCCGCTGGTCGGGCGACAGGACCGGACCGGGATGCCGCCAGTCGGGCTGCACTGCGGCACCGGCCTCGGGCAGCTCGACCGCCTCGAGGGCACCCGCGTCGAGCAGGCCACGCACCACCGCCGGCGAGACGCCGGCCTCGGCCGCCAGGTCGCGCGGCGCCAGGGCCTGGCCGTGGTCGAGTGCCGCCAGCACGCGGCGACGCCCAGGCGTGAGCTGGCGCGCCGCCAGGCCGCTCGCGCTGGCCGCATTGAGCCGATAGGCGATCACCGGCACGGGCGGCACGAGGGCGGCGCTGACGCTCATCGCCATGCGGAGCACCGCGCCCGGCGGGCTCAGCGTGTAGCTCGCCACCCAGTCGACGAATCGGCGCATCGGCTCGGGCATCGGCGGCACCTCGAGCGCGGCCTCGAGCGCACGCAGCTTGACGTCCGGGACCGCCGGCTCGGCCGGACCGTCCCACACCACTCCGGCGACGCTGGTGCGCCCGAGCGGTGCCACCACGAAATCGCCCGGCGCGACCGCGTGATCGGCGGGTACCGCATAGTCGTAAGCGCCGGCGAGCGGCAACGGCAGCAGCACGCGCGCGCGAACCGGTGCGAGGGCCTGATCACATGGGCTGGTAGCGTCGGGGGCCATCAGGTACACTAGATATCATTCTGGACGCTCACGAGCATGCGTGCGCGCAGGGGCTCCGGCGGGCGGGTTTCACGGTTACGGACATGAAGTTCTTCATCGACACAGCCGATATCGCGACCATCCGTGAACTCGCCGCAACCGGGTTGGTCGACGGCGTCACAACCAACCCGTCGCTGGTCGCCAAGACGGGGCGCAAGTTCATCGACGTGGTGGCCGAGATCTGCTCGGTGGTGCCGGGCCCGGTGTCCGCCGAGGTCGCCGCCACCGATCACGAGACCATGCTGGCGGAAGGCCGGCGCCTCGCCAAGATCGCGCGCAACGTGGTCGTCAAGGTGCCGCTGACGCCGGACGGGCTCAAGACCTGCAAGGCGCTGGCGAATGCCGGCACCGCGGTCAACGTCACGCTGTGCTTCTCGGCGGCGCAGGCGATCCTCGCCGCCAAGGCCGGCGCCGCCTACATCTCGCCGTTCGTCGGGCGGCTCGACGACACCGGCACCGACGGCATGCAGCTGATCGCCGACATCTGCGAGATCTACGATCAGTACCCCGAGTTCGCGACCGAGGTGCTGGTGGCGAGCGTGCGTCACCCGATCCACGTGGTCCAAGCCGCCAAGCTGGGCGCCGACGTCGCGACCCTCCCGCCGGCCGTGCTGCGCCAGATGTTCGTCCATCCGCTGACGGACAAGGGGCTGGCGGCATTCGTTGCCGACTGGAAGAGCACCGGCCAGTCGATCTTGGAGGGGTGACGGGGGCCATGGCGCAGCATCCGACCGAAGCCCCCGACGGAGCGCCCGCCGGCGTTCCGGACGATCCGCCGGCCAAGCCGCGCGGCAAGGCCGGCGCCGTGCCCGCCGGCACCAAGCCGACCGAGCTCGCCGCGACTGACGTCGCGGCCTATCTGCGGCGCCATGCGGATTTCCTGGTCAACCGGCCGGACCTGCTCGCGGTGCTGGCGCCGCCGACGCGCGAGATGGGCGACGGCGTCGTCGACCTCCAGCACTTCATGCTCGATCGCCTGCGCACCGACGTCGCACGTCTCAAGCTGGTGCAACGCAAGCTGATCTCGACCAGCCGCGCGAACCTGCAGAACCAGACGCGCGTGCACAACGCCGTGCTCGCGATGCTGGCCGCAACCACGTTCGAGCATCTCATCACGGTGGTCACCGAGGAGCTGACCCTGCTGCTCGACATCGACGCGGTCGGGCTGTGCGTCGAGACGCCGCGCGGCAAGGGCCGACTGACCGGGCGCAACGGCAAGACCCTCGCGGCCGGCGTGTTGATGCTGGAGCCGGGCTCGGTCGACGAACTCCTGGGGGCGAGCCACGACGTGCTGCTGCGCTCCGACGTGGTCGGCGATCCCGCGCTGTTCGGCGCGCCGGCCGCCGGCCTGGTGCGCTCCGACGCACTGGTGCGCCTGCGCGTCAGCCCGGCGGCGCCGGTCGGCCTGCTGGCGCTCGGCGCACGCAAGCCCGGCGTGTTCCACCCCGGCCAGGGCACCGAGCTTCTCACCTTCCTCGCCCAGGTGGTCGAGCATTCGATCCGGGCATGGCTCGACCTGCCGCCCGACTGAGCGGACCGCGCCAGCCCCAGCGCACCGTCGCGTCGCTGGCGTTCGCCGGCGACGCCGCGGTCGGCCAGGCCGCCGCCGCCTGGCTCGACTGGCTGACCCATGAGAAGCGCGCCTCGCCGCACAGCATCGACGGCTACGCCCGCGACCTCGCGGCCTTTCTCGCGTTCCTGCAGGCGCATCGCGGCGAGCCACCGGGTCTCGACGCGCTCGCCGCGTTGAGCGCGAGCGACTTTCGCGCCTATCTGGCGCAGCGCTTCGACGACGGGCTGGCGCGCAGCTCGGCGGCACGCGGGCTGTCGGCGCTGCGCGGCTTCTTCCGCTTCCTCGATCGCCGCGGCCTGTGCAGCAACGCGGCGATCGCCACCATGCGGACGCCGCGCCTGCCGAAATCGGTGCCCAAGGCGCTGTCCGAGGACGAAGCGGCGCAGAGCCTCGAGACGATCGAGGAGCTGGCGCTGAAGCCCTGGATGGGCAAGCGCGATCTGGCGCTCCTCACCCTGCTTTACGGCTGCGGCCTGCGGCTCGGCGAGGCGCTGGCCTTGACGCGCGCCGAAGCGCCGCATGGTGACGCGCTGCGCGTCACCGGCAAGGGCAACAAGCAGCGCGTGGTGCCCGTGCTGCCGATCGTGTGCGAGGTGATCGACGACTATCTCGCCCATTGTCCGTGGCGCCTCGCGCCCGATGCGCCGCTGTTCGTCGGCGCGCGCGGCGGGCCGCTCAACCCCGGCGTGGTGCAACGCCAGATGCGCCGTCTGCGCGGCGCCCTCGGGCTGCCCGAAACCGCGACGCCGCACGCGCTGCGCCACAGCTTCGCGACCCACCTACTGGGCAGCGGCGGCGATCTGCGCTCGATCCAGGAGCTGCTCGGGCATGCCTCGCTGTCGACCACCCAGCGCTACACGGCGGTCGACAGCGCGCGGCTGATCGAGGTGCACCGCGCCGCCCATCCGCGCGCGCGGACCTGACGACGAAGGATTCTAGACGGCCGGCGCCGGAACGAGATCCAATCGCCGTTCGATCCGGTCGACCCGTTCATCGAGCCGATCCAGACGCCGAGAGAGGCTGGCGCAAGTCTCCTCGAGCAGTCCGAGCCGGGTCTTCACCTCGTGCATATCCTCGCGCATGCCATCGACGGCGCCGCGGATGTAGCGCAAATGCTCGATCACCAGATTGTCGTTCTGGTCGGTCATGACCTGGATATAGCAGACGGTCGGCATGGGTACAACGCGGCGCAGGTCCCGGTGATGTCTCTTTGGATCTCGCCCCTTGCGCCCTAAGGCGACGCAGCGCACTACCCGGAAGGCGCACTTCCCGCCATTCCGCGAAGCTGGAAAGCGGATGTCTTCAGACCTAGCATAGCGGCTATGGCGAACGGCGGCTGGTACGGAACGCAGGAGGAGTGGGAGCGATTAGAAGCTCCCTTGCTTAAGGTTGATCCGATCGTAGCTCGTTTTACCTCGGATCACGGCCTCGAGTTTTCGAAGAACCTTGAGAACTGGCCGGAGAGATCGATGAGATGGGGTTCCGATGCTGCGTGTCTGATCCAGTTATATCTTGATGACGCACGTCAGCTGACTTGGAACCTCTGGATCGCAGCGAGTCAGGATCGGACTCGCGAGCGATATTGGAAGCGGGCCTTTCTTGTGAGGAGCGAGCCGATGGACGCGTTTGTCGAGAGGCTACCGGAGCTTCTTGAGGAGGCTCGTGAAACCTTGGTTCTTTGGAGCCGTCATCCCGAAGAGTTCGAGTTCGCGACCTCGCTTCATTCGCCAACCTAGCAACCGCACTTTCCGCATTGTCGGTTACCGCGGAGATTGTCATGAAACGCAGCGAGGGCCGCATCCTGACCACCCATACCGGGAGCCTGCCGCGGCCGGCCGAGCTGGTGCGGCTCTACGTCGAGCGCGCGCAGGGCAAGCCGGTCGACGAGGCGGCGCTGGCGCGTGCCGGCGAGGCGGCGATGCGGCGGGTCGTCGCCAAGCAGCGCGAGGTCGGCATCGACATCCCGAACAACGGCGAGCAGCAGCGCGAGGCGTTCTTCCTGTACGTGCGCCGGCGCATGAGCGGGTTCGGCGGCCAATGGCAGCGCTGGCCGCGCGGCGACGTCCTGCGCTACCCGCTGTTCCAGAAGGCCCAGCAGGCCTGGATGGCCAACACGGTCGCCGTGTCCAACATGTCGCCGCCCAAGGCAATCGGCGAGATCCGCTATCTCGATCGCGCGATGGTCGAGGCGGAGTGCGACGATTTCCGCGCCGCGCTGGACGCCGCGGGCGGCGGCTTCGTCGAGCCGTTTCTGACCGCGCCATCGCCCGGCATCATCGCGGCCGCGGTGCTCAACGAGCACTACCCGACCGAAGACGCCTATCTGGCGGCGCTCGGCGATGCGCTCAAGATCGAATACGACGCCATCGTGCAGCACGGTTTCCTGCTGCAGCTCGACTGCCCCGACCTGGCGCTCGAACGCCATCTTTCGTACCAGAACCGGCCGCTCAACGAGTTCCTCGATTTCGTCGAACGCGTCGTCGCGACCATCAATCGCGCGCTCGTTGCGATTCCGCGCGAGCGCGTGCGGCTGCACGTGTGTTGGGGCAACTACGAGGGCCCGCACGACCAAGACGTGCCGCTCGCCGAGATCCTGCCGATCCTCAAGCAAGCCAAGGTCGGCGGCTTCGTGCTGCCGTTCGCCAATCCGCGCCACGCGCACGAATATCATTGCCTCGCCGGCGCCCTCGAGCCCGACCAGATCATCGTCGCCGGGGTGATCGACACCCTGACCAACTTCGTCGAGCATCCGGAGGTCGTCGCCGAGCGGCTCGAGGCGGTCGCGCGCGTGGTCGGCGACCCGACCCGCGTGCAGGGCGGGACCGACTGCGGTTTCGACACCTCGGCCGGCATGGGTCGGGTCGCCGAGGACGTCGTGTGGGCCAAGCTCGCCGCGCTCAGCGACGGCGCGCGCATCGCCAGCCAGCGCCTGTTCTAGTCTAGGCGCCACGGCGACCCGGCCGCCGCGCTGTTGATCCAAATCAAGATCCGCCGAAGCGAAACGCGGCATCCTGCTCTCGACCAGGAGAGGGTCCGCGATGCCACTGGAGACCGACGACCGCACCGCCGCAGCCGCCGGCCCGGTGCCCGGATTCCTGCCGGAGGGCAGCGTTGGACCGGCGCATCTGTTCGACGCGCCGTGCTCGCTCAGCGAGCGGCTCCATCTGCTCCACAAGCAACTGCGCACGATGCCTGGTTTGGCGGGCATCGGACGGATCGCGGTGGCGACCTACGATCCCGGCACCGACGAGCTGCGCACCTTCATCGACAGCAGCGACCAGAAGATCGAGCTCGCGCACTACCGCGCGCCGCTGGCGCAGACGACCATGTTGGTCGAGGCCGCCAAGCAGCATTCCTGGCGCGTGCTGACCCTCTATCCGCCGTCGGAGGAGAACCGCAAGCGCCATTCGCGCAGCCTCTACGATGCCGGCTACCGTTCGAGCCTGGCGGTGCCGTTCTTCGACTTCTCCGGTCTGCTCGGCTTCGGCTTCTTCAACTCGACCGAGACCGGATTCTTCGACAACGGCGTGCCGCAGCAGCTGTGGCCGTACGTCCAGCTGATCTCGCTGATGATCACCAACGAGCTGACGGCCGCCCGGGTGGCGCGCGCCGGCGCCAAGACGATCCAGGGCTTCTCGCGCTACAAGGACACCGAGACCGCGACCCATCAGGAGCGCATGGCGCACTATTCGCGGCTGATCGCGCTCGAGAATGCCGAGCGCTGGCAGCTTACCGACGAATACATCGAGCATCTGTTCTGGTTCGCGCCGCTGCACGACATCGGCAAGGTCGGCGTGCCCGACAACGTGCTGCTCAAGCAGGGAAAGCTGACCGACGAGGAGATCGTCGTGATGAAGAAGCACGTCACGATCGGCCTCGAGATCGTCGACACCATGCTGCGCGAGTTCCACCTCGCCGACATGCCGTACAGCGCGATCCTGCGCAACGCGGTGGCGTGCCATCACGAGTGCGTCGACGGCTCGGGCTATCCGAACGGCCTGAAGGGCGACGAGATCCCGCTCGAGGGGCGCATCTTCGCGGTCGCCGACGTGTTCGACGCGCTGACCGGCGAACGACCCTACAAGAAGCGCTGGACCAACGAGGCGGCACTCGACTATCTGCGCGGGCTATCGGGCAAGCGCTTCGATCCGCTGTGCATCGATGCGCTGGTCGACAACGTTCCGGCGATCGAGGAGATCCAGCGCCGCTTCGCGCGCGACCTGCCGGTGTGACGCGCCGCCAGGGCGACGCTACAGGTTGAGCGTTCGCCCGAGGACGGCGAGCGCGGCTTCCTTGACCGCCTCGTTGAGCGTCGGGTGGGCGTGGCAGGTGCGCGCGACGTCCTCCGACGAGGCGCCGAACTCGATCGCCAGCGCGATCTCGGCGATCATCGTGCCGGCGTCGGGGCCGATGATGTGGCAGCCCAGCAGCCGGTCGGTCTTGGCGTCGGCCAGCATCTTGACCAACCCCTCGGTGTCGGCGTTGCAGCGCGCGCGCGCGTTCGCCGTGAACGGGAACTTGCCGACCTTGTAGTCGACGCCCGCGGCCTTGAGCTCTTCCTCGGTCTTGCCGACCGAGGCGACCTCGGGCCACGTGTAGACCACCGCCGGGATCGCGTCGTAGTTCACGTGCGGTTTCTGACCGGCCATGAACTCGGCCGCCGCGACGCCCTCCTCCTCGGCCTTATGCGCCAGCATCGGGCCGGCGATGACGTC
>Ga0335078_10019609_pt1 | contig 10057 bp, 7 predicted proteins | sample Lox_Sample_32_FD_206711 | JGI IMG/M metagenome (GOLD analysis project Ga0335078, IMG submission 206711) | Soil microbial communities from Loxahatchee National Wildlife Refuge, Florida, United States - Lox_Sample_3.2 | ecosystem: Environmental > Terrestrial > Soil > Wetlands | place: USA: Florida...
AGCCCGCGGGTGTGGGTGATCACTGCTTCCTCGGTGAGCGTGGCGCCTGGTTTGGGGACGACCACGGCAACGACCGCCTCGACCCACCGCGGGTGGTGCACGCCGAAGACCGCGACTTCCGCCACTGCGGGCAGCTGGTAGATGGCCTCTTCAACCTCGCGGCTGGCCACGTTCTCCCCGCCCGTCTTGATCATGTCCTTTTTGCGGTCGACGATGGTGAGGTAGCCGTCTTCGGTCATGACGCCCAGGTCGCCGGAGTGCAACCAGCCGCCGCGGAACGCCACGGCGGTCATCGCCTCATCGTGGTAATAGCCCAGCGTGGCGTGCGGGCTGCGGTGGACGATCTCGCCGACGGCGCCCGGCGGTACCGGGCTGTCATCGTCGTCGACCAGCCGGGTTTCCACGTTCAGCGCGGCCCGGCCGGCCGAGCCGGCCCGGCTGACCTGCTCGTCCGGGCCGAGGATGGTGGCCAGCGGGGCCATCTCGGTCTGTCCGTAGAAGTTCCACAGCCTGATGCCGGGAAGCCGCTCCTGGAGCTCGCGCAGCACTTCGACCGGCATCGCCGAGGCGCCGTAGTAGCCCTTGCGCAGCGAGCTGAGGTCGGCCTGGCCGAACTGCGGGGAGCGCAGCAGCGCGATCCACACCGTCGGCGGGCAGAACAGCTTGGTGGCGCGGCGGGATTCGATCGCGGCCAGGATCGCGGCCGGGTCCGGGGCCGGCAGCACGATGCTGGTGGCCCCTAGGTAGATGTCCGGTCCGAGGAAGCAGTCCAGCTGCGCGCAGTGGTACAGCGGCATGGCATGCACCTCGACGTCATCGCCGTCCATGCCGCCGTCGATGACGCAGGACACGTACTGCCACATCAGCGACCGGCTCGACAGCATCGCGCCCTTGGGCCTCGATTCGGTGCCGGAGGTATACATCAGCCGCACCAGGTCATCGTCGCCGACATCGACCGGCGGCGGGGTTCCGGCGCGGTCGATCCAGTGCTGCAGGTCGGCCCACCCAGCCGGCACCTCATCCCCGCCCAGCCGGATCACCGCACGCACCGGGACCTCCTGCCCGGCCACCTCGACCGCCTTGCCGGCGGTGACGGCCAGCCCGTCCTCGGCCACGAACGCTGTTACCTGGCTGTGGCCCAGGATGTAGGCGATCTCGGCCGGGCCGAGCATGAAATTGACCGGCACCAGGACCACGCCCAGCCGGGCGGTCGCGAACGCCAGCACGGCGAACTGCCAGCAATTGTGCGAGAGCAGCGCCAGCCGGTCGCCTTTGCCTAGCCCCTCGGCCGCCAGGGCGGCCGCCGTCCGCGACACCGCCGCCTCCAGCTCTGCGTACGTCAGCCGGGTCTGGCCGCTGACGATGGCCAGCTTGCCCGGCACCCGCGCCGCGGTCCGATGCAGCATCTCGCTGATGCCCTGCCGCCGCGCCAGCCTCACCAGCGTGCCGCGAGTGTCCTCAGTGGTCATACTGCGTCACCTCCTGCCGTTCCTACGTCCACCGTCCACGCCCTGCAGTATCTCGGCCAAGGCGAAAGCCATCCCGCCGATACGGCCAGATGACACCTGGCATGGCGCGGGCGGGTCCAGCGGTCCATCAGGCCCAGGCCGGGGGCGCTCTTGCTGCGCCTGAGTGGCGCGTGAATGACGACTCCCTTCCTCAGCCGCGTCACGACGCCGGTTCGGTGCCGGGAACGTGCCGGCGCAGGTCGCCGGTGCCGTGGGTAAAGCCGCGCTCGGTCAGCCAGCGCGTCATCCGGGCTGCGTCGGGGTGCGTGTCCGGGACGACGTTGTAGATGTAGTTCAGCCCGCGCTCGGCGGCCTCGTCTTCCAGCCGGTCCAGGATGAAGTTGCCGATGCCGGCGCCGCGCCTGGCCCGGTCGACCAGGAGAGAGATCTGAGCGTCGCCCCATTCTGAATCCAGCCAGCCGTAGCCGACGACGATCTCGTCGTCGTCAGTAACCCGCCACCACTCGTCGGCGATCGCGGCTCCGGGAGCGGGCTGGTGGAAGCCCACCGCCGCCAGTTCGTCCGGGCCGAACAAGCGCTGCTTGTCAGCGTCCCAGTGCGGAGTGTCCTCCTTCGTCCAATGCAGCGTCATCACTCCTCCTTCGCCCGGCCGCCGGTCGCCGGGCCTCAGCCGGGCGGTTTGGCCAGCAGGCCGGTGTCGTTAGCCGTCTGCCGCAGCTCAACGCGGCGGATCTTGCCGGTGTGGGTGATCGGGTAATCGCTGACGAACACGATCCTGCGCGGACGTTTGTAGGAGGGCAGGCCCTCGCGGCAGAACTGGATCAGCTCGGTCTCGGTAGCGAGCTGGCCGGGTCGCAGGATCACGAACGCGATGGGTTTCTCCAGCCCGTCGGTGTCAATTGCCGCCACGACGACTGCGTCCGCCACGGCCTGGTGGGCGTGCAGCCGGTCCTCCACTTCGGCCGGCGACACCCACATTCCGCTCGCCTTGAGCATGTCGCCGGTGCGGCCAAGGCACGTGTAGTAACCGTCGGCATCCAGGACGTAGGTGTCGCCGGTGCGCAGCCATTCTCCCTGGAACACCAGGCGCGAGGCGTGGTAGCGCGACCAGTATCCGGTGGCGGCCGAGTCCCCTCGCACCAGCAAGGTGCCGGGCGTGCCTGCTGGTACCTCGAGCCCGTCATCGTCTACGATCTTGAGGTCATAACCGGGAACTGCCACGCCCGTGCTGCCCGGGCGCACCTGGTCGGCCCGGTTGGACAGGAAGATGTGCAGCATCTCGGTCATGCCGAGACCGTCGAGGATGTCCACGCCGAAGTGCGTCGTCCAGCGCGTGTACAGTGCGGCCGGCAGTGCCTCTCCCGCGGACGCCGCGAGCCGCACGCCGGCCAGCGCACCCGCGGGCAGGTCGGCGCGCAGCATGTTGGCGAAGAACGTCGGGCCGGCGAAGAACAGTGTGGCACCGTATTCGCGGGCTCGGTCGGCTATGATCGCGGGCCGCGACGGCGCCGGCTCGAGCACGGCCGCGGCCCCGGCCGACAGCGGGAACAACACCGAGTTTCCCAGGCCGTAGGCGAAGAAAGCCTTCGCCGCCGACAGGCACCGGTCCTCCGGCGTGATGCCGAGCACCCGCGCGCCGTAGGTCTCGCACACCACCTGGATGGAGCCGTGCCGGTGCATCGCGCCCTTCGGCGAGCCGGTGGTGCCCGACGTGTACAACCAGAACGCAGGCGAGTCTGCGGTGGTCGGATAGACGGACTCATCCGGCCGGGCCGCGCCGAGCAGCGGGCCGAGTCCGTGCCACGGCAGCCCGCCCGATGCCTCGCCGGCGTCGTCCGGCCCGAGCACCCCGCGCAGGTCCGGTGCGCCGGCGATCGCCGCGCGGGCCAGCCCGGCGAATTCGCCGGTCACCGCGAGCAGCCGGGCCCGCGAGTCGCGCAGCAGTTCGCCGAGCCCGTCGGCCTTCGTCATCGTGGACACCGGCACCGGGATCGCCCCGATCCGCATCGCCGCCAGGTAGGCGATCACGAACTCGGGCGAGTCGGCCATGCACATCATCATCCGCTGCTCGGGCTGCAGGCCGATGCCGCGCAACGCCGCGGCCGCCCGCAGCACCTGCTGGTACAGCTGCCCGTAGGTCAGCTCGCCGCCCGGGCCGGTGAGCGCGAGCCGGTTCTCCTCGCCTGCGGCCAGCCGCCGGTCCAGCAGGTACTCGCAGGCGTTGAAGGACCCGCTCATGGCGCGTGACCCGGTTCAGGAGAGGCGGGCGTAGCCGCAGTGAAACGGTTGCCACAGATCCCGTTCGGGGACGGGATGAGGCAGATCTTCTCGGTGTAGCCGGCGGTGACGGTCATGGTCCGACTCATTTCTTGCTTGTCAGTCTGTCATCCGGAGCACGACCGCCGCCCCGGAGTCTCCGGCGGCGCAGCCGGTGAACAGGCCGACCCCGCCGCCGCGCTGGCGCAGTTCCTCGATCAGCTCGGCGATGGAGCGCAGGCCAGTCGGGCCCTGCGGGTGGCCGAAGATCAAGCTGCAGCCGTAAGAGTTCATCCGATCCAGCGGGAAGCCGGTCTGCTGGGAGAAGTAGATGTCGTTCACGGCGAACGGATTGTGGGTGGTCACCGCGTCGACCTGGCCGATCGTCAGGCCCGCGTCGGCCAGGGCCGCGCTGGCCGCCGGGACCGGTGCCTGGGGCATATGACTCGGGGCCACCCGCGCGAAACCGGTCGCGAGGATCTGCGCCACGCCGGCGCCGCGGGCTAGCTCACGGGCCTCGTCGAGCGTGGTGACCAGGGCGCCTGCCGTACCGTCGGCCGGGTGGGTCTGGGTGGCGAAGGTATGCCGTCCGTCCGGGGAGGCAGGCGGCAGGGCGCGGATGTCCTCGAGCACGATGGGCCGAACGCCCTCGTCGGCATCGATCACCCGCGGCGGCTTGCGGCGCTGAGGGATCTGCACCTCCACCATGTACCGGCGCTGGAAGGCCCGGTCGTCAGCGAGCGCCTTGGAGTACTGGCTGGACCGCAGGGTCGCGAGCTCATCGAGGTCGCCGCGTGAGATCGAGGCTTCGGCGGCCACGGTCTCGCCCGCGGCCAGCATCGACGTGCCGGCCCACGGGTCACGGGCGAAGCTGTCCAGTACCCAGTGAGTAGAAACCGGCGCGCCGCCCATCGCCGACGGTGCCGGGTACAGCAGCTGCGGCCCGTTGCTGGTACGGTCGGAGGCGACTACCAGCTGCAAGCCCGCCCCGGTGGCGACCGCGCCGCCGGCCGCGGCCAGGCAGGCGACCGACGTGGCGCAGGCCTGGCTGATCATCGGGCCGCTCACCGCCCCGGCGCCCAGCCGCGCCGCCAGCGTGGGGGCTCCGTAGAAGATGTCCGGCTGCGGGATCGTCCAGCCCAGCACCAGGCCGGCAATCCGGGCGGGGTCGACCCGCCGCTCGCCCAGGGCCCGGGCACTAACGTCGGCGGCCAGGTCGAGGCTGGATACCTCGGCCAGGGAGCCCTGCCACTTGGTGAAAGGCGAACTCCACGCGAACCCGGCCGGGATCGCAACATTCTCGTACCGCATCACACAGTCCTTCCTGCCGTTCCGGCGACAATGACGTCCCTGAGTCCGCCTGTCTTCGCCACCGGCGCGATCATCACGATGTACATGGCTAACCCATGACCGGCCAAGGCCTTTCACCAGCCGGAATCACGCCACCGTCCCGTCGCCAGCCGGCCGTGGCCCGGCCTCGCCCGTCGCTGCGAGCTGGGCCGACTCGCGCCGGAAAGCCCGAAACATTAGTCGGGATGCTAAGCGCCAGCAGACCGGCCAGGAAGGGACAAAAGTCCCATAGCCTTAGCGTGGCGTCGATCGCACTGGACTCAGGCCGAGGGTGCAGGGAGTCCGGGCTCGCGCAGCACTCATCCCGGGCCCGGCTGCGTGATCAAGCTAGCTGTCTGACAGCTGCGCGCGGCCGCCCGGGGAGCCCGGGATGGCGTTGCGGAGAGTGACGCGGCGAGCGGATGCGTGGCGTGACGGTGCTGTGCGTGATCGAGGACGTTGGTCTCTTGTCTTGCTGGCTGGCTGTGTTACTGAGGGGTGACGGCGAGGTCACTTTCGTCCTCGGCCGTTCGGCTGGACAGGAAGGCATCATGCGCGCACGGCTTGAACAAGTGCTCGGCATCGGGCCCTCACGCCAGCCTGGGCGCAACCGGGATCAGTCGGCGTTCCTCACCACCGGGTCCGGGTCCGCTACCAGGAGCGCGGACGGCCCGCCAGGCCGACCGCCGCGTGCGATGGCCACGCCATAACGCAGGCCGCTGAAGGAAAGGTGGTGTCCTGCCCGGATGAACCTACGTGATCCAGGACCAGACGACAATAAGCGACAGGTGTCTGGCCTGCGAGTCTACAAAGCGCAGCCGACCCCAGAGCCGTTGCCGGGAGATTACGGCCTGATGGAGATGCAGGGAGCGCCGGCGCATATCGAGGCCATGCTGCTCGGCTGGCGGTTCTCGCATGCCGTGATCTACGTGGGTGACGACCACCTGGTCGAAGCGTGGTTCGATCGCGTGCGCGAGCGCAACGTCGCCGAGCACCCGGTAGGGGATATCTGCTGGTTCGGCGTGCGCAGGGCGCCGAACGGCTCTTGTGTCATGCAGAGCCGACGTGCCCAGGTCGCAGAATACGCCGTCAGCCGGCTTGGCCAGCTGTACGACTATCCCGCCTGGCCTGCGGTGTACATCCGGTATACCGCTGGCATGGACCTATCAGGCCTGTACGCCTTTGACCCTCTGGCCACCTGTTCGGGACTGGTGGCCAGGGCCTACCAGGCGGCCGGTCTCAACCTGTTCGATAAATCGGTGCTCAACCTCGTGACGCCGGACGACCTAGACCCCCAGTCTCGAGACAGGGAACGGCCAGGCCTGCGATGGCCGATACCCTGGCGGCGCGGGTCGTTACCGCTGACGCATGACGCGGTCTGGGTCGGCTACCTAAGTGCCATCGAGCGAGCCACCCGGACCTACGCACCCGGGTACCCCGGGCACCCGTTCCCTGGCCGCTTTCGCTGATGTAACGCCAGCGCTTCGGGTTGAAGTGAGTGTGGTCGCGTTTGTGGTGCCCCTGGTTGGGAGAGCTCGCGGAGCTGAGCCAGGATCGGCGTCCAATAGGTCCCGCGTCCGCACAATGGGAGGGCCGAACGTCCCGGTCATGGCCGCCATCCGCCCAGCCGGCGAACCGGACGGGCAAGAGATCAGGTGCCACTGGCGATGGCGCCCGGTCCATGATCACCCTACCCGGCGAACCGCCCCGGCTGAGAAGGCGTGGTCAAGCCGGCACGACGTACGGGAAGCTGCTGGCACGCTGGTGCTTGGCCACGGCCGGCTTCAGGCCGGAGGGCACGGCCGTGCCGGTGACGAGGGAGAGCATAGCCTCGGGTGCGTTGTCGGCTAGCGTCCGGCCGTTACGGGCGGCGAAGCCGTAAGCCGCCGGAGTGCCCACCACGTAGGGCAGCACGTCGGGGAACAGGTTCCGGGCCACCGTCTGCCCGTAGCCCTCCGGGTCATCCGAGGTCCCGCCGGCGGCCACGACGGCGGCCACCTGGTCGCCGAGGTATTTTCCGGCGCCGGCGAAGTCCTCGGACGGGTGCCGGGTGTTGGCGGGATTGGAGAAGTCGGTGTCGCCGGGCCAGAAGATCGGCCACATCATGGGATGGCCGGCGCGGTTGATCTGCCGCCAGCCGCCGGCATCGGTGGCGAGTTTCGTGGCGCACCACACGCCGGTGCGGGCTCCGGGCCGCAGCCGCGGGTGCTGATGCGAGACTTCCAGCACGATCGACTCGACAGTGGTGCCGGCGAAACTGTTCTGCGCGTCCTGCGGCCGCCAGCCGGACAGGTCTGGTGCGGTCCCCTTGGCCACCGCCTCGTTGACGATGGCGAGCAGCGACAGGTCGATGTAGAACGAGTCGGCGATGCGCCCGGCCCAGATCCGGATGCCATCGGCGGCGGCCGGCTCGCCGGTACGGCCCTCCAGCACGAGCTCGCCGGCGGCGGAGTCCTCGCGCGCCAGGCTGCCGGTGAGCGCGTGCAGCCGCAGCGGCTGCCGCCCGGCGGAGTCGGCCTCGCCGAAGGACACCCGGTAGGTCAGTTCCTCGAAGCCGGCTCCGTAGAAGTGCACCTTGAACTCGTAGCGGGCCTCCGGGTGGAAGCCTGGCTGGGCGTAGACGCCAGTGATGTCGGAGTTGACGTCCATGACGAAGACGGTGCTGTCGTCGCCCGGGAATACGTACAGGTCGTCGAGGTACAGCTGGCCGTTCTGGCGGGCCAGCGGTGTATCGAGGTGGTGGGACATGGGGGCGGTTCCTCTCTGCCGTTTTAGCTTGGGCCGTGTGACCTGGCAGCGAGCCTGTCGTGACCGGTGCGCCGACAGCGCGAGTCAAATGACTCGTTCGGCCCTAGGAGCCGTCGGCCGACCCGAGTGCGTCGCGGAGGGCGGCCCGCGACGTGATGCCCAGCTTGGGGAAGATCTGGTACAGGTGACCGCCAACGGTCCGGGGGGACAGGTAGAGCCGTGCTGCGATCTGCTTGTTGGTCATGCCCGACGCGGCCAGGCGGGCGATCTGCAGTTCCTGCGGGGTCAGGGCGGCAGCGCCCGGAGCGCCAGACGGCGCCCTGGTCAGTCCGGTCGCCCGCAGCTCCAGCTCGGCGCGGGCAGTCCAGGGCGCCGCGCCCAGTTTCCGGAAGGCGGCGAGCGCGGCCTGGAGGTGAATCCTGGACTCGGCAGCGGCCCGGGCCCGGCGCAGCCGCTCACCGTAGGCGAGCCTGACCCGAGCGACGTCGAACGGCCACTGGCCGACGGTGGGGAGGCTCAGCGCTTGCTCAAAGAGCGAAACGGACCGCCCGTCCGCGGCGGCGATGGCGGCCGAGGCCGCCGCCAGGATGGCCAGCCGCGGGGACAGCGCCGCGATGTCCGCCTCGTGCATTGCGCGCACATGCCGGTCCGCTTCGGCTTGCCGGTGCGTGCGCACGGCCGCCTCCACGAGATCCATGACCACCCACAGGCAGTGCGGAACGTGCGAAGCCAGGGTGCCCGCCGGGCTCATCCAGGTGGCGTGCTGGTAGGCACTCTCGTAGTCGCCCTGGCCGAGATCGGCCAGCACCAGCGCATGATGGGCGAAGACCTGCGGCGTCCGGGCGCCGCGCGGACCGGCCCAGCCGATGATCTGGCCGGCCAGCTCCTGGCTGGCGTCGAACCTGCCCTCGACGGCCGCCAGCAGCGCCTGGTGGTAGCGGAAGTACCAGGCGAAGAACCGCCCGCCGCGTTCTTCGCTCACGCTGAGCCCCTCGGCGGCGAGTTCGGCCGCCTCCCCCCATTCGCCCCGGTGGAAGTCGTCGGTGCACAGGTCCATCAGGGCGACGAGGTGTCTTCTCCCCAGGCCGCCCTCGCGCCCCCGCAGGACCGAACGCCACAGGGGCTCTCGCACCTCGGCCAGCCGGTCCGCGTACATGGCGGCCCCCGCGACGTTCTCGATCACGTCCGGGTCGACCTCGTAATGCACGGTTCTCAGAGCGGCTTCGAGCCGCGGTAGCGCGGCTACCCCGGTACGTGCCGGGTCCGCGAACAGGTCGATGGTCAGCGCGAGCTCGGCAGGCGGTTCCGGGGAAAGCCGGGCCAGTGCGGCGTGGAACGGATCCCACAGCTCAGGGCGCCCGCCCATGAAGCAGACCAGGGCAAGAGTCCACAGCGCGCTGATGAGCGCGGCATCGCCGGCGTCGTGGCCGTGGTCCGCGCCTCCGATGGCCGCGGTCAGCAGACGGTGCGCGGTATCGATATGCCCGTCCGTGTTGAGCATCACGAACGCGGCCGCCGACGCGTAGTGCAAGGCATCGCCCAGGTGCGAGCTGACACCGCGCCGGGGTAGTCCCCGCGCTGGTGGCTGCCATGCGCCGCCTCCTCGAGCAGACTGGCCACGTGCTCGTCCGGTTCCGCGGTGGACTCGCCCAGATGCCACGCCCTGCGCTCGGGCTGGTCGGCAAGGACGCCGGGCCGGTTCGGCGGAGGGCCGACACCGAAACCCAGGGCCACGCGCAGCGCGTGACCACTTCGACCTCGTAGGCGCGGACCATGGCCTGCGGGTTGGAGTGCAGAACGGGCCGGGTGACGCCGATGCCGTAGGTGAGGACGCTCTCGAAGTCAGGCTGGGCACGGGAGTGTCTTTTCTTCTGAGCTGACCAGCGGGAGACTGGGAGGATGCCTGAGGCCGGGAACTGGGGTTCTGACGAGTGAGCTGGCCGCCGACCGCCGGTGAATATCGAACCGACCCGAACAGTCCCGGCGGAAATGCCCTCGGCCACCGGCGGGATCCCGGCAAACAGGACCTTGGTCCCTGGCCGGCCAGGCCCTGCTGCCCTGTAATGGAGTCTCGCACGGGCAGCGAGCTTCGGGGTGCTCGGACTATATGGCTCACACCTGCCGCAATCAAGGTTCTTCCTCAGCCCGCGACGAAAGGGGAGCGGTGATGCAGCCGCCTACCGACAGCCAGGGCCAGCTGGTGATGGCTCGCGGCCACCTCGACCAGCTGCTGGACGCGATCACCCGGCGAGGCT
>Ga0335078_10019610_pt1 | contig 10056 bp, 9 predicted proteins | sample Lox_Sample_32_FD_206711 | JGI IMG/M metagenome (GOLD analysis project Ga0335078, IMG submission 206711) | Soil microbial communities from Loxahatchee National Wildlife Refuge, Florida, United States - Lox_Sample_3.2 | ecosystem: Environmental > Terrestrial > Soil > Wetlands | place: USA: Florida...
CGCGGGCCGCCGCCCCCGCCCACCGCCTGGCGGCCGCGCGCGTCCGATGAGACTGCCGGCCCCCGCCCCGCGCCGGCTGCGTTCGACCGGCGACCTCCGCGCACTGCAGCGCCTGATGGCCGCGGCGGTCATGCGGCCGCTGACGGCGGCCAGCCGCACCCAGCGGCGGTGGAGCGACGGCCGGCCCGCCGCCGCGGTCATCGGCACATTCATCAAACCGAACGACCGGCTCGATGCGCTGGAGCGGCTCGAGATCTACAACCGGATGTACTGGTTCCGGGTGCTGGACTGCCTGCACGAGGACTTCCCGGGCCTGCGGGCCGTGCTCGGCGAACGGCGCTTCCAACGGTTGTCCGAGGCGTACCTCGCGCGGCACCCGTCGCGCTCGTTCACCCTGCGCAACCTGGGACGCGATCTGCCGGACTTCATCCGCGCGGAGCGGCGCTGGACGGCGCCGCGCACCGTGCTGGCCGGGGACATGGCGCGGTTCGAATGGGCGCAGGTCGAGGCCTACGACGGCCCTGCGCGGCCGGCGTTGACGCCGGAGGATCTCGGCCGGGCGGATCCCGCCCGGCTGCGCCTCGGCCTCCAACCATACCTCTCGCTGCTGACGCTCGACTACGCGGTGGACGACCTCGTCATCGCGGTCAAGAAGGACGCGCTGCGGACCGAGGCCAGCAACGCGCCGGAGGCGGCCCGGGCGTCGCCGCGCTCGCGTCCGGTCCGGATGCCGCGGCGCGAGCGCATCCACCTCGTGGTGCACCGCTACCAGGGAACGCTGTATTTCAAGCGCCTCGCACCGGGCGCGGCGCGGCTGTTGTCCAGCCTGCGCGCGGGCCGCTCAGTGGCCCGGGCCTGCGCGGAGGCGCTGCCGAAGCGCGCCGCGGTGGCACCCGCCGCGCAACGACAGGTGCAGGCGTGGTTCCAAAACTGGGCCGCGCTCGGCTGGTTCTGCCGGCGGTAAATTCGAGGTCGCGGGGTGAACCCGCTCCGACAACGTCCGAAGGTTGACCACGGGAATAAGCCGCGCGCGGCCCACTCTCATGTCCATGCCCCTCCACGCGCACTTCGACCGCTTCAACCGCCTGGCCGCGTATCTGCAGTCGCCGCTGCTGCTCGCCGTCCGCCTCTACTGGGGCTGGAGTTTCTTCCAGACCGGCCGGGGTAAGCTGCTGCACCTCGCCCGCACGGCGGAGTATTTCGGCAGCCTCGGCATCCCGCTGCCGAAGCTGAACGTCCTGCTGGCGGGCGGAACGGAGTGCATGGGGGGCCTGTTGCTCGTCGTCGGCCTGTTCTCCCGCGTGGCCTCGGTGCCGCTGATCTTCACCCTGAGCATCGCCTACCTGACGGCCGAGCGCGACGCCCTGCAGTCGTTCTTCAGCGATCCGGACAAGTTCACGGGCGCGACGCCGTTCCTCTTCCTGTTCGCCGTGCTGCTGGTGCTAGGCTTCGGCCCGGGCAGATTCTCGCTCGACCATCTTCGGGAGCGCCGCCGCGTGGCCTGAGCCGTCGGACCCTCGGTGTTTGGGGGGCGGCACCCCGGGGACCCGTGTCAACCCATAGTTGACACGAGCACCGGCGCGAACGCCGGCGCGCGGACCAAGACGCCCCGCGGACGCCGCCGGCACCCGGGCTTCGGAAGACTCCAGCCGGTTCGAGGCGCGGCCGGGTTGTCAACTAATAGTTGACACCGGACCGGAGCGCCGGGGCGAAAACAGACCGGGCGGGGTGGAGTTGGGCAAGGGGAAGCGCGGTCCCGAAGCACAGGGACGGGGAATGGAGCTGAATGGCAGGCGGAGCGGAACGCGGAGAGGGGATCGCACGGCCACGGAGAATATTTTGAGGGCCGTTGGCTGAGCGCCATTGTCAACGAATAGTTGACAAGCGGATGCAGCGAGGCGGGATGGGGGGGGCACGCCCGAAGACGGACGGCAGATAGCGGGGGGCGCGAATAGGGTGGCCGCGCGGCGCCGGGGGGCCACGAGGCCGGGCGCGAAGCGGATCCGGCGGGAGGCGATCGGCCGGAATTGGGCTGGCCTGCGTCGGGCTTCCGGAGAAGAAAAAGCCCGTCCGGCCGGTCGGCAGAACGGGCGGCGAAGCAAGGCGCCGGATCAGGCTCCGGTCACGGCTGCAGTTTGCGCAGCGTGATGGTGCCGTTCATGGTGGCGATCTGGATTTCCGGTCCGCCGCCGTTAAGCGTGCCGCTCACGACCTTGCCGCCGGAAATGGCGGGCACGGCCGGCATGGCGGGCATCGCCGGCCTGGGCGGCATCGGCGCGCCGTGGGCCTCGGCGGCGCCCTCGCGGGCGGCCTGGGCGGCTTCATTCGCGGCGGCGATCGCCTCGCGCGCGGCCTCCATGCCGGTACGGACGGCTTCGCGCACGGCGTCATGCACATCCTGCCGCCACTCCTCGTCGGAATCCCCGTTGCTGCCGATCTTGACCTTCATGCGGTGGGAAAACGTGGAGGTGTCGGCCTCGGTCTTGGTGACAAGGACCTTGTCATCGAAATCGGTGTAGATCGCGCCGTTGTGCGTGCGGAGGCGCACGTTGGCCTTGGTGTCGGCGGGCACGCGGACGTCAATCTGACCGTTCATCGAGGTGAACGACAGGGGCTTGTCGGCCGGCAAACGGGTGAAGCTCGCATGCACCTCGCCGTTCATCGTCTCGACGAGCGCGGCGCCGGCCAGGCGGTCGAGATTGATCTCGCCGTTCATGTCGTGCACCTCGACGTCACCGGCGACGCCCTTGATTGTGACCTTGCCGCCGAACGCGTCCGAGACGCTGATTGAAGTCTGGCGCGGCACGGTGAGGGCGACGGTGGCGCCAGCGGCGGCCGGGCCCGGCATGTCGGTGCCGAACTCGAGCGTGATGATATTGTCCTTCTCGGCCGCGCTGTAGGTGACCTCGGAATCGAGACGCCGCAGGCCGTCGGGGCCCTTCTCCGGCGCGTGTTTGTTCTTGATGTTGGATTCGACGATGACGTCCGGAATGTCGGCGGCGGTGACGGTGACGTCGCCCCACATCGTCTTGAGACGCACGATACCGGGCTTGGCCGGATCGCTGAACTTGAGGTGGAGCGGGGCGGCGGGGTTGACCTCCGTGGGCGGAGGGGCTTCGTCGGCGCCGCGCGCTTGGAACGCGGCGGCGAGGCCGAGCAGGAGGGGAACGAGATGACGGAGGGTCTTCATGGATAGGGGATGTTGACGTTGGCGATGCCAAAGGCGGGGAAGGACTGGGGCTCAGAGCATGGCGAGGGCGCGGCGCGCGGCGTCGCGCACGGCCTGGTCGTAGGTCGGCGTGCGGCTGACGGTCTCGAGGGTGGCGAAGGCCGCCGGATCGCGGGAGGCCGCGAGGAAGTCGATCATGGTGACCTGGACGAGGGGCGAGGGCTCGCGCGGCAGGGCGGCGGCGACGGCCGAGCGGACCTCGGTGAGGTTGGCGTGGGGATAGAGCGCCTCGAGCGCGGAGAGACGCACATTCACGCTCGGGTCGTAGGCGAGCGTGTTGAGGAGTCCGCCGACGACACGCGAGGCGGCGTCCTTCTGATCCAGCGTGGCCAGCACGGTTTTGACGCGCTCGGCGGCGGGCTGCTGCTGGAGCAGGGAGTAGGTGAGGAGCTGCTGCGTGGATTCGACCTTCTCCACCTTCTCGCGCAGGGCGGCGAGTTCGCGCGCCGTGGCGGAGTCGTTCACGGGCGCCGGGGCGGTGGCGGGCAGGTAGCGGGAGCCGACCAGCAGGCCGAGCAGAAGCACGGCGCCGGTGAGGGCGAACTGGAACACGGGGCGCGCCGGCACGAGGGCGGCGAAGAAACGGTCCACGCCGCTGCGCATGAGGACGAACGGGCTGCGGGTGCCGGCCTCCTCGCGGCGGTGGGTGTCGAGCATGGCGTAGAACTGGGCGCGCAGGCGCGGGCTCGGGGCCACGGGCGGCAGGCGGTCGAGCTTGAGGGAGATCTCCTGCAGCGCGGCCCATTCGCGCTGGCAGGTGAGGCAGGTCTTGAGGTGCTCGCGCACCGCGGCGGCCTCCGCGGGGGGCAGCCGGTCGTCCTGGTAGTCGAGAAAGTTTTCCTGGATGCGTTGGCAGTTCATGGCGGGCGGAGTGAAAGTGAGGGTGAAAGTGAGAGTGAGAGTGGAGGCGGCTAGACGGCGGGTTCGCGGCTGAGCTTGAGGTAGATTTCGCGCAGATCCTTGAGCGCGCGGTGCGCGCGGACCTTCACGGCGCCGACGGAGATGTCGAGCAGCCGGGCGATCTCCTCGTGCCGCAGGTGCTGGAAACGGGCAAGCACGAGCACCTCGCGCTGGTCGGGGGGCAGCGCGGCGAGCGCGGCCTGGAGGCGCGCGGTGTCATCCGCCGCCACGGCCCGGTCGGCGGCGTGCGGCGCCTGGTCGGGTACGGCTTGCAGGTGCTCGGGGTCGGTGGCCACCGCGGCGGCGTTGCTGCGCCGGTAGTGATCGGCGGCGACCTTGCGGGCCAGGTGGTAGATCCAGGCGGAGAACCGGCCCTCGTCGCGGTAGGTGTGCCGGTATTTGAGGATGCGGTAGAAGACCAGCTGCACCAGGTCCTCGCTCGCGCTGCGGTCGCCGGTGAGGCGGACGAAAAATCCGAACAGCGGCCCCTGGTGGCGTTCGAAGAGCTCGCCCAGCTGGTCGATCTCGCCGGCGCGCACGGCGATCATGAGTTCGTGGTCGGAAGGGGGGTCCACGGCTGGCGACGCCGATTCAACCAAGGACGGCGAAGATTGCACACGCAATTCTGGCATGGAGTCGGCGATCACGGGGAAGACAGGGCATGTCGGGCTGGAGGGGATAACCGGCGGCGGGAGTAAAGGTTACCGGGATTCTAGCCTGTTCATCCGGCGGGCGGCGGGTTTAGGTTGGGTTCATGAACCGTCGCACGTTTCTCCTGCGTTCCGCCGCGCTGGCCGGCGGCAGCCTCCTCGCCCCCGCGCTGCTGCGCGCGGCCCCGGACGGCGCCGCGCCGGCGGGCGGGGCGCCCTATCCCGCCTCACCCCCGTCCCGGTCGACGGGCTCAGGACCGGTGGGCCCACCCATCACGGAGTTCAAGGCCCTGCGCCGCAACACCGGCATCTTCACCGGGCGGGGCGGCACGATCGCCTGGCTGGCGTCGCCCGCGGGGCTGGCCGTGATCGACACGCAGTTTCCCGACACCGCCGAGATGTGCCTCGCCGGCCTGCCCGGGCGCAATTTCCGCACGCTGGACGTGGTCCTGAACACCCACCACCATTTCGATCACACGGCGGGCAACCCGGTGTTCAAGCCGGCCGCCCGCACGATCGTGGCCCAGACCCACGTGCCCAAGCTGCAGTTCGCCGCGGCGGAGCAGGCGGGCACCCTCGCCGACCAAGTGTTCGCCGACACGACCTTTGACGACGTCTGGCGGCACGAGTGCGGCGACGAGGATGTGCTCGCGCAGTTCTACGGCCCCGCCCACACCGGCGGCGACGCCATCATCATGTTCGAGAAGGCCAACGTCGTGCATATGGGCGATTTGGTGTTCAACCGGCTGTATCCGTACATCGACCGGCCGGGTGGGGCGAGCACCCGCAACTGGGTCAAGCAACTGGAGGCGGCGCGCGAAGCGTTTCCCGCCGACGCGATCTACGTCTTCGGGCACGGCAACCCGAAATTCGGCGTGACCGGCACCCGGGACGACCTGCTGGTGATGCGCGACCTGCTGCAGGCGCTGCTCGACCACGTCGCGGCCGGGATCAAGGCCGGTCAGGACAAGGCCGCGATCACGGCGCTCGACAACCTGCCCGGCTTCCCGGATTTCCACACCCCGCCGCCCACGCGCCTGCCCAGTATTTTGGGCACGGTCTACGACGAGCTGACCGCGAGGACCTGAGCGTCAGGGCGGCCGGATGCGCGGCGGCGGCCATCGGAGCTTCAGTGGGTGGGGACTTGGGCGCCGTTGCCGGCGTCGAAGTAGTCCACGCCGTTTACCTCGCTGACGTCCAAGTACTGCTCCCAGGTGCGGCCGTCGCCGAGGGACCGGCTCGCGGTGAGGTGCCGAAGGTCGAATGAGCGCAGCGGCGGCGCGGCGCCGGTAAGCGCCTCGCCGAGCACACGCCCGTCCATTTTGGCCGCCTCGTCGGGGAAGCCGAGGATCCACAGGATCGTGGGCGCGAGGTCGCAGTTGGCGCTGGGCAGCGGGTCGCGCACGCCGGTGCGGAAATCGGGTCCGCCGGCAATCAGCATGTTGTGCATGTCGAAGAAACTGAGGCTGGCGTGGTTGCCGACCTTGGCCGAGCTGGCCTTGAGGTCGGAGACCATCAGGCCGGGCGTGCCGTTGGCGCTTTTTCCGTCCGTCCAGCGGAACGACACGATCAGGTCGGGCGCCTCCGGGGAGTCGAGGTGCGCGGTCGCGAGCGGGAACGTCCCGTCGATCGGTGCGCGGGCGAAGATCACACCGGTCCAGTCCTCCTGCTGGAGGCAGGCGACAAGTCGGGAGCAGACCGCGGCGTCGTGGGCGCCGACATAAAGCAGCGACGAGCCGCCGTCGCTCACCACGATCACCTGGCCCGGCCGGAGGCCGCCGGGCGCGGAGCGCCGCGCGTCGAAGCCGGCGGCGGCGAGCGCGGCCGCGACGTCGACCTTCCGGCTGATGGTGGAAAAGCCGTGGTCGGACACGACCAGCACGTCGGTGCTGGCGCGCAGGCCGCGGCGGTCGAGTTCGGCGAGGACACGTCCGAGGTTGTCGTCGCAGTTCCTGATCGCCGCCAGCGACTGCGGCGAGCCGGGGCCCGTGGCATGCTGGGTAGAGTCCGGCTCCGCGAGCCAGAGCAGCGTATAAGGCGGGACCCCGTCCTTCCACAGGGGGCCAAGCAGCGCCTGCGTCGTCCAGTCGTCGCGGTCGCGTTTGTCGTCGGGATTGCCGGAAGTGGGAAAGGCGCCCAGCGCGGCAGTCACGGTGTCGGCGACCGAGGGGGGCAGCGTGTCGCCCTGATAGAGCACGGGCGAGACGCCGGGCGCGTTCGGCCGGCGGGCGCGGTCGTGCAGGAGCGCGACCTGCTTGGAGCCGGCGATCACTGTGGCGAGGCCGTGGGCGTGCAGAATTTCCGCGACGGTGGGCGAGTTGAGATAGTGACCACCGCTGACCTCATCACCCTGGCGGATGACGGCGGGGACCTCGATGCCCACGACATGCTCCGCATCGATGCGCGGGCGGTAATCGGTGTTGGCGATCACAAAGCTGTGCCCCGGATATTCGCCGGTGGCCATGGCGGTGCCGTTCACCTCGGTGGAGCTGAGGTAGACCGGATGGTGGTCGGCGAAGAAGGTGCCCGATTGCGCCAGGGCCCAGAGGTGCGGGGTGGTCTGTGCGGTCACGAAGTCGGGCCGCATGCCGTCCCAGACGATGAGCACGACGTGACGGCCGGTGTAGTCATCGGCGGCGCGGGCCGCCGCCAGCGCGGCGAGGAGCAGGAAAAGGACTCGCTTCATGATCGGGCACCAGGATTTGCCAAAAACGGTGAAGAAGATGTTGCGCGAAGGCAAAACGTTGCCGCAGCCGGGGCCGGCCGCCGAAAAGCCGCGGGGGAGCGTGGGCATGCGGCAATGCTGCCACCAACGCGTGACGCGCCGGTGACGGCCCGGGAAAAATCGCGCGGCAAATGGCGCGGCGATGAACGCCGCTCACGCCCGCGCACCGCCGGCGGCCGGCGTCAGGCCGGACGCTCGAGGTACTGCTGCAAGCCGCGGAGCATTTCCTTCCAGCAGTGCCGGCGGTCCGCGACCATCTGCGCATTCGCGAGCCGGGTGTGGTGCACGACCACGGCGCACTGGCTCCGGCCGCGGGGCGTAAGGCGCACCTCGATCTCCGTGCCATCATCATCGCAGGTGAGGAGGAGGGCGCCGGGCGCCTTCGCGGCGCGAATGGTGAGGTTGACGCCGGCCAGCCAGCGCGACCGCCGGCGGGGATTCGTCCAGGCGGCGAAGACGGCGGGGACCGGCGCAGCGATCGTCTTGCCGGCGCGGACGGCGAACCCGGGGGCGCGAGAGGACAGGCGTTTCATCGAACCGGACAAGCTAGGCATCCGGCTCCGGGGGGCGATCAAAAACCGGCAGCGGCGCGTGCCGGATCCGGCGAGGCGCCGGGCTGCGCCGCGGCCAGCCGCGCCGTGGTCCGGGCGCACGCGGCGACGCGCGCGAGGATGTCCGGGTCGCGGAGGGCGCCGCCGGCGAAGGCCGCGTCGGTCGCGTAAACGAACCGCGGCACGATGAGACAGCGGAAGTCGAGCATCAGCGAGTTGGCGAGACCCAGGATCGACATGTAGCTGCTGTCGCCGCCGGCCGCGCAGAGGAAGCCGACCACCTTGTCCTCCCAGGCCCGCCCGCTGAGTTCGACCAGGTTCTTGAAGGCGGCGTTGGCATCGTAGTTGTACACCGGCGTCGCGGCGAGAATGCCGGCGGCGCCGGCGATGAGCTCGCGGACGCGCGCAACGTTGGGGTGGTCGTAGGCGGCGTCGCCGTCGCAGAGGGGCAGCGGCAGCTCGCGCAGGTCGAGGTAGGCCGGGCGCGCGCCGTCGGCCTCCAGCACACGGCGGGCCTCGAGGGCGAGCAGCCGGCTGTTGCTGGCCGGATTGAGGCTGGCGGAGATGACAAGCAGGTTCATCCGCGTACGGAATTCAGGGATCGCGGCGCACCGGGCGCGGGCGGCCGGCCTCATCCAGCGCCACGTAGGTGAAGATCCCCTCGGTCACGCGGTGCACCGAGCCGTCCGTCTGGCGCTGCACCCAGGCTTCGAGGTCGATCTTCATCGAGGTGCGGCCGATGCCCTGCAGGCGGGCGTAACAGGTGACGATGTCGCCCACGAACACGGGATAAAGGAATGACATCCCCTCGATCGCGACCGTCGCCACGCGGCCGTGGGCGACATTGCGCGCGCGCACGGCGCCGCCGAGGTCCATCTGCGAGAGCAGCCAGCCGCCGAAAATGTCGCCCTTGGAATTGGTGTCCGCCGGCATGGCGATCGTGCGGATGACCAGCTCCCCGCGGGGGCTGGCGGGTTCGGGCAGGGACGGGCGCGGCATCAGGGCGGTAAGTTCGGCCGGCGGCCGGGCGGGCGCAAACGCAAAAGCCCCGGGGTGATGGGGCAGGTTGTCATTGCGAGGCACCGCGCCTCGGCGCGGCGGCGAAGCAATCCAGCTGGATCGCCGCGGCCCGTTCTGCGGGCCTCGCGATGACAAGGCAAACTGAACCACGACCGACCCGGTCCGACGGGGGCGGCCGGGCCGCGGCACCGACTTTCGCGTTGTTTTCGGAGGGGTGACGAACGATATTACCCGCCCCTCCATGCCCGCCCTTCCTCCCGCGGCCTTCCGCCGCCTGCTTGGCGAGATCGGCACCGTCGACGCCGTCGGCGTCGAGGAGCGCGCGGCCAAATACACCACCCGCAGCATCAAAAAGCGGGCGAAGGTGTTCGGCCTGAAGCTGGCTGTGTCGATGCTCGACCTCACGACACTCGAGGGCAAGGACACGCCGGGCAAGATCGAGTCGCTCTGCCGCAAGGCCGTGCGGCCGCACGAGGACCCGGACGTCCCGCCGGTGGCCGCGGTGTGCGTCTACCCGGCGATGGTGCGGGCGGCCCGCCGCGCGCTCGGCGCCGACACCCCGGTGCGGATTGCCTCGGTCGCGACCGCGTTTCCCTCCGGCCAGATGCCGCTGAAGACGCGTCTGGCGGAGGTGCGCACGGCGGTGGCCGACGGCGCCGACGAGATCGACATGGTGATCAACCGCGGCGCCTTTCTCGCCGGCGAATTCGCGCGGGTGCAGGACGAGATCGCCGCCGTGATCGAGGCCAGCGGCGACGCCGCGCTCAAGGTCATCCTCGAGACCGGCGAGCTCGAAACCTACGACCACATCCGCGCCGCCTCGCTGCTCGCGATGCGGGTGTTGCGGGCGGGCGACTTCATCAAGACCAGCACGGGCAAGACCTCCGCCAACGCCACGCTCGGCAACAACCAGGTGATGCTCGAGGCGATCCGGGACCATTACCTCGCGACCGGCACGCCGATCGGGATGAAACCGGCCGG
>Ga0335078_10019611_pt1 | contig 10055 bp, 4 predicted proteins | sample Lox_Sample_32_FD_206711 | JGI IMG/M metagenome (GOLD analysis project Ga0335078, IMG submission 206711) | Soil microbial communities from Loxahatchee National Wildlife Refuge, Florida, United States - Lox_Sample_3.2 | ecosystem: Environmental > Terrestrial > Soil > Wetlands | place: USA: Florida...
TTCTTCATCTTCGACGGGTTGGTGCGCGAGCTGTGCAGGTACGTGCCGCCCGTGCGGTCGATCGTGCGCGTATTCTCGCGGTTGAGCGGCAGTACGTAGCGCGCGCGGCTGGCCGGATCCTGCAGGTTGACGTGCGTCAAACCCTCCCAGCCGCGGCGGATGCCGATGACTTCGCAATCGATTTCACTGCCGCGGTAGACCACCGTCTTGATAACCGAATTCAGGCCCGGGACGTCGCCGCCGCCGGTGAGGATACCAATGCGTTTTGCTGACATCGAGACTCCCTGTATGAGATGGTTTCAGATTGGAAAATCTCATTATAGCTGGCGGCGCTGCATGGGCTGCGCGCTTTACCGCTTCAACAGGGTCAGCCAGTTCTGCACCACGGTGAGCGGCAGCCCTCCCGCCTTCGGGCTGCGCAACACCAGTAAAAAACGCTGCCCATCCGGAGAGACATCGTAACCGTAGATCGTAAGACCGCCGAATATTTGCTGCGCCGCGCCGATCTGCAAGGACTTGCCGAGCGGTGTCACCGCAACTCCATTCAGCGTGCGCTGACTCCGATAGATGATTTCTCTCCCGTCTCCCCGCCACCGCGGCAGTTCGCCGCCAGCCGTGGATACTTGCCGTTTCCCGCCCGACGAACCCGCACCGGCGCGAAACGGAGCTATCCAAATCTCCCGCCGGCCCGACTCGGAAGAGGTATAAACGACCCACTCGCCGTCGGCCGAGAAATTCCCACTCCTCTCGCTGTCGGAACTCTGCGCCACTGGAAACGGCTCCGTTTTGCCGTCACGCTCCGCCGGGACGGGCAAGCTCCAGATGCTGGTTCCCGGTTTCCGGTCGTTGTAGCGGTCAAACAGCAGAAACCTGCCGTCCGGCGACCAGCTTGTTGGGTACTTATTGTCGCCATCTGCGTATAACAATTCGTCCGCGCCGCTTCCATCCGCAGCCTTGCGGTAAATGTCGTAGTGTCCTTTCCGCAGCGAAGCGAATGCCATAGTGCGGCCGTCGGGAGCCCAGACCGGCGAGATTGGCTTGGCCGGATCGAGCGTGAATGGTGAAGGTTTCGCTCGCTCCACATCAAACAGCCAGATATCGTAACGTCCCTGCTCCCATGCGGTGAAAGCGATCCTCTTCCGATCGGGTGAAAACTGCGGCGAGTATTGCGCGATTCCCCGCGTCTCGGCGAAGACCGGCAGCCGATTGCCGGCCCGGTCGAACCAGACCAGCTCATCGGTGGGCACGTCGGCATCCGCCGAATAGACCAGCGGCCCGTTTTCCGACGTCGCAAATGACGACAGCGTCGACCCAGACGCTATTCGATCCATTACGCGCACCGGCTCTCCCGTTATGGTGAGAGACCGCGCATCAAAAGGCAGCGCCTGCAGCATCTCGTTTTTCACGTACAGGATGTGGCCATTCACGTACTCTGCCTGCGAGTCGCTGTCGAACAGCACCTGGCTTTCCGGGGAATCCAACGAGCCCAGCCGGATCGTCTTTCGCGGCATTGGAAAGGGAGGCGCCACCGCCTCATAAAGAAAATGACGTCCATCCGGCAGAAACCAGGGATTGACGTGGTATCTCTCCAGCCGGTTCTCATCCAGCCGTGTTACTGCGACCGGGGTTCCGCCAGAGTCGGCGACCCGGTAAAGGATTCCATCCGCGGCGGAAAACACGATCACGCCATCCCGGCTCCACGAGCTGCCCTCATTGGTTCCGCGCGGCAGTGCACACAGAGTGACGGCCTCCGCGGGACCGCCTGGCCTGTCGAGATCCAACCGCCGCAATTTGGAGTCTCCCAAAAATGCGATCGACTTGCTGTCGGGCGACCACATGACCGCGCCTGTGCCAAACAGTGCGCCTTCCGGTCCCAACAGAGGCGTCAGAGTCGTCGAATCCAGCGAGCGAAGCCAGATTTGATATTTCTGCTTCCAGTACGTGGCGAACACGATGCGCTTCCCGTCAGGCGAGACTGATGGCACCGCGCCGCTCCCAAATACGGTGCCCTCAGGCGGCGAAATCGTGAAACGCACCAATGGGGCCTGCTCCGGATTACGGCGCGCCATCATAACCGATAGCACCACGACTGCCAGCGCCAGCAGCGATGCCACGATCCAGGCCAATCCCACCGTCCGCCGGTCGCGATTCCTGGCCGCCGGCGGCGCCTCCTTCTCCAGAGGCCCTTCTCCGATCCATTGCAATGCGGCCTTCAAATCGAGTGCCGATTGCCAGCGCTCTTCGCGATCCTTCGCCAGACACCGCCGCACCACCCGATCCAGTTCCGCCGGCTGCACCGGCGGCGGATCGCGCTGCAGAATTGCCGCCATCACCGCCGCGCCGCTGTCGGCTTTGAATGGACACGCCCCCGTCAGCATCTCGTGCAGCAACGCGCCGAAGGAGAAGATGTCGGTGCGCCAATCCACTTCCTCGCCGCGCGCCTGCTCCGGCGACATGTACGGCAGCGTTCCCTGAACCACTCCATCCATGGTGCGGGTGCCATCCGCGCCCATCTCCGGCCTTTCCAGTTTCGCCAGCCCGAAATCCAGGATCTTCACTCCGGACTTGGTCAGCATGATGTTGCCGGGTTTGAGGTCGCGATGTACGACGCGCTTCCGATGCGCTTCCGCCAGGCCGTCCGCCACCTGAATCGCCACCCGTAACGCGTGCTCCGCGGGCAGCGGACCGCGCCGCAGGCGCTCCTCCAGGCTCTCGCCATCCACCAGTTCCATGGCGATCACCGGCTGGCCGCCGACACTCTCGAATCCATAGACCGTGCAAATATTCGGATGGCTCAATGCCGATGCCGCCCGCGCCTCGCGTTCGAACCGGCGAATCGCCGCATCGGGCAATTCTCCCACGGGCGATGGCAGAAACTTCAGCGCGACGCGCCGTCCCAGCGTCAGATCTTCCGCCTGGTACACCACTCCCATGCCGCCCGATCCTAGCCGGTTCAGAATCCGGTAGTGGCCAGCGGTTGCGCCCGTCAGCGCGCCCGGGTCGACGGGTTCATGAGGCGCGAGATCCGGTTCCGGGTCAACTTCCGCCCCAGGGGCCGGTGCTGCGTCGCGTTCGAGTTCCCCCAGGAACCGGTAGCCCCGCCGTGCCACCGTCTCGATATAGCGCGGCCGATCGGCCGATTCACTCAGGGCGTCGCGCAGCTTCTGGATAGCGGCGTTGATGCCGTGATCGAACTCGACAATCGTGTTGTTGGGCCAAAGACGCAGCCGGATCTCCTCGCGGAGCACCACCTCGCCAGGGTTCTCCAGGAGCATCATCAGAATCTGCACCGGCTGTTCGCGGAGCTTGATGCGGATGCCGTGCTTGCGAAGCTCTCCTGCGCGGACGTTCAGCTCGTAGGGGCCAAAGCGCAGCAACCTGGCGCGCGGAGTAGCTGGTTCGGCCATGGTTCTCTGAGTTTTTCCGAGTCTAACACACGCACTTATTGTCCGCCAAGTATCGATCCTTCAACCAAATACGTGCTGATCCGGAGATTACCCGCGATTTGCCTGCGGCGCATTTAGGTAGCGCGCTCTAAATCGCAAACTCGCCCTCAGCCGCGCTCCCGGCGCGGCGGGAGGGCGACATGAAACTCAAATCAACCATCTCGACCGGCCGCGCGCTGGCGGTGACCGCAATCATCATTCTGGCAGCGGCCGAGGCCAACGCAGGGGACCGGACCGACCCGGCCATCACCCTCCGCATAACCGACCTCACCGGGCTCTCTGCTGCGACCCTTCGCAAGGCCCAGGAGTACACGTCGAGTGTAATGGCCAAGTCGGGCATTTCCATCGTCTGGTTGTCTTGCCAGGCGGGCACTGTCGATATGAGCCATCCCGGCCCCTGCCAGATCGACCTGCGGCCCGGCGAGTTCTGGATCCTCATCGAATCGCGGAGACCGCCCAAGGGCACCTCCGACGTGCTGGCCTACACGGTCTTTGACCAGTCCGGTAAACCCGGCCAGACTGCCGGTGTCTACATGCCGGCCGTCGCCGACCTGGCCACGCACGACGTGGATCTGTTCGCGGTGCTGGGGGCGGCGATCTCGCACGAACTGGGGCATCTTCTGCTCGGTGAGGGCCATACTCGCCAGGGCATCATGAGTCCTCACTGGGGACGCGAGCAACTCGAACGTATCGGAATCTTGGACCTGCTGTTCACGCCCGAGCAATCGAAACGCATGCGCGCGGAAGTCGCGGGGGCGTCGTCGAAAGAGCCCGCACATCGATAAAAGCCGGCGGCCCATCGCTGGACCGCCGGCCGAAAAGCTGAAAGCTGATTGCGGAAAGCTCTAGAAGTACAGCTTCAAAGCCATCTGGATGATGCGTGGGCCAAGCGACCCCGGGTTGAAGCCGGTGATTTCGCCGAACGTGCTCGACGTAATGCTGGCCGAGGGGTTGGTCCAATTGGCGTGATTGATGATGTTAAAGAACTCCGACCGCAGTTCCAGCCTGAACCGTTCCTTGACCGGGAATACGCGGCTCAACTGCAGATCGAACTCCATAATCCCGGGACCGTAAACGGCGTCACGGCCCAGGTTGCCGAACTGTCCGCTGAACACCGTGCAGGTGTCCGGCGCGTTCCCGGCGCATGCAAATGAAGTCGGGTTGAACCAGTTGCCGAGCGTCTTGGTGCCATATACCGAATTCGGCACAAGCACCTCCGGCCGGTCCTGCAATTGGGCGCTCAAGGAGATATCTTTGCCGCCATCGGTGATCTGGAAGGGCGAACCACTGAGGAAATTCACAATGGGCGACAGTTGCCAGTTCTTGGTGAAGGCCTTCACAACGCTCGATCCGACTCCTCCGCTGGTGGCTACCAGCGTAAAGATGAAATTTTGCCGGTGGTCGAATCCGCAGGCTCCGCGCTCGCCGGTGGCGCGGTTCATCGGATTCTGATAGATCGTGCCCGCCAGTTCTCCGGCGAAGTCCCAGGAGCTGGTGCAGTGGCTCCAGTTGTAAGTCGAGTTGAACAAGACTCCATGCGAGAGATTATGTTTTACGGAGAACAGCAGGCTATGATACTCGGAATTCGCGCCGTCGTCGGTCTGCTGGATGTTTGCGTACGCCGCGCCGGTCACGGCGTTGGTAAGTACGGTTAGACGCCTGGAGTTGGCATTCGCAGCAGTTGCGCCGGCTGTGGGGAGAGAATAATTCACATCCACCGAGCCCCAGATATGCCGGCCGGCATTACCCAGATAGGTGGCGCTTACCAGCCATGTCGGAGCAATCTGCCGTTGGTAACTGAGGTTCCACTGCATCACCCCGGTCACCTTCAAACCCGGAGGAACGCTGATGTAGGTGCCGCCGGTGGGCGGGAAGACCGCCTTGCCCGGGAACGGGTCGCCCGAGATTCCATTTGCCGTGTATCCGAGGAATGGATTCGAGAACGGACCGCTACCCACACCGAATTCGTTGCTATTGATCGTGATGGAGGAGACGTACGGGGCGTTGGTCGTCCACCGTTCCGGGTAGAACAATTCCGTGGTGTCGTGTAGCAGCGAGAACGAAGCGCGGATGCTCTGCTTGCCGTCGCCGTTTGGATCCCAAACCATTCCCAACCGTGGCGAGAATGTCGCCCAAGTGGAGTTCGTGAAGGCTTTGCCGTACGGGTCCTGGGCCGAGTCAGTCGAGAAGATCAGTCCCGCGGGCGCCGTCGGATAACGAGAGTCCGCCGTGTGGAAACCCTGGTCGAATAGCGGCCAGCTGAACTGATTGCCTCTTCCGTACTTGTCGTACGCCGGCAACGATGGCTCCCACCTCACGCCGATGTTGACGTTGAAATTCCGCGTCAGGTGGATCGAATCCTGAGCGTAAGCCGCAATCACATTCTGCCGCAGGTAATCCGAAATCACATTGCCGTCAGTCAAACCCGAAAACTGGCCGGTCAACAAATCGGCTAATCCGTCGCCGGTGTATGTTCCATTGAATGTGAACTGTCCATCGGCCTGCTGGTAGTTGTACGAATTAAACTGATCCTTGCGGCCGTCGAACCCGAACTGGATCTGGTGCTTGCCTTTGATCCAGGTAAAGTCGTCAGCAAGCTGGTATGTATTGATATCGAAATTGGCCAGCGCGCAGGTGCCGCAACCTACGTTGAATCCTCCGCCCGAGTAACCCGAGAGGGTGAGTTGGATATAGTTCGCACTGTTGAAGAACATATTGATGCCGAGGTCCGGGCCACCGAACATGTTCTGCGCGGAAGCGCGGTTATCGCGCCGCCGGTCGAAGGTGGCATGGAAGGCATTCACTTTCGTGCCGCCGGCAAAGGTATAGCTGTCTCCGATCGTCACGGTTTGTGAACGTTCCGTCTGGCCTGGATTCGGACCGGTTGTCAGAGCGTTGTGTCCATCGAACAGCGCCACCGCGGTGTAGTCGTATATGTAGTAGCGGGCGTAGAAGTTCTGCCGGTCGCTGATAACCCAGTCGACGCGCCCGATCACCTGATCGTCCGGGTTGTTCGCCAACTGTCCGAACAGGAACTTCCCGCAAGGATCGGAAGAAACCGGGATGTATGTCGAAGCCAGTTTCAACCCGGCCGCATCGAACTGCGACTGCGGAATGATATTACCCGGATACGGATTTCCATTCTTGTCTTTCAGCGTCTTGGCAGTCGCCAGACAGCCGCCATTGGCCTTGGATCCGTCGAGTACGCTGAAGTCGCCCTTCAACGCGGCCGCTGTGGGTACATATGCGGTATTCTGGCCCGGGTCGCTGCGCTGGCGCGTGCCCTGATATCCGCCGAAGAAATACAACTTATTCTTGATAATCCTGCCGCCGATCGTGCCGCCGAACTGGTTACGCTTCAGAGAATCGCGTATGGGCTGCGTTCCATACTGATCGCCCTTGGGCCGCGCGTTCAAATCGCCGTTGCGCAGGAAGTCGAAGAAATCGCCATGAAAACCGTTCGACCCCGATTTCGTTACGATGTTCACCACGCCGCCGGGGTGCAGTCCGTATTCCGCCGTCAAGCCCGACGTTTGCACGTTGAACTCCGCCAGCGCATCCGGGAACGGAATCGGCAGGTTGACGTTGCTGAAGGCATCATTATTGTCTCCGCCGTCCAACAGGTAGTTGACTCCATTGGCTGCGCCGCCGGCTACCGAGGCCTGCACCGAACCATTCGATCCCTGCATGTTCTTGCTGCCCGTCAGATCGCCGCCGGTCAACGTCATGCCGGTGAGGTTAGTGAACACATAACCCGTGCTCGCCAGAAGCGCGGCCGGGTTACGCCCGTTCAAGGGCAGATCGTTGATCGATTGCGCGTTCACCACCTGCCCGATGGAACTATCCTTAGTCTCCACCATCTGCGCGCTCGCGCTCACCTGCACCTGTTCCGTCACCGCTCCAATTTGCAGCGTGACCGGGTACTCCGTATTGATCCCAACTTCCACCACAATGCCTGTCTGTACGTACGTCTTGAATCCGGAAGCTGTCACTTCCAGACGATAGTGGCCGGCGGGCAAATTCGGAAAGGCGAATCGTCCGGTGGGATCGGTAGTTGCCGTATGCACCTGGTGCAGGTCGGTTTCGGTGATCCTCACCTGAGCACCCACGACTGTCTGGCCCGAGGGGTCGGTGACATGACCATCCACTTCCGCCACTGCTACGGCCTGCGCCATTACACGCGGAGCAAATGCCAGGCAAAGCAACGCAGCCAGCATAAGTGCCGCCACCCTGTTCCATCGATCTCCACGGATCCTCTTGCACAACATCATTGTTGTCTCCTTGCAAATCCAGAACGGACCGAGAACAGCGTGGTCCCCGCGACAACGCTCCGGACTAACCTCACTCTATCGCTAGCGGAATCATAATTCCGTGCCGTGTAGGAAGTCAATGAAAAAAATCATGAAACGATGAAAGTCGGGCGGATCTTTTTCATCGGTAACGCGGAGTAAGCGGTTACATGCTGGATAGGTTGGGGCAGACGGCCGCCTTTCGCCGCCTGCCTGGATCCGGTAACTTAGCCGTGATTGACGGAGTTGTTAGCCTATTGAACGACTTCCTGCGACGGCTCGAAATACGCTTGGGCCAGTTCGGGCTTCTCGCGAATGGCCTTGCGCCAGTGCGAGCGCGCTTCTTCTTCCTGCCCCATGTCCATCAAAGCGTGGCCGAGGTTCAAGAGCGCTTCGGCGAATTGCGGATCTTCCGACAATGCTTGCTGGTAGTAACCGACAGCGTCGGCGACATTCCCGCGCTTCTGGCAGATCAGACCGGCATTATAAAAGAGTTCCGGCGAATGCTCGCCCAACTCGATCAATCGCTGGTGGAGCGTATAAGCCTCGTCGAAGTCCTGCTGTTCCAGAGCCAGCGCGGCCAGCCCCCGGACAGCGTCCGAGGAATCCGGACGCAGCATCAGGGTTTCCTCGAAGCATCGCCTCGCAAGCGAGTTATTGGCCGACTTGGCATAGGCGATTCCGGCGTTCAGCCAGGCCTCGGGCCAATCCGACCGGCGCGTGAGGCATTCCTGAAACGCTTCGGCGCTAGGGGCGTATTCGCCCGACAGCAGCCGCAGATAGCCCAGCCGGAACCGCGCGTCGCACCACTCCGCCGCGTTGGCGTCAATTTTGGCGTATAACTTTTCCGCCCCCTTCCGCTCGCCCTGCTGCTCGAGCACCAGCGCCAGGTTCCACAAGACGCCGGGATGCGTGCCTTCGATCTCCATGGCCCGCTCGTAACTGACGCGCGCCCCGTTCAGATCGCTCATCTCCTGCTGAGCCACACCCAGATTCAGGTGCGTCTGCATGGATCCCGGATTCAGGCTCGCAGCCCGTTGATACGCCTGCACCGCCTTCTGGAAGTTGCTCAGTTTGTGGTAAGCCACACCCAGGTTGAACCAGTTTTCGAACCGGTCGGAAACCATTTCGGTCAGCGTGCGGCAGTACCGCGCCGCCGAGGCGAAGTCGCCTTCTGAAAACGCCAGCGTCGCCATGGCTTCGGCCGCCACTGGAGAATCCGGCTGCAGTTCCACCAGCATCTGCGCATAGCGGCGAACCGATTCGTGATCCTTCTTCTCCAGGAACATCGCCACCAGGTTGCTGACAGCTTCGTCGCACTTGGGATTGCGGGCCAGCACCTTGCGATACTGCTCCACCGCTTCCGCCGGACGCCCGGTCTGCTGCAGCGCGACGCCCTTTCCGAAGAGCGCCTGCTCATGATCGGGAAACAGGCTCAGATACTTTTCGAGCGGATCGATGGCTTGCGCCGGGCTGCCCGCGTGAATCAGCGAGATGCCAAGCCCGAGGAGCGATTCCGAGCGCGTCGCGTCGGTCTGAATCGCATGGCGGAACGCCTCCGCGGCCGGCTTCCAACGCTGCAGGTTGCCGTTGCAGACCCCCAGGTTGAAGTATGCCGTGCGGTGCTGCGGGTCGGCCTCGGCCATTTGCGAATACGTGGTTGCAGCGGCTTCGTAGTCGCGCAGTTCATACTGAATGTGTCCCAGCGCGGAGAATAGAGAGGGATCGTTCTCACCGCCTTCAATCGCTTTGGCGAGCAGCCGGGCGGCGCTTTCCGGCTTGCCCTCCAGGTGTAGGGAAACTGCTTTGGAAAGCGTTCGGCTGGTTCGTTTCTGCTGCTTGCCTTCCTCGATTGGAATCACGCCTTCGGGCACGCTGGGCCTTCGGCTTGCTGACGTAGATAACATCTCCATATCCTCACTCCTCAACTTCTCACTCGTGAATTCCGTTTGCGCTTCAATACGCCGAGTACTGCTACTCCACACGCCTCCGCCGGCTGGGACTCGTTGTCCGTGCGGGAATGCGGTCCCCCGTACGGATTCTGCGGCCACAATTCCGCGGTGGTCGTCGATCCGCTGAAATACGCGCAGACCCGTCCGATGAAATCCTGATTCTTGGATACGCGCATCCAGTATAGGCGGGCCTTTTCGCCGGCCTCGGCGAAGAACCCGACGCCGCCGGTTGACGGCGCGTTGTCCGTCCAGCTATCCACTTGCTGGCCGTCCACCGAAGCCGTGAAACGATTGCCGGCCACGTCCACCAGCACCTGCATCGGACGGCTGTTGTGCACCATCAGATTGACGAGCGGGAGTTCATGCGA
>Ga0335078_10019612_pt1 | contig 10055 bp, 5 predicted proteins | sample Lox_Sample_32_FD_206711 | JGI IMG/M metagenome (GOLD analysis project Ga0335078, IMG submission 206711) | Soil microbial communities from Loxahatchee National Wildlife Refuge, Florida, United States - Lox_Sample_3.2 | ecosystem: Environmental > Terrestrial > Soil > Wetlands | place: USA: Florida...
CGGGATGCCGCGGAGCTGATCAGCGTGATCGGCTCCACCGGGTACCAGGCGGCGCTGCCCGCCCCGCCGCAGGACGACGGCCAGCCCGCCGACCCGCACGTGCGGGACCTCGGCCGGCGGCTCGCCGTCTGCGCCCCGCTGGCGGCGGCCGTGATCGTGCTGTCGATGGTGCCCGCCCTGCAGTTCGCCGGCTGGCAGTGGGTGAGCCTGCTGCTCACCGCCCCGGTCGCGGGCTGGGGTGCGTGGCCGCTGCACCGGGCCGCGCTCGCGGAGCTCGGCCGCGGTGCGGCCACCATGGACACGCTGGTCAGCCTCGCCGTCGCCGCGTCCTGCGGCTGGTCGCTTTACGCGCTGTTCGCGGGCGGGGCCGGCGTGGCCGGGATGCGGATGCCGTTCGCGTTCACCTTCTCCGCCGCCAGCGGCATGACCCTGTACCTGGAGGCCGCCGCGGGGGTCACCACCGCCGTGCTGGCCGGCCGTTACCTGGAGGCCCGCGCCAGGCACCGGTCCGTGTCCGCGCTGACCGCGCTCGCCGCGCTCGGCGCCAAGAGCGTCGCCGTGCTGCGCGACGGGACCGAGCACCGGATCCCGGCCGGCGAGCTGGCCGCGGGCGAGCTGTTCGTGGTCCGCCCCGGTGAGAAGTTCGCGGCGGACGGGACCGTGGCCGAGGGCAGCTCAGCCGTGGACTGCTCGCTGATCACCGGGGAGTCCATGCCGGTCGAGGTCGGCGCCGGCAGCCAGGTGACCGGCGCCACGGTGAACATGAGCGGCAGGCTCGTCGTCCGGGCCAGCCGGGTCGGCAGCGACACGCTGCTCGCCCAGATCACCAGGCTGGTCAGCCACGCGCAGGCGACGAAGGCGAGCGCACAGCGGCTCGCCGACCGCATCGCCGCCGTCTTCGTGCCGTGCGTGATCGCCCTGGCCGTGGCCACCCTCGGCTTCTGGCTCGGGGCGGGCCTGCCCGCCGCCGCGGCCTGGAGCGCCGCCGTCGCCGTGCTGGTGGTCGCCTGCCCGTGCGCGCTCGGCCTGGCCACCCCGACCGCGCTGGTCGCCGCGGTCGGCCGCGGCGCCGAGCTCGGCATCCTGGTCAAGAGCGCCCGCTCGCTCGAGCCTGCCCGGTCGATCAGGACCGTCGTGCTCGACAAGACAGGCACCCTCACCGCCGGCACCATGACCGTCACCGCCGTTGTCACCTGCGCGCCGGCCGGCGCAGCAGGGGATGCCGTCGGGGAGGCCGCGCAGCGGGAGGCGCTGCAGCTGGCCGGCGCCGTCGAAGACGGCTCGGAGCACCCGGTCGGCCAGGCCATCGCCCGAGCGGCCACCGCCAGGTATGGCGGCCTGCCGAAGGTCACCGGGTTCACCGCGCTGCCCGGCGCCGGGGTGCGCGGCCGCGTCGGAGACCGGGACGTTACCGTGGGCAGTCCCGGCCTGTTCGCCGAGCTGCTCATCGAGGTGCCCGCCGCGCTCCGGGACGCCGTCCGCGCCGCGGAGCGCGACGGGCGCACCGCGGTCCTCGCCGGCTGGGGCGGCCAGGCCCGCGCCGCGCTGGTGCTGGCGGACGAGCTGCGGCCGGGAGCCGGCGCCGCCGTGGCGCGGCTGCGCGCTCTCGGCCTGCGTCCCGTGCTGCTCACCGGCGACAACGAGCGCGTCGCGGCGGCCATCGCCGGGCAGGTCGGGATCTCGAGCGCGGATGTGCGTGCCAGGGTACGTCCCGACGGCAAGGCCGCGGTCATCAGGCAGCTGCAGGACGACGGGTATCCGGCCGCGTTTGTCGGCGACGGGGTCAACGACGCCGCCGCACTCGCGCAGGCAGACCTCGGCATGGCGCTCGGCACCGGCACCGACGCCGCCATCGGCGCGGCCGACCTCACCCTGGCCGGCGCCGATCCCGGCGGGGCCGCCGACGCGATCGAGCTCGCCCGCGCGACGATGACCGTGATCAGGGCCAACCTCAGCTGGGCGTTCTGCTACAACCTGATCGCCATCCCGGCGGCGGCGCTTGGCTACCTCAACCCGCTGTTCGCCGGGATCGCCATGTCCGCGAGCTCGCTGATCGTCGTGGCGAACAGCCTGCGGCTGCGCCGCTTCACCCCCGGCAGGCGCCCGCACCGTCCCCGCCGCGGCTGGCCGGCCCGGTTGACTGTCGGTGCCTCGCCGACGGCCTGGCCGCGGTACCGTGCCCGCGCCGCCGCCCCCGGCGTGACCGCCCAGCTGGTCACCGCCGTGGCAGGGCCGGTCATCTGCGCGGCTGCGGTGGTAGGACTGCTGGCGACGTGGACCTTGTCCGGTGGCGCGGGCACCCTTACCCGGGTACGGCTCCAGGTCACCCTGGCCGCCGTGCCGATGCGCGGCTTCACCACGCGGGCCGCCGACGCCGTCAGCACCGCCGAGGTCTACCTGGATATCCGCAACCTGAGCACGGTTCCCGACGAGCTGATCGCCGCCCGGACACCCATCGCGGCCCATGTCGTCCTCATGGGCCTCAGCCCGGGCGGCTGGCAGACCCAGGTCGCGAGCCTGACCGTCCCGGCCGGCGGAACCCTCTCGCTCAGCCCGGTCGCCGCCAGCCTGCTCCTCGAGCACCCGGTGCCGTTCGAGAGCAGGCACACCGTGCCGCTCACCCTGGTCTTCAGGCACGCGGGCCAGGTGACGGTCGACGCGCCGGTCACCGCGCCCGGAACCCCCTAGGACCCGGGCGCGCCTGAGCCGGGGACGCTGCCTCAGCCGAGCGCACTGCCCCCGCCGGGAAGAAGCGGGAACGAGCGGTCGGCGCGGGCCGGCAGCACGTAGTTGCCCCGCTTGGTGACGAAGATGAACTCGTTGATGCCGTTGTTGATGGTGTCGGTGATGGACGGGTTCTGCAGCTGCGCGCTGGCGGCGTTCATCGCGGTGCGGGTGGCGACAAAGTCGGCGATGGCACGCTGCAGGGAGACGAAGTGCAGCCCCGCCTCGCCGCCGTCGGTGGTGTCGAAGTCACGGCGCAAGATGACCGGCTTGCCGTCGCGCCGCGCGCGGGCCGACGTCTGCGCGTGCCCGATCACGCCGTAGCGGCCGATGGCCTGCCCGAGCAGGCCCGGGTCGCTCTCCGCGTCCGTGGTGAAGTGGCTCACCTGTTCCGGAGTGACCTGCGGGGCGTACATGCGGGCGACGCGCTCGGTGTCCGACAGCTGCCCGTACCAGGTGCCGAGCCGCAGCCGCATATAGCTGACGTGCATGGTGGTGCCGCCGGCGAACGGCCCGGACGTGATCGTGACGTCGTCCTCGGTGGCCTGGTTGCGGCGCAGCGCCGACTTGAACCCCATGTACAGCGGTGCGCCGCCGGGGACCGGGTGGCCGACCGGGATGCCGCCGACGCCCTGCCGCGCGGCAGGCAGGCCCGCGCCGGCAAACCCGGTCCGCGTCGCGCGCCAGCGCAGCGCGGCCGAGACGTCGAGCTGCCCGTCGGCGGCGGGCAGCGGCGCGCCGTGGACAAGGGCGGCCTCGACCGCGGCCAGCCGTGACTCGTCGTCTGAGGCAAGGTGCAGGCACAGGTGGTAGTCGTCGATGGCGGGCTGCTCGAAGGCTGACAGCGCGGTCGCTGGCGGGACCGGCGCGGCGACACGGAGCACGTCGGTGAAGTACGAGGAGCCCCAGGCGGCGGTGAACAGCAGCCCGGACGGCTCCCACCGGTAGCTGCGCTCGAGGGTGCGCAGCGCCGCCTCCAAGAGCCTGGCGGAGCCCGTGGCCGGGGTGCCGTTCACGTCGAAGAGCAATAGCCGGCCGAATCGCGGCGGCACCGGGTTGCCCTGAGGGTCAACCGTCAGGTAACCGGTCCACGCGTGCTGCCTGGCGGGGAGCCAGGCAGGCTGCCCGCCGAGGGGCACGTCGGGCAGCGCGGGCGCTCCGCTGCCGAGTGCCCGGCCGATGCCGGCGCCGGTCCCTGCGGCCGCGGCGCCCCCGGCGCCAAGCAGGAACCGGCGCCGGCTCAGCCACCCGCGCCGGCTGGCCGCCGCGCTCACGAGGCCGCGCTCACGAGGCCGCGCTCACGAGGCCGCGCTCACGAGGCCGGGCTCCAGTGAAACGTGAAGGTCACCTTGTGCGAGGTCAGCCAGACGTCCTGGTACTCAAGGTGACGAGCGGAGACCGGCGGCGAGATGAGCAGGGTCAGCCGGTAGCGGCCGGCGCCGGGGAGGGCGACGTCGTCGCCGTAGTGCGGGCCCATGTACCGGGAGATCATCGGCCACAGGCTCTCGTCGAAGACGCTTTTGCCGTCCTTGGTGATGGTCGCCCACACGGACGCGTAGGGGATCACGACGTTGGTCTGCGCGTCGTTGAGCAGCACCATCAGGTGGAAGCTGACGTTCTTGGGCGGCTTCACCTCCTGCATGCTTGTGCCGTTGTAAATCAGGAACGGTACCGGCGTCATCGCGTCCGCGGAGATCTTCATCCCCTGCCAGACCGCGGTGCCGAGCACCTGCGTGGGCACCGCGGTGATACCGCCGGCCGAAGCGGCGCTGCCGGTGGGGTCCGGGGTGGCGCCCATGTCCATCCCGCCCATCCCGTCAGCGGAGGACGGGCTCGACATGCCGGGCGTGGTCGGTTTCGAGCCGCTCGTGCTCGCGGTGCCGCACCCGGTGGCAAGCAGTGCGACGGCCGCGGCCAGGGCAAGCGGCGCCGTGCGCCGGAGCACGGCGCGGCGCCGGCCAATCGTGAACATCAGGCTTCCCTCTTTCCAGTTGCTTGCTTACGGGTCATCGGGCGTTCCCTGGCACCGTCGGGGCGGTGTGCCAGGGCTAGGCGGTCGACTTGGCTGCGGCCGCGAGCGCGGCACGCACGTGGGAGTCGAGCGCGGCGGCGGACGGCCAGCCCGAGGTGGACACCTCCCAGGACCAGACGGCCTTCCCGTCCGCCGACACAAGCACGAACCACGGCTGGCCTTGTACCCCGTAGCCGTCGGCCACCTGCCCGCCGCCGTCGATCGCGACCGGGTAGGACAGCGGCTGCCGCAGCGTGCCGAGGAAGTCGGGCAGCGCGGACGCCGACGGCTCGACACTGCCCTCGTCGACCGCGGTCAGCCCGGGGAGGCCCGCCGCGCCCGCCGCCGACTGGTAGGAGTTCAGCACGTCGAGCTGGCCGCCGAGGCCGGTGATCTCCTGGTCCCAGGTCGCGAAGAACAGGTACAGCCGTGCGGTACGGGCCGGACCGCCCTGGCCGGGCCCGAGGCTGACGTACCCGCCTCCCGCGCCGGGCAGCGTCGTCTGCGTGGCCGGGCTGATCCCGCTGACCTGGACGTAAGACAGGTGTGAGTGCACCGTGGGATGGCCGGGCAGCACGCTGGCGAGTTCGCCGGCGAGCAACTGCCCGAGCTGGCCGACGGCGGAGTAGGCCATCTGGGTGAGGTACAGCTTGGCGAGCTTGCCGTCCGGCGTGATCACGAAGATGGCCGGCTCGTGGTCGATCTGGCTCGCGCTGATGGTCACGCCGACGCTGTAGGCATGCCATACGCTCTCGAGCTGGGAGAGCGAGCCGGTGAGGAAGCGCCACTGGTAGAGCATCCCGTGCAACTGCGAGTACGACAGCACATCCTCGACCGAGGTCGCCTTCGGGTTAGCGTCGATGCCGAGCAGCTGAACCTGGGACCCGGCCGTGCCGAGCATCGCCTTGGCCTGGACCATCGCGGCCGTGGTGAGCGGGCAGACGGTGGTGCACTCCGAGTCGTTGAAGGCAAGCAGCACCGCCTTGCCGCGGTAGGAGCTCAGCGACACCGGCTGCCCGAACTGGTCGGTGAGCGTGAAGCCGGGCGCGGTGCCGGACAGCTGCGTCCCCGGGTCCAGGTTCTGATTGGCCGCAAGCGCGCTGATCGGCTGCTGGTCCGCCTGCGCCGTGCTGTCCGCGATACGGAGCGCACCGTACGCCACGATCGCCGCGCACGCCAGGCCGACGAACCCGCCGGCCAGCAGGGTGCCGGGGACGGCGAGCCGCGGCCGTCGCGCCGCAACCCGCCCGGCCAGCCCGCGCAGCGCGGCAAGGCCGGGCGACCGCACGCCTGGGCGCCAGGCGAGCAGGACGACCGCGGCGCCGATGACGACGAGTGCCGCGATGACCGCCATCGTGAGCAGGGACCCGTTCCGTGACGTGTCGCGGGCCGGGCTACTTGCGGGCTGCGCGGCGACGGGTGCCGCGGCCCCGCCGACGGTCGCGCCGACGGTCGCGCCGACTGTCGCGCCGGGCGCCAGGGCCGGCGCGCTAGCGGCGCCCGGCGCGGCCAGGTGCACGCCCGAGGCCGCAGCGAGCGAGCGCACGGCGCCCTCGGCCGCGGCGGCGAGGCCGGTCCCGCCGCCGCCGATGCGCAGGCCGCCGAGCACCTGGTTGGCGGCCGTGGCGGGATGCCCGTTCCAGTAGAAGCCGAACCCGTCAGGCATCACCACGACAAGCCGCCCGGTGTAGGCCAGCGACAGCTCGGTGCCGAGGAAGCTGGCGTAGGCGGACGGCTTACCCCACAGTGCCGTGATGGCCCCGAGGTCGTCCCGCTTGGCGATCACAGCCACCCGGACAGGGAAGCCGTGGCCGGCCGCGGAGCTGAGCAGGTGCCCGAGCTCTACCTGCTGCGCGATGGGCATGTTCGCGTCGGCCGCCACGAACAGGTTCTGGTAGACGAGCACGTCGCTGCCCGGGTCTCCGTCCGCCCGGGCGGCGGGCGCGAGGAAGCCGAGCGCGCAAGCGGCGAGCACGGCCGCGACGAGCAGGCGCCACGCCGCGGTCATGCCGGGGGAAGCGTAACGTGTCACGAATAGAGAGGTGGCCGGCCGGGCCGCCCGAGTTCCCGCCAAACCGGATCGTGACCGAGTTCTCATCGCGCCCGGAACGGAGGCACTGCCACGCGGATCACCGGTGCCCGCGCCGCGGCGGCGGCGCTTCTCCGCGTGCTGCTCGCCGCGGTGCTTGCCTGCCTGCTCGCCGGCGCCACGGGCTGCACGGCTGCACGGCCGGGCGCCACCCGGGCCGGGCGGGCGCGGGATGCGCGGTCCGCGATCCCGCGGGCGCTGCTCAGCGAGGCACGGCCGGTCGGGACCGGTCCCCGTTTCGACTTGCCCGCGGCCGGCCCGGTCACCGGGACCTGCACGCCAGAGCTCGGCAAGCGCGATGGCGTTCACGTGGAGGTCTTCGCGGCCAACCGCGTGCTGCTGCTGCCCGCCGGGATCGGCACGGAGCCGCCGGCCAGGCTGCTGAACGGCCGGGTCATCCAGGCCAGGTGCTACGGCCAGTTGGTGACGCTCGACCCGACCGGGGTCGTGCTCGTCCGCCAGGGCGCGCGGCTGACCCTCGAGACGCTGTTCCGCTCCTGGGGCCAGCCGCTCTCTTCGACCAGGCTGGCCTCGTTCAGCGCGCCCGCCGACACCCGGGTGAGTGTCTTCGTCGACGGCCGCGCCTGGCACGGCGCGCCCACGGCGGTGCCCCTCACCCGGCACGCCGAGATCGTGCTCGAGGTCGGGCCGTACGTCCCGCCGCACCAGTCCTACGCGTTCCCGCCCGGCACCTGACCCGGCAAGGAAAGCGAAACATCATTGATCAGTATCGATCTAAATTCAACAAATGGCTTTTTTACCCACCGGTAGCCTTTTACCGGTAAACGGGGTTAACGGATTCCGACAGTGCGCTGGCCCCGCGTTTACGGATTCGCACGGTGCCAGGTGTCCGGCGATAGGCGTTTCCGGTGCCGGGAAGCGCACGGGAAACGGAATCCGCGACTTCCCGGTAATGGCACCGAGTGCCCCGGCCCCGGCAAGAACGGGACAGGGAACCGGGCAGCAGCGCGGCGGGAACCGGGCGGGCGGAGCCGGGCCGGCCGCGCGCCTGGTGGGCTGCAAACGTTCGCATTCGCCGGGAGCCCCGCGGGACGGCGCCCGGGGGGCGCACTGCGGGCCGCGCGCTGCCGCCCAGGCCGGTTAACCGCACGGCAATCCAGGCCCGTGCCGCACGGCAATCCGGGGCAGACCGCACGGTGGCCGAGAGCCGGGCCTGACGGCGCTCCAGGGCCGCCGCGCATCGCTGCCCCGGGCGGCGGCCGCGGCTTTCCGTGCCGCGGCCATCCCGGGCGCGCCGCCGGCGACCCGTCCCGCTTTGCGGCCCGGCGTGCGATGCGGATAAGAAAGCGAGGGAAAGCGCCTCGGGCCCGCATGCGACCGTTGATATAGCTGTTATCACGTAATGGGCCAGATCGGTGGCAGAGAGCACAGATACACGCGAGTATTACCCCCATGACGATTCCAGCGGAACTCATCGGGGAGACGGCCCATGAGTTTCCATGCCCGCCGCTTGGCGCGGCGGAACTTTCAGCATCGGACGCCGAGCGCATGGCCGGCATGTTCAAGGCGCTGGCCGACCCGGTTCGGCTCCGGCTTTTCTCCCGGGTCGCCGCGCATCAGAGCGGGGAGGCCTCCGTTTGCGACATACAGAACGTGGGCGTTTCCCAGCCCACGGTCAGCCACCACCTGAAGAAGCTGAGGGAGGCAGGACTGATAATCTCCGAGCGCCGCGGCACCTGGGTCTACTGCCGGGTGGCGCCCGGGGTGCTGCCCGCGATGGCGCAGATGCTCTCGCCGCGGGAGCCGGGCATATAAGGTAGCCACGCCACCGCCAAGCCGGGCCTGCTCACCGGGAGCGAGCAGGCGGCCAGCCAGGCAGGCAAGCAGGCAAGGAGCACGAGCCGGGCGTCACCCGTCACCAGCGGGAATGCCCGCGGCGCGCGGGGCCAAGCCGGGTGGTCCGCGGTCGCCACTAGAATTCGTTGTCATGGCAGAGCCGTACCGGAACCACAGTGACCTCAGCGGACGGCCGGGCGGGGAGCGATACAGCGGACGGCTGGCCGTGCGCAGCGTGCCGGTCCCCGACCCGGGTGACGACTTCCTCGGCCAGATCCCGGTGCCGACGGCCGTTGCCTGGGTGCGGCAGGGCGCGGGCCTGGCCGGGTGGGGTGAGGCCGCCCGGGTGACGCTCCCGGCCGGGGCCGACAGGTTCACGGCCGGGGAGAAGTGGCTCCACGAGATCACCGAGAGCGCGGACATCGACGACGCGGTACGCCGGCGAGGCTCGGGCCTGGTCGCGTTCGGCACCTTCACGTTCGATGACGCGTCCGAGGGCTCGGTGCTCGTCGTGCCTGAGGCGGTGCTCGGCAGGGACGGCACGGGCAACGCCTGGCTGACCACCATCACCGCTGCCGGCCACCCGGTCCGGCAAGCCGGGGACCAGCAAGCCAGGGACCAGCAAGCCATGGCCTGGCAGCCAGGTACCAGCCAGCCGTACGTCGTGCCTGGCGCCATCGCCTGGCACGACGGGTCGCTGTCCGCGCCGGAGTGGCAGCAGGCGGTCGGCGAGGCGGTGCACCGGATCACCCACTCGGCGCGGCTGCGCAAGGTGGTGCTCGCGCGGGACCTGCACGCCACGGCCGACAACCCGATCGACGTGCGGGTGCTGCTGCGCAGGCTCGCCGCCCGTTACCCCGGCTGCTACACGTTCGCCTGCGACGGCCTGGTCGGCGCCACCCCCGAGCTGCTCATCAGCAGGGACAGCTGGGAGGTCAGCTCGCTTGTGCTCGCCGGTACGGCGCCGCGCGGCGCGACCCCGGCGCAGGACAGCGACCTCGCCCGCGCGCTGCTCGGGTCGGCGAAGGAGAACGAGGAGCACGAGTACGCCGCCGTATCGCTGCGGGACACCCTCTCCCCGCTGTGCGCGGCGATGTACGTGACGCCGCGCCCCGAGCTGATCCGGCTGCCCAACGTGCAGCACCTCGGCACCCGGGTGCACGGGACCCTCGCCGCGGTCAAGTCCGCGCTCACTCTCGTCGCGGCGGTGCACCCCACGGCCGCCGTCGGCGGCACGCCGACCGGTGCCGCCGTCGAGGCGATCCGCGAGCTCGAGTCGATGGACAGGGAGCGGTACGCGGGCCCGGTCGGCTGGATCGACGCCGACGGCAACGGGGAGTGGGGCATCGCGCTGCGCTGCGCGCAGCTGTCCGGGCGCCGGGCGCGGCTGTTCGCCGGCTGCGGCATCGTCGCCGGGTCAGACCCGGCCGCCGA
>Ga0335078_10019613_pt1 | contig 10055 bp, 6 predicted proteins | sample Lox_Sample_32_FD_206711 | JGI IMG/M metagenome (GOLD analysis project Ga0335078, IMG submission 206711) | Soil microbial communities from Loxahatchee National Wildlife Refuge, Florida, United States - Lox_Sample_3.2 | ecosystem: Environmental > Terrestrial > Soil > Wetlands | place: USA: Florida...
ATAGCCGCACGCCACCAGCGCCACCGGCCAATCCGACCCGAACATCAGCCGTTTGGCGCCAAAACACTCCAGCACAATATCGATGTAGGGCTGCAGGCTGGCTTCCGTCCACGTCTGCCAACCCGCTTCCGTCACCATCCCGGAGAGCTTGCAATAGACATTTTCCCGGCGCGCGAGTTTCTGCATATTTTCCCGCCATGGCGACAGGATGCGATCTTTGATCCTGGGCTTGGCGACATGGTCGATGATGAAAGTCACGCGGGGATGGCGGTCGACAAATTCGATCGTCTGCGGAAGATGGCGTTCGAAGATAAGAAGGTCATAGCGCAGCCCGAACTTCGGCAACAGGCTCACCCCGCGATTGAAATCATCGCGCAGCATGTAGAAATCGTCAGGCTCGTCATGCAACACGTGGCGAACCGCTTTTAGCTTGGGATTCGCCGAAAATCTCTCCAGTTGGAAACCTACTGCCCGATCAATCAGCGGAACCCAGCCGACGATGCCCCGCATGAACGAGCGGTCACGCGCCAATCCCAGCAACCATTCGGTTTCCAGCAAACTTTGGCGGGCCTGCACGGTGACCACTCCATCGATCCGTGCCTCCTGCATGACCTGCTTCAACTCGTGTACCAGGAAGTCACGGCGAATCGCGTCCATGCCCTCCAGCATCCACGGATAGTCCTCCGCGGAGTACTTCCACAGGTGGTGGTGAGCATCGATGCGCTCGGAATCCATGGCAATTGTCAGTGGAGGACGGGCGTCCTGGCCCGTCTTCCATAAAAGCTCTAATTATTTTCAGGCCGGCCGAGCGTCCAACCACGATCTTTAATTCCCGCCAGCAACGCCTCTACCTTCGCCAGCACAGCCCGGTCCACGGGTTCTTCGATCCAGCGCACATCTTTCTCGATGTTGGCCGGATCGGCGGTTCCTACCAACGTGGTGTGAATCTCTGGATAAGCCACGGAAAACTGCATGGCCAGTTTGGCAATATCCGTCCCCTGGCTGCTGCAGTACGCGGCCGCTGCGGCACACGCTTGCCTCACTTCGGGCGGAGCCGGATGCCACGCCGGCAATTCATGGTTGGTGAGCAGACCCTGCGACACCGGCGAGGCGTTGATGATTCCGGTGTGCTTCTGGTTCAGCCATGGCACCAGTCCCAGCAGTGTTGTGTCATTCAGCGAGTAATGATTGTACGAAAGGATGGTATCCACTTCCGTCTGTCCCAGGATGGTGCGGAAAATCTTGAGCGGATATCCGGTCACCCCTACGAAGCGCGCTTTGCCCTGTTGCTGCACCTGCCGCAACGCCGGGATGGTCTCGTTCACCACCTGATTGAGGTCACCGTACTCGTTGTCGTGCGACTGGATGATATCGATGTAGTCAATCCCCAGGCGATGCAGGCTCTCATCGACGCTGGCCATCGACCGCTTGGCCGAGAAATCGAATTCGGCATCGCCGTAGCGGCCCACTTTCGTGGCCAGATAATAGCGGTCGCGCGGAATTCCCTTGAGGGCCTTACCCAGTACGGTTTCGGCTTTGGTGTAACCGTAGAATGGCGAGACGTCGATGAAGTTGATGCCCAGATCGAGAGCCGTGTGCACGGTTCGGATTGCGGTGCCCTCATCGACCGGTTTGAACACGCTGCCCAGCGATGAGGCGCCAAAACTCAGAGCCGAAACCTTCAGCCCTGTCTTGCCCAGAGTCCGGTATTCCAAGCGACACTCCTTGAGTCTTTCGGCTAGCGGAAGATGTAGTACAGAACCGCCATGGTGGCCAGCAGTAGCGCTGCGACAATGCGGGGCGCCGAGGCGCTCTGGTCACCAAAAATGACAGAAATAGGATTCTTCCACGTCAGCCCCGCCACCTGTTCCGGCGGCGGAGGCGGCGTGAGCAAACTTACGATGACGAACAGCACGCTGCACAGGCAGAACACCCACCACGCCTGCATCAGGAACGGAATCCCGAGCCGGTGACTGATGATCTTTTCCGTGCCGAACACCGGCAGATCGAGAATGAACGACGCGGCTCCTACTAGAAAACCGAAAGTCAGTGTGGCAATCGACGCCTGCTTGGTGCCCCGCCGCCAGAATACGCCGAACAAAAAGACGGTCGTGATCGGCGGAGCCAGATCGGCGGCAATGACGTTGATCGCCTCGAAGATGCTGGAGTATCTGTAACCCTGCGTCGACCACAGGATGGCAAGCAACATCACCACTACCGAGCTGATCCGTCCCACTAACACTTGCGTCTGGTCAGAAGTTTCAGGCCGGAGACGCTTCACGATGTCCACTGCCACCAGCGTTCCGGAACTGTTCAGCGCCGCGGACACGGCGCTCAACAGCGCCGCCAGCACGGCAGCGGAAATCAGGCCCTTCAGCCCGGAAGGCAGCAGTTGATTGATCAGCACCGGCAGAGTCTGATTGCTCGACGTTCCGATCAGGTCTTTGAACAGGATATACGCGATCACACCCGGTAAGACTAGAAAGAACACCGGCAGAATCTTCAGAAAGCCAGCCAGCAGCGGTCCGAGTTGGGCGTCGCGCTCCGAGCGCGCTCCCAGCACGCGCTGCACGATCGTCTGGTCGGTGCACCAATACCAGACACCCAACACCGGATAGCCCAGAAACACCGCGTACCAGTTCAGCCCCACCGGGCTGTGCGTCTGCAGCATGCTCAGCTGATCGGGCCGCGTGGCCGCTTTGAATTGCGCCAGAGTGTGAATGCCGTGCTGCGGCAGGGCAAGAAAGGCAAAGACTGTGATGATGGCCGCGCCGATCAGCAGAAAGAAGGTGTTGAAAGTTTCCGTGACTACGACGGCTTTCAACCCGCCGAGCACGGTATAAATGGAAACCACCACCGACACAATGATGATCGATGTAACGACGCCTACGCCGAAGAATTGCTGAAAAACCGCCGCGCCCGCGTAAATGCTCATTCCGATATGAATGAACAGTGCCGCCACAATCGCCATGAATGCGAGAAACGATCGCGACGCCGGGCTGTAACGCCGCTCCAGAAATTCAGGCAAAGTAGAAAGGCCACTGCGGAAATAAAACGGAGCAAACACCAGCGAGAGCAGAATCAGAGTGAACGACGCCATCCACTCGAAGTTTCCCCACACCAGGCCTTCGTTGTATCCCGAGGCGGTAAGGCCCACCAGGTGGATCGTCGAGATATTGCTGGCAAACAGCGCCGCGCCCACAATCCCCCATGGCAACGAGCGCCCGGCTAGAAAAAATACCTGCCCGGTCACCGCCTGTTTGCGGGTGGAAAAGATCCCAATGCACAGGATCGTGATGATGTAGGCAACGATGATCGCCAGGTCGAGGATAGGAATTCGCAAAGTTTTTCCTGTCTACCGGCGGACGCTTCAGGCGTCCGAATCGTCCAACTCGACCAGCGCCTTGATCAGCGACGGCTTGCCCGGCAGATCCTGCAGCAGCCGCGGCACTTCGGTGAGTGCGATGCGGTCCGTGATCCACGGAGTCGTATCCAGCTTGCCTTCTTCGATCATGCGAATGATCCGCGGAAACTGTCCGCAACTATTGCGGCTGGCGTAAATCGTGATCTCGCGGCGATGCAGCAACGCATCATCGATGGTGATGGGTTCCTTGGTCAATCCCACGTACACCAGCCGCCCCGCGGCCGCCACGTTCTGCAGGCTTTTGCCCATCGATTCGCTGCTGCCCGTGGCATCAAAAACCACATCAGCCAGTTGTCCGTCGGGTTGCGGAAGCGCCTCAACGCCCATCGACTCGACGAACTTGCGGCGCAGCGGGCTGCTTTCAATCGCGCGCACTTGTGCCCCTGCGATCTGGGCAAACTGGATCACGCCCAGCCCGATCGGCCCCGCTCCAATCACCAGAGCGCTTTCGCCTTTTTTCAATCCGCTGCGACTCACCGCGTGCGCTCCAATTCCCAGCGTCTCAATCAGTGCCAGCCGATCCAGCGACAGGGTCGTCGACTTGTGCAGCAGGTCCATCCTGACCGAAAGGAAGCCTTGCATTCCCCCGTCAACATGAACCCCGTAAAGACGCAGCTGTTCGCAACAATTGGTGCGGCCGCGCAGACACGCCCGGCACGACCCGCAGTTGATGTAGGGATCAACCGCGACTTTATCTCCCGCTTGAATTCCCTGCGGATTGTCGCCGATCTCCACGACTTCACCGGAAAGCTCGTGCCCAAGAACGCGCGGATAGGTGTAAACCGGATGCCGCCCAGCCAACGCGTGGAAGTCGCTGCCGCACACTCCCACCCGCCGGATGCGCACTAACGCTTCTCCGGCCGCGACGCCGGGTCGCGCCACTTGGCGTTCAATGAATTTCCCCGGCGCTGCCAGCAGAATCTGCCTCATTGCCCCGTTCCTTCATCAACCGCTCCGCGGTTGCCTTGCACAATTGGTTCAGCCAAATGCCGACGTGGCGGCATTATAGGGAGACCTACTGGCGTCCGTCAAGCTTATAGCACAGATGGCAGAAGGTATCAGGGATTGCGAATTCCCGCGTGCACCCGTGCTCGGTGGCGTACGCGACTAGGACGGTCAATTGCTGTACCAATTGTTCATCTCCGGGTTAGAATGAAACTCCGCTTCGGTTTTCGCTGGGAAAGGGGACGCAACGCTCCTATAATGCGGTGCTATTTATGGCAGGTTCTGTGGACGCTCGTCGTAAGCCCCCGGCCGATACCCGGGTTACCGCGAAGCTGATCAGCAGCATCAAGCGAATGATCTCGACCGGCGCGATCGTTCCCGGGGCGAAATTTCCTCCCGAGCGCGAGTTGGCCAAGGAATTCGGCGTCAATCGCGCCTCCCTGCGTCAGGCCTTGAAGGTGCTCGAGATCATGGGAGTTCTCACCCAGCGGGTGGGCGACGGAACTTATCTGAGCGCCAGCGCCGAATCGATTCTTAAAGAGCCCATCGACTTCCTCATTCTGCTGGACGATCTTTCCCACCACGAACTGCTCGAGACTCGCATGATCGTCGAGCCCGAACTGGCGGCGCGCGCTGCCGAAAGGGCAACCGCCGAGGACCTGATCGGCTTGCGGCGCGCGATTGTCGCCATGGAAAACTGCAAGACCAATCAGGAAAGGCTGGAAGCCGACCTGGCTTTTCATGAATGCGTATTTCGTGCCAGCGGGAACCGGATCTGTCATCTGCTGTTCAAGGTGATTCATCGCAGTGTGCTGACCAGCATGGCGCAGCTTTCTACCCGCGTGTCGCTCGACCGCCCTTTGACCTTTCACAAACGCATCTACGTCGCCATCCAGCAGCGGAACTCGGAAGATGCGCGCCGCCAGATGCTGGCGCATATCGCTGACACAAGAGATCTGCTGGCCGCGACCAGCAAATAGTTTTATTTCTTTCCCGCCGTCGCAATCTCCAGGCTGGTCGGCTTGGTCGACTCCATCGCCAGCCAGATGACCAGGTCTGTTCCTTCGAGTTGAGGAATGAGCCCGTAACGGAAGTTGGCTCCGCGGGCAACCGCCTTGCCATCGACGGTGAGCTTCGGCTCCGCATCGCCCCAGTTTTTCACCACGAATGCCGGGTTCAGCAGCGGCGATTCCGCGCTGGCCTTGAGGGAACAATGTAGCGTGGAAGCCGAAGAGCCGGAGTCGCGAATCATGACAAAAGCGCGCTGCGTAGGATCGTATCCCTGGCTCCGAAATCCCGTTCTGCTCACTTCGATGCCCGGCGGAGACAGCCAGGACTTGGCGAGCGGGACCAGTCCCGCGGCAGACTTTGTCGTCAGTCCATGCAGCATGATCTTGGTCATGGTGTCGCCAGTCTGCGCGTAGGGATCCCAATAAATGTGGGACAACGATGAATGCGAAGGCCGATCGGGCGCCACTGCCGAGATGCCGCTCGATCTCACCTGCGCCACCGGCCAGTGGTTCCACCACTCAAACATCGAGTAGGTCACTTCGCCGGTGTAAAGCCGCATGGAAGAGTTGACTGGCGAAACAATCTGGAACGGCTTCCAGTTCGACTTGAGATTCACCACCTGAATGTTCGGATTGTCGGGCTTCTCCATCTTCTTCGGCGGCGGTCCATTTTCCCAGGAGTAATTCGCGGTCTCGCCCTTCATGTTGCCGATGGTCAGCGCATCCGGCCGTATGTTGTCCTCGGGCCGCTGGCCGGGCCCGTTGATCACGATGGTTTCCTGAAACTCGTGCCAGTTGGTGAAATTGGAAGTCCACAGAACCTCTTTGCGAACCGCAACGCCATCCGGATAGATGGTGAAATATTCGTCGGCCCAATCCGTCCAGCCGGTGTTGGCATCCGGATTCGCGCAGCTGTAATTCACCACTTCGCACAGCCCGTATCGCCAATGAACCACCGCCCGCGCGTCTGAATTTTCCAGGATGCGGACGTGAGAATAACGGTTCTGCTTGTCGGACATGGGTTCGCAATCTTCCCCGCCCGGACAATCAATCTTTCCGCCGGTTTCCAGGAATTCATCGGTGTACCACTTGTTATTTTCCGTAACCCAATCGCCGCCGTAGTTTGTGCCCTGCCAGAACACCATACGAATCGGAGCCTGGTCGAAGCGCACCACCACATCGGATTCCGGTCCTGCCCGGCGCGGCTTTTCCCACGTGTCGTCATATTTCAGCGTGGTGTAGAAGGCGCCGAACTTCCCCGCTCCCGGCGGCCCTGACGGCAGAACCGGCCAGGGCAGCGCGTCTCCGGAGGGCACGTGTACCGCGACATAGGCTTGCGCGATCTCCTCCGAAGTTAAGGCCCGGTCATAAATGCGAAGCTCGTCCAGAATGCCGTCGAACGAATAGCGAACTGGAATCTTGGGATGAATCCATTGCGCGGGAAGAATCGGATCACGCGTTCTTCCGATCACCAGATCTTCGCGCTCGGCCGGGCTCAGCGGTCCCTGTAAAGCCATCTCTCCCACCGATTTTCCGTCCACATAAATCGCCATGCCTTTGGCGGGATCATAGGTGCCGGCAACATGGGACCATTTCTTAAGCGGAAGCTCCGACTTCGAAACTAGCGACCACCACTGGCCGCCGACCGCCACTTTCAATCCCAGGTGGCCGAAACAATCGATGCCCAGAAAGTAACCGGCCTGTTCTTCTCTCCGATTTTCCACGATCGGAACCCAGTTCCACGGATAGGTGTTGACCGCGACCCAGGCATCCACCGTCACGCCCGCCGTCGTCTGTGGCACACCTTTGTAACCGCGCACGATGACGGTCGTCTCTCCATCAAAGCGCAGGCCGTTGCCGGTAACACCGTTCACATGCTGAAACAGCCCCGTGATGGAATCGTCCATGCCGCTGACCGAGTCGTGGGCAACCTGGCCGGCAGTCTCATTGAATGACCACTGTGCGACCGGGCCAGTGCTTTGCGCCGCGAAAAAAGCGGGAGCACAGACTAGAAGTGACAGTAAAGCCGCTCGTCTCATACTCGACCTCACGTTTTGGAGGACCTTATCAATGGCTGAGCCAATGCGTCGGCAGTTTATCTACGCGGAATCCGCGCTGTCAACCACCCGCACATGATTCGCCGCCTCCCACGACCTTGTCATCCTGCGCGAAGCCGGCATTCGCGAAGACGAATGTAGAATCGCGGCTGGATCTGCGGAGAGACACGACTAGACTCCGCTCGCGCAGCCTGCCCTTGACTTGTCGATGAAGTGGTGTACGATTTGGTTCATCCATTGGGGAGTTGCTCCATCTTATGCGAAGACGTGAATTCCTGAAGCTGAGCGCCGGCGCCCTCGCAGTCAGGGCGCTTCACTCGACCGCTAAAATCCACCAGGTTTCCACCGACGCCCAACTCGTCAACGCCGAAACATTTTATGTTTCCCTCTCGGGCGACGATCGGAACTCCGGTACCTCCGCAAGTCCGTTTGCAACTCTGCGGCGGGCGCAGCAAGCGATACGACAAGCGAAGCGCACAGCGCCCATCAAAGTTGTTGTCGGCGAAGGAACCTACTACCTCGACACCACCCTCACCTTCACTCCCGAGGACTGCGGCAGCCACGAAGCCCCTGTGATCTATGCGGCGGAAAAAACCGGAAGCGTCACCATCAGCGGCGGCCGCAAACTGGCTTGCAAGTGGTCGGCATACAAGAACGGAATCGCCATGACGCCGGTGCCGGCAGGATCCGATTTCACGCAACTCTTCGTGAACGGCAAACGGCAGATTCGTGCCCGCTTTCCCAACTACGATTCGTCCGTTCCGGGCAAGTCCGGGTACATCTATGCCGCCGGTTCGATTCCCGCCGGCACGCCGAATCCTTACGCTGGCGCTGATGAAGACATGACGTTCTCCACCCAGGCTCCGCGTGGCATCCGCTTCGACCCCGCCACATTTTCCAAGAAACACTGGCAAAATCTGCAGGACGCGGAGATTCACATCTTCCAGGCGGCGTACTGGGGAAACCTGCAATGGAAGATCAAAGGCATCGACTTCGCTACCAACTCGATCTGGTTCGGCGAAGGCGGTCAGCAGATTGGCGCCAAGTGGAGCAACAGTCCGGCGGTTCTCAGCCGGAAGTCGCTGTTCTTCATCGACAATGTATTCGAGGAGCTGGACGCTCCGGGCGAATGGTTCCTGGATAAAACGAACAACATTCTCTATTACTATCCTGAGCCGGGAGTCGACCTGGCGACAGCGCTGGTCGAAGTTCCCATCCTCGAGCACGCCGTCTGCTTTGCCGGATCGCAGCAGAATCCGGTCCGTAATCTTTCGTTACAGGGGTTCCGCGTCGCGCGCACTGCAACCACTTATCTCAAGCCATATGACGTCCCATCCCTGAGCGACTGGGCGATTCACCGCGGCGGCGCGATTTTTGCCGAAGGAACTCGCGACTGCTCGGTCGTGGCCTGCTGGTTCGACGCGGTTGGCGGCAACGCGGTGTTCGTTAACAACTACAATCGTGGATTTTCGGTGAGGAATTGCAAGTTCACCGAGACTGGCGATAGCGCGATCTGTTTCGTGGGCGATCTGGAAAAAACCAACGGTACGCAGCGCGCGTTCCCCTACGAATGCCAGGCCAGCAACAATCTCATTCACGACTGTGGTTTCTACGGCAAGCAGATGGCGGGAGTCTATATTTCGCGCGCCAAGCGTATCACCGCCGCTCACAACCTGATCTACAACATGCCGCGCTCCGGCATTTGCATCGGTGACGGCACCTGGGGCGGCCACGTCGTCGAGTTCAACCAGACCCACGACACGGTTCGCGAAACCAGTGACCACGGTCCTTTTAACGCCTGGGGCCGCGATCGCGGCTGGTCGCTGGCGCAATCCCACGGCACCTACACCACCGACCGCAGCCTCGATGTGTGGGAGGCGCTGGTCGATGCGATGGAGCCGGTCATCGTTCGTAACAATTTCTTCGACGAGAAATCCGGTTGGGGCCTCGATCTGGACGACGGCGCCAGCAATTACGAAATCTACAACAACATCTCCGTCGGTGGCGTAAGCATGAAGCTGCGCGAAGGTGCCTATCGCAGGGTCCATAACAACATCTGGTACCTATCAAAAGCTGCTCCCTGCTTCCATGTGGGAAACAACGACAATCACGATCAGTATTTCAACAATATCACTGTGATGGATCCGGGGAACGCCAAATGGCCCGACGGCTGGCCGTGGTGGCCGCAGATGGTTTATTCGGTGATCGCCCCACCGGCGGTCGGACCGTGGTTCGAGAAAATCGATAACAATTGTTTCTACTGCGTCGGCGGAGAGTTTCAGGCGGTGGTCGATCAGTTGCGCTCTGAGGCTGGGAAGCGCAACCCGCAGCGCTACGACCTCGCGGGATGGCAGAAGCTCGGCTTCGATCAGAATTCGGTCTTCGCCGATCCGCTCTTTGTCGACCCCAAGAATCGCAACTTTCAGGTCAGACCAGAATCGCCGGCCTTAAAAGTGGGCTTCAAGAATTTCGAGATGGGCAAGTGGGGACTGACTGATGAGTTCCCCGGGCAGTGGCGCGAGCCGAAGACTTAGCGCCTTACATTACGGAGAGAATCCATGAAGAAAAGAATCATCGCAGTGCTCGCTGCTGCAATCCTTTGCGCCTTGGCACTTTATG
>Ga0335078_10019614_pt1 | contig 10055 bp, 13 predicted proteins | sample Lox_Sample_32_FD_206711 | JGI IMG/M metagenome (GOLD analysis project Ga0335078, IMG submission 206711) | Soil microbial communities from Loxahatchee National Wildlife Refuge, Florida, United States - Lox_Sample_3.2 | ecosystem: Environmental > Terrestrial > Soil > Wetlands | place: USA...
GCCACGGGCTCTCAGCCTGCCGAGGCACGAGGAACTGAAGGCCGCCAACGAGGAACTGAAGCGACGAGGTGAGATTCTGAGAAAGAGCGAGGAGCGCTTTCGGCAAATGGCCGAAAACATCAAAGAGATTTTCTGGATGTTCGATTCGGCATCAAAGGAAGTCGCCTATGTGAGTCCAGCCTTCGAACAAATCTGCGAGCTTCCCGTGGACTCAATGTATGTCGATCCGACGTCGTACCGCGAACTCGTTCATCCTGACGACCGGCAGCGAGTACTCCAAGCAATTCGCAGTTTAGAGATCAGCGAACGCTTTGATGAAGAATTTCGGATTGTCTGTCCTGGAGGAAAGGTCAAGTGGGTAAGGTCCATCGGGGCCGCGGTGAAAGACAAGACCAACATCGTCCGGAGTTTTGTCGGGACGGTTCAGGAGATTACGGCCCGTAAAGAAATCGAGGCGGTGTTGCGTGAGAGCGAGGACCGCTACCGTGACCTGGTCGAGCATTCGACTGACCTGATTTGTACGCATACTTTGGATGGACGTCTCCTATCGGTTAACGAACTACCAGCTAGAATTCTCGGATACTCTAGGGAAGAGATGCTCAGCAGGCCGATGAAGGAGTTTCTGCCTCCTGAGGCGCGCGCTCAATTTGATGAAGCTATGCTAATAATCCAGAAAGACGGCTTCGTCAAAGGCCTGCTGGCTGTCCTTACAAAGAGCGGCGAGCGCAGAATCTGGGAGTATCACAACACGCTTCGAACGGATGGGGTGGCCGCACCGATCGTTCGAGGAATAGCTCACGATGTCACTGAACAGCGGCGCATACAAAAGGCCCTGAGGCTTTCGGAAAAAAAGTTCTCTAAGGCCTTCCTCGCCAGCCCCTACGCCATCACCATCTCGACGATTGAGGATGGAAGACTGATTGAGATGAACGACAGCTTTACGCAGAAAACGGGTTTCACCCGCGAAGAAGCGGTCGGCCACACCTCTTTCGAGCTCCAGCTATGGGCTTGCTCGAGCGACAGGGACGAGATCGTCAAAATGATTAAAGCTGACGGCCGTGTGAGTTCTCGGCGAATCATCTTCCGAACAAAGTGGGGAGAGCATCTGGTAGTGAACTATTCAGCCGAAGTGATCGACTTGGACGGTCGGCAATGCCTCCTTTCCGTGTGTGAAGACATCACTGATCGCACTCAAGCCGAAGAGAAGTTTAAGGGGCTTCTCGAAGCAGCGCCGGACGCCATGGTGGTGGTGAACCAGGCGAGCAAGATTGTCCTGGTGAACGCGCAATGTGAAAGATTGTTTGGGTATCAGCGGGGAGAGTTAGTGGGCCGGGAAATTGAAATGCTGGTGCCAGAGCGGTATCGTCCGCGGCATGCGAACCATCGCTCGGGCTTTTTGATCCAGCCACGGGTTCGGCCGATGGGGGAGGGTCTGGAGCTATATGCTCGACGCAAAGATGGCACAGAATTTCCCGTCGAAATCAGTCTAAGCCCGCTCCAAACCGAAGAAGGCACGCTCGTTTCTAGCGCCATCCGTGATATCACCAGCCGGAAGTTGACTGAACAAAGGCTGCGGGAATATGAGAGAGCCGTGGAAGGCGTGGAAGAAATGATCGTGGTTATCGACCGCAATTATCGTTACCTGCTGGCAAATCGCGCGTTCACGAACTTTCGTGGTCTCACCCGGGAACAAGTGGTCGGGCATTTCGTCACTGACTTGATTGACAGGGACTTTTTTGAGCGGGAGGAGAAGGAAAAGCTCGACGAGTGTTTCCAAGGAAAGGTGGTCAAATACGAAGTTACATACAACTACCCGAAGATCGGCCAAAGAAACATGCAGATCGCCTGTTTTCCAATTGAAGGGACAGTTGGCGTCGATCGCCTGGTTTGTGTGTTGCAAGACATCACTGAGCACAAGCGAGCGGAAGAAGAACTGCGGCGGCTTTCCGGCGAGATCTTGCAGTTACAGGATCAGGAACGGCGGAAGATTGCACGGGATTTGCACGATACCACAGGCCAGGATCTTGTTGCCCTTGTGACCAGCCTGAGTCAGCTCCATGAAAGCATCCCGGCGTCAAAAAGAAAGTGCCGAAAACTCATTTCCGGTTGCCAATTCGTGGCGGATCGGTGTCTAAGCGAAGTGCGTACTCTTTCCTACATATTGCATCCCCCGATGCTTGATGAGGCTGGGCTCGAAGACGCGCTCCGCCACTTCATGAACGGCTTTGGCGAGCGAACCGGAATCACACTGGATTTAGAGATATCCCCCGACTTTGGACGATTGCCTGACGCTACGGAATTGAGTTTGTTTCGAGTGGTCCAGGAAAGTCTTACCAATATTCAGCGGCACGCGGGGAGTCGTGTCGCCAGCATCGCCTTGATCCGAGATCCGGAGAAAATCTCTCTTCGGGTAAGTGACTCAGGCCGAGGAATTCCCGCCGACAAGCGAAAAGAAGATGGCACAAGTCTGGCGAAGTTCGGGGTAGGGATCTCCAGCATGGCAGAAAGAGTGAAACTGATTGGAGGCTGCTTAGAGATAGAATCCAGCGACGAAGGTACCTCCGTTCTGGTTACGGTCCCCCTGTATGGCTAAGGTGAAAAGAAGACTTCGGCTGCTTATTGCTGACGACCACGAACTCGTTCGTCATGGAATCCGAGGTGTGTTGCGGGCTGAGCGCAGTTGGGCGGTTGTCGGTGAAGCCGAAAATGGTCAAGAAGCTGTACAGAAGGTATTGAGTCTGCGGCCTGATCTCGTCGTCCTGGACATGACCATGCCAGTCCTCGATGGACTAGAGGCAACACGCCAGATTCGAGACAGACTCCCAGATGCGAAAGTTCTGATCCTTACGATGCACGAATCTAGTCAAATGATCCGCCGAGTAATTGAAGCCGGAGCGCGAGGGTACGTGTTGAAATCGGAACTCGCCAAACAGCTTGTGAAAGCCGTGAAAGCGGTCTTGCGTGGCAAACTCTCCCTCAGCCCCAAAGCTTCGGAGCTGGTACTTTCGGGTTTTCTTCTGGCACCAGAGAACTCTAAACAGGTCGACCGCCAGGAAGCCCGGCCGACGACTCGTGAGGTGGAGATTCTCCGTCTGCTAGCACGTGGAAAGAGCAACAAGGAGATTTCGGTCGAGCTGGGGATTACGGTCAGAACCGTGGAGACCCACCGGGCTAAAATCATGTCCAAACTGGGTCTCCATTCGGTGGTGGAACTCGTGCATTATGCTACCCAACATGGAATCGTTTCTTCTCACACTGGAGTGACGTAGGCGTCTAAGACTCGCCGCAACTGAGTCGTTCCCAAGAGATTCCAGCGCTGGTCAGGTCGTAGCGTGTTTTAGTTGACTTGAAGATCGATCAAAACATATTTTGCGGATCCGCTATTTAGTCCCACCCCGTGTCCCCAAAAGTATTGTCCTCCGCAAGTCACACCGACCCATCCGACGTTGGCGAGCGCCGCATAGAACGACTGAGCGTCATGTTCGCCGTAGACATCACTCCATTGGTCGGGTGTCAGCGGCAGAACTAAAGTAATCGTCGTGTTGTCCTGTGATCCTAGATTGTAGAGACTGGCACCGGCCCACCAGCGCCCGCCAGGCTCGATAAGGTCATCGTTCTTCTGCTCGAAGAAAACATGGACCGTTGCCGGCGGTATATCGCTGGCGTCAACCACACGGTAATCGGGCGCGTCGCTTTCCACCTTGAAAGTCACAGTTACGTTATGCAACGCAGTTGTTGTGTTAAAGGGTGTCTGTACGTAGTTCACGTGGCCGGAGACCGGAAACCCGAATGACCACGCTCCGTCAGCGTCGGCAAGCGGATGCGCTGGTGTTCCCGAGCTGTAATAGATGTACCAGTTTTGCGGATCAAGAGAGACCACATTTGCCTGTGCCGGAACGATGTCGGGAGGCGGCTGAATACCACAGCCGGTAAGAGCTGAGCAGGAGTATCCGAGAAGTATCGAAACGACAGAAAGGCGAATGGTATGCATGACGTACTTCGTTCAGACATCCCGTCAATCCACCTTGCCGGACTTCTTAACTTTTACGACCGGTCCGAACAAGACTTCGGCCATATTTCCGGTCCCCTTCCAGTACACGAAAGCGCGAACGTCAGTGAAACCGGCTTTCACGGCCATCTTTGGCACGTCCTTGATGTCCGCTATCCTCAAGTCATCTTCCAGCACAATTACCACTTCGGAGTCTTTGGTGGCATTCACGTGCCATTCCCCTAGAAGATAGTCGAGGTTGCCGCCCGAATACGAGTGTCCATTGTATTGGTATTCGACAACGTCGCTCACTTGCCGAGCGAAGATCAGGATCTGCTTTCTCTGCTTTGCTGCTTTCTTTGTGTGCCCTGGGGCCGCAGGCACAGGTATGGCCGCGACGCCGGCGAGGAGGAGCGCTACTGCTCGAATTGCTCTTTTCATTGACGCACCTCGGTTCCTCTGGGACTCGGTGGTGGTCGACGCGCCGGACCTTTGGACAGCCCACCTAAGCCGAAATAAGTGTGCACTGCGGCCCCGCACCACATAAGCATAAATGCTCTGGTGCCATGTCCGTGTTGTTTGTCGCGCACTGCTGCCCAGACTGCGAACGCATTGAGAGGCATCGCGGTAGCGTACTTCTCTCCCTTCGTTTTCATCGGCTTCATCAAGGGGTTCAGCTCTTCACATGAGTTATGCTTCAGGCAATGCTGCGTCCCTTCCATGTCCAGCGCCGTAGAGGCGAAGAGTGCGCCGGAAGATTCCAACATGCCCTCAGTTGTGAAAGCGTCCAACCAAGTATCTTGATGCTCGTCCAGGTGCATGTGATCCTTGAAATAGAGCCACCCGCCCAACAAAGCGCAGGGGCTTCCTTCACCTCTGGGGCAAACGCTATTCTCGTCGGTGTGCTGGATCTTGGGCTTCGGGCTGTCGGGCAGCTTGTTGCGGTCATTGAAAACGACTCTCTCCATTTCCTTTTTGTCGGGCTGCTCCTGCGATTTGTTTTGCGCACCAGCTGAAAGATCGACATTTGAAACTGCTTCTGATTGAGCCGCAAGCGGCTCCCGAAGCACAAGGAATGTAATGAGAAGAAACAGCACTCTGGTCATGCTATCCACTCCCGTCCGACCCATCGCACCTGCAAATCGATCTTCCGGTCCAAGCGGCCCGATCCATGAGCAACTAATACGCCAGAAATAAGCGTTCACTTAATTGCTGCGTGCGAGGGTTGGACCGATTGTTTCCAGTGGTTTGCGGGTTTTAGGAGGCAGGACCTCGGTGTTGGCCAATTCCAATTCGAGAATCTAGGAGGTGCACGGTATCAAATCGACCACCCATAGCCGCGGAGCATTTGCAGTTTGTCGGTGACTTCATCCATTGAAGCCGGTCGAAGACGCATTTCGTTGCAGCAACCTGGGTATCGGGAGAGGACTAGAGAAGGGACAAGCCTGAGCAAAGAAGTCACCAGAGAAAACAAAGTCCTAGGTCGCACAAGCGAGGCGCAAGCTGACTCGCAGTACTCGAGTCCTCGTATCATAGGTTCCGTCCTGAGCCGCAATAGAATCGCCGTTCATCAGGTCCGTAGCCAGCAGATTGGCGATGTTCTCGTACTGTGAGTGGGGTCGGAGAATGGTTCGGCTGCGCTGAGTATCTATCCCAGCTTTACCCGTATTACCACAACAATAATATCTCACACCGAATAGGCGGGCGCGTGTAAGCACTTGATGTGTCCGTGGAACGTGAGGAAGTAGGACGTTAGACCCGCACGCCCAACCCCCAACGTTTAGCGTTAGGGAAGCTCTCCTCTCGTAAGCCGAACAAATCGTCTGGCTGGCGGCTGATCTACCTGAAGAGCCAAGAACACGAGAAAGAGCTACAAGTCCTGCCCGTAATCGGACACGTTCGTACCAAAACCTACTCGTCCGGTAACCCGTTTATCAGGACTCGATGTCTCCCCAATGGTGCCAGCTTGCTTGTTGGCGGTCGCTCGCGTTAGCTTTCCGAAATGGGCTTTGACATTAACCTGGAGAGCGAGCGCGGCGAGGTGCTTGCAACGGTTGACGATCCCAGGCACTTCAAGCGGTTCGTAAGGTTGATATATGCAGACGCAGGCTGTGCTTTAGCGCTTCGTCATATTCCGGGTCCCTTTTGCGCAAGTCTCTATGAACGTGGAAATGCAACAGGGTGAGCAGTGCGGCATTCACATCCCGTCTTTCCGATCCGAACCCGCTCCATTGCTCGACTAACTTCAACGCATCTGTCGCTGGAAGCTTTCCTTCGACTACTTGGTCAAGAAGGCCGGCCAAGCGTCTTCTTCCTTCAAGAGTGGTTAACGGTATTGTTGACATGCGCGTCGCCTACGAAAGCAACACGGCCACAGCTAGGACGCAGACGGCCAAACAAACAAGCGCCCCCGCCAAAAGAAGCGCGAGGTTGGATCGAGCGTCGCTGGAGGCCACAGTGTGGAGCATGATTACCATACCTCGTATATATTACTCTACGATACTTATTATTCTGAGTGAATAACGATAACAATCCTTGTCTCGCCGACTACGTAGAAATACGCATTGCGATACTCGGACCGATGTATTAGGCTTCGCGCAATTCAGGGCCGAACTCCACTACTTTGTATACTCCCTCTTCGGTTGTCACGTTCGACCACGCGAATACTCTTGCTACGAGAAAAGGGGTGTGCGCATGGAAACAGAACCGCCTCTGCATCCTTGGTCTCCGACAACGATCCGTACTGCAGTTCTTGTTTATGATTTGTTAGCGGGAATGGACATTGCAGCCATCGTTCAGCTTCATGCTCCTCCAAAACCGTGCCGCGTCTGCGGCTTGTTTTCACACGTCCTCGTAACCCCACCCGGAAGCTGTACAGTTTGCTGGAGCACCAAAGTCGCCGAGGCAGATGGGACCGACCCGCGTCCATCCTCTGTGCCTCTACCAGCCTCGGCTTCGGGGGTGCGCCATACTTAGGAAATATTTCGCACACTTTTTTCGCAGGAGTGGTTTCGATGACGTTTGAACCGTGCTCGGCGCCGTGCGTTGCATGGCAAAGGTGAGGGACGTTCAAGTTACGCTGACATTGGAAAACAGGTCAAAACAGTGTTCACGGTGTTCAGTCGAGACGCGACTCCGCGTTTACCCGGAGTTGATATGCGCAAACTGTTGGAGCCAAGATCAGATACGGGAATATATGGCGCACGCCAACCGTGCCCTCGAACAAATCAGGAGCCTCGTTGAACCGCGGAGATGTTCGGGAGCCGCCTCGGTCCATAAGCGACATTCCGCTCTTTTCGGAACATTAAAACAGACCAGCGAGGAAGATTTGCCGGTCCTGCGAGAACCCGAGTGACTATCTAGAGTGGGCCGTCAAAACCCCGGTCGGGGCTCTGTCCGACTTCAATGGCCCTTTTCTCTCAACATGCGCCGACACTCCAAATCCAAGCAACTATTCAACCAGACTACCGGATTAGATGCTGGGTCGTAATAGCACGCCCGTTTTCCCAGATGTTTTACGAGATCGAGCATAATCCGGTCAGAATAATCAACACCAAACCACTTCTCTAGAGCGACTGCGAAAAGAGCACAGTTCTCTTGAAGCAAGATCTGTGTTGCCTCCGCGTCGTGAACATTGTCCGCCAGGCGCAACAGCGCCAGGCGCGTTTTATCGAATCCTTCCACAGTCTATGGGCGCGTCCCTTTGATTTTCTGCATTTCGTGGCCGAGTCTAGCAAGCGTGTCTTGATACGGGGAAAATCTTTAATCATTCTGCTGGTCACGATAGGTGAGCCGTTTACCTCACTCTAACGAATAGGGTGCATCAGCTCCAGACACTCGGAAGCGATACTTGCAGTGAGGAAGGCTCGACATTTTACGGGGTGAGGGCCTACGTTAGCTATAGCGTGACAATTGCAAGTGGATAGGATAGGCTTACGCGAGCTTTACGCTTTGCATAGAGGTTAGAGCCATGCCAAAACGAGCACCGGTTCGCTTTGAGACTGTGTTGGAAGTCGATGTTCCCAGGTCGCGCAAAAGCAAGCACAGAGAGATCGTTAAAGCAATTCTTAACGACCTCGACCGACTGAAACCTGGTTCCGCGTTCAAGGTTCCGCTGTCGGAATTGGGTGGTTCAAAAGCAAACGTTCGGTCGGCCCTAAATCGTGCGACTCGAAAGGGCAACCGCAAAGTCTCAACAGCCACGGACGAGAAGTTCCTCTACGTCTGGAATGAGAGATAGATTATTCTGCCTTCACTAGAATTCTCTCGTCGGAGTAATGTCAACTCCTTCCATGAGAAAGCCGGTCACCGTCAAGGTTAATGACGCTCTCTTTGATTTTTTCGTTCAGCCAAGCCGCCTCTGTCGCCACCCTTCCATCCGCACTCTTGTGTGAGCGATTATCGCTCGGTGCCAGTTGGGTGTTCTCGATTCAGTAGGTGCTGCCACCTGATTAGCGTCCTCGACTTCCTTATATAGGAAGTTGGGCCAGGAGTTGATCGCAGTCACCTAAACTCGGCGGTCGAGCCCGGCTGTCCGATACAGACTCTCTTTGCCAGCTTTCTATGCTGCTGCGTTCATCGCCTTCTGGCTATTGCGGAGCGGTTCGTACATCTCGCCACTCACCCACAAGCGATGCAGCAGCACTGCCAGCTTGCGTGCTACCGCTACCGCCGCTCGCTTCTTGGCATTTTTCCCTCCACGCGCCGCGAGTTTTTGCCCCCAGCGCCGTAAATCACTGTCTTCTCCAAACGGTCCCAGAATGTAGTGCGCTCCCTGCACCAGCAGCGCCCGCAAATACTCGTCACCCTCCTTGCTGATGTGCATCTGGGGTTCGCTCTCCCCGGAATTTCTCCGTCCCGGCTGCAACCCCACAAAACATCCCGCGTCACGACTCTTGCGAAAGTGATGCGGGTCCTCGATCGTCAGCACATAGGTCGTGGCGATCAGATCTCCTACGCCCTTCACCTGTTTGAGCAGCGCCGTTTCCGGATACCTCTCTTGGGCCATCCTTGCGATCCGCTGATCGTATTCCCGGATGCGTTCGTTCAGCGATTCCACTTCTTGCAGTAGCGGTTCCAGGGCTTCCCGCAATCCCGCGCTTAGTCCTGTCGCGCTTTCCCGGCGGAACTGCTCCGTGCCAGATCTACGCAGCCGTTCGCCGGAGGACTTCACCAGTCCTCGTGCCGCATTCACCAAAGCCGTCCGCGCGCTCACCAGTCCCGCTCGGGCCCGGATCTCCGTCAGGTGCAGTTGGGCCTGAGCACTGCGATGTTGCACCGGACTTAGGAGCTCAGGGTCGATTCGCGCCAGCCGTGCCAGCGTGCGCGCATCCAGGCGGTCATCCTTCCGCCGACTCTTGGTGATCAAGCGCACCTTCTGGGCATGCGCCACGATCACTTCGTGTCCCAGCGCCGCCAGCAGCCGGCTGACCCAAGGCGAGTGTGTGCCAGTCTCTATGGCGATGCGACACTGCGGCACGTTCTCAAAAGCCTGCCGCATCGCTTCCGGCGTCGTCACCACTTTCTGCTCCAGCAGAATTTCGCCTGCACCGTCCAAAACGCAGTAAGCACTCCAGCGATCTCCCAGATCCAACCCTACCGTGAGCTGCCCATGGAAAATGTTCTTTCCCGCTGTCCGCGTGGTGCGAATCTTCTGCATTGCCGGTCTCCTTTTCTTTGTGCCTCGAGCACGTCGAACATTGGGAGCGTATCGCATCCCGCTAGGAGACCGGCCTTCTCATCCCATCTGGTTAACGGTGCCGGTTCAAACGGTCGATGCAACACCGTCCAATACTTTGATTCGAGAGTACTTCCCCGGCAGAACCCATCTGTTTGGCCGTGCTCGATCAAAACCTAGCCAGGGTAGTGTTCTGTTGACTTAACCTTAGCCAGCGGTTTTAGCCTTTGTTTTCACCGTAAATTGGGTCCGAGTTGAGTGTTGCGTCCACCCATTGATACCACCGGGCTATCTCTAACGAGGTCGGCCGTTGCAAGGTTTTTTTTCTGTGCTGTTGGCCTCCTCGGGGCACACCCGGGCGCTGGATTCTAGGAACATCGATCTTTGCCG
>Ga0335078_10019615_pt1 | contig 10055 bp, 8 predicted proteins | sample Lox_Sample_32_FD_206711 | JGI IMG/M metagenome (GOLD analysis project Ga0335078, IMG submission 206711) | Soil microbial communities from Loxahatchee National Wildlife Refuge, Florida, United States - Lox_Sample_3.2 | ecosystem: Environmental > Terrestrial > Soil > Wetlands | place: USA: Florida...
CGGCGAGTCTCCAGATCAGGGCGCCACACGCCGGCAAGCTGCCGGCGCTCCCAGGATTTGGTTTGCGAATAGACAGTCGCGCTCATGCTGCAGGTTTCCCGTATTCATCAAACCAGTATTTCACGTGACTCAGCACGCGATGGCGCAACGCCCTGTGCAGCAACCGCGCCACACGCGGGGAATGAAGCTGTTTGTAATCATGCTTGCCCTCGTGCCGGCTCAACCGTTCAAAAATGGCCAGCACGCGCGTGTGTCGCAACGCCGCCAGAATGGCCAGGGAAGTTTCAAAATCGTTCCGGTCCAGCGCCGGGAATTGCGCGAGATAACGCGCCGTCATTTTTTCCGGCAACCCCTCCGGCACATCGTGCCGGGCGTCTTCGAGCAAGGACACGAGGTCGTAGGTGATCGGACCGCGATACGCGTCCTGAAAATCGAGCAACCCGGCCTGTTGGACGCCGATGCGGTCAGGCAGCAGCATCAAATTGCCCACGTGATAATCGCGCAACAGCAGGGAGGCGGGCACCCGATGGGCCATCGGCAGCACTTCCCGCCAGGCGGTGGTGAATTCTTCGCGGCCCATTTCGGATATGCCCGGCGTACACCAGTCCAGAAACAATTCGACGTCTTCGAGCATTTTTTCCGGATGATAGACGCGCAGGCCCTGGGGGATGGCTTGTGGATGCTGGTGCAGGGCAATCAGCACCTCGATCGCCGGCGTAAACAGCTTTTCCGGTTCCAAGCCGTCATCCAGCAAACGCGCAAAGGTGGCATCGCCAAAATCCTCCAGCAGCAGGAGGCCTTTGGCTTCGTCGCGGGCCAGGATGGCCGGCGCACTAAAGCCAAGCTTGAGCAGGTGTTCATCCATCCGCACAAACGGCGTGACGGACGCCATCGCCCGCGAGGCGTCCATTAAAATCACGCTTTGGCCTGCTTGACGCAGCCGGAAATATTTCCGCGCGGACGCATCCCCGGTCAGCGGTTCGGCAACAGCATCCCAGCCAGCGGAGTTGAGAAACGCGCGGGTCTTATCGGTTAGGGTTGTGTCGGCCACGAAACACAGGAAGTAGCACGGATGATGCCCGGAGGCGACAAAAAAGCCGGACCGGGCGAAGCGCGGTTGTCTCGGCCGCAGCGAGTGGGACATCTGCAATTTGTTGCGGCGGTTCGGGCTTTTCAACCGGGCGCGTTCGTGTTACAGGAAGGACATGCTCGAATTTGCGCTCGAAAAATATCCGATCTCACTGAAGCTGCGCGACGGCACGCCGGTTACAGTGCGTCCGCTCAACAAACGGGACGAGGCCAAACTCCACAAATTTTTTCTCAGCGTCCCCGAGGAGGAGCGGCTGTTCATCAAACAACCCATTTTTGAACGCACCATGTTTCATGATTGGTGCCGGCACCTGGATTTCGAGCGCAACCTGCCGCTGCTGATGCTGCACGGGACCAAGATTATCGGTGAAGCCACGTTGCACCAGCGGTTCGGCGGCTGGAAGCGGCACATCGGGCTGCTCGGGGTGTTGACCCACCCCGGCTATCGCGGGCGCGATGTTGCAAAAATTCTGATCGAGGAACAGGTGCAAATCGCGCGGATTCTCGGATTGCGCAAACTGGAAACGGAACTCAACGGCGAACGCAAAGTGGCCATCCGGGCATTGGAAGACATTGGTTTCACCCGGCTCATGTGCCTGGAGGATTACGTGCTCGACATGAAGGCCGTGTCGCATGATTTGATCGTGATGGGCATGAACCTCAAGGTGGACGAGGAATACGCCGGCGTCGGCGGTTGACCACGGATTTTTTTAATCGCAACGGACGCAAAGCGCGCAGAGTCCAACCGTCAATGTTTCTGTATCAAGGCGGCGGCCGAAAGTTTTCGGGTGTCAATGGCTTTGGTCAGGACGCTGTTGAGCGCGGCCAGTTGGTCGGGCGTGAGAAAACTGCCGGCCTGTTGCAGAATCCGCTGGTTGCTCTCGTTCACCTGTTGCAGGAAAGCATCAATGTCCGCTTGCGACCCCAGAAAAGCCTGGTCCGGAGCGCCGGTGATGCCCTGTGTCAAATTATTCGGCTCGGCCTTTATCACCTGAAGCAGATGGGCGTTCTGGTCCGCCGTCAGCGGCGTGTCACCCAATTGACTGTTTAACAGGTTGATCGTGGTCCGTGCCGGAATTTCTTCGCCGTATTCTTTGAATCGGGCGAAGCCCGCATCCCCCAGTAGCGCCTGCAACTGGCTGCCCAGTTCCTGATCAGCATTGTCCGGCCCCGAAGTCGTCTGCCCCGTGGCCGTGAGCTGCTCCAGGTGTTTTGAAGCGTTGTCGTTTATCAACTGGTAAAATTGATCTGCTTGTTCCGGCGTCAGTTTCAACTCCTTGACCAGATCGGCAAACATGGATTTGATTTTGTCCAGTTGCGCCTGGTGTAAGAATTCCTTCATGGCCGGATCGCCCATCATTTTGGCCAGCCCGCTGCGTGAGGCATCCGCCTGATCGGCTGCTGCCTGTTGTCGGAGCGGCCCGACTTCACCGCGCAGTTTCAGCAGTTCGGTCTCGTTCGGATTGGATTTCAACTGTGCGTTTTCGTCCAGCACCGCGGCCAGTTGGCGGTTCGCCTGGTTGCGTTCCTGCTCCAATTGTTGCATTCGCGTCGTCGATAGTGCCTGTCCGTCCTGGAGCGACTGGATTTGGGCGGTCAGTTGCGAGTTCTGGTGGACGGCATAAATCCCGGTTCCAACCGCGGCGGTGAGCGCTGCGGTAACGATGGCTTTTTGTAGTGTAGTCATGGCAATGGTTTTGGTTGCGGCGACCAGAGTGGAAGCCTGGACGGCTCCGCCGGCGACGGCGGCAGCGGAAATCGTGGCGGCAAAACCCGCGGGCGCGGCCTGGACAGCATTGGCGGCCACCACGACGGCCAGCGCCGACGCGGTGGTGGTAACGCCGCGCCGGGCCAGTTTCCCGCGCAACTTGTCCAGGGCGCGCTCCACCCGCATCCGCGCAGCGTTCTCGGTCAGATTCAATGCCGCCCCCACTTCGTTGAGGGTTTTGTTTTGAAAATAGCGGAGCAGGACGGCATGCCGGTCCTGGTCGTCCAGTTCGTACATGGCGTCTTCGAGCACCAGCCGGAGCTGGTTCCAATCCGCTGGCGGTTCGTCGTGGTGGAGGAGTTCATTCATGGTATTGGCCTCCTGCTCGCGGGCTTTGCGTCGTTGCTCCGTTCGATTGACCCGCAACGCCATCAGCCGGGTGGTGGTATAAAGCCAGCCCACTAGCGCGGGATGTCGGGCCAGCCGTTTCGCCTGCCGGACGACTTCCGTGAAAACCTGTTGGGTGACATCCTGGGCGGAATGCACGTCGCCGTTTACCAGCCGCAGGGCGGCGGAATAGACCAGGTCCACATGCCGCCGGGTCAATTCGGCAAAGGCGGCCTCCGACCCGTCGGCGGCATAGCGGCTCATCAGTTCGGCATCTTCAGTCATGATGTTCCATAAGGTAATGCCCGCCGCCGGAAAAATCGCACAAGAAAGTTTTGAAACGAATAAGGCGGATTTGCACAAATTGAATTCTGTCTGGGGCCGCGCCTTACTGCCGCGAAGCCAAAATCTCCCGGCCGCTGACTGTGGCCATGACCAAATCACCGCGTGCCTGCTGGCTTCGGACTTCCGAATTCCGACCGCTGTCCTTCCTGTTGCCGGGTTGACAGCGCGTGGTCAGCGCGTAATGTTCCTGTGCCGTCGCATTTAAACCGTACACAGGAGAACGATATGTCCATTCGACCCATCAAACGCCTGGTCAAGGCCAAGCCCACTCTCGAAGGCGCCGGCGTGCATCTGCGCCGCGCGTTCGGTTTCGGTCACACCTCTGACTTCGACCCCTTCCTGCTCCTCGACGATTTTCGCAATGACATTCCGGATGATTATCTGGCCGGCTTTCCGTGGCATCCGCATCGCGGCATCGAGACCATCACCTATGTCCTCGCCGGCACGGTCGAGCACGGTGACAGCATGGGCAACCGTGGCGCCATCGGGCCCGGCGACCTGCAATGGATGACCGCGGGCCGGGGCATCATCCACCAGGAAATGCCCAAGGGCGATCCGCTGGGCCGCATGCACGGATTTCAGTTGTGGGCCAACCTGCCGTCGGCGCTTAAAATGACCACGCCGCGTTATCAGGAAATCAAGTCGCCGGAAATCCCCGAGATCACCGAGGATGACGGCACGAAGGCACGGATTATCTGCGGTCAATTCTGGGGCAAACGCGGTCCGGTGGAAGGCATCGCCGCTGATCCCACATACGTTGACGTGACCGTGCCGCCCGGCAAACGCCGGCGGTTGTCCGTGGAAACCACGCGTCACGCCTTTGCCTATGTGTTTGCCGGCAGCGGCAAATTTTGCAACGCATCCAGTCCCCTGGCCGTGCCGACGGAAAGTCTTGGCTGGGCGGACACCACGCCGCCCACCGAAGCCGACAACCGTTCCCTCATCCTGTTCGACTCGGGTGATGAAGTGGAGGTCCAGGCCGGGGAGGACGGCATCCGGTTCCTGCTGGTCTCCGGCAAACCGCTGCAGGAGCCGGTGGCCTGGTACGGACCCATTGTGATGAACACACAGGAACAACTCCAGCAAGCCTTCGAGGAACTGCAAAAAGGGACCTTTCTGCAGAAAACTTAATCCCATTTCGATTCCGGGTGGTTGACGGATTTCGGTGGGTTTGGCCTTGGCACCGGGTCCGCCCGTTTGTACTGTGCGGCACGGTCAACAATCCCGGCCGCGAATGCGCGGTATTTCAACAGGCAATCAAATGAAATTCATCCGACAACTTTTCCCGTCAAGGCACGTCACGGTCAGCGGCATCTTCCTCGCGGCGCTGTCCCTCCTGCTGGCGTTCGGGAGCGGATGCGCGAGCCCCCGCCAGGCTCCGCTGAGAGTCGGGATCACCCCGGATTATCCGCCGCTGGTTTTTAAATACAACGGCCAGATTAGCGGCGCCGAAATAGATTTCGCCCGCGCCCTGGGGGGACAGCTGGGCCGGCCCGTGCAGTTGGTCACCTTGCGCTGGGAACAGTTGATACCCGCGGTGCAGAACGGGGACATTGACATCATCATGTCCGGCATGTCGATTACCCGCGACCGGCAATTGAGCATTGCGTTCAGCGACCCCTATTTGACCAACCAGTTGCGGGCCATTTTCACCCGGGCCAATGCCGACCGCTTCAAAAGTCCCGCCGACATCCAGAACGCGCCGGTGAGAATCGGCGTCATAGCCGGTACCACAGCCGACCTTTTTGTGCAGACCAATTGCCCGCAAGCGGACCGGGTGGCACTCGGTTCCCGTCAGGACGTCGCCTATTACCTGCTGCAAAATCCCACCATCGATGTTTATATTGATGACACATTTGCGCTGGCCCAGATTCTTTCGCAGCACGAAGCGGACCTGACGTTTATGCGACAACCGCTGGCCGAGAATTGCCTTGCCTGGGGCGTCCGTGCCGATAATACGGAGTTTTTGCAGCAGGTGAACCTGATTCTGGCGCGCTGGAAGGCCGACGGCACGCTGGATCAGATTCTTAACCGCTGGATTCCCTACCTGAAAAGATACGAAATGCTCCGGCAAAACGAACCGTCGGGCGCTAAAACTCCGTAGGCTCTTTGCGCCGGTCGGTGGCGCAGCCATGCTCCAGAGACTGGACACGGTAACGTGTCCCAAAGTGGTGACCGGCGCTGAATCAGTTGGGAAAGAGCGCTGGCACGGAATTTGCCCCTGAGATGGCAATGATCAAACTACGCACCGGCAGGCAACGACACATTTTGGTGGTGGACGACGAGTCGCTCGTCCGCCGCAGCGTCCATATCCTGCTTCAGGGCGACGGTCATGTCGTGCAGGAGGCCAGGAGCGGCGCTGAGGCGCTGGCCCTGTTTGAGCCCGGCAAGTTCGACATGGTTTTTACCGACTATCTGATGCCGGACATGCGAGGCGATCAATTGGCCGCGGCCATCAAAGAGCGCTCACCGCAACAACCCGTCGTGATGCTCACGGCCTTTCCTGAGAAATTTGAGTCTTTGGAGCGCCCGCCCGGCGGGGTCGATTCCCTCATCTGCAAACCTTTCGGACTGGAAAACCTCCGGTCAGCGCTCGCCCGGTATATTCCCGCCTGACTCCATATGCTCAGGAACTTTGGGTTAATATGCCTCTTGGCGGCTGTGGTGTTGGCCGGGGGCTGCAAACCCAGGCCAAAACCCGTATCAGTAACTCCACTACCTCCACTACCTCGTTTTCAGACTCCGTTTCAAACTGAATCGGAGTTCATCCTGGACACGATTGTGTCCGACTTGGCGGAGCAGATGTTTTACGCGAAGTTCCACCGGCTACCAGACCGGCGGTTTTTTTCAGTCGGCGCCCGGGAGAAACCCGGTTTACCCCAAGTTTCTCCTGTGTTTGAATTACAGATCCGCCTGGACCCGAAGCTGAGTGACCTGCAAACGGAAGTGGCCGTCAATGACCCGATTTGGTCGCCGGCAGTTTACCAGAGCATTGCCGGGGAACTGGCTCGGACGGTCGGGTTGAGGGCGGGCAATCACAGTGGAACCGGAGACACGTCGCTATTAGTCAGCCTGGCCGATGGCACGGCCGAAACCATCGAGCGACAGAACCAAGACTTGTCGTCAGTGTTGGAGGCGGATTTTAGCGATCCGGTCCTGCACGAAAAAGCGGCCTTGCTGCTGGGTGCCTTCACGCTCCGCGACCATTCCGGACATTTCTTTGAAATCCGATCCCCACTCTGCCGCATGACCGCTCACCTGACCATGGCCGCCTTTCTGAACGGGACCAACGCCTACGGTCTCGATGGCCAAATGGCGGAGGCCATTCTGTTGACCCTAATGGGTGATCAAGCCAGAGCCTTGGATCGGTTGCAAGCCATCGGCACCAATGAAACCGCCGCGCTACCAATGATCCGCACCTTGCGCGCGCGGAACACCGGTGACTACCGGCCTTTGGACAAGGCGGACAAGCTGAGCCCGATAGAAAGCGTTGCATGGTTTTCCGCCCTGTCCGATTCCGTAAACTGCACCCTGGCCTGGACAAATCTCAGCGACACGCAGCAGCAGAGCATCGATTTTATCCGCCTGGCCAATCGGGGCGGTTATTCCGTCGAAATGGGACATCAACTGCTGGCGGTTTCCATTCCGCTTGAACTGCAGGAGATTGCAAGCGTCTACCAGCTTTCGCACCATAAGAAGCTCACGTCGCGAGGACTGGTGCAGGCTCTGAACGAATTGCCGGAACGTTGTTTCACCACCGATTCCAATGGTGCCGTTCAGGTACGGGTCATTGGTTGGGGACAATGGGCGGATTTCCTGCAACGGCACCTTTGCCATGCCGTCCAACATAACTTTAGTTTCATGCAAAATCTTTGGGGCGTCCCGGAGGGTGCAAAACAATTCGCCGCCATGTGCGAGCGGAATTTCGGCGGCCTCCGGCTGTACCCCTTTGTCCAACGGTCCATTTGCCAGGATACGAACACCTACTACCAATCCGTGGACGCCGGTGCCAAGGTGACGATCGCCACGCCCCAACTGGTCCCATCGGATTGTTGGAATTGGCTTTGCTACCCAGCCGGCTTCGCCACCGTTTCAGTTCCAGATACCAGTTTCCAGCTTTCCGGGCAGTGGTTCAATCATAATCCGCTGCCGGGAACGGTATACGACCTGAGTCCGCGCCTGCATCAGCCCAATTTGCTCATCCGCCCCGATATCATCGGCCGCCTCGAACAACTCCACGAGCTGGCCCCTTTCGACACAAGCGTGGCGAACTTCATCCTGCTGAGGAAATTCAACAATCAACCGACGCATGACCAGGTTATGGCGTTGTACGGTCCTATGCTGCCATACTCCGCGACAGCAAGGCAAAACGTCGCCGGCGTGGCCAATGACCAGCCCGACCAATATGAAAAGCTGATGCTGCAGGCGGCGGAGTTGAATCCGGCCCGCTATTATAGCCTCGGTGATTATTTTCTGGATCATACCAATGAAGACAAGGCCGCATTTTATATTGATAAAGCGTGTGCGAGCGATCCGGACAGTGTCCGCGTCTCCAATTACGCCGTCTGGCGGGTGAAGTATTACTTGAAAAGGGGACAGACCGACAAGGCGCGGGAGATCGCAGATTCCGCCAGCGATGTTTATTCCTCTTGCGGACTTGAATCCGAGGCGGTTTTTCAGGAATCAAGCTCCAACTACGACGGGGCCTTTGAATGGTATGCCAAAATCGAGGAACGTTACGATGATTCGGGTCCATTGCTTGCCTTTTGCCGGCGTTATCAGACAGAAACCGGTGACACACGTTTTGAAGCCGAGATGCAAAAACGCCTCGGCAAACTGTTCACAAACGGAATTGAAAATGTCAGCCTGACCAACTTTCAGGGCCTGCCAGCTGACGGAGTGTCAATCCAGGCTGAGAACGATCTGTTGAAGTCGGCCCGGTTGAGAGCGGGCAGCGTGATTGTAGCGGTGTACGGTGTGCGCGTGCACAATTTTCAACAATATAATTATGCGCGTGAGCTTAAGAGCACACCTGAGTTGGATTTGATTGTATGGCAGGGCCGGCGCTACTATGAGTTCAAACCCAATATTCCGGGTCACCACTTTGGTGTAAGCTTCGGGGACTATAAGTCCGCATGGCACTGATGAATGTGGCGGCAGACCAGCCAATTGCGCGAAATCGTTTAACTGCCAAGACGTGGGTCTGCCAAGCTGGGGAAAGCCTCCTGGCGAGCCCCTTTCACTCTCGAAGGTTTTTGACCTTGAAGAAACGCGGACTACGCGAAAGGCAGGAAGCATCGCCGGGCCGTCCAGGACTTCAAAGATCAAAGTTCAGCGTCCGAAGTGGAATGTTGGATGATGCTTCACCGCGTGAGGCCAAAAGCCTTTTACGCGGTCACCCTCCCCGCTTGGTCTGCTCGAGTGCCTCGTCGTGTCCCCGGACCAGCGCGGCTTTGATGCGCTTCTGCTCGATGGTCAGGGGGCCGACCGGCAGCGGCCGGAGCGGGCTGAACACCTGGATGCGCACCCCCGCCGGCGGATGTCTTATGAGTTCGATTGCGTCGTTATACTTCACATTTTGCCGGGCCGTCCAGACCCGGGCCACCCTGGGAAATTCCGGGTAAGCCAGCCGCCCGAGCCAGCGCGGAATCGGCTTGAGCTGGAAGGTCGGTTTATGCGTCAGCACCACCGTGATGTCGGTCGCGCCATCCGCGAGAGCCCGCCGGATGGGGATGGGGTCCGACACCCCGCCGTCGGCGAACGGATGATCGTCCACGTAATCAAACCCGCGCGTCGCCAGCGGCATGGTGGATGTGGCGCGAAGAGCGGCAAAGACCCGGTCATCGCGGACATGGAAGTAAACCGGATCGCCGGTATGACAATCCGTCAGCACGATGTAAAAGCGTGTGGGTGTTTTCTGCAGCGCCTCGACCGATAACGGGACGTGCACCCGGAAGACGTGGTCCACCAGGTACGCCAGGTCAATGACCGGTTTGTGGTGGAGGAAATTGGTTTTCCGCACCACCTTGCTGGCAAATTCACGCCAGATGGTCAGGCCCGGTTCCCACAGACCGGCGACAAAATACGCCGCCGTGCACGCGCCGGACGAAGCGGCATAAACCAGATCGTATTGCCGCCGGCCGGTTTCGTGAAGAAAAGCCAGCACACCGGCCGCCCACGCTCCGCGCATGGCCCCGCCTTCCACGATCAAGGCCGTCCGATGTTGACTGTCCCGTCCTGTGAATTCGTCCTGATGGTCCATGTTCACCCCTGGAAGTCCGCATTATGCATTCCACATTCCCGTGAGCCGGGCTGACCTCGGACTTCAGTCTTTTCCCCCGCCACTGCCGTTTTGCCTCGGGTCAGGGCTCACGTACACACCGAAAACCGGTTTCGTTGACGGGGGTTGATGGCGATTTGGCATCCCGGTTGGCGCAGCGGTTGTCGGTAGCGTTGGCTTCCCACGAACCGCCCCGCAAGACCCGCTGGGTCCCGGTGACCGGTCCACGCGTATCCGTTTGCGCCG
>Ga0335078_10019616_pt1 | contig 10054 bp, 11 predicted proteins | sample Lox_Sample_32_FD_206711 | JGI IMG/M metagenome (GOLD analysis project Ga0335078, IMG submission 206711) | Soil microbial communities from Loxahatchee National Wildlife Refuge, Florida, United States - Lox_Sample_3.2 | ecosystem: Environmental > Terrestrial > Soil > Wetlands | place: USA...
AGGACACCAGCTCCGGGCAGCCGGCGCGCTGCCACTGCCGGCGGTGCCGTTCGCAGATGCCGCGGGCTGTCTGCCCGTAAAGACAGCCCGCGATCTCGCATGCGGGAAGCTGGCGGCAGGCGACCATGTCCGGTGGTGTCACGGCGGCGAACTCCGCCAGGTCCGGTTTCCCCGCGACCCGCCACCGCTCGTAATGACCCGGGCACAGGCCCCGCCTGCGTGCGGGCCGCTGACAGCCGGCAGCGCAGGCAGGACCGCCGAACACCGGGTCTCGCGGGTCGAATACCAGCACGTCGGTGCGGAACTCTGGCCGGACCGCCGCGATCAGCTTCTCCAGCAGTCCCGCCCGGCGGCATCCGCTGCCAGACAGCGCAGCAGCGCCCTGATCACCGCGGCTCACGGCCCGGCCTCAGGCTCATCGGCGAAGACAGCGGCTGTCAGCCGGATCTTCACCTGATTCCGGCGGGCCGCGGCGTGCAAGAACGCCGTCCCGCCGCCGCCCCGGTGCTCGCGGTAGTCCTCCAGCACCAGCGCATGGCGTCAGGAATCGAACACGGCCCGCACTTGCGCGGCCGGGGCCAGGCCGTTGACGTGGCCAGCCAGGACTGACCCTGCCGGGCCGACCGTCCAGCCGATGCACGGCAGATCCGGGTTCTGGTGCAGGATCGAGCCGAGCTCGGCGGCCGCTCGCTGCTGCCACCAGGCCCGGTCCACCTGGGTGATCCTGGAGATGTCCGTCACAAGGTCACCCCGGTGCCGGTGAACCAGCCTGCGGCCTCCAGCGCGTTACGGGCGTCCTCTGCGGTCAGATGCCCGTAGACGGACACCGTGGTGGTGATCGAGGAATGGCCAAGCAGCCTGGACACCACCTCGACCGGCACCCCGTCCCGAAGCGATCTCGTCGCAAAAGCGTGCCGGCACCAGTGCGGATCGAAATCCAGGCCGGTCCGCTCGCGCAGCCGCAGCACCAAGTCGTAGACCGCGGCATAGGTCCACGCCTGCCCGCGCGGGCCGGCGAACAGGTTCACGAACACGTAGTCGGAGTCCAGGTCGCCGTACTCGGTGGCCAGGTAATCACCGTAGAGCCGGATCACCTGGGCACGGACCGGGATGGTCCGCGGATCGCGGCACTTCGACCGCGCCCCGTTGCCGTTGGCGCGCGGCACGATCGTGACCTCCCGCTCGGCCACCGCGATGTCTTCGTGCCGGAGCCCGAGCGCTTCGCCGACCCGGACGCCGGCGTCCCACAAAATGGCCAGCAAGAGCCGATCCCGCAGGTGCTCGCAGGCATCCAGGATGGCCTGCATCTCCGCAGCGGTCACCACCCGCGGCAGCTTCTTCGGAACCTTCAAGGCTATGGTCCGGCAAGCCTTCGGCCTGCCGGAACTCACATGATGCAAGAACTGCTTGAATCCGCCACTTCGGCGGCCGCCGACCTGCCAGGTAGTCAGCAACTCGCCGACGTCGGCGCCATTCCGTGCCTGGTAAGCGTAAAAGGCGGCCAGCGCTGCCAGCTTCCGGTTTACCGTCGCCGCGCCCACGTGCGGTTCCACCGACGGCAGCACCGCCACCGCGCCATTTCGCCCAGCTGGCGGCAACGCCAGCCAGGCCACGTACTCGCCTAGGTCCTCCAGCCGCACCTCCCGCCAGTCCGAGTCCCGGCGGGCAAGGAATACCAGGAAATCCTTCAGATCATGGGCGTACGCCTTCACCGTGTTCGGCGACCGCTCGATGTTGGTCAGGTAGGCCAGCCATCCCTCAGCCGGCCCGACAGGGATGTCGTCATCGCCCAGGACAGTCCACGACTCGAGCCCGGACCAGGGCATCGCGACACGCTGCACTCGCATGGCTCCTCCACTTCACCGACGTGCTGGATGAAGCGGCAGATAACCATGTCTACGAAGCGGCCGCCAAGGCGCTCAAGTGACCGTCGTGGACGTTGAGGACAGCCCCGGGAAGGCTCCAGATAAAGAAGACCTCCACCTGGTTCAGCCAGGAGGCGTGGACCGGGGTGTGGATCATGACCGCGTTCGGATGAGCCTTGCGGAGCGGTTCGATGGCGGCCTTCCCGCGGTGATCCGAGCCGTTGTCCACGATGACGAAGACCCGGGGCGCGTCCTTGTACTCCGGCCGGGCCATCACCTGCCCGGCGAGGTCCATGAACGGCACGATTCCCGTGGTCTTCGGGGTCGAGGCAAACACCTGGCCGGTATGGACGTCCAGGCCGGCCAGCAGCGCGAGCGCTCCGTGGCGGACGTACTCGTGCTCCACCCGGGCCGGGCGGCCGGGCGCGGCGGGCAGGGTCTGATGGATCCGGCCGCGGGCCTGAATTGACGGCTTGGCGTCAAACGACAGGATCCGGTCGCCCGGCCCCAGCGGCTCACCCTGGTAGAACCCCTGGTAAAGGTCCAAGATCACCGTGGCTTTCGCCTCGAAGTCAGGGTCGCGGGGGAAGATCCAGGACTGGTACTGCCACGGCTTCACCGGGTTCTCCGCCAGGATCCGCAGCAGCGACGACACTGCCATCGGCGCGCTGACCAGGGCACGGTCCTCCAGCTCGCGCTTCAGCTCCGGGCCGGTCCACCGGGATAGCGGCACGCCCGTGTCAGCGGGCAGCTGGCAGGCCAGCGCGACCACGGCGGCCCGGTCCGCCTCGCTGATCTCCCGCGGCCGCCCGGTCCGGGGCAGGTCCCGCAGCCCCGCCAGCCCGCGCTCCGCGAACCGGCCCCGCCACTTGCGCACCGTATTCAAGCTGATTCCCAGGCCGGCGGCAATCCGCGCGTTGTCCCGGCCGCGGGCGGCTGGCCGCGCTGGCCACCGAGACCGGCCTGCGGATCACCGTGTGCCACTTCCCGCCCGGCACCTCCAGTAGGGTCGGGGACTGGCGCGGTGGTTTCTCCAGGTGGTAGGTCCGCTTGGCGCCGATCGCGAACGCGATCTTCTCCTCGTGGGCGGCCCGGGCCAGCTGCCCGGCGAAGTACCCGGCGTCGGCGCGCACGGCTACCCGTGCCCCGGTTGCCGTGCCTGCTGCGGCAGGGCGGCCAGCGCGCGGCGCAGCAGATCCGGCGCGGTCGCGCGCGGGTCGCCGGTGCCGTCACCCAGGTCGGCGGCCAGCACCACCTCGGTCTCGGCCCAGGTGGCCACATGCGGCCGCCCGGCCCGCTGGCCCTGGTGATACGCCACGCCGCGTTTCTTGCGGCCGTAGACCTCCACATCGGTGGTGTCCAGGTCGATGGTGACCGGCCCCTCGGTCAGCGCCGCCGCCCGCGGAGCGGGCAGCAGCGACAGCATCCGGCCGGTGACCGCCGCCAGGCCGGATTCCACCGCCCGCCACTGCGCCGGGGTGAACCTGCGGGCCAGCCCGGCCGCGGTTGTGGACGCCAGGCCCGGCACCGGCGTGATCTGCTGGCCCGCCGCGTCGGCGCGCTGGCGGTCCAGCCCGGTCAGGAAATCCTCCCCGGCCAGCTGCGCCGCCGCGATCCCGGTCAGCAACTGCCCGGCCCCCAAGCCGCGATCCCGCTGCTTGACCGGGCCGACCGCCGCATCCAGCGCCCCGATCACACCCGGTCACACAACTCTGTGACTGCCGCCAGGCCCGCGTTCGCCGTCAGCGACCGGGCCGCGCCCCCGGCCCGCACCTGCTGACGCCGCCTGCCACCCGCACGTATCCTGACCACCAGATAGGTGTCCTCTCCACTGGGCTGGTCATCACTTGGCAGCGATCATCATCCCAGGACAGAGCGGCACCTATCGGTATCTGCGGGGTCGTGTCACCGGCTTACTCGCGGAATCGGGTCTGAGATCGGTAGTGACGGGTACTTGATGCCGCCGGTGCCTGTGTTCATTGCGTCAGGTGGGGGGCGGTGCTGTGAAACGCTCCCGCAGCTTGAACTTCTGGATTTTGCCGGACGGTGTGAGCGGGAAGGACTCGACGAACACCCAGTGCTCCGGCGTCTTGTAGCCGGCCAGCAGTTCCCGGCAATGCGCCCGGAGCTCGGCCGGCGAGGGCGGCGCAGCGCCGCTCGCCGGTCGCACGAAGGCGGCGACCACCTCGCCCCACCTGTCATCCGGGACGCCGACCACCGCCACCTCGGCCACGCCGGGATGGGTAAACAGGGTGTCTTCGATCTCCCGGGGGTAGATGTTCTCGCCGCCCCGGATGATGGTGTCTTTGACCCGACCCTCGATGCGCAGGTAGCCGCGGTGGTCCATGGAGGCCAGGTCACCCGTGTGGTACCAGCCGCTGGCATCGATCGCGGCCGCGGTGGCGTCTGGCGCCTGATGGTAGCCGCGCATGACGAGATAGCCCCGGGCGCACAGCTCGCCGACCTCACCGACCGGGACGGGCCGGCTCGTGGCGAGGTCGGCAACCAGGACCTCGGTCTGAGGTAACGGCTGGCCCAACGTCTCGGCCCGGTCGGCCTCGGCGTCATCGAGCTTGGTGACGGTCAGCAGGGGTGAGCACTCGGTCGTGCCGAACACGATGCAAAAGCGCACACCCAGCAGCTGCTCGACCCGGCGAACCAGCTCGGCTGGGACGGGCGCCCCGCCCGACACCGCGCAACGCAACGCGGAAAGGTCCCGGCGGGGCAGGTCTGGGTGTTCCAGCATGGCGATCATCATGGTGGGCACGCCGGCGACGACGTTCCCGCGCTCGGACTCCAGCAGCTCAAGAACGGCGGCTGGTTCAAAGGCCAGCACGGGGACGTGGAGCGCGCGCGACTGGACCGATCCGAGCACGCCCAGCCCGCAGCCCGCGGTGTGAAACAGCGGCATCGGGTTCACTAGTACCTCGCCCGGCGCCAGCCCGATCCGCTCTGCCCAGAACCGGGCGTTGTTCGTCAGCCCTCGGTGGTGCAGCTCGGCGCCCTTTGGGAAGCCCGTCGTCCCCGACGTGTATTGGATCTGGGCCAGGTCGCCCGGATGAACCGCCGGCAGCGGCGCCGCCGGGTCGCCCGAGGCGAGAAAATCTTCCCATTCGGTAAACCAGACCACGTCGCGGAGGGCGGGGACACCGGGCCGGACCTCCGCCAGGAAGGCGGCCATCGGACCTCGGAACTCCGGCACCAAGAAGATCCCCGCCGCCCCGGACTGGTTCAACACGTAGGCCAGCTCGGCAGGCCGGAACGCGGGGTTGACGGTGACCAGCACCAGGCCGGCCAGCGCGGCGCCGAACTCGACAATGACCCACTCCGGAAGGTTCGGGGCCCACACCGCGACCCGCTCGCCTGGCTCGAACCGGGCAGCCAGCGCATGCGCGGTCCGCTCCGCGTCGGACAACAGCTCCGCGTAGGTCCACCGCCGCCTAGCTGCCGGGTCAGCCACCCCGTCGACAAGCGCCAGCTGGTCCGGGGCGGCCGCGGCCGCTACTTTCAGGACCCCGCCCACCGTCGTGTCCGCCACCAGCGAAGACGTGTCCGCCGACCAGTAAGAGACCGTCAACTTAGCCATACGCTGCCGCCTGTCCCTCGTGCCCAGCACCGACGCCGGACTCACACAGCGGACCACGATTCGGCGCGCGCCCCGTCACGCCCAACCCAATCCCGGGCCGTTCGGTAGCGGTCCGCCAACCCATGCTAGGAGACGGTCCGCCGCCGAGCGAGCCGCCCGTAGCACCGCCTCCCGCGATCCGTGCCGACGACGCGTTCCCACCGCAGCGCACCCTGCTGATGCCTGGCCGCGACCGGGCTGGCAGCCGGCCCAATCTATCCGGCGAGTCACTCGCCGACACGTACAGGTGCTCATGGGCGCAGGCCTGCGGATAACATCACCAATCAGTACCGGCACCGTCAACGCCCTGGCAGCCCGCCGGTCCAGATCTCCGCTGCCGATCCCACCGCGGCGACCCGCCGCAGCGTGGCGACCCGCCGCAGCGTGGCGACTCGCCGTGCTCACTGATGACGAGATCGAGTTGCTCATGGATGCGCCTGCTACCGAGCGCGGACACCTGCTGTGGGCGGCTGCCTGCCGTCGCTATGACCTGATCGGCGAGTTTGCCGAGGAGGTCGTGCGCGAGCGATTCCTCCTGCTGACTGCGACACTTGGATACGAGGATTTCGACAGCTTCGTGCGTGGCAAGGCCCTGTGGCACAGCGAACCGGCTGAACTCAAGGGATCGACCTTGCGCAAGCTGAGCTCGAACGTGTTCAGGATGCTGAACGAGGCGGGCCTGTTGTCCGATGGTGGCCACCTGCTCCGGGCCGTGTTTTCGCCGCGTGTAGCGAGCGCCTTGGCCGCACGCAATCCCAGTGATCTGCGGTTCTACCCGGCCAACAATGACGCCACAGGGAGGGCCGTGCTGTGACACCGGCCGAGCTGTCGGTGGAGATCCTTAAGGATCACGGGGTCTGGGATCGCCTGCTCGCCCTCGAACCGGAGCAGGGCAAGGCTGACTTCCGCGAGTTGCTCCAGGGGATGCTCGCCACATCGCGCCCGCGATCCGCGCTAAGCTCGCCGATGGTGGGGTGCCCCATGGCGACTTCGACATCTTCTTCTCACCGGTATCAGCGAGGTCTTCCCGTACATTCGCTCGCACAACGTGCTGAACAACTTGCAGAGCGTCGTGGTCGGCAAGCCAATGCTCATGTTCTTCCCTGGCCGCTACGAGCAGTCCGACACGTTGGGGTCGTCGCTTGTGCTGTTCGGGCGACTCAAGGACGACCAGTGCTACCGAGCCAAGAACATCTTGGAACAGGAGGCTTGACTCGATGAAGCTGAACGCGCTCTTCGCCAAGGACATCCAGCGTCCGACGGCGTAGTCGAGGACGATCTTGTCCAGCTCCGAGAACAGCGGGCCGGCCTGATAGCGGGGTAGGGCGAGGATCTCCTCGTCGGTCAAACCCCACCGGCGGGAGATGGCCGAGCCCATGTCGATGCAGTATTCGCAGTGGGTGAGGGTGGCCGCCTTCAGCTCGGCGAGGGCGTGGAGCCTCCATGTCCGGCCGGTCCGGCCGGTTCACCGGGCGTCCATGGACGAAGCCGGGGAACCCAGCCGCGCACGGCGCGCCGGTAGTCCCGGTACTCGGCCCCGAATCTGCGGGCCAGGGTTGGCTCCTCGTAGAACCGGACGGCGGCCGCGCCGATGCAGCAGGCCACAGCGGTGTATTCCAGGAGGCCTAGCGAGCCGAACAGGAGCGCCTCGCCGGACATGATGGCTATGAAGCCGACGTAGATGGGGTTGCGCACGTAGCGGTAGAACCCGCTCACTACGAGGCGCGGCGGCGACGCTGCCGGCACGGGTGTCCCGTCAGCCCTGATGAACTCGGTAAACGCCTGAACGAGTGGGACGAGGCCGGCGCAGATCAGCAGCCCTCCGGCCGCCCGCGCGACCGCCCAGTAAGGCAGGGGCTGGTGAAAGTGCCATTCGCCCAGCAGATACGGAAGTAGGCAGCCGAAAGTTCCGCCGAGTGCCAGGCCCCACGCAAGGCTGACGGCCGATGCGGTTGATTTGCGCATTCCCGCCTCCGGAAGGTCAAGCGCGAGCGGTTCAGGCCACCGTGCGCAGTCTGATCCCGGTTCGGCTCGATGGCGAGGTTGGGGCTCGATGGCGAGGTTGGGGATTGCCCGCCCGATGCGGCCGGGCAGCCACCAGTTGGCGGATCCGGGGAGTTGCATGATGGCGGGCACGAGCACCATGCGGACCACGGTGGCGCCGACGAGCCCGCTGCCTGCCCGCTGCGCGAGCCCGATGACGGCCACCACGAGGAGCCAGCCGAGCAGCACCCGGCGCCGGTGGTCGTAGCACCACGCGGCGAGGCGGCCGAGCCGGCTGCGTGGCAACGGGCAATGTTCGCGTCGGCCGGGCTCTGGGTGCTCGTCATCTGCGTACCTCCGATGCGTAGCACGCTTAATTCGAGATTAGAACTATCGTTTTGATAGTAGTAGTCTCACAAGCATGGTTACGGATGTCAAAGGCTGCCGCTCCTCCGCCGGCAAGGGCGGCCAGGCGCGGACCCGCCTGGCTCGCGCCGCGGTCGTCGAGGCCACGCGGGCCCTTTTTCTCGAGCGCGGCTACGCCGCAACGACGATCGAGGCCATCAGCGACGTGTCGGATGTTCCGGCAGCGACGGTGTACCGGCTGTTCTCGTCGAAGCTCGGAATCCTCAAGGCACTGCTCGACGCCTCAATAGCCGGAGACGACGAGGCAGTCGCCTTGCCGGACCGGCCCCAGGTCCGTGCGCTTCTTGCGGACCCGGACCCCCGGAACCAGCTGTCGGGCTTGGCCGGCCTCATCGGCGGCATCATGTCGAGGGCCGAGCCTCTTCACCGGATCCTCGTCAGCGCGGCAGGCTCCGATCCCGAGGCTGCCGCGCTGCTCGCCGAGCTGATGCGACAAAGGCAACACGGCCATGCGCAGATCGCGCGTTCCCTCGCCCGCGCCGGCGCCCTGCGCCCGAAGCTGCGCGAACGCCACGCCGACGACATCCTTCACGCCCTCACGTCCCCCGAGGTCTACCGGCTGCTCGTCGGTGACCGGGGCTGGCCACCGGAGCGGTACGAACAATGGCTGGAGAACATCCTCATCGACCAGCTGCTTGCTCCGCCGGCGACCGGGCCCAAACGGACAGGCTCCTGACTCTCCCATCGACTGGACGCCAGGAGGGCCTGCGGCAACAACACGATATGCACCGCGCGGCTTCTACCCGGGTACGCGTTCCGTGGCCGGGAGAAGCTCCGGTTCGCTGTCCCGCTGGCGGCGCGAGCCGGGGGGAGCTGAAAACAGCGATCTTGCTCTACCGTCTTCGCAGGCGCGCAGAATGGCCGCTCGTGTGCGCCCTCCACGGTCGGCCAGCTGACCAGTACTGCCGCGGCGAACGGCGGATCTAGGGCGTATCAATGACCCGCTGGTCGATCACGGAATGCAACCACGCCGCTGGAAGCCGAGAAGCCGGCGCCGAACTGGCGGCTGGTTAGCCGTTCGGGCTGCGCAGTCTGCAAAGCCCAGATCGGCCAGCCCTGATCGTCGTCAGCATGGCCACGCGGTCGATGAGGCTCAACTTGGCTGGGTGGAGCACGCGCCGGAAATCAATGTCGGGCACCGGTGATGCGGTCGACGCGCTCGATGGTGATCATCTCGCCATCGACTACGTACACCACCCGGTACGGTCCGGCGCGCAGCCGGTGGTAGTCGCCTCGGTGGAAGGCCTCTGGTGGGTACGGGTTGTCGGCCAGCTGGGTGATTGCCGCGCCGATGGCGCGCATCCCGTCTTGGTCTGCCATGTGTCGGCGTGCTGATGCTCTGGCCGCGGGCGACCATTCGATCTTCACTGGCGGCTGAGCAGCTCGGCCATCGCTTCTTCGTGGGAGACGGCGCCGGGCCTGCCTGCGGCGACCCAGTCGCGGTGGGCAGTAAGCGTGGCCTCGATCTCGGCTTCTTCGAGAAGCTTGGCCGGGGCGCGGCGTTCGACCGCCTGGAGCCGCCGCAGCTCCGTCAGCGGGACGATCGCGGCCGCTTCCCCGCCGAGGTGGATCACCTCATACGGCTCGCCTGGGTCCGGGTGGCTGGCTGGCTGCGCGGTCATGCTGCCAACGTACCGGCCCGGCCGGGTCATCGCGATGACGCCTTTGGTTCTGCGTTCGGCGTAGTGTCTTCGGGTGGTTTGGTGCGCTGAGCGCCGAAGACCTCGGGGCGGACGTCGGCACACCGTCGTCGATCGGTCACGGGCGGCATCAGGTGGAATTCGCCTGGTCGACGGGCGATCCGCCACTGCACGCCCGGTTACGTCAGCAAGGTCGAGTGCGGAACGATGTTCGCGAGCCGGAGTTTCGCGGAGTCAGCCGACCAGCACCTGCGCGCCTGCGCGCCGGGCGGGCGCTCGTCCGGCGGTGGAAGGTGACTACGACGGCGGGTACAGAGCCCCAGCACGGTGCCACTGGCAAGCCGGCCCGAGGGGAATGCCCGTGGAGGGCGTCGCTGGCGACATTGAGACGTTGAGATCACGAAGTGCCCGGTCGTGCGGTTGGGGCGCCGCCCGCGGTCCGCGTGATAGTGAACGCCTGGTGCCGCAGCCGTGCCCAGTCCAGTTGCGGCCGCGGCTCGGGAACCCCGGGCCGG
>Ga0335078_10019617_pt1 | contig 10054 bp, 6 predicted proteins | sample Lox_Sample_32_FD_206711 | JGI IMG/M metagenome (GOLD analysis project Ga0335078, IMG submission 206711) | Soil microbial communities from Loxahatchee National Wildlife Refuge, Florida, United States - Lox_Sample_3.2 | ecosystem: Environmental > Terrestrial > Soil > Wetlands | place: USA: Florida...
GCTCTTGGAAGAACATCGCGAATATCCGTTATCGGCAGAAGAGGCAAGAGCTTCCGTTGAGCGTGAAATGGGCGGCGATAACTTCACGAGTAGATTGGACATGATGCATAGGGCCGATATCGGCGTTGGCGGCGATCCCAAAACGTTCGCGGGGCCAGGTGATCTCAGCATTAATAGATCGATTGGCGGTCACTGGCGTGCCAGACTCGCCGCCCTCAGGAAAAAGGCCGAGAAAGCAAAAAGGGAAGGGAAGCAGAAAATGAATGTCGAACTAAAGGTATGCCCTGACGAAGCCAGATGACGTCTAAGAGGTGTGCCACAGCGATGACCAGAACGAGGGTTCGACGCCTGAAATATAACGTTCTATCCTCTAGAAAATTACAACGTCTGAACGCGTCGAGAATGGCACTCGTAGGCGACTTCCCACGAACGGTGCTGAGGTAATTTCGGAGAATATGCCCCTTTTACACTCTCAGATGGCTGGGGGACATTTGGCCTCGGGCGACCACGATGTGGAGAGTGGGGTGTCTGGGTGAGCTGAGCAGCGAGCTATAGGGGCTGCGCGCTCCAATCGAGTCAATCATACCAGCTCTCTGTCAGCTTTACGCCGATCGGTGTCACCCCTATGTGCACTGCTGTATTTGGATTCGTGCCGGCAACGATGTATTCCTTAACAGCATTGAATAGAACCGCACTTTCTGCGTTAGTGCACGTAAGAAGATATAACGATAGGACCCGAGGATCGTAGAAGCGAAAAAGCAATGGTCGTCCAGCATGGTCATGGACAGTCAAGAACTTCCGAAAGTGCCGACGCATAGTTCCAATATCTGCTTCGCTGATCGCGAAAATACCCCAGTATTTTTCCCAGCCGTGCTGGAGCAGCCACCCCACGAATGGCGTGCTGGCGTCGAGGCGTACCAAGTAGGGAGCCACGGCCGCAATATCGGGGTCGAGCTCACCTCGATACAGGCATTCGAACTCAGGTTGCGACTGATAGAGCTGATCTAAAAGCTCAGGTATCGCCGCACCGTCGAGAACAGCATAGACATTACCACCGTAGCTGAATAGGTGGCGTTCAAGTTTTTGGACCTTGTTCGTCATTGTTATCATCGGTTTGCATCAACATTACCGATGGGACCTCTCACACACTTCACAGAAGGGAGTCCCATTTTCATGCGCCTGCTTCAGCGCCACGGCCTGCGGGCTCCAGTGAACTGGCTTAGGCGGGCCCGGCGGCTTGGGTAGCATGCCTTTCATGCCGGGCTTCGCTAAATCCGCGTCCTGAGGCAACTTGGGTGTTGCTGGTAATACGCCTGCTCCTGTGCCCGCTGCTCCGCCAGAGTTAATCATTACGAGATTGCCCTGGATGAAGACGCCTTCAGGGTTGATGTTAATGAAATTGCCACCCACTTTGAGAGTTAAGGCCACTCCAGATTCAATTACTACATTCATGCCAGCTTTTAAGTGGACTTCGTTGCCTGCCTCGATGCCGTGATTGGCGCCCACTCTCTGCAGCCAGTCGTTACCTGCCTCGAAAGATATGGTGCCTCCCACCTTCAGATTTTGATCGCCGACCACCGTGACATGCTGATCACCGCCAACCTTGACCATCGAGTCGTTGCTGATTGTAGAATGACTATCGCTCAACACCGTCGTGAAGTAGTCGTGGCGGACGCGGAGGTCAAAATTGCGTTGAGCGTGAATGAAGATCTGCTCCTTTTCCTTTGCATCGTCGAATCGTAGCTCATTGAACCCATCGCCACCCGGATAGCTCATGGTTCGCAACGTTGTCTTCGCTTTGCCCGCCGGCAATTCATAGGGCGGTAAGTGCTCTGCGTTATAGACGCGGCCCGTTATCAGGGGTCGGTCTGGATCGCCATCCAGAAAGTCAACGATCACTTCCTGGCCGACGCGTGGAAGCTGCACGCTGCCCCAACCCTTGCCGGCAAGAGTCTGGGATACGCGAACCCAACAAGAACTCTGTGCGTCGTATGCGCCTCGGCGGTCCCAGTGAAACTGCACTTTTACACGGCCATACTTGTCGGTGTAAATTTCTTCTCCCTCCGGACCGGTCACGAATGCGGTCTGCGGACCCGCCACGACTGGCCGCGGTGTAATCCTGGGAGGACGGAAAGCCGTTCCTCGCGGAATACAGCTGAAGTGGTTCTGATACCACTCCTCCGAGATATCAACTCGGGAGAAAACATCCTGATGCGCTTCATGTTGAACAGAGGTGACCAGGTACTCGGCATTCTGGTCTCGTCTGAAGTGGTCTTCAAGCCTGAACCTGTAGCCAGGCACCAACGTCCGAACGTGGCTATCGCCGGCAACAACATCCATGCTGGCTTCCTCTTCTTCCATTCGCAAACGCGTGTACCTTTCCGCTTCGTCAAGGGTTTGGAATCGCCCAGGATAGTCGTACCGCTCCAGGTCAGGAACTGCCAATTGCGAGCGGGTTGGTGCTGACGAATTGAGATGAAAGCGGGGTTTCTTAAAATCATAGTCAGCTTGAGTCCACGTTTTGGGCCGGACTTCATAACGGCGGACCCAATCGAAAATATAGTCCTCATCGCGATTGAAGCCGGTGCCGCCCGACGGTTCCCACCGGATTCGATTTTGCAGCGGGCAGGCCTCATGCGCCGAGGGTTCGTCCGCCAATACCAGTGTGTGACGTGTCTGGCAATGCTCGAAGTAGAAGCAAATGCCTTCATCTTCCATCAGGCGCATCAGGAAGTTGCAGGCAGTCTCTCGATATTGCACGCAGTATTCCCGCTGAAGATGTTCTCGGACTAACCTGAACTTGTAGTCCCTCAGCTCATATTTCGAGAAAACCGCCTGGATGATTTCCGGCACCGACTTGTTCTGGTAGATCGCACAGTCGGTTGTGCGCGTGAGGAACCAAAGCCATGGCACGATGCGCGCCCGATATCGTGCGAATCGGTCGGCTGTTGATAACAGAAGAAACTCGCTGACGAATCCGTTGATGTATCGGAAGTCCTGCTGGCAGGCCAATCCCACTGTAGCGGGCTTCGCGATCAGGTCCGCGGCTCGGATTCGACCGTTCTCGGAGATCATCTCAAGATCAAAACAGAACAATTCCGAAATCGCCTCGCGCCCCTTCATGTGAACAAGAAGGAGTTCGCCTTCATCGAGAGGCGTGATGAGTTGCAGTAGCCGGTCCGTTTGTGCAAGCAACTCCATCGAGATTACCCCTAGCCGATTAAGACCGTGTACTCAGCACCAGTGATCACATCTGGAGCTGAACCGCATGAACACTGGTCTCCAAGGCGAGCCGCCGAGCGAAAATTAACAAAAACAGTTGCAGATCCGGGCGGCTGAATCGGACCCATGACTCCCGTCTCGGAGCAAACATGCATGTCAGCAACCCGAGCTGCAGGCTTCCCTCCAACAACCACATCGGCGCTCGCGGTTCTGATCGTGCCACCATGGGCCGTTTCGTCACCAAGCCTTGCCGCCGGACGTCCGCCAACACCGAGCGGACGGGGGGCAGCGACCGGGATCGGTGGATGCGGCCCAACTTCGGTCGTGGTACCGGCCCGCAACGCGGTGGGGATGCCAAAACGGCTATGCATACGGAAAACGCGACGGAAGCCGGTAGAAAGAAGTGTCCGGACAGGAAAAGATTTTCGGCTTAAGTCCGGGATGCTGATCGGAATCCAGGCTCCCACGGGCCAGCGAGCGCGTGATTGCTCTTCTCAAGCTCTCTGTCCCGGGACGATTGAAGACAAAAAGAGGAGGCGCCTGCGTCAGACAAAGTGAACTACCACCCTCAAGACCGTTAAGGCGAGGCCGGCCTTTTGCCAAAAGGACGATCGTGTTGTCGAACCCATGGGCCCCCGCCGCGAATAGCGAATGCGCTCGCTCACAGCCGAATTCGGGCATAACAAACCTCCTGATTGCCGTCGGCACCTCGCTCGGAGCGGCGCACCGACCGTTTACTGGACTTGCACGGAACGGGCCGAATTGAAGCCCGTCAGACGTTGAAGGAACCGCTCCAGTTAACTAGCAGTTGGTGGAGTTGACCCCAGAGTAGACCCTCCAAATTTTGAATAGCACCATCTTGTCCACTCGGCTGTAACGGAGGTGGGCTCCGACGAAAAGGGGTCGGATTGCAAAGCTAATGGAGGAGTGTCCTTTTTTGAAGCAGCGGAACCCGTTCAAAGTGCTGTTTACGGGGATAGCGGCAGGCCGGAGTGGATTGTACCAGGTGGACGCCGGGGTGCTACAGGGTGCACCGAAGGGAGGGCGGTTCCCATTGTCTTTCAGATCGCTTCTTGAAGAGCAACGCCGAACCGATTCCAATTCCAATCCGTTAAAAAGTGGTTTAGAATGACCCAAGAATTCTTGATCCGAGCCTGAGTGTGATGGTCGGTCGTCTCGCCGGGAGAAGCTTAGATGCAATCGTGGATTCGCGCCACAGGTTTGGTGTTCTTGGTCTGCTTAGCTCGGACGTACGGGCAAGGTGTCATCACGACCATTGCCGGGACGGACTGGATCTTTCCCGCCGGACCCATGCCGGCCGTCAGTGCGCCTTTAGCGGGACCAGATGGCATCGCCGTCGACACCAAGGGGAACGTTTACGCTGCCGATTATAGCAACAACGTCGTGGTACGCATTACGCCTGACGGCTTGCTTACGGTGGTTGCAGGAAACGGACTAGCAGGGTACTCCGGAGATGGGGGATCCGCAGCGAATGCTTCGCTCTTTGGACCTAATGGGGTGGCAGTGGACGCAGCCGGGAACCTGTTCATCTCCGACTGCAATAATAACGTCGTCCGCAAGGTGACGCTGGATGGAAACATAACCACCATAGCTGGCAACAGCACATTCGGCTTTTCGGGCGATGGCGGGCCGGCGACGAGCGCCGCTCTCGGCTGCCCGTCCGGCATAGCCGTGGACGGGTCAGGCAATCTCTACATCATCGATTACTTCAATACTCGCGTTCGAAAGGTTGCACCCGACGGCGTAATCACCACTTTTGCCGGAAACGGGCACGTCGGGTACTCCGGGGATGGCGGGCCAGCGACGAGCGCCGAGTTCGCTAATCCGACAGGTCTTGCCGTTGATCTGGCCGGAAACCTATACATCTCGGACTCCGCGAATTTTGACATCCGCAAGGTGACGCCTGGGGGTATGATCAGCACCGCGGTGGTCTCCATCGGCACCGCAGTTTCCCTCGGTAACCCGTCTAGTGTAGCGGTCGATGTAAACGGCGATCTATTCATTGGCGTTCTCGGCGAACCGAACGAGGTCATAAAAGTCTCTCCCGGAGGAGTCACAACGATGGTTGCCGGACCGGCCTCGGGATTTTCCGGAGATGGCGGACTGGCTACTAAGGCGGCCATCGATGGTCCCACGGGTATCGCTGTGGACTTAGCGGGTACCGTTTACTTTATCGATGGCGGGAACAGCCGGGTCCGCAAGGTGTCGGCGGACGGGATCATCAATACTATTGCGGGCGGCGGTGATTTTCGATTTTTTGGGGATGGCGGGCCTGCAAACAACGCGGTACTTAACTATCCTATAGGAATCGCTTTGGACGACAACGGCGACGTTTTTGTTTCAGACTCCAGCAACTGGCGCATTCGGAAACTCACGCCCGGCGGGTTGATCGCGACTGTCGCCGGAAATGGATTTCCGGGAGTTATCGATGCGGGAGATGGCGGACCTGCCACGAGCACATCGATTTTTAACAATACCGGTGCTATGGCAGTGGATGATTCCGGTGATCTTTTTATATCTGAATCTGGTGACATCCGAGAGGTGAACAGAGCCGGTACCATTACAACTCTTGTCGGGAGGCCATATTGGGTTTTTCCACCCGTCGCAGCTGGCCTCGTTGTCGACCACAGCGGAAACATCTATGAAACTGATCAAGCTTGTAACTGCATCCAGAAGCTGACACCCGCCGGCCCGAACGTGATCGTTGCGGGTAATGCTAACCCTGCTGGCGGCTCCACTCCAGTCGGATTCTCCGGGGACGGGGGACCTGCGATACACGCGGACCTGAATATTAGCGGCCAACCGGTCGGCATCACAATGGACGGCGCGGGAAATATCTACTTCGCTGACTCCGGTAATCACAGGGTACGAAGGGTGTCCACCGATGGAATCATCACTACTGTTGCCGGCAATGGTAGTGTTGCATTTTCCGGAGACGGTGTATCGGCCAGGAGTGCGGGGCTCACCCAGCCGAGCGGCATCGATCAAATGGGATCTCTCTATATCGCCGACCCTGGAAGCAATCGTGTAAGCAAGGTGACGTCAGATGGAACGATCACAACCGTCGCGGGGAATGGTACGGCAGGCTTCGGTGGCGATGGTGGCCTCGCAACGAACGCGGCGCTCAACGGCCCGACCGATGTAGCGGTGGACAGTTCGGGCAATCTTTACATATCCGATTCCTTAAACAACCGAATCCGCGAGGTCCTAGCGCAGCCGCCGACAGTGAGTGTGAGCAGCCAATCATTAAGCTTCACGGGATCGTCTGGAGGTGCACCTGCCCCAACGCAGCAGTTCACTGTGACCGGCTCGATTCCGGGCACCCAGTTCACGACCGCGGTACCCTACAGTGCATCCTGGTTGACGGTAACGCCAAGTGGGGCCACACCGCTGTTGGTGGAGGTGACGGCCGATCCTGGGAATCTGCCGGCAGGAACGTACAGCGCGACCATCACTGTGGAGTGTCCCTATGCTTCACCCACCATACAGACGGTGTCTGTAAGCTTCACGGTTGGTGCGGCAGTTCTGCCCAGTCTGCAAGTGGATCAGGATCATCTTTCATTCACCTATCCACGCAGTGCGAGCGCGCGCAGCCAGACGCTGGTGATCACCAATGCCGGTGGAGGCAGTTTGCAGTTCAAGGCTACGGCCAGTACCAACAACGTCGGGAGCTGGTTGCAGGTGTCCACGGCCCAGGGAAGCGTGACGCCGCGTGCCCCACTGACCCTCAGTGTACAGGCCGATCCCACGGGGTTGTCGACCGGAACGTACAGCGGAACGATCAGGATTGCCGCGAATGTAGGGCAGAGTCAGACGATCCCGGTGATTATGACCATCAGCACGGCTCAGACAGCCATTCTGCTATCACAGACCGGGTTGTCGTTCACGGCGGTCGCCGGGGGAGGCGTAGTGCCGCCGCAGAGTTTCGGCATCCTGAACATAGGGAGCGGGACGGTGTCGTGGACGGTATCGACCTCGACGCTGGCGGGCGGGCCGGGGTGGCTGACGACGTCACAGACCCAGGGCAGTACAGACGCGTCGTCTTCCACGGTTCCGACGGTGGCGGTCCAGATCAATCCGGAGGGTCTGGCGCCGGGGGAGTACTACGGGCTGGTACGGGTGGATGCTCCGGGAGCAGCGAACACGCCGCAAGTGTTGACGGCATCGTTAGAGGTGCTAACGCCAGGAGCGAACCCCGGTTCGGTCGTGCAGCCCAACGAACTGGTCTTTAATACGGCATCCGGCGCCAATCCTCCCGGCTCGCAAGAGCTGTTCATCTACGATCTGGCACAAAACCCTGTGAGCTATCGATCGGGTGCGGATGCGTCGATCCAGTATGCGCCGGTGGATGGCACGGTGGTGCCGCAGCAGCCGACGCGAGTTGTAGTGCAACCGGCGACTAGTGCTCTGGGAGTGGGCACGTACAAGCAGGACCTGACGCTGCAGTTTTCCGACGGGACAGTGCGCGATGTCCGCATCACGACCATCGTGGGGAATGGGGGATCGGCTGGAACTACGGTGGGGAGCGATAATCGGGAAGTCAGTACGGCGGCTACCGCAGGTTTAAAGCATGGAGCGCGCGTACTAGACGCCACTGCCGCGTGCACGCCGACGAAACTGCTGCCCGCGTTCATCTCGCTGGGACAGTACTCGAATGTACCGGCGGGCTGGCCATCGGGGCTGGTTGTGCAAGTGCAGGACGACTGTGGGAATGCCATGACGACGGGGAACGTGACGGTATCGTTTTCCACTGGAGACTTGCCGATCGTGCTGCAGTCGTTGAAAGATGGCAGTTGGCACGGGACATGGCAAAGCAGTGCCCCGGCTACGGCACAGATCACGTTGAAGGCCTCGGCCAAGCAGTTGAATCTACAGGGCAGCGAGCAGATCGAGGCGAACCTGAGTGCGGTGCACAATCCGCCGGTCATCCGCGCGGGTGGAGTGGTCAACAGTGCCAGTTCCTCATTATCTTATGTACCGGTGTCACCGGGAGCGCTGATCACCATTTATGGGGACAACCTGGCGGAATCGACGGCCGCAGCGCCTATGGCGCCGGCGCCATTGCCTAAGACCCTAGGCGGGGCGCAAGTGCTGATGGCGGGTGAGATCCTGCCGTTGGTGTACGCGGACCAGAAGCGGATCAACGCGGTGGTTCCGTATGACATCGCAGCGAGCACGAACCAACAGATTCTGGTGCGGAGGGCGCTGACGTACTCGCGGCCGGTGGCGGTGGATGTGGCGGAGGCGCAGCCGGAGATCTTCACTACGATCTCATCGGGAACACAGGCGAAGGCGGAGGTGGTGCGTACTGAGGGCGGGAAGCAGCAAACGTTTCCGATCAGCGCGGCTCGTCCGGCCACGGCTGGGGATGAGCTGAAGGTGTACTGCATGGGGCTAGGCCCGGTACTGCCGGCCGGGGCCGCTGGCACTGCGGGTCCGAAGAACCCAGAGGCAAAAGCCACGGAGCCGGTTCAAGTCCGGATTGGTGGAGTTGCGGCCAAAGTGTTGTTTGCGGGGCTGTGGCCCGGGCAGATCGGATTGTACGAAGTGGACGCCACGGTGCCGCAGGGTGCGCCGAAGGGTGCGGCGGTTCCTATAGTGATAGAGGTCGGTGGCCTGAAGAGCCAACTCGCTACGATACCTATTCAGTAGGAAGCCGATAAGATGACTCGAGATACGCGACTTTCGACCTGGCATGGGATTCTCTGGTCATTTTTCGGGAGAAGCCTGATGCCACGGCGGATGGGCGAGCGCGCCTTGACTTTGCTGGTTTGCTGTTCTCATTTCTGCGGGCAAGGTGTCATCACGACAGTTGCCGGCACGGATTGGATCTTTCCCCCCGGACCCATGCTGGCTGTCAATGCACCCTTAGCGCTACCATCAGGCATCGCCGTCGACGCAAAGGGGAACGTCTACGCTGCCGATGGTGACAACTACGTTGTGGCGCGCATCAGTCCTGGCGGCTCGCTAACGATAGTTGCCGGGAACGGGTTGCCAGGGTATTCGGGCGACGGCGGTCCCGGGGTGCAGGCATCGCTCATCCCGGCTGGCGTTGCCGTGGATGCCGCTGGAAACTTGTTCATCTGTGACAGCGGCGGTAATGTCGTCCGTATGCTGACGCCGGATGGAAAAATCACCACGGTAGCTGGGAATGGGACATTTGGGTTTTCCGGTGATGGTGGCCCAGCGACGAGTGCGTCGTTGGGTGGCCCTTCATCCGTCGCGGTCGACAACGCAAACGATCTCTACATTGCTGATACATTTAACTTTCGCATTCGAAAGGTTGCCCCCGACGGTATAATCACCACGGTTGCTGGGAACGGTCAGCAAGGCTATTCAGGGGACGGCGGGCCAGCAACAAGCGCCGAATTCTTAAGTATACAGGGTCAACTAGCCGTGGATCTGGTCGGAAACCTATACATCTGCGACAGCACTGCCATCCGTAAATTAACGGCAGACGGCATTATTAATACTGTGGTAGGCTCCCTCGGCGAGCCGCTAGGAGTAGCCGTCGACACAGCTGGTAATCTTTTGGTCGCTGATTTTGGTGCGAACGTGGTTAAGAAAATTGCGAGCAGTGGGGTCACCACGATCGTCGCCGGGCCGCAAGCGGGATTTTTCGGAGATGGAGGATTAGCGACCGCAGCAGGTATTAACGGCCCTTCAGCTGTAGCTGTGGATGCAGTTGGCACCGTCTACTTTTCGGATAGTCTCAACAATCGTATTCGTGAAGTGTCGCTTCAAGGGACCATCATCACATTGGCCGGCAATGGGGCCTATCGATTCTCCGGTGACGGCGGGCCCGCGGCAA
>Ga0335078_10019618_pt1 | contig 10053 bp, 7 predicted proteins | sample Lox_Sample_32_FD_206711 | JGI IMG/M metagenome (GOLD analysis project Ga0335078, IMG submission 206711) | Soil microbial communities from Loxahatchee National Wildlife Refuge, Florida, United States - Lox_Sample_3.2 | ecosystem: Environmental > Terrestrial > Soil > Wetlands | place: USA: Florida...
TGCTGCACACGTACACCAGCAGGACTCCCCCGATCGCCGCGGCGGCGATCTGGAACAGCGTGACGCTGAGCGGCGGCGCCGCCAGACCAGTGGCACGTCTTCGCGCCGCGCGGCGTATCGATACCGCCGCGTAGACCGCGATCACCACCACGAGGATGATCCAGCTCCAAGCGACGCTGATGTTGTTGTTCACGAGCTTGTACACCGGGCTCGAATTGTCGAGCGACATCACGCCGCCGACCGCGTGCTTGTCGATCTGGGCGAGCTCGATCACGACCCCCTCGAAGAACAGCAGCCCCGCGAGCGTCACCACGAACGACGGAACGTGCAGCCTGGTGATCAGGCTCCCCTGGAGGTAGCCGATCCCCGCGGTCACGCCGACGCCGCCGATGATCCCTAGCCACCACGGTAAGTTGACCGGGGGAGCGATCAACTCGGCTACCGTAAACCCGCCGACGGCGAGTACGAAACCGACCGAAAGGTCGATCTCCGACAGGATGAGAGCGAAGATCTGCGCCGCGCCGAGCAGGATGTAGATCGACGCCTGCTGGAACAGGTTGACCAGATTCAGCGCCGAGTCGAACTTGGACCGCTCGAGCTGAAAGAAGATGATGATGACGATCAGTCCGGCGATGACCGGCAGCGCGCCGCTCTCCCCGCTCTTGATGCGCCGCCACTGCGCGGTCAGGTAATCGCCGAGCGAGTCGGCGAGGACCTCGGGTGCGGCCGCGGTCAGCTCGGCGTCGCTCTCGGGGGCCGCGGTCTCGTCCTCGGCCAGCTCGGTCGAGAGCGGCGGCTCCTGAAGCTCCGAGGGAACGCTTGGACTTGAGAACTCGTCGTCGGGCATCACTCCGCCTTTCCGGCGCCGGCCGCGCCGTCGCCCGCGGTGCGTGTAGAGCGTCCGGTGGTCATGTAGTCGACCACCGAGCTTGGATCGAACCCGGATGCCGGGCCCTGCGCGACCTGGTGTCCCAGGTACAGAATCGCGATGCGGTCCGCGACCGCGAACACATCATTCAAGTTGTGCGATACCACCATCACGGCCACGCCTTGCGAGGCGAGCCGTTTAATCAGGCTCAGAACCGTCCGCGTTTGCGACACGCCGAGGGCCGCCGTCGGCTCGTCCATGATCACGAGCTTCGCCTTCGCCATCACCGCCTTGGCCACCGCGACCGACTGCCGCTGGCCACCGGACAGCGACGCCACCGGCTGGCGGATCGACCTGATCGTCCGGACCGAGAGCTCCTGAAGCGTCGCCTTGGCGGTCAGCTCCATCTTCGCCTCGTCGAGCAGCCCGCGCTCGAGCGGCTCGTGGCCGAGGAACATGTTCTGGACGATGTCGAGGTTGTCGGCGAGCGCCAGGTCCTGATAGATCGTCGTGATTCCCGCGGCCTCGGCGTCGCGCGGCCCATGGAAGTGGACCTGGTTTCCCTCCCACAGGAGCTCGCCCTCGTCCGGCGGCCACAGCCCGGCGATCGTCTTGATCGTGACCGACTTACCGGCGCCGTTGTCGCCCGCCAGCGCGGTCACCTGGCCCGGCGGTATCTCGAGGTTGATCCGCGTCAGCGCCTGTACCGGGCCGAACCGCTTGGTGATCCCGCGAAGTTCCAGCAGCGGCTCGCCGTTCGAGCCAGCCGCGGGGACCGGCTCGGTGGCGGGGCTGTCCGAAGTGCTCATCTTCCTCCCTATGTGCGGCGGGCCCCTCCGGTGCCCCGGAAGGGCCCACACACACTATCGCTTTGACGGGGCGCCTAGGTCAGCTCGTGATCCCCGCGGCCTTGCAGTCCGCCGCGTACTTCCCGGCGCACAGCTGCGACGCGGGCACGAAGTTGTCCTTCACGACCGTGTCGTTCATGTTCGCCGTCGTGACCCACTCGGGAACCAGCAGCGAGGACGGGACCGTCGCGTGGTTCGTCGGATCCACGGTGTTGGCGTTCAGCAGCGTGTGCGGCGCGGTCTTGCCGGCGCGGAGGTACATCGCGAGCGCGACCGCCGCCTGCGCCTCGAGGTAGATCGGCTTGTAGACCGTCCCGCACTGGTAGCCGGAGAGCACGTTCTGAAGACCGGTCAGGGTCGCGTCCTGGCCCGTCGTCGGGAACGTCTTCGGCTTGACGCCGTGGCTCTGCAGGTACGAGATGATCGGCGCACCGGTCTCGTCGTTCGGGATCACCGCCGAATTGATGTTGTGATGCGCGGTGTACGCGCCTTCGAACTCGGTCAGGGCGTCGGGCGGCATCCACGTTCCCGCGGTGCGGGTGACCAGCACGTACTTCCCGGACTGGAAGTACGGGGCGAGGACGCCGTTGTAGCCCTGGGCAAACAGCGTGGCGTTGTTGTCGGTGACCGCGCCGTGCATCACGACGACGTTGGGCTTGGACACCTTCCACTGATTCACGCACTGCACAAAACCCGAGCCGATCAGCTGACCGACGTGCACGTTGTTGAAGCTGACGTAGTCGGCCGTGCCCGCCGGGGCGCCGAGCGTGAGCCGGTCATAGTCGATGACCGCGACGCCGTGCGCCTTGGCGTAGCGCTGTACGGTCACGCCGGTGCCCGAGTCCTCGGGGTCGATCAGCAGCACGGTCGCGCCGTTGGTGATGGCGCTCTCGGCGTCGGTCACGAACGTCGAGTCGCTGCCGAGCGCGTTCTCGACCGTCATGTCCCCACTCGGCAGACCGGCGGCCGCCGCCGCCTTCTTCAGGTAGGGCGCGTCGAACTCGACGTACCGGGTCGAGCTCGTCGTGTCGGGCAGGATCGCCGCGACCTTACCCTTGCCCGACGCCGTCAGCGACTTCAGCGAGTTCATCGCGGAGAAATCGCTCGTGAACGATGTCACCGAGAGGCCCGGCGTAGCGGTCCCACCCGAGGACGTACTCGTTGCGCTCGTAGCGCTGGCGGCGCTCGTAGTGCTGCTGCTCTTCGAGCTGCCACACCCGACAGCCACCGCCGCCATGGCAACGGTTAACACACACACTCGTAAGAAACGAGTACTCATACCTGCGCGCTCCTCTCACTCGACGCGAAAAGCCGACACTAGTAACGGTTCTCGCCGGTCCTCCCCCCGGCCGGAAATACACTGGCAAACCGCGGAGCCATCGTCCACTGTGATTAACAGACCATAAACACACCCGCCAACGCGCACGGCCTAAGTGCCGCGCCGACCCGCGCCCAGGGCCATCGACGCATGTTACACGCGCGCGCGAGGGAGGACTGCGCGCGCCGTCGATCAACGTAGTCCCCGTCCATGTCGGTGCCGATATTCGCATCGACTGGGACGCTCGCAGCTTGTTCGAAGGATCCGTTGCACGTGGCGCCCCGGCCGGGCGGATTTGAGCGCGTGACAGCCAAAAGGGCTCGAGGACGAAGCGCGAAGACGCTAACACGGTGGGCGTGGCCGCGTCAAGGCGAGAAATGTTCGCCTCTTTTAGCTTTCACAAAGCCAAAAGGGCCGATCGTCGGCTACTCTGCGCGCGTGGCCCAAACCTCGGACACCGCGTTCGCTCCGGCGACGGCGCACACCCTGCTCCGGGCCCAAATGGTCGCGATGATCCGTGACGAGGGCCCGATCAGCCGCTCGCAGCTGTCGCGCGCGATCGGGTTGCCACGGAGCACGACGACGGCCCTGGTCGCCGAGCTGCTGCGCGAGGGGTTGCTCGACGAAGCGCCGGCGCGCAGCGGCGGAACCGGGTCGGGCAGCGGCCGGCCGGCCACGCTGCTGTCGCTGCACCGGCCGGACGGCACAGTCGCCGGCTTCGACTTTGGTCATCGCCACATCCGGGTCGCCATCGCCACCAGCGACGGGCACCTCCTGGCCGAGGAGAGCACCCCGCTCGACGTCGACCGCCATGCCGAGAGCGCGCTGGACCTGGCCCGCGAGCTGCTGTCGGTCGTGATCGAGCGCGCGGGCGTGTCGCTTGCCAACATTCGCGCGGCGGCGGCGGGCATCCCCGCACCGCTCAGCAACCGGACCAACCGGGTCGGGTCGCCGACGATCCTCGCCAGCTGGGTTGACCTCGACCCGCGCGAGGAGCTGCTCCGCCGGACCGGGCTGTCGGTCACGCTCGGCAACGACGCCGCCTTCGGCGCGCTCGGCGAGATGACCTACGGGGCCGCCCGCGACCTGAGCGACTTCATCTACGTCAAGGCCTCCAACGGGATCGGCGCCGCGCTGGTCCTCAACGGTCAGCTGTACCGCGGATCCCACGGCATGGCCGGTGAGATCGGACACACCCAGATCGACCCCACCGGAGCCTGGTGCCGGTGCGGCAACCGCGGCTGCCTCGAGGCGACGGTCTCGATCGACGTCGTGCGGCGACAACTCGAGCCACTCGGTCTCGATCCGCTGAACCCGGCAGATATGGAGCACCCGGTGGCGACGAAGATCCTGGCCGAATCGGGCCGGACCGTCGGTGTGGTGATCGCGAACCTGTGCAACACGCTCAATCCCGAGGCGGTGATCCTCGGCGGCGACCTCGCGTCGACCGGTGCCGATTTCACGGCCGGTGTGCGGGACTCGGTCCGGCACCTCGCGCAGCCCGGGCCGGCCCACACGACGGTGATCACCACCAGCCTTCAGGGACGGGCCGAACTGCTCGGGGCGGTCGCGTGCGCCGCCGCGACCCCGGTTTTGGCCGAGCCGGCCTGATCGCGCCGCACCTCACGCGTGACGATCGTCGCGATCGAACGTAGTCTCGGCGGAGGGCAGTTGCGCCACCCGTCTCATACCAGGGCTCGACGGCGCGTCGGCATTCGCCGCGCTTGCCACCGCCACCGCTCCGACCCCCGGTCGCGCCGTCGCGCGTCGCCGCCCCGGCTTTCCCCCGCCCGCGTAGTCCCGGCGGCGGCGCCGAGCATGGAGAAGTGGACGCCGGTGAATTACGGCCGGCGCGGCGTCAGGTCCATATCGCCGCTTTCGAACACGACGCCGATCGGCTCGAGCACGACCCGGCGCGGCCCCTCCTCGACGGCGCCGGCCACGCGCGCCGACAGGCCCAGCCCGGAGGCGATGCGGACCACCTCCTCACCCGACCCCCGGGCACAGTAGACCGCGAATCCGCATCCCATGTTGAACGTCGAGTAGGCGGCCGCGGGCGACATCTCCGTGTGCTCGGCCAGGAACGCGAGAACCTCGGGCACCTCCGGCAGCCTCGCCACCGTGTAGGTGAGCCCCCGCCGCGGCCGCATCAGCTTCAGCAGCCCGTGTCCGGTGATGTGGCTGAGGTAGTGAACGTCAACCGGGCTGTCGAGCAGAGCACGCACGAGTCCGGCGTACATGGCGGTGCGGTCGAGCAACGCCTCCCCGAACGCCCTTCCGCTCGGAAGCGGAGTGCGGTAGCCGTCGGCGAGCCCGTCCGCCACGAGTCGTGCCAGCGACGAGCCGTTCGCGTGCAGGCCGTTGCTCGCCACGATCACGATCTCGTCGCCCGGCGCCAGGTCGGCTCCGAGCACCGGCCGCCGTCCGGGAGGCACGATCCCGACGGCGCTGCCGGCGAGCTCGATGTCGTCGTGGGCGACGAGGCCCGGCAACGACGGCGACTCGCCGCCTCCCCAGGTCGCGCCGGCATCCTCGCACGCCTCGCGCCAGCCCTTGACGAGCCCGCCGTTCCGGTCGTCGTTCGCGTACCAGTCCGACGATCCGGTCGCGAAGTAGGCGTTGACCACGAGCGGCAGCGCACCGACGCAGCACAGGTCGTTGACGATCGCCGCCACCGTGTCGTAGGCGACGTTGTCGAACGCGCTCACGCCGAGCTGCTCCTCGACCTGGCGGCCGATGATCGACTTCGTCCCGAGCCCTTCGACGACGAACGCGAGCGTCTGCCCGCCGGCCTCGAACACGAACGCCGGCTCGCCCCGCGACTCGTCGACCGCGCGCCCGCCGGAGGCGCTCAGAAGGTCCGACGTCGCGAGCGCCTCGGTCAGCGCATTGCGCTTGCCGGCGTCAAGCGCGCCGTAGTCGACCCCGGCGGCACGGTATGCGGAGCCGCCTGGCGTGCGGGGGTGGGTCACGCCCCGAAGGCTAATCGCCGCGGCCCGCGATCGTCCCGCTCAGCCGATTGACCAGCTGTCGACGGGCTCGTTGCTGTGCATGCGCTCGCGGTAGCGCCTGGTCATCTCCCGCAGCGCCTCGGCGCGATCCTTCCCCCTGTCCTCATACAGGTGGTGGAAGACCTCGCTTTGCCACGCGGCGCCGTTGCGGAGCCCCACGCACCGGCGCTCGATCATGTCGAGCAGACGGCCGGCGTCGCCCGAGTCGACGCCCCAGCGCTCGAGGCCCTCGTGCGCGAGCGGGAGCAGTCGCCTCACCACGAGCTCGGCGACCGGCACCTCGCCGAGCCCCGGCCAGTACACGCGCGCGTCGATCCCCTCGCGCGCGCCCGCGTGGAAGTTCTCCTCCGCGGCCGAGAACGACATCTGCGACCACACCGGACGATCGTCGTCGGCGATCACCCTCAGCAGCCCGTAGTAGAACGCGGCGTTGGCCACGACGTCCGCCACCGTCGGGCCCGCCGGGAGCACCCGGTTCTCGACGCGCAGGTGCGGCTGCTCGCGAACGACGTCGTAGATCGGACGGTTCCACCGGTAGATCGTGCCGTTGTGGAGGCGCAGCTCGCCGAGCCGCGGAGTGTCCCCACGCTCGAGCGTCTCGAGCGGATCCTCGTCGTCGCATACGGGCAACAGCGACGGGAAGTAGCGCACGTTCTCCTCGAACAGGTCGAAGATCGAGGTGATCCAGCGCTCGCCGAACCAGACTCGCGGCCGCACGCCCTGGATCTTGAGCTCCTCCGGCCGCGTGTCGGTCGCCTGCTCGAACAGCGCGATCCGCGTCTCTCGCCACAGCTCCTTGCCGTAGAAGAACGGCGAGTTCGCCGCCACCGCGACCTGCACGCCGGCGATCGCCTGCGCGGCGTTCCAGTAGCGGGCGAACGCCTCGGGCTCGACCTGCTGATGCAGCTGAACGCTCGTGCACGCGGCTTCCGGCGCGATCGTGTCGGCGTGCGTCGAGAGCCGCTCGACGCCGGCGATCGAGATCTCGAGGTCCTCGCCGCGCGCGGCGAATACCTGCTCGTTGAGCAGCGTATAGCGAGGGTTGGAGCTGAACGATTCGGCGGACAGATGCGTGGCGTCGATCGTCGGAAGGATCCCGATCATCATCATGTGGGCGCCGACGCTCCGCGCCTTCTGCTCGGCGTCGTTGAGGCTGGCGCGCGCCTCCCGCTCGAGCTCTGAGAAGACGGCGCCCTCGAGCAGTCGCGGGGGGACGTTGATCTCTACGTTGAACTGTCCGAGCTCGGTCTGGAACGCCGGGTCCGCGATCGCCTCGAGCGCGGCGGCGTTGATGAGCGCGGGCTCGCCGGCGTCGTCGGTGAGGTTGAGCTCGATCTCCAGGCCGAACGATCGCGTCTCGGGGTGAAACCGCGCCTCCGACAGCATCCGGGCGAATACGTCGAGGTTCGCCCGCACCTTCATGCGGTAGCGCTGCCGGTCCTCGCGACTGAAGGTTCTGGCGGCGACCTCCTGGCCCACGACGCGATTATCCGTGCACCGCGCCCGTTCTACAACTCTCCGGAGGCGATCTCGGCGCCCTCGACGAGCGACCCCATCTTCAGCCACATCACGCCCGGATCGACGAGCGACCACCGGATGAACGTCCCGAAGCCGCAGTCGGTGCCGGCGATCAGCCGGTCCTTGCCGACGAACTGGCCGACCTGTACCAGGCGATCGGCGACGAGCCGCGGATGCTCCACGTAGTTGGTCTTGACGTCGATCACGCCCAGGATCACCTTCTTGTCGTCCGGGAGCTCGACATCCCGGAACACGCGCCACTCGTGCTCGTGGCGAGGGTTGGCGCCCTCGACGTAGATCGTGCCGGCGTTGACCTTGAGCACGTGGTCGACGATGTCCGCGAGCGGGACATCGAGGTGGTGTGGGGTGCCGGTATTGCCCCAGCACACGTGGAAGCGCACCCGCTCCGGCGAGATCCCCTCGAGCGCCCCGTTGAGCGCCTCGACCGCGAGCGGGAGATGGTGGTGCCAGTCGCCGACGCTGCTCCCGACCGAGCGCGCGTGCGCCGCCATTGCCATGTCCGGCGAGTCGACCTGGAGGTTGAACCCCGCGTCGACGATCGCGTGGTACTCGTGGGCGAGCGCGTCCGCGCACGCCGCCAGATACTTCTCGTGCGAGCCGTAGTGCTGGTCGGGATAGTTGAACGCGATCTGACCCGGGCTGATCGTGCCGATGAACGCGCTCGACGGATCCGCATCCCCGAGCGCGCGCTTGAACCGGGCGATGTCCCGATGCACCGCGTCCTTGTCGGTGAGTTCCACCGGCCCGACGCAGTTGGAGAAGCCCAGGTGAGCCGTCTGCGGGTTCGCGAACAGCTTCATCGCGAGCTCGGGGAACGGAGCGACGTCGTCGGACTGGAACTCCGAGGTGCCGCCGAATCCCGAGAACCGGTCGGCGACATACGAGCTGAATCCGGGCTTGCTCATCTCGCCGTCGCTGATCACGTCGAGGCCGACCTCGCGCTGTTTGGCGACGAGCTCGACCACCGCGTCGGCCGTCTTCGCCTCGAGCTCTCCCTCGTCGACGTCCTCGCCGTCCATCCGCGCCCACACCAAGTCGGCGAGTTCGTCGGGGCGGGGCAGGCTGCCGGCATGCGTGGTCAGGACTCGGTCTGCCATCTGTCCACCTCTCTCGTCTGGGCTACGGCGTGTGCGACTTGTACCGCAACCGGCGCCGGCCCCGCGCGGTTTCGGGGACGAGGCCGAGCCATCCGTGCGCGCATCGGCAAGTCCGGGAGGCGATTGCCGGCACGGGCGCGCGAGCGACGCTGCGAGCGGATGCCCCCTGCCCAGCGGTCGCGAACAACCCCGCCCACCCAGGCGCTACCCCCTTTGTAAAAGTTTGGTGTTGTGTTAGCTTCGTGTTAGTACATCCGGGTACAACCGGATCGTGCCTGTTGATTTACCCGGTCGCCAGCTGCTTCGCCCCTGGGCACGATGACCGACTCCGGCGAAACCGCGGTGATCGCGCTGGCGAGCCTCGAAGGGGTCCTCGTGGCGCTCCCGAGAGCGGACGCGCTCGAGCCCCTGAGAACGCTGCGATCACCGGCATGGGCTGCACTCCTACCCGGATCGATCGTCGCCGGCACGCTGCTGCCGCTCGCGATGCCCTCGATGGCGCTCGGACTCGTGCTGATGGCGGGCGTGATCACGCCGCTGCTCGCCACCGTCGCCGTCCTCGAGGTCATGCCCGGGCCCCGAGCCGCGTTGCTGGCGGCCGCGTTCGCGCTCGCGGTGATCGCCGCGCTGATCAGCGGCTGGGAGGGTCAGATCTCGGCCACGGCGCTCACCGCACTCGGATGCCTCGCGGTCGGCACGGCCCTGGCGCGATTGATCCCGCGCCGCTGGTTCGTGCTCGGCGTTCTCGGCATGTGCCTGGCCGACGTCGCGCTGCTGGCGTCGGGCGTGGGGACCTCGGCGGCGCAGCTGATGGCCAGCGCCACCCGCGACGTGCACGGTCCCGTGTTCAGCCAGGCCGACATCGGCCGGGTCACGACCGACTACCCGGACCTCGTGCTCGCGGCGGTGCTCGGCGGATTCCTCGCCGGGCGGCACCGCCAGCTGCTCGCAGCGCTGCTGGTGACCGTGCTAGCGGCCGCGTACGGGTTGCTGCTGCTACCGATCGCGCACCTGTTGCCGGCGACCGTGCCGCTCGCGCTCGCCCTGCTCATGCTCGAGAGCGTGGACGCACGCCGAGCCGCTAATCGGGCACGAACAGCCGACCTCGCATCTGCTCTTCGCTCTGCGGGTTGAAATCCCAAAGCCGCTTGAGCTGCGAGCGCAGATCGTCCGGGAGCCGGTCGACGCCGTAGTGGTCGATCTCGACGAGGTTGCCGGCGGGGTCGCGAAGGTAGAGCTGGACGATGTCCCCGGGCAGCTCGACCAGGTGGTTGCGGAACGCCTGACGGTCGAACGCGCCGCGCCGCTCGGCCGCCCGGTACACGGGCTCGAGGTCGTCGACCGTGATCCCCAGGTGGTGATGGCTGGTCGG
>Ga0335078_10019619_pt1 | contig 10053 bp, 8 predicted proteins | sample Lox_Sample_32_FD_206711 | JGI IMG/M metagenome (GOLD analysis project Ga0335078, IMG submission 206711) | Soil microbial communities from Loxahatchee National Wildlife Refuge, Florida, United States - Lox_Sample_3.2 | ecosystem: Environmental > Terrestrial > Soil > Wetlands | place: USA: Florida...
ACTCGGCAAGACCGGCCGCGACGTCCCCATCCTCCTCATGGGCTGCGGGATCCACCTGGACCAGCGCTTCGACCCGAAGCTCGCCGAGGCCTTGCGGTTCGGGGTGAACTACTTCGACACCGCCTTCAGCTACGCCGGCGGCACCTCGGAGACGGCCATCGGCAACTTCCTGGAGCGCACCGGGAAGCGCCCGGAGGTGTGGATCACCACGAAGAGCGAGAAATGGGACCCGAAGGGGCTCGTGGAGACGCTCGAGCAGAGCCTCCACAAGCTCAAGACGAACTACGTCGACCTCTTCTTCCTCCACGGCCTGGACGACGGGAAGGCGCTCACTCCCGCGGTGGCCGAGACGGCGGAGCGACTCAAGAAGGAGGGGCGCATCAAGGGGTTCGGGTTCTCCTGCCACGACGGCAACGTGGCGGAGCTGCTCACCCAGGCGGCCGGCCTTCCGTGGATCGACGCCGTCATGTTCCGCTACAACTTCCGCCAGTACGGAAACAAGGAGCTCAACGCCGCCATGGACGCGGCCCGGAGGTCCGACATCGGGCTCATCGCCATGAAGACCCAGGGCTCGGAGGCGGGGATCGAGGAGGCCTGGAAGAAGTTCGAGAAGACCGGGAAGTGGAACAAGTTCCAGTCCGTGCTGAAGGCGGTGTGGGGCGACCCGCGCATCTCCGCGGCCGTCTCCAGCATGGACAACTTCGACAAGCTCAAGGAGAACGTGGCCGCGGCGGTCGACCGCCACGAGCTGGGGAGCCGGGAGTGGCAGGCGCTCGACCGCTACGCCGCGGCCACGCGGGCGCACGCCTGTGACGGCTGCGACCACCTCTGCAACCCGGCGGTCGGGGCGCCGGTGCGCATCGGCGCCACGCTCCGGTTCCTCATGTACCACGATGCGTACGGCGAGCGGGAAGAGGCCCGCCGCCTCTTCCGCGAGCTCCCGGCGGAGGCGCAGCGGCTGGACGGGGTGGACTTCGGCCCGGCGAGCCGCGTCTGCCCGCACGGCCTCGACGTCGCCGCGCTGATGGACCGAGCCCAGCGCCTGTTTTGCGGGTGAGAGGGGTCCAAGCGTCGCCGGCGAGGCGAGCGGGGGTGCGCGCCGGGGAGGGGCGTTCTGCGGGCGCCCCGGGCAGGGTAGAAGGAGGCATGCTCCCTTCCCGGCCCCGCCGCCTGCCCCTGGCCCTCGCAGCCGCTCTCTTCCTCCTCGGCGGCGCCCCCGCCGGGGAGCGCCCGCTCTCCGAGCTCCCCTACACCCCGGGTCTCGACCCGGTGGCCATGGACCCGTCGGTCGACCCCTGCGTGGACTTCTACGCCTACTCCTGCGGCGGGTGGCAGAAGCGAAACCCCATCCCGCCGGACCAGGCGGACTGGAGCGTCTACGCGAAGCTGGCGGCCCAGAACCGCCAGTTCCTCTGGGGGCTCCTCGAGGAGGCGAGCCGCAGGCCGGACTCGGCGCGTACCCCCGAGGAGCAGAAGGTCGGCGACTACTTCGCCGCCTGCATGGACGAGGAGGCGGTGGAGCGCGCGGGGCGCGCCCCCCTCGACGAGGACCTGGCGGCCATCGACGGGCTCGCCTCGAAGGACGACCTGGGCCGGCTCGTGGGCCGCCTCCACCTCGTGGCGGACGGGGGAATGCTCTTCGACTTCGGCGCCCAGCAGTCGTACGAGAACTCCGACGAGATGGTGGCGTGGGTGGAGGCCGGGGGCCTCGGTCTGCCGGACCGGGACGAGTACCTGGAGAAGGGCGCCCGGGCCTCCGCCACGCGGAAGGCCTACCTCGACCACGTGGCCCGGTCGCTCGAGCTCTCCGGCCTATCGCCGGCGGCGGCCGCGGCCGGCGCCGGGGTGGTGATGAGGATCGAGACCGGGCTCGCTCGCGCCTCGCTCACCCGGGTGGAGAAGCGGGACCCGAAGAAGATCTGGAACCGCACGCCCGCGAAGTCGCTCCCCCGGCTCGCGCCGTCGTTCCGGTGGGCGGAGTACCTCGACGCCTCCGGGGTGCGCGGCCTGCCCTGGGTCAACGTCACCGAGCCGGCCTTCCTGGCCGAGCTCGGGCGCCAGATCGCCTCGAGACCGCTCTCCGAATGGAAGACGTACCTCCGCTGGCACCTGGTGCGCTCCCTCTCCCCGTACCTTTCCCTCCCCTTCCAGCGGGAGCAGTTCGCCTTCTACGAGGCGCGGCTGCGCGGCGTGAAGGAGATGCCGCCCCGCTGGAAGCGCTGCGTCGAGTGGGTGGACCGCGATCTCGGCGAGGCGCTCGGGAAGCTCTTCGTGGCTCGGGTCTTCCCGGCCCAGGTGAAGGCGGACGTGGAGAGGATGGTGCAGCTCATCGAGGCGGCCATGGCCTCCCGCATCGACCGGCTCGACTGGATGGGCCCGGAGACCAAGAAGGCGGCGCGCGAGAAGCTCGCCGCCGTCCGAAACAAGATCGGCTACCCGGCGAAGTGGCGGGACTACACCCGGCTGGTGGTGAGGCGCGGCGACTTCGCCGGGAACGTGCGGCGGGCCTCGGTCTTCGAGGCCGAGCGCGAGCGAGCCAAGATCGGAAAGCCGGTGGACCGGGACGAGTGGATCGACACCCCTCCCACCGTGAACGCCTTCTACAGCCCGTCCCTGAACGACCTGAACTTCCCGGCTGGCGTGCTCCTCCCCCCGCTGTGGGACCCGGGCATCGACCTCGCGCCCGGCTACGGCAATACCGGCGGCACCGTGGGCCACGAGCTCACCCACGCCTTCGACGACGAGGGGCGGCAGTTCGACGCCAAGGGGAACCTGCGCGACTGGTGGACGCAGGCGGACGCGCGGGAGTTCAAGAGGCGCACCCAGTGCATCGTGGACCAGTACGGCCGCTACCCGGTGGTGGACGAGGTGAAGGTGAACTCGAAGCTCACCCTGGGCGAGGACCTCGCCGACCTCGGCGGACTCGAGCTCGCCTGGCAGGCCTGGAAGGCGGCGACGAGCGGGCAGTCCCTCGAGCCGAGGGACGGCCTCACCCCCGAGCAACGGTTCTTCGTGGGCTACGCCCAGTGGGCCTGCGCGAACGAGCGGCCGGAGGAACAGAGGCTCCGCGCGCTCACCGATCCGCACTCGCCGCCGCGCTGGCGAGTGAACGGCCTGGTGGTGAACATGGGCGAGTTCGCGAAGGCCTTTCGGTGCGCGGCGGGGCAGCCCATGGTCCAGGAGTACGTCTGCCGGGTGTGGTGAGCGACCTCGGGTGGAGCCGATCCCGGGGAGGCCGCCCCAGGCGCTCTCGGACTATGATTCGGACCATGGGATCGGCATCGCTCGTGCGAGTGCTCGCCGCGTCGACCCTCGCCCTCCTCGCCGGCCCGGCGCCGGGGGACGACGGGGGCCCGGGCACGCGGCCGCCCCCGGCCGCGGAAGACTCCTCCCAGCCGGCGCTGCCTCCCGCCCCCGAGGCTCCCCCGCCGCCCCCGCCGCTGGAGGTGCCCTCTCCCCCTCCCGCCCCGGACGTGGAGGCGCAGCCGGGAGAGCCGCCGGGGGAGTGGATCTACACGGATCAGTACGAGTGGGTGTGGATGCCGTACGGGAACGACTACGCCTTCGTGCCGAGGGACGGGAGCGCTCCGGACATGTACCTCTACTACCCGCCCGTGGGCTGGTGCTGGGTGATCGCGCCCTGGGTGTGGGGCTCCGGCCCCATGCCTCGCTTCGGCGCGCACGGGCCGCGCTTCGGGTGGTGGGGCCACGGCTACGGTCACTGGTACGGCTTCCGCGCGGGGGCGACGGGCTTTGGCGGGCGCGGCTACTTCGGCGGCGGCCGCTGGAACGCGGCGCCGCGCGCCCAGGGGCGCGCCGCGGCCCCGGCTCCCAGGCCCCAGACGAGCGGGCACGGCTCCCGCGAGGTCCACTAGATCGCCCTCCCGCCATCTTCCGCGGGCGGGGCCGGGCGAGCGAACCGGCTCAGGCCTTCTCGATTTGCAGTCGCCCCTGCCGCGCGGCCAGCGTGCGCGCGAGCAGGCTCGCGCAGGCGTAGATCGCGGAGAGGTTGGGCGTGGGCACGCCGGTGATGCGGCCGAGCTCGATCACGGATCCGAGGAGCGCCTCGAGCTCCAGCGGCCGCCCCGCCTCGACGTCCTGCAGCATGGACGTCTTGTGCGCGCCCACCGAGGCGGCCCCGGCGATGCGCCGCTCCAGGGGGACCGCGAACCGGGCGCCCAGGCGCTCTCCCACGCGCTGTGCCTCGGACATCATGGAGGCCGCGAGGTCGTGCGTGGGCGAGAACTCGCAGATGTCGACCAGGGTGGCGTGGGTGAGGGCGCTGAGCGGGTTGAAGGTGCAGTTTCCCCAGAGCTTCACCCAGATCTCGGATCGGATGTCGCTGGCGACGGGCGACTTGAAGCCCGCCTTCCGCAGGAGGCGCGAGAGGGCCTGCACCCGCTCCGTCTCCGTCCCGTCCGGTTCCCCGACGGTGATGCGGTTCCCCTCCACGTGCCGGATGAGGCCGGGCGACGCGACCTCGGCCGCCGGGTAGAGGATCGAGCCGACGACGCGCTTCGCGTCCAGGTGAGAGGCGATGACGCCCCCCGGGTCGACGCTCTCGAGGCGCGTTCCCTCGTGCGGCCCCCCGTGCCGGTGGAAGTACCACCAGGGAATGCCGTTCTGGGCCGTCACCACCACCGTCTCGGCCTCGAGGAGCGGGCCCAGCTCCGGCGCCAGCGCCGTGAGCTGGTGAGCCTTGGTGGCGAGGATGACGACGTCCTGGGGGCCCGCCTCGGCCATTCGGTCCGTGGCCGGGAGCTCCACGACCTCCTCGGCCCCGCCCTCGACGAGGCGGAGCCCGCGCTCGCGTATGGCGGCGAGGTGCGCCCCGCGCGCGATCACCGTCACCTGCTCCCCGGCGCGGGCGAGCTTCACGGCCATGAGCCCGCCCATGGCTCCGGCGCCCACCACGCAGATCCTCACGAGACCTCCCGGCTCCCCGGAACGGATTCGGCCGACCGAAGGTACCGGAGGTTCCGGCCCGCGTCCATGGGGTAGCGAAGGGCGCCCGGCGACGAGGCGAGGGCGGGCCGGGGCGCACCCGAGGAGGGCGGCGTGAGCCGGCGAGTTCCGCTCGCAATCACTTCGAGGACGAGGGAGCGGACCGAGGAGCGGGCGCCCGCGAAGAAGGGCGGCGGAGGGGGAGCCTTCGCGGTCGCGTCCCGACGCCTGAGAGGAAAGCCTTCTCACCCCTGGAAGACGATGGCGGGCCTCGGCGGGCCGACCCTTCCCGGCGTGTGGGACTGTGCCCGCGGAGGTCGGGGGAGAGAGGACGGAGACCTACACTGGGGAAGCGGGCCCGCCCCTTCCCGGTCGAGCGACGGCTCCGCGCGCGCGGTATGAGCAGGCCGCAAATCGACCTGGGGGTGTTCCATGGCGCAGGGCATTTCCTTTCCGGGTAGTGAGCGCGCTCCGGTCCCGGGCGCGCAGGCGGTGGGCAGCGCGGACCCGAAGGAGCGTTTCGACGTCTCCGTGATCCTGAAGCGGCGCGCCGCGGGTGCGTTCGCCGAGCGGGCCGCGAACCTGCACGCCAAGGGAGCCGCGCGCCGGCCCAGCCTCAGCCGCGCCGACTACGCGCGGCAGTTCGGCGCGAACCCGGAGGACCTCGCGGCGGTCCGGGAGTTCGCCGCGAGCCACGGCCTGAGCGTGAAGGAGGAGCACGGGGTTCGGCGCACCGTGATCCTCTCCGGAACCGTGGCCCAGTTCGACGAGGCATTCGGCATCGACCTGAAGCGCTTCGAGCACCCGAACGGCTCCTACCGCGGGTGGAGCGGGCCCATCCGCCTGCCGAAGGAGCTCCACGGAATCGTCGAGTCGGTCCTGGGCCTCGACAACCGGCCGCAGGCGAAACCCCACTTCCGCGTCCGCGGTGGCGGCGGCGCGAGCGTGGCCCGGGCCGCCTCCGCCTCCTTCACCCCCCTCCAGGTGGCGTCCCTGTACGGCTTCCCGGCCGGCAGCGGCGGCGGCGAGACCATCGCGCTCGTCGAGCTCGGCGGCGGCTTCGTGGCCTCGGACCTCTCCACCTACTTTTCCGGCCTGGGGGTGAGCCCGCAGCCCACCGTCCTGGCCGTCGGCGTCGACGGGGCCGCGAACGCGCCCACGGGCCAGGCGAGCGGCCCGGACGGCGAGGTGATGCTCGACATCGAGGTCGCCGGGTCCATCGCCCCGGGCGCGAAGATCGCCGTCTACTTCGCTCCCAACACGGACGCGGGCTTCCTCGACGCCATCACCACGGCCATCCACGACGCCACCAACGCCCCGAGCGTCATCTCCATCAGCTGGGGCGGGCCGGAGTCGAGCTGGTCGGCGCAGGCGCTCACCTCCTTCGACCAGGCGTTCCAGGAGGCGGGGGCGCTCGGCATCACCGTCTGCACCGCCGCCGGCGACAACGGATCGGGCGACGGCCTGAGCGGAGACCACGTCGACTTCCCCTCGTCGAGCCCGCACGTGCTCGCCTGCGGGGGGACGACCCTCACGAGCAGCGGTTCCTCCATCGCCCGGGAGTCGACGTGGAACGACGGGCCGGGCGAGGGCGCCACCGGCGGGGGCGTCAGCACCACCTTCGCGCTGCCGAGCTGGCAGGACGGCCTGTCGGCGAAGAAGACCGCCGGAAAGGCGGCGGCCCTCGCCCTGCGGGGCGTCCCGGACGTGGCCGGGGACGCCGACCCGGCCACCGGCTACGGAGTCCGCGTGGACGGCCAGAACCTGGTGTTCGGTGGCACGAGCGCCGTGGCGCCGCTCTGGGCGAGCCTCGTCGCCCGCATCAACGCGCTGCGGGGAGGGGCGGTGGGGTTCGTGAACCCGACCCTGTACGCCCACGCCACCGCTCTGAACGACATCACCCAGGGGAACAACGGAGACTTCACGGCGACCGCGGGCTGGGACGCGTGCACGGGTCTCGGGTCTCCGAAGGGGGCGGCGGTGGCGGCGGCCCTGGGGACCCCGGCCGCCCCCTAGCCGCCGGCCCCTGCCCCAGGGCGTCCGCCGCGTCCGGGTGGCCCGGCGAAGTCCCGCACGAACTGCTCCTGCTCCGTCGTCTGGACCGCGCCCTCCCGGGTCGCCCGCACCAGCTCGAGGGCCCGGACGGGAGTCGCGCCGCGGGCCACGAGGCAGGACGCGGCGATGGTCCCGGTGCGGCCGAGCCCGCCCCAGCAGTGGAGGACGACGTTGGCGCCGGCGGCGAGGGATCGGAGGATCCTCTCGACGAGGGCGCGGGTGGCGGCCGCGTCCGCGGGTGCCCACATGTCCGCGATGGGGAAGTGAATCCACTCGAGGGCCAGCCTCTCGGCCTCGGCCCGGAGCTCGCCGATCTCCTCGATCTCCTCCCGCTCCAGGAGGGTGACGAGCACCCTGGCTCGGTGGAGGCGCGCGATGGCCGCCAGGTCCTCGCGCAGCCGTACCTCCGCGTCCAGCGAGCGACCGGGCGACCAGCGGCCCGGGGCTCGCGTCATCCCCAGGCGACCCGGGAGGGAGAGGGAGTCCGCCGGCAGGAAATCCACGCGGATCCGGTACGCTTGCCCGGCCCTGTCCTCGGAGTCCACGAGGCGCTCTCCGGCGGCTCGCCGCAGGCCGGCGACCAGCGCCCGGGCGAGGGCGAGCCCCCGGGGATATATGCGGACGAAGGGGGGACTGCGTGCCGAAGTCCGAGGTGGGGCATCAACTCCGTGGTGCCCTCCTCAGCGCCGGGGACCGGCTAGACTCCGGGCGGGCCCGAGGGCGGCCGTTTCCCGAGAGGTGCGGACCATGGAAGAGGACGAGCGCCGCGAACGGGCCCGCGCCCACGTGCAGAAGCTCCGCGGCTTCTACGTCCACCTGGCTATCTACCTGATCGTGAACGCGGGGCTGGCTGGCCTCAACCTCGTCGCCGGGCCGCCGCACTGGTTCGTCTGGCCCGCGCTGGGGTGGGGGATCGGGCTCCTCGCCCATGGGCTCTCCGTCAGCCAGGGACGGTTTCTCGGCCCCGAGTGGGAGGAGCGTAAGATCCGGGAGCACCACGAGCGCGAGAGGAACGAAGGCCGGTAGGTCCCGGGGACCAGGAGGTCCAGGGCGGGAGCCGACACCACCATGGCGAGCACTCAGGAAGCACCCATCTCGAGGCTCCACCCGACGCAGATCACCGTGGGCCTGCTCGAGGTGCGGGCCAAGGTCGAGCGCCTCTCCCTTCTCCCGCCGAAGGGGCGGCGGGATTTCATGCAGGGTCACCCCATGCCGGCCGTGCTCGGGTCGGACGGGGTCCTCTTCATCACCGACCACCATCACCTCGGGCGCGCCAGCATCGCGCTGGGCCTCGCCACCGCCTTCTGCGACGTCGAGGCCGACCTCTCCAAGCTGGCGGGCGATGCCTTCTGGCAGGAGATGGACCGCCGCTCCTGGGTGCATCCCCTGGACGAGAACGGGGTCCGCCACCACTACTCGGCCATCCCCTCTCGACTGGAGAGCATGGTGGATGATGTCTACCGGTCGCTCTCCGGATTTGTCCGGGCGGCGGGCGGCTTCGAGAAGTCGGAGGCCGCCTTCGCCGAGTTCGTCTGGGCGGACTTCTTTCGCCGCCTCATCGCCATCGAGGACGTGCGGGCGGACTTCCGGGCGGCCGTGAAGGCCGGCCTGGCCCTCGCCCAGAGCAAGCTCGCGCGGGGGATGCCCGGCTACACCGGCAAGTAGCCTTCGCCGTTCCGCCTAGCGGGTCAGGGGGACCGGGCCCCGGAGCGGCCGACCGCGGGGAGCAGGAGCACGAGGGCCAGGCCATCGCAGAGGACGAGCAGGTTGAGGGCCGAGCTGAGCCCGTGGAGGCGGCCGAAGTGCCTCCGAGCCGGCGAGTCGGCGTCCCGCTCGAAGGAGGGCACCTCGCGCTTCACCGCCTGGATGTCCGGGTAGAGCTTGAAAGAGACGTAGCCATTCACTACCAGGGCCATGACGAGGAGGGCGAGGGAGAGGCGCGCGGCGGCACCCGACCGCTCGCGCGTGGCGGCGAGGAAGGCGACGAGCGCCACGGCGGAGAGGCCCAGCACGTAGGGGAAATAGAGGGGAAACACCCGGCCCACGATCTCCCCGGCCAGGTCGCGGTGGAACGAGCGGAACACGGCCGGAGCCACGAGCAGGGTGAAGATGGTCGTGCCCCCTGCCCAGAGGGCGACGGAGATCGCGTAGAGGAGAAACCAAGCCGGGCGGACCCCGGTCTCGGCGGCGAACGGGACCTCCAGGGGAGCCGAGGGATCGAGTCGGGTCGACATGGGGAAATGCTAGCCCAACCCAGACCGCCCGTCGCCCCGTCCGCTCCGAGGGCCCGTGCCCTCCCCGGTCGAGGTCAGCGCCCGGAAACGGCGCGCCGGGAGGCGAGGTCGTCGAGAAGCGCGGCGAGACGGACGCCCGCCCGCTCCAGCGCGAGGGTGACGCGAGGGCGCTCCCTCTCCAGGTAGTCGCCGGGCAGCTGCAGGATGGTGCGGTCCTGCGGCTGCCGCCCGAGCTCGGCGTAGAGGGCCCGCGCCTCACGACTCGACTCCATGGCCCAGGAGGCCGGGTCGAGGTCGGCCGCCCAGCGCGCCGCGTCCCGGGCCGCGATCCGGAGGTTGAGCTCGCCGGCCAGGGCGGCCGGATCGCGGTGGCGGAGCAGGGGGTTCACCACCTCGGTGTCCCACACGTGGTGAAAGTTGGTGGGCTGCTTTCGACGGCGGAGGCGGACGGGGAAGTCGTTCCCGCCGCGGTCCCACCCGTCGCCGGCGTGGAGAGGCTGGTGGAGGTCGGCCACGAGGTGGACGATCCAGCGAAGGGCCTCCTGCCGCGCCGCCAGGTCCGAGGAGCCTGCGAGCACGTCGGAGAAGCGCTTCACGGCGGCGACGGCGCAGGCGCCGCGAGGGCAGTCGCGGCGCGGGTCGTAGGAGGTTGCCGAGAAGGGGATGTTGACGTAGTGCCAGGGGCCGGTGCGCGCGTCCCGTACCTCGTCGGCCCAGGTGGCGATCGCGGGATCGGAGAGGGGCACGCCGGCGGCGAGCTCGCGCACCAGGGAGTGGGCCTTCGGGCCGAGGCGGAGCTCCGCGATCGCCCCCACCACCT
>Ga0335078_10019621_pt1 | contig 10052 bp, 9 predicted proteins | sample Lox_Sample_32_FD_206711 | JGI IMG/M metagenome (GOLD analysis project Ga0335078, IMG submission 206711) | Soil microbial communities from Loxahatchee National Wildlife Refuge, Florida, United States - Lox_Sample_3.2 | ecosystem: Environmental > Terrestrial > Soil > Wetlands | place: USA: Florida...
GCCCGCAAACCGGGGGCGGATCAGGCTCACTGGACGCTGGAGGCGGGCCCCTTGCGCCTTGCGGATCTTCCCCGCAGGGTGGCGCGTGGGACCGAAAACCGTGAATCGGCTTCGTAACAGACTGATCCTGATCTTCCTGACTGCCACGCTGGTGCCCGTAGCGATTACGGTGTGGATCACCAACTCGCTGCTGGAGCGCAGTCTGGAGTATTCCTCCACCACCCAACTCGACGCGCTCTCGAAGTCGCTGGAGCAAACGGGGCACGAGTTCTATAACCACGTGAAGGGCGAGCTGAAAGAAGGCGCGCAGTCCGGCCGCATGCAACTGCAAAAATATGCGAGCGCCGATCGCGCCAACTGGCCCAAAACCGAGCAGTCTTTCGCTGCCAGCGGCGAGCCCGAGAGTTTCGTCAGGGGTGGGCAAGATGGCAACCGGCTGGAGTACTTGGTACGCCACGGCGACGACGTTTGGGTCTACTCGACTACTCTCGGCGAAGTCGGGATGGAGCGGCTAGCCAGACAGATCGGCGAAGCGCGCGGGCTGGTGGAACGAGTGAACAGCCTCGATCTGCGCCGCGGCTTCAAGCTGGTTTACGTGCTTCTGGCGGCTTCGGTATGGCTAGTCTCGCTTGCTCTGCTGATTTACTTTGCGCATCGCATCAGCCGCCCGATACTGGAGCTGACGGCGGGGTTGACGAAGTTGGCTTCCGGCGATTTGAATGCCCGCGTAGCGGTAAGGCGGGATGACGAAATCGGGCGCGCCGGGCGAGCCTTCAACGATATGGCGGGGCGGCTCCAGGAAAGCACCGAGCGGCTGGTCTATCTGCGGCAGATTGCCAGCTGGCAGGCGCTGGCGCGTAAGACCGCGCACGAATTGAAGAATTCGCTGACGCCAATCCGGCTTACTGTCGAGGAGATGCTGGCGCGCGCCGGCGGCTCGGACCGCGCCTTCATCGAACAGGCGGCGCAGATCGTAGTGGACGAGATCGAAACCCTGGAGCGCCGCGTGCGCGCGTTCTCGCAGTTCGCCACCGAACCGCCGGTGAGCCCGGACGCGGTGGATGTCAATTCGCTGTTGCAGGAACGCATGGCGTTTTTGAAGACGGCGCACCCCGAGGTGGCATACGATTGCCGGCTGGCGGACCAGGTGCCCCGCGTGACGGCCGATCAGGACCTGATCAAGGGCATCCTGACCAACCTGCTGGAGAACGCGGCCGAAGCCGCGGGACAAGGCGGCCGCATACTGGGCGCGACCTGGGCGGAGAACGGGCGCGTGGCCATCGAGGTGCACGATTCCGGGCCGGGACTCAGCGAACAGGCCCAGGCGTCTCTGTTTCAGCCGACGATTTCCTTCAAGAAGCGCGGCATGGGGTTGGGACTCTCGATTGCCCGCAAGAGCGCCCTGCTATCGGGCGGCGACATTGTTCTGGTGAAAGGAGAGTTGGGCGGCGCCGGTTTCCGCGTGCTGCTGCCCGCAACGGCCAATGCCCGCCAGACGCATCCTGATCGTCGATGACGAGGAGAACATCGGGCGCTCGCTCCGGTTGATCCTGGAACGCGAAGGCTACGCGGTGAATCTGTGCCGCTCGGTAGCCGAGTTCCAGACGCATCCGGATGCCCCGCGCGCCGACGCTTATCTGTTCGATATGAAACTGCCGGACGGCAGCGGTATCGACCTGTTGCGGACCGTGCGGCAGAATAACGTTTCGTCGCCGGCCATCATGATCTCGGGACACGGCACCATTGCCGACGCGGTGGAGGCGACGCGCGCCGGCGCCTTCGATTTCCTGGAAAAGCCCCTGAGCCGCGACCGCGTGCTGCTGGCTCTCAAGAACGGGATCGAGCAATCCAACCTGCGCAAGGAGAATGAGCGGCTGCGCGAGCTGGTGGGCGGCGCCCCCAGCATGATCGGCAACAGCCCGGCGTGGGCACGCGCGGTGGAACAGGCCACGCTGGCGGCGCGCTCCGATGCGCGCGTGCTTCTGATCGGCGAATCCGGCACCGGCAAAGAACTGCTGGCAGCCCACATCCACAACTCCAGCCCCTTCGCTGCCGGAGCCTTCGTGAAGGTGAACTGCGCCGCGATTCCCACGGAGCTGTTGGAGACGGAACTGTTCGGACACGAGAAGGGCTCGTTCACCGGCGCCACATCCAACCGCCGCGGCAAGTTCGAACTGGCGGACGGCGGCACCATCTTTCTGGATGAAGTCGGCGATCTGCACGGCGCTTCGCAAGCCAAGCTGCTGCGCGTGCTCCAGGAGGGCGAATTTCACCGGGTGGGTGGCGAGCAGATCATCAAGGTAAGCGTCCGCGTGATTTCGGCCACGAACCGCGACCTGTCGGGAATGGTGGCGCAGGAGAAGTTCCGCGAAGACTTGTATTACCGCCTGAGCGTGGTTCCCATCCGCGTGCCCGCGCTGCGCGAGCGTCCGCAGGATATTCGGCCCCTGGCGGAATACTTCCTAGAAGACTTCTGCGCGCGCAACAATTTCAAATCCCGCACGCTGGATCCGGCCGTGCTGCCTCTGCTGGAAAGTTACGGCTGGCCGGGGAACGCGCGCGAGTTGCGGAACGTGATCGAACGCATGGCGATTCTTTCGCCCGGCGACCGGCTGACTAAGGATTCGATTCCGGTGGAGATTCGTGTGCAGCGGGAGACTGGGCCGAAATCGAGCGTGCAGGAAGCGCGCGAATCGGCCGAGCGCGAGCACATTCTGCGCGCGCTCGAAGAGGCGAAGTGGAATGTGTCGGGAGCTGCGCGGGCGCTGGGGATGGAGCGCACTAACTTGCACAAGCGCATCCGGGCTTTGGGATTGAGCCGGGAGAATGCGCGCTAAGTAAGGGCGGCTCGAGGCGAAGCGAGTTGCGATCCCTCATCCAGCTTTGCAATCGGACACATAACCTCTGGTCACTTTCCGGTAATGCCGTTTTTCTTCGGGTGACCGTCGGCCATAGTCGAACTGGGTAAAGTTCTACTGCGGGATTCGGCGAGAATGGCTCCCCACTTTCAGTCGGCGCAGCCGTGCCAGGATCTCGGGCCTTTCGGAAGCCAAGATGTTCACACCGGCATCCTGATCGTAGCTGCGCGCCGTCATGTAGCGGTCTTCGAGGTAGTAATAGGATCCTTCAAGTTCCAATGAACGTTTCTGGATGTACGCAGAAATAATGTACCGGTGCGGGCTGTAATGACTTTCGTCGGGCCCCCAAACATAATCCGCTGTCATGAAAAACTGCGCATTGGAAATGGTCGGGTCGCCCCAAAAAGCCCTCTGACTCTGATTTGAAACCGATACGTCCGAGATGAATAGGTCCTGGAGGTTCGTCCCCTTCCCCGGCCTCAGGAGTGCAAAATGAATCGTCCAGCCACTAACACCGCCGCTTTCAGCGGAGAAAAGCAGTGCGGGCAGATCCTTCTTCAATTGAACTACTGACACTTTTGGGTTTCTACCGAAGTCCTCAGGTGCGGTGTAACACTGCTTTTGCTGCCCTTCTAGGCATACGGATGCTGGGCCTTTCGGGAAAAAGCCATCCGCGTCGGTTTCAGGTTCGATTATCTCGATGACTTTTCCACCAAAGCGTGGAAGATCGCTGTCGGAGCGAGATTGTGCAACTGCGCTCGTGCAAACGAACAGCAGAGCGGCGATTCGACTGAGCGTCGCTGGCATGACATTAATAACGATCTGACTATACCAACTCTCGCCTTTTTCCGTGGGTGAAGTGGGTCAGTGGACATGAAGTGGCGTCATTGGAGACTGGCACGTGAGTCACGCACTCTCCAAGAACGTAAGTTCCGATGGCTCAGGTAACTGGCATCCGGTCCTCACTTTTGGCCCTGGCCGGGCGAGATACCATCCGGATGAGCAGGCATCCAGCCGCCAGCCCTGGCGGTTTTCGTCTGTAACTTGCTGATGCTTCGTTCGAAAGCCGCCACCATTGGCGGTTTTTGCTTTTTGGGAGAACCAAATGCCAGACAACACCAAGATGGATGATATCTTCGACCTGGGAACGTGGCTCGGGCGCAAGCAGGCGTTCGCGGCCGTGGCCGGGCGCTCTTCCGCCGCCGACGCGGAATGCCTCCGCACCATCCGGCAGAAGAAACTCTACCGGGCGCGCGGCGTCACCTGGGAACAGTTCTGCACGCAGTACGCCGGCATCAGCCGCTCGCTGGCGGATGAACTCATCCGGCGCCTCGAAGAATTCGGGCCCGCCTATTTCCACCTGGCGGGTGTCGCCAAGATCACCCCCCAGGCATTCCGTCTCATCGCTCCGGCAGTCAGTGAAGAGGGCGTCCAAGTCGGCGAGGAGAAGATCGCCTTCACGCCCGAGAATGCCGGTCGTATTGCCGCTGCCGTGGAGGAGCTGCGCACCCGTGCGGAAGCCCGGCCGAAGGAAGAGCCGGCAACGGGCGAGAATCGCGCACGCTCACTTGGCCGCGCGCGAAATGCTTTGGAGGAAGCGGTAACGGAAATAGAACGCGCGAGCACGTTCGAAATGGATCTGATCGAGCGCCAAGCCCTGCGCGCGGACCTGGAAGCCGCTGTGCGGAAGCTTTGGAGGCTCACGCAGGTGGTATCTCCATAAGAGCCCGCGGCACCGCGGAAAGCTCATTCGTCCGGCGCCATCGGGTGTCTCGGTTGGTACAGGCCGTGACCAGCGCGCGGCCCGAGCCACTACTTTGCAGCGCTGAAAACCACACGCCCGCCAACCATCGTCAGCGTCGGATGAATGTGCTTGATGTCGGCAACCGGCACAGTCATGTAATCGCGGTCAAGCACGACGAGGTCGGCCTGTTTGCCGACTTCGAGGGAGCCGAGCGCATTCTCCTGAAAGAACAAATACGCGTTCGAGCGCGTGTGCGCAATGAGGGCCTCCTCGCGCGTCAGCGTCTCGTCGAGCACGCGGTTGCCGCCGACGTCGAGGCCGCTGACCACCCAACCGAGCGTCACGAACGGGCTGTAGTGCGAAACGATCGTCGCGTCCGTGCCGAGGCCGAACACGATGCCGCTGTCGGCGATTTTTCTGAGCGGCATGTGAGCGGCGGCCTGCATCGCCGCGCCGTGGACACCAAGCGTCATGCCTAGCGCTTTCGCGCGCGCGATGTTGGTGGGAGAGATGTCGTAAACGTGGCCGAGCGTCCAACGCAGACGATCGATACGCTGGGTTTTGTTCACCCGCTCCACGGTGTCGAGCAGATCGGTCACAGCCGAGTTATTGATCACGTGCTCGTGGATGTGCCAGCCACCACGCGCGGCTGCGGTCGCGAGCTTGCCATACTCGTTCATGATGTCGGCGGGCCAAGGCTCCTTGCGGGGCGCCAGATCGAAGAACGGCCGATAGAGAGTTTCAGCGAGACCAAAAATACCGAACTGGCCGTCGAACTGGTTCGGATGGCTGCGCTCGATGACTGCCGCGGCCTGAGTCGCCGAGGCGGGGTCGGTCGCGTTGATCGGCAAGGTCTCCCAGAGTCGAAGCGGCAGCGGCCCCTTGGCGGCGCGAGCGGCCAGGAACGCGGAGTGGCCCAAGCTATAGACGCCCGTGAGCCCGGCCGCATTCAGCTCGTGCATGAAGTCGGTAAGGTTCTGGTCGAGCTGCACGGCTGAGGCCGGAGGCATGGCATCGTACAGGGCCATGGGCGGCTGGAATGACACCAGCCCCGCGGCATTGCGGCGCGCCCCATCCGCCGGGTTCAACCCAACGGCTTTGAGCGCCAGACTGTTGGCGTAGACGAGGCTATAACCTTCCTGCACGAACAGCGGATTCTTCGGCGCCGCGCCGTCAAGCTCCTCGATCGTGAAGCCGCCGGGTGCATCGGCGAACTGTCGCGGCGTCCAGCCGCCCTGCACCATGATCCACTCACCTGGCTTCAGGCTCGCTGCTTTGGCCGCGAGTATCCGCAGCGCTTCGCGGCGCGAATTGACGCCTTCGAAGCGGGCCTGCTGGTGCCAGCGCTCGACGGCGCGAGTGAAGTGGAAATGGTTGTCGATGAGGCCCGGGATGACGGTAGCGCCTTTGACGTCGATGACCTTTGTGTTGGGACCGGCATAGCGCGCCACCTCCGCACTCGTGCCGCGCGCGACGATACGACCGTCGTTGATCGCGAGCGCTTCAACGATGCGGAAGCCTGCGTCGACGGTCAGGATCTTGCCGTTCGTGACCACGGTGTCGACTTTGGGCTGCGCAAACGCCGCAGGGATCGAGAGTGCGGCGAGTAGGCCGCAAGCGAGTCCCAGGCTTTTGATCCCTCTGCGCAGCGTGCGCATGCCGAGTTCGATATTCGTGATATTCATACGACTTACACCCCAGAGCTGAAGTAGGTGGTTGTTGAGTGAGCCGGGCGCTTGGCTCACCACTGACCAGAGAATCAGACCTCGGCGTCGGCGGCGTCTTGAGGGGCGGGCTGGAGGACTTCTTCCAGGAGTTCCCGCGCTTCCGCTTCCCGGTCGCGGGGAACTTGCAGGCGGACCCACTTTCGGAGAAATCCATCGACGTCCTGGACAAGCGTTGCGATCTGGCCCAGAACGAAGAGAGGAATTCCGGCGTTCTCAAGCAAGCCCTTCGCCATCGCAAGCTGGATGCGATCGTTAGTCTCCAGCACAACAACCAGTTCGAGACGCGGATCGAACGAGTCCTGCGGATCCGGCTTCCACGTTCCGGTCAGGAGGGGAACATGGCAGTCAGAGCATTCGGTGAAACCATTGCGATACTCAACGTGGCATTGAGGACAGTACATAAGCCACCTCTGGACCAAGTATATCGCCGGTTCATGACGACCTGTTTTCGCTATGTCATATGGTCGGAGAATGCATTACTCGCGGATTGGTGGGCACGAGCCCTCCGCTGGGGTTGGGAACGCTATGCGTTTGGGAAAATGACTGTGGGCGCGGAATAAGGGCTAGCAACTAAAACGTACCTTCTGAGCATTTGGCAGTCTCCTAGCATCGCAAGATACTCCCAGATTCTCTCATCCGACAAATCCTACAGAGGCTCTTTAAACTTCGCACCAGGGGCAAACCACAACTCGAGCTGCCCCAATGGCACTCTTGCCTTGATCTTTTCGGCTAACGCCTGCGTGTCCGTCGCGGTAGCGGCAAGGCCAAGATCGGTCAATCGTTTGGCGATGTCTTCCGCCTTGGCTTTGTCTTCCAGGTGAAAATACCGAACCTCGGTCTTCGAGGGCCCAAAGCTAAGAACTTCGATGCCGGGAACACTCACACCGTTTCCGCCTAGCGCCTTCTGCGCTTGCTTAGCCGTTGAGCGATCGTTTTCTGATCTTATCTGAACGTAAACTCGAACGGGGAGATTTTTTCGATAGCCAAGGTCTGAGCCGCCTTTTCATCCTTCGGCAATGGGAGCAACAATCCTACAACCCACTCTCTGATCGCTTTTGAAGGTGATTCGGATTCCGCCATCTTCCAGCCTCAGTTTAAGTCTCATCTGTAGCACAGTAGCGGTTGTCGGTGCCATCGCTGCTACAGGCCAGTTCGGGCCGAGGTCGAGCTTCCGGAAGCGCGCGAATCGGCCGAGCGCGAGCACATTCTGCGCGCGCTTGAAGAAGCCAAATGGAACGTATCCGGCGCCCGCGCGGGTGCTGGAGACGGAGCGCACCAACCCGCACAAGCGCATCCGGGCACTGGGATTGAGCCGAATGCGCGGCAGGGCCCTCCGGGAGCGCGCCGGGAGGCCGATCCCGTGAGCGGCCCCCCAGGTCGCTTCTACGGTTTAATCTTCGCGAAACGGATCACGCCATTCGGGTCGACCGACCGGTCGAAAACGGTGTAATAGTTATTCATCAGCGGCAGGCCGAGAATCGATTGAGGCATTTGTCCCCCCGGGAGTATCTGAAAGACCGCCCGGCCGGCCGCCGGGGAGTTTGTCTGCCAGTACGTCGACGGTGCACAAGTGAGCGCAATGTCCTCGCCGTTCTCGCCGGCCAGAGTGAAGGTGATGGCCGGCCATGAAGCCATGTGCACCTGACTGGCCGGTATGCCAGTCTCGCTCTTGATCGCCTTGTCGGCCAACTGAACAAACTGCGGATTCAGCGCTTTCAGCGAATTCATGACGGCCGAAAACACGTCGTTTGTCAGATACAGCGCGTTGGTGCCGCTATCCACAATCGAGTTCGAACCCATTTGCGGCTGCAATTGCTGCGGCAGAGGCTTCACCGCTACAGCGGGCTGTCCCTGCACCTGCACGGCCGTCAGGTTGGTGTTGTAATACAGATCGTCCAGGACATCGACGTTCACAAAAGCGCCATTGTACAGATCGTTTTGCTCTTCGCCCCCGCCCAAGATCAGGTATCCGCCGTTTAACGGGTCCTGCGACGGGTCGGCCTGTGCCGCGCTGACAGCCGACCTCAGCGTATAGATCGCAAACTTGTTCGGCGTGATCCCTTGCTCTTCGAGGAGCGTGAAATATGGCGTGATGCTTTGTGGCGGCATCGACGCCAAGAACTTCTCGAATTGCGTCACGGCCGCGGCGGTGTTCGTAACCGGGAACGGCCAGGGGAACGTTACCGGCGGATTGATCCTCTGCTGGGCGAGGTACGAGTGGAGATTGGTGCCCTCGTTCAAGGGCGTATAGGCGAGGCCCAGAATGCCGTCGGCGGCCCCGAAATTGTTCGGCTCCTGTTCGGCGGCAATCGCCATCGGCGCGTTCTTCAGCGTTACGGCGCTGTCACCCGATCCCATGGTCAGGTTCGTCATTATGACCGGGCCAGCCCATCCGCCCGTCCCGTAGGTAATGTCCTGCGCCCATGCGGTTGGGTTCAAGGCCTTGTCACTGGCCGCCTTGTATTTCGTCTGCTGAACGGCCAGCGTGCTGCTGCCCGTATCGACAATCACATTGGCCGGAACAGCCTGGCTGCCCACCAGTATCTCGGCGGTGTAATCGCCGCCTCCAAAAACATTTGTAATCGGCACTTTGACGCTCATCGGAGAATCTCCTCAATGCAATAAGCGAGAAGGAGATACGTTTGGGGACATTTTCCTCTCTTGGGTCGAGACAACAATGTCCACGGCAACGGGACGGGCGGCTCGCCAACGGCAAAGATCGAAGCGAAATAGCGACTCCGGTTTAGAGATCCACAAACCGATTCAGCTCTTCTAATTCTTTGAGCTTGCGGCGCCGCAGCACAGCGAACCATATCAGGTAAACGGCGGAGAGGGTGCAGGCGAGACCATCACCCAGGAGCAGCGCCTTCCAGGAGGAATACCGGATCGCAAAGTCCCAAGTGAGCCAGGGCACGACGATGGCGAGGCCGACAGCCGTGAGCCACCGGCCAAAGCGAATCTCGCGCAATACGGCGAAACAGCGGCGCCGGGCGAGGTCCACAAACCCGGCCGTCGATTGATCGAGGGACGCCCAATTGCCTTTCGAGTTCCAGATGACGAATCCGGACGATACAAATGTAGAGACCCAGATGACGGCCGCCCATACAATCCATTCCGCCGACCAGCGCTGCCAGACCCACCACGCGGAAAAGACGAGCATCACGATGCCAACGAGCAACTGCGCGGCCAAGCTGCCTGCCATACGGCGCCGCTGGCGCTCGACGATGCGTAAGATTGCAAAGTGTCCGGGCGGTTCTTCCTGAGCGAGCCAGTCCTGACGCCAGTTAGCAAATTCCTGGTCCGGATTCATGCGTGTATCTCCAAAAGGGATCGAAGCGCCTTGCGGGCGCGGTTCAGGCGCACCGCCACATTGTTTTCGGTGACTCCCAGCACGGCGGCGATCTCTGGGGGCGAGAGGTCTTCGAGCGCCAGCAGAATCACCTGCCGGTAATTCAGCGGAAGCTGACGGATGGCGTCACGTAACACCTGGCGGCGCCGGTTTTCGATGGCTTGGGCTTCCGGGCCGGTGCGTGTATCGGGCATCTCGGGCGCTTCGTCGCCGGTCTCCAGCCGCTTCCCGCGCCGCCACACGTGACTCAGGCAACGGTTGTGAGCCACACGAAATACAAACGTCCGCTCGGAGCAGTCGCCGCGGAATCGGGGCAAGGCCTTCCAGATCGCCAGCAGGATCTCTTGCATCAGGTCCTCACGGGCCTGCGGCAC
>Ga0335078_10019623_pt1 | contig 10051 bp, 5 predicted proteins | sample Lox_Sample_32_FD_206711 | JGI IMG/M metagenome (GOLD analysis project Ga0335078, IMG submission 206711) | Soil microbial communities from Loxahatchee National Wildlife Refuge, Florida, United States - Lox_Sample_3.2 | ecosystem: Environmental > Terrestrial > Soil > Wetlands | place: USA: Florida...
CAGCGGCACCATTCCTGTGACTGGGCCGGGCGGCGCGCCAATTACTGGCGGATTCAATCCGTCTAGCCCGGCGAACTGCTCCGGCGATACCCGCTCGCTCATCGAAGGGACGATCGGTTTCTGGTACCGGATTTACAACGGTCCCAAAGGCCGTCTGCAGTGGGGACCGCAGTATTCCTATATCAATCGCGACACGTGGGCGGGCGTCGGAGGTACTCCGAACGCACAGGAGAATATGTTCTTCACGTCGTTCCGGTTCTACTTGCCGTAGCGTTGCAGATGTCGAGAATAGAGGGCGCCAGCATGTTAACTGGCGCCCTTTTCGTATGCAGGGATTTTTGCGGCGATTATGGAAATCGAGTGGGAACTTGGCTGCGGCTCGTGGCTACCAGCAAATGCCTTGATAATCCCCGTTGACGGCAACGCGGCGAGCTTTCTCAAGGTTCACCAGATCGATCACAATCTGCTCAGGACGGAGACATTCTTCGATCGTGTCGCGGGCAATGCCGCGGGTGGCAACAATCACAGCCTCAGCATCGCGCAGCGCGTCGCGCAAATCATGGCGCAGCAGGGAACCAATATGAGGGATTGTCCGCTCGATATATTCGCGATTGGAAGCGATCAGTTGCCCCAAGGAAACAGTGTCATCCCAGATGCTCAGTTCACAACCTTCTCCCAGTAGGTGCTTTGCCAACTGCACCTGTGGGCTTTCCCGCAAGTCATCAGTCCCCGCCTTGAAACTGAGGCCCAGCAGTGCGATTTTCTTTTTGCCGGTTGCCAGAACCATTTCCAACGCTCGTCGAAAATGCTGATCATTGCTGGCCAGGATGGACTCGAACAATGGAAGTCGTAGATCCAATTCCTTCGCGCGATGCGTCAAGGCGCGCACATCTTTGGGGAGACATGAGCCGCCAAAGGCAAAGCCGGGTTTCAGATAACTTGCCGAAATATTCAGGCGATTGTCGGTGCAGAAGATCTCGAACGCGGATTCGGCATCGACGCCCAGTTCCTTCGCCAGCGAGCCGGCTTCATTGGCAAAAGAGACCTTTACGGCGTGCCAGACATTGCACAGATACTTAACCATCTCGGCTGCGCGGAACGATGTTTCAAACACACGTCCAGGGACCCATTCATAGAGTTCTCGCAATTTGGCTGCATGCCGAGGATCCGCAGCGCCGATGACGGTCATGGAGGGCTGCAGGAAATCGGCGACTGCACTTCCTTCGCGCATGAATTCGGGATTGACGCACACTCCGAAATCGCTGCAGAAATGCTTCAGGCTCGCTGCCTGCAATGCAGGGATGACGATCGATTCCGCAGTTCCCGGCAACACGGTGCTGCGCAAGACAACCAGGTGAAAAGTCTGCTTCCGGCGAAGCGCTTCGCCGATCGAACGGCAGACGGGTTCAAGATGTCCCAGATCCAGCTTGCCGCTGCGCAGGCTGGGTGTGCCGACGCAAAGCAGCGAGATGTCTGTTGCTAAAACAGCCGCAGCCGTGTCGGTAGTTGCAGATAGGCGCCCTGCTTCGCGCGAGTCCCTGACGAGTTCAGGCACCCGCGGCTCGACCACTGGAGTCAGCCCGGCTTGTACCTGTTCAACTTTCTTTTGATTGACGTCGACTCCTACCACGGTATGGCCTTGCGAAGCCAAACAGGCCGCAGTAACCGAGCCCACGTACCCGAGGCCGAAAACGCTGATTCTCGAACTCATTCGCGCAGCCAGTGTGCCACGTTCATGTGACAGTACGATGAATGCAAATTCTCTGCCAACGATGCATGATAGTGGCCTGTACATCAGGTCAAAGCGTCGCTGCTATCGTTGAGTTCAGGCGGCGGACTCAGCACGCCAGCCAGGAAATCCATGTCGACTGAAAAATTGTTACGTCTATCCGATCGTCTGCGCCAGATGGAATTGGGCGAGATGGCGGACCGCTGCCGTCAGGCGATCGCCAAGCGCTACGATGCCGTACTGGGATTGCTCGGCTACGATTTTGTCGCGCGCTCAATCAGCTCACCTCGAAGTGACGCGCCCAAATTCTTTTTTTCTCGGCAGTCTCTCGATGGCGTGATTGGTCTTGTTAAAGAAAGGCTTCCTGGGCGCGCGGAACAGATCGTGCAAGAGGCAGAAGAGATTTGTAAGCACAGCTTTAATCTTCTGGGTTACTCAAACCTCGATTACAGCGCGGGTGCAAGGGGTTGGAACATCGATTGGCATTGGGACGCCGTTCATAACAAGCGGGCGCCGAAGAAGGCCTTTTACAAAATTCGATATCTCGACTATGAACAATGCGGCGATTCCAAAGTCATCTGGGAGTTGAATCGCCACCAGCATCTGGTCACGTTGGCAAAAGCAGCGTGCCTTATCCATGATTTGCGGTACGTTGACGAAATTCTCCGTCAATGGCGCCATTGGCAGGCGGAGAATCCGTACCCGATGGGAATCAACTGGGCGAGCAGCCTGGAAGCGGCATTTCGAAGCCTGTCGTGGCTATGGACGTATCACCTGCTGCAGGCGGTACCCGGAGTTTCTGAAATTCGGGGCGAGTGGCTGCGCGGACTTGCGCTTCATGGACGCCACATCGAGCGCTATCTATCTACGTATTTTTCTCCGAACACCCACCTGCTAGGCGAAGGAGTTGCGCTGTTCTTCATCGGCGTGTTGTGTCCGGAACTTGAAGCTGCCGAGCGCTGGAAAGTTCTCGGCTGGAAAATTGTTGTGCAGGAATCTGAGCGGCAGATTCAGGGCGACGGTTTTCACTTCGAGCAGTCTACGTATTACCACGTTTATGCGTTGGACTTCTTCTTGCACGCGGCCCTGCTGGCTTCGCTGAACACCATTCCAATTCCAAAGAGTCTGGAAGACAAGCTCGAGAAAATGCTCTCAGCGTTGGCTCTGATGAGTCGCTTCGGTCCTCCGCCTGGCTTCGGGGATGACGATGGCGGCCGATTGTTTGATCCGCGCCGCAATCGTTCCGAGCATCTAGCAGATCCTCTGGCGGCGGGCGCAATCCTCTTCCACCGTGGAGATTTCAAGTCAGTTGCCGCGACCTTGCGAGAAGAAACGCTGTGGCTGCTCGGTGCCGAGGGCGTCCGCCAGTGGGACGAATTGGAGGAAACAGAACCGGATCACGATTCGGTAGCGCTGGCTGCATCTGGGTATTATTTGCTCGCGGCAGACGATGCGCAACTGATAGTTGATGCTGGCCCCTTGGGTACAGCAAGCGCCGGACACGGGCACGCCGACGCACTCAGTGTGTGTTTGCAGAATCGTGGCCAGCTTTCCCTGATCGATTCTGGAACTTTCGAATACGTAGGAGCGAACCGCGATCGCCGCAATCAATTCCGCGGAACCGCGGCGCACAATACCGTGCGCGTCGACGGATTGGACCAAACAGAGGTCGCGACTGTTTTTTCCTGGAAGAAGCTGACCAAGGCGAACGTCGAGCACTGGGTTTCAGCACCTCACTTCGACTTGCTGATTGTCAGCCACAATGGATATGAGCGGCTGCCACGGCCAATGACACATCGCCGCTGGATCTTATCACTGCGAAATGGAATTTACCTGATTCGTGATTTTCTTGTGGGTTCCGGGATTTATCACATCGAGATTCCGTGGCACTGCGCTGCGGACCTCCCGTCTGAAGAGGACGAAGGTCACCGAACTTCGAAAACGCTTCTACTGCCGGTCCGGGACTCGGGATGGAAGGCCGAACTTCGAAACGACGTTTTTTCTCCTGCCTACGGAGGCACAGCCCCGATGCACGTATTGACATTTGTTCGTGACCTGAGCCTTCCTGCTCAGTTTGCGACATTGCTGAATACTTCTGAGCGCGCTTCGGCCGCAGCGTTCTTGAGGCAACTCGAACCTGACCAGCACTTAAAGGTATCGCAGTATGAATTTCAAAGTGGCCAGGAAAATTACTTGTTCTTCTATAACGATCGGGGTGGGACATGGCGAAGCGGGTCAACCACCAGTGACGCGAAATTCGTTTGCTACAAAAAAGCTCCCCCCTCCCATCAGGAACTGTTTTTCTGCGACGGAACCTACGCGACGGTAGATGAAGCAGTCGACTTGCGTTGCACCCGCAGAGTCGGTTGGGCAGAGTTGATCGTGAGCGATCAGGGCTGCCAGAGTTCATCATCGGAGGGGGCGGGGGTGATCGCTCGAGCCTATTCCGTCGACGAGACCGCTTCAATCATTTCGGGTGAGCTCTAGACATGTGCGGCATCTGCGGCATTTTCTTTCGCGACCGTTCCTGTCGTGCCTCTCGGGGGTCACTCGCGGCGATGAACCGCGCGATCGCGCATCGCGGGCCCGACGATGAAGGCTACTTCGTCGAAGAAAACGTCGGACTAGCCATGCGTCGTCTCAGCATCATCGATGTCCAGTCCGGACACCAGCCCATCGCCAATGAAGATGAAAGCGTTTGGATTGTTTTCAATGGTGAGATCTACAACCACGCAGATCTCAGGAAAGTTCTCCAGGCGAAAGGGCATCGTTACCGCACGCGCAGCGATACGGAAACCATCCTTCACGCCTACGAAGAATATGGCCCGTATTTCGTAAATCGTCTGCGCGGAATGTTCGCGTTCGCCATCTGGGATCGCCGTAAGCGTGTTCTGTTCGCCGCGCGCGATCGCCTGGGCATTAAACCTTTTTATTATCGCTGGGACGGAACATCTTTTATGTTTGGCTCGGAGATCAAAGCGCTTCTGGCTCATCCTGGAATTTCTGCCGAGTTCAATCGCGGAGTTCTGTCGGAGTATCTCGCGTTCGGATACATCACCGGTGAGCAGACGATGTTTGCCGGAATCCGAAAGTTGATGCCCGGGAACACGCTCGAACTGTCCGAAAGCGGCGAGTTGAAAATCCAGCGCTACTGGGACGCGCCATACGAAGCCGATGCAGACTCCCGCCCGTGCGACCATTACGTCAAAACATATCGTGAAATGCTGGAAACGGCGGTTCATTCACACCTGATGAGCGACGTTCCGCTCGGGGTTTTCCTTAGCGGAGGACTCGACTCGAGCGCGGTGGCTGCTCTCGCTACCAAAATTCGCCGCGACCAGGTAAAGACTTTTGCGGTGGGATACGGCTCGGGGGATGACGGGGAATCACCTTTCAGCGAACTGGCTCCCGCCCGCGAAGTGGCGAAGCATATTGGATATGATCATCACGAAGTGCGCTTAAGCAGGGAAGAATTCTTCAGGAATCTTCCCCGGCTGATTTGGCATGAAGATGAACCCATCGTCTGGCCGTCGAGTGTGTCGCTGTTCTCTGTAGCTCAGTTGGCGCGACAGCATGTGAAGGTCGTGCTGACAGGAGAGGGAAGCGATGAGACGCTCGCCGGTTATTTCCGTTATGCGTGGACCTTGCTCAACTCCCGGGTGGACGCCGTGTATCGTGGGATTACAACGAATGGGATGCGGCGAATAGTGCGCAACGGAGTGGAGCGTCTTCCGCTGAGCGCTTCGCTTCATCGCAAAATCTCACACTCCTTCCTGATGCGCGACGGAAATTCCTGGCCGTCTTTTTATTACGACAACTTCTTTTGTGCGTTCTCCGGGCGCGAACAGGTGCAACTGCTGACTCCCGCGGCGCTGAGTGCAGCCAGCGACCCTTATGTTGGATCGATGGCCGCGTGGGAACGATCGCACGGTGACCTGCTACACCGCCTGCTCTACGCCGACATCAACAGCTACCTCATCGAGTTGTTGATGAAACAAGATCAGATGAGCATGGCTGCTTCGATCGAAAGCCGAGTTCCATTTCTCGACCACGAACTGGTTCAATTCGCCGCGACGATACCTACACATTTCACTGTCAGCGGACTGACGGGAAAACTCGTGCTCAAGCAGGCAATGGGCGATCTGCTGCCAAAGTGCATTATCGCCCGCAGGAAGATGGGCTTTCCCACGCCGTGGGAGCTTTGGCTGGCATCACAATTGGATAGCTTGGAACGGTGGTTTCTTGGGTCCCGCAGCCTAAATCGTGCTTTCTTCCGGCCTGAAATGATAAAGGGACTTTTCTCCGACCACCGACAAAAGAGACGAGACAACCAGAGCAGGATCTGGCGTTTGCTGAACCTGGAAGTATGGCAGCGAATCTTCCTGGATGGGGAACGTCCCGCAGACATCAGGATCGGAGTCTAACCGTGCCCTACGAATCCTGCCTTTCACCTGATTGGCAGTCTTCCGTTTTTCGGCCAGCAACTGACTCAAAGCGACGATCAATCTGAGCTCATTTCCTGCTCCGTGTCTTCAATCACAGACGCAGATACCTTTCTGTCCCAGAATAAAAGAGGGACCCTTGAAGTCAAAGTGTCCTCGTTACCAACGTGTCCTGACAATATGATTCCCGATTTCAGCATCGCTCGGTACAGCGCATAATGCGTTCAGGAATCGATTGCGGCGAGGGAACGGCCATGTGGAAGGGAGCCTGGATCGTCACTTTCTTGGTGCTGCCACTCTCCTTCTCTTCATTTGCTCAGCAACGGATCGACGCTTCGCAGATTCCTCCGCAATTCAATCTGGACCTTACAACCGCCGCACGGCTCCGTCCTCAGCTCATAAGCGGGAGCGTTCCGGCAGATGCGCGCTACAAGATCGCGGTCGATGTCTTCGACAAACTTGTGGAGCAAGTCATCCCGGACTCAAATTCTAGGACTGCCTGGCAAGTCCGAATTGTCGAAGACGGGCAATACAACGCCTACTCGTCCCCCGATGGTCTTGTCTATGTGGAGAGCGGTTTGGCCAACCTCGCTGGTCCGAGCGCCGGGCTATGGGCGGCACTTCTCGCGCATGAAATTGCCCACATTCTCCATCGCGATTGGGCACGCCGATACCTGTTTCAGAAAAATCTGGAGAATGAAAGTGGAAGTACCATCATTCTGGGCGATCCTGGCGGTCTGTCGGCAACCTGGTCTGACTCGAATGAAGCTTCTGGCGAATTGGGGCGCTTTTGTCGACAAATGGAGTTGGAAGCCGATCGCGAGAGTCTCATGTTGATGGCTCGCGCGGGTTTTCATCCTGATTTCGTGGCTTCGCTGTATCATCTTCTCGCTGCAATTGGAACTTATCGGGACTGCTCCTCAGTAAACAGCATGCATCCATGTTGGATAGAGCGCGACCGAGACCTGAGCCAAGCCTACGTTTCGGCCAGTATAGAATTCGAGCACCGCTGGCCGGAATGGTTTTCATCGCCCGGCGGCAACCCGCCGACAGTTGTTTTCGCCGACGAGCCCAAGATCAAGAAAACTGCAGCTCGCGAGTGGCAGATCTCGGTTCCGCTTCGGTGTCAAAACCTTGTAGGAGCCGTGGAAGTCGTGCTCTTATCCGGTCCCAAGGGACAGGCAGTTCCCGAGTGGCCCCCCGCCTTGTCCGAAGGCATCGAGGCTCGTGAACTTACCGGTTGTACGTCGCCTAGGACGACAGTCATACTGCAGCATGCTGCCTTTGACGCTGTGCAAAAATCGCAGCATGAATGGACTCAGATATACGTGCTGGATGCCGGAGGATCGGTTCTGGCGCGGGAAGACATACCCAAGTTTCACCGCTGACTAAAACGGTCAAGGATTACGGCAAGTGACTGGTTTCAGATGGCGTTCGAGAACGGCACTTTCCCCGGAGCTTTGCGAACGGGCTGTGAACCAAGCGGTGGGGCAAACTCGATGCGATTGGACGTCAAAACCGGCGAATCCCTATGGCGTCAGTTCCGGGAGTTTATGGGAATCGCCGGGCAGCGGAAAAGTCAACTTCCGGAAGACGGTCGAGAATCGCTGAGTGCCAGTAAAAAGTCGCACCGACAGCCGGCAGAACTTTTTTTTTGACTTCACGATTCTGACCCGGAATCAGTAGGTTAAATCAAGACAAAGGTGTGCCGCAGAAAGGTCCGTACGCTTCGATCCCGTGAGCGCCAATACGGGCTTTTTCGCTACTTCGGCAAGAGTGCTTCCGTGCGCTAGGTTGTGGGCAAGTGGTTGATTTCAGAAAGTGGTCACCTTCTACGGTGATGCCGGGAAGGATAATAAGGTAACAGTGAATACAGGAAGCGGTTCTTCCGGAACAAACATGGGGGGAACTGTGACCAAGGACGGTCGGACAACAATTTCGCTTGATCTTTCCCGTTGGGATAAAGGTGCTCCGTTGAATGGAGGAACGGCTGATTCTGAGAAAGCCGGTACCGTAGCCCACGAGGGCGAACATGGCATTCAACAAAAGGCCCAAGGAATGCCTACAAGCAACAAGCAGGAGCACAAGACTGAACAGAAGGCACCTGCTGCGTCAGTTATTCCATCGCACTGCCGAGTGATCATGGGGACAACGGTGCTGCTCTTGCGCCTCTGTTGCGCTCATCGGCGGCTGCCAGCAAAGCTGGAGGGTGCAGGTCGGCTCACCCGTCCAGGGAGAGTAGCGGACCATTTCCGGCGCTGGGCTTGTCCGATCGATACATCTCTAGACGTTTGAGATTTCTTTAAGGCATGGGATGTCGATTGGACAACCATGAACTGTGTTAAGGCCCAGCAGAACCATTGAACTGTCCGCGCCCGCAAGGTCTGTTTTCCGTGCTGACCTAGTCTTTGAGCGAATCTGTTTCCAGGTAGAGATCCCGCCGGCAGCAGATACCTCCGAGGTCGTGTCTAAAGTATCAGCGCGGCGGTAGAGCCTTGTTGTAGCTGCGAGCGCGGTCGGGCAAAAGGCTTATTTCGCGGCGGCTTCCTTCACCCGGAGCACCCGGTCACCCTCGACATCATTGAGTGTCTGCACGATGCCGGATGGCCAGTGGATCTCGACCACTTTAGCAGTCGCATCCGCACCGAGACCAAAATGTACCGGCCCGTAACTCGATGAGGCGTAGCCCACGCTGGAGGTCATGTGGTTGTACTGCGCTCCAGCTGAAGTCACGACCTTGATTCGTGCCCCCATTCCGTCGCGATTACTCTTCGTGCCTTCCAGCGCGATATCGAGCCAATGACCGGCATTTTCCGTGCGATTCATCCAGATTTCCGCGTTCCGGCCCAACGCTGTAACGACGATATCTATTCGCCCGTCGCCGTCAAAGTCAGCAAACGCGCACCCGCGATGCCGCGCCGGGGGGGCCGCATCAAAGCCCGCTTCTGCCGTCAGTGCTTGCCACCTACCAGTCGCTCCGGGGTTGCGAAAGACCGTATTGTTTTGTTCTATGGTATAGCTGGGGGCGGCGACAGATTCCACATGACCCCGTGAGACGAACAGATCTTTCCAGCCGTCGTTGTCAAAGTCGAAGAATCCCGGACCGTACCCGGACATGGAACGAGATAGCTGACGCATCCCGGTCGACAGCGTCACTTCCTCGAAACCTTTTCCGGCTTTGTTCATAAACACTGGAAAGGTCTGATCATTCAACGCGACAAAAACAATATCGGGATAGCCGTCGTTGTTGTAATCCCGAAAGTCCAAGCCCATTCCGGAGACAAATTCACCATCTTCCACAAGCGCGACATTTTGCTGAAACCCGACTTCCTCGAACTTCTGACCCGTATTGTGGAACAGGAAATTGTACGAAGTGTCGTTGGTCACAAAAATATCCGGCCGGCCGTCCAAGTCGTAGTCCGCCACGCCTACGCCCATCCCCTTTCCGACATGAGCCCGCAGCCCCCACTTTTCAGAAACATCTTCGAAGGTCCCATCCCCTCGGTTGAGAAAGAGTTGATTGGGCTGACCTTTATATCGCTCTGGACTGCAGTAGTCGTTGGCTCCGGCAAAGGGGCAGAGTGTCTCGGTTTTGACGTCCCACCGCAGATAGTTGATGACAATCAGATCCAGAAGACCGTCGTTGTTAACATCGACCCAAGCGGCGGCAGCGGTCCACAACGGTCCGTACTGGGGATCGACGGAATGATTCAGGCCCGCCTTTGCTGTGACGTCTTGGAACGTCCCATCGCCGTTATTGTGATAAAGCGTGTTGCCGTGAACTCCTCCGACAAACAGATCCGGATATCCATCGTTGTCGTAGTCGCCAACGGCAACGCAAATGTCGTATCCACTGCCTGTTAAACCCGCTTCCTTGGTC
>Ga0335078_10019624_pt1 | contig 10050 bp, 6 predicted proteins | sample Lox_Sample_32_FD_206711 | JGI IMG/M metagenome (GOLD analysis project Ga0335078, IMG submission 206711) | Soil microbial communities from Loxahatchee National Wildlife Refuge, Florida, United States - Lox_Sample_3.2 | ecosystem: Environmental > Terrestrial > Soil > Wetlands | place: USA: Florida...
TACTATAACAATATTACCCGCAACACGAATGAAGGCGTGGACTGGTGGATTCAGTGCAGCTCGCACATTTATTTCAATAACGTGTGGGAGAATTCCGGTCACTTCCCGCCGGACCCCAACGGGCTGATGATCTCGCCTCCCGGCGGCAGCGGCTCGTCGGTGATCTCGGTTTTTGTCTATAACAACACGTTTGACGGCACGGTGAAAGCGCAAGCCGGACCGGGAAACTCGAGTACGCCGACCGCTGCCTCCGGCAGCACCTTCGCGTTCGAGAACAATCATATTCTGGGCTTTACGTCGATCAGCGGGTTCTTTTCGTGCAGTTCGGGAAACACTTGTTCGATAACCGATAATGGCGGGGAAGTGTTCCAGACCATCTCGGCGGCAAACACGCAAGGGTACACGCTGACAAATAACTACGCGCCAACCCTGAGCACGAATGCGACGGTTGGACAGGGCGTGAATGCGTCAAGTTCTTGCTCGACGTTTTCGCCGGATTCGGCTTTGTGCAGCGGAACGACGGGCGCCGTAATCAAGACCAGCGGAAATGGCGGCTTCACGGCCGTCCTGAGCGGCATACCGGTCAACCCCAGGGGCACGTCGTGGGACGCGGGAGCGTATCAGTTTAGTTCCGCAGCGGGGTCCTCCACCAGGCCGAATCCTCCCACGAATCTTTTGGCCATTGTGAAGTGAAGGTCCCGAAGGCTTTTTTCTCTGGCCCGCCGCGAATCGACATTCGCTTTTGCGTGGATCGCGATGAGCATTTCAATCAGTTGATGGAAACTCCCCAATACATCAGGTCGGTACAAGTGAGCGGAAGATTCATTCCTTCTGGCGCTGGCCCCGGTGGCAGCAACGTGCTGCGCTGAATATTACTACGTAGTAAATGTATTTCGGCAAGCCGGGCCCGATCGCGGAGGCCATGGAGACGCCGGGATTGTTGCTTGGGATTTGCCGGCGCCGGCGCTGAAAGGATTCATGCGCGCGCGGCAAATAGGAATTGTGAACTGAGATTTCCAGGGACGAATTACGCCCAAAACCCTCTCGTGCAAGCAAAATCCGCGGTCGCTTGCCGTTCATTTGGGTACAGTCCTCGGAGCCTGTCAACAAACTGGACCACCGGCCAGTAGTGACACCCCATCCGTGTCATATAGCTTGGTCAAAGATACAAAACGGATAGGAGAATGCTATGAAACGGTTCCTTTTTTTCTCGGTTTTTGCGTTGCTGGCCGTCTTTGTAAATGCCGGAAGTGCCTTTGCTGCGGGGGGATCCTGTCCTACGGGGGCAAATTATCTTAGCTTGACTTCACCGCAGGCGGGCGGAGGCCTTGGCTCGGTGACGCTTTCGAGTCTCGGCGTGACGAGCTGCTATTTTATTTCGGCGACGGGGGCGGACACGAACGCCGGCACCAGCGAAGCGTCCCCTTGGCTTCACGCGCCGGGGATGCCGAGCTGCTCGGGCGTCTGCGCCAGCGTAACGCCCGCGGCCGGCGTAGGATTTATTTTCCAAGGCGGAGGCACTTGGCATCGCAGTTCCGGCACGCCTGGGATTGGCGGGAAATGGAGTTGGACCCAGTCGGGAAGCAGTGGAAGTCCTGTCTATTTTGGCATCGATCCGACGTGGTTCTCGGGCAGTTCCTTCGCTCGCCCGATTTTCAATTCGGACAATCCCTTGAGCACCAACACCGTTTCGAGCTGCTCCTTTGCAGATGACGGCGGAGCATTTCTGAATGTCTCCGGAGCCAATATCATCGTGGATGGTTTTGAATTTACAGGGGAATGCATGTCGGGCAGCGGGGACGGCAGCGTCATCCAGCCGGGCATCAATAAGAGCCAGGTGTTCGAGCGGATTTACGTGCATGGCTGGACCTACACGGGATCGGTCGGAGATGACGGATTAGTTATGTTTGGCAATGAGGAAAACTCCGAGGAGGATACGGACCGTTTTCTGTTTGACGTGGTAGACGGCGCGGATTCCACGTACGGGGCCGGCTGCACGACTCCGTCCTGCGTGATCGTGAACGGCGGCAACAATTTCGTTTCCAACGGCGCCTCGGGATGGGCGTTCGGTTACGGCTGGGACGTGGAGTATAGCGTAATTCGCCACGTATCCAACGGCATACAAGCCGGTGACATCGGTTTCATGATCGGTAATTTAATGGAATACCAATTTGAACCCTCCCTCCCGGGCGGTCGCCACGGCAACGTGGTCGAGCAAAACTTCGGAACCGAATGTACGGTGGGGTATTTTTACAACAACGTGGACCGGAACACCAATGAAGGCATCAACTGGGCCACGGGATGCGCCACACAATATATTTTCAATAACGTATTCGACAACGACGGCCACTTCCCGCCGGACCCGAATGGAATTCTCATCGGCGGCCCGGGCCGCAACGGGACTTCCGTGGTGACGGCGTATATTTATAACAACACCACGCAAGACGTGCAATTCAACGGCGCCCAGCCCAACGCCAGCTGGAGCGGCTGGGCCTCCGGCAGCAGTTCCACTTTTGCGAACAACCAGATCATGGACTTCACCAGCATCACCAGCTTCTCCGGCTGCGGGAGCGATTCCGGCTGCAGCAGGACGGACAACGGCGGCGAGAAATTCATGACTTCGAGCGTAGCCAATGCCGACGGCTATACCATCGCCAACAACTACGCTCCAACCTCTTCTTCCAGTCCCACCGTGGGAGCGGGCATCAACGCCACCAGTTTTTGCTCCACGATTCCGAACAGCGCGGCGATCGCCGCCTGCGAGAGCGGCTCGGGCGGCGCGGTGGTCGAGACCAGCAACTGGGGCGGCGAGTTCGCAAGCTATCCGAATATCCCGTCGAACACTCGGCCGTTGACCGGCGCATGGGACGCGGGAGCATATGAGTTCTCTGCCGGGTCAACGGCGGGCCAGCCGAACCCCCCGACGAATCTGAAAGTTGTAGTCCAATAGCAAACTGACGCGCCTCCATTGGGGGCTTCCTTGAGAATCGGCAAGAATCGAGGAGGCCCCCAAAAATGCGGACAACCGGGAAGTACCATTGTCGTTGCATAGCCGTTTGGATAGGTTAGTACACGGATGCGGCGCGACCCGGCCCTAGTGTTGAATGTTTCGAGCCCGCTCGCTGACAACCTCGATTCTCCTGCCGTGCCAGCTCGCATCGAGGCGCAATTTTCTCTGCTTCTGCGATAGTTTTACGGAAGAAGAAAAACTCTCGATGGCGCCGATCTCAAGGAAATTTAGGAGATTGAAAGGGGCAGTCGAGAACCGGCTCAACGGCAGCGAGTCGAAAAGCCGTGTGCCGCGTGGCGGCGCATTACTCGCCACTGGCAGCCCCTCTGCTGGAAACCTCACGGAAAGGACACCGCAGCGAATGGCCTCTCAGGGCGTGCCGGAATGAAACAAATCCTCCAGTCTCATTTTTCCGGTGAGAGTTTGAAGGCGAAGGTGCTCCGCGGCGGAGCCTTGCTGGGCAGCGGAAGCACCGCCGAGCAACTATTCCGCTTTGGGCGGAACATGGTGCTGACCCGGCTGCTTGCCCCTCAGGCGTTCGGGACCATGGCGGTGGTCATGTCCACAACCGCCATTTTGGAATCCTTCCTGGATGTGGGCGCCCGCGATGCGTTGATCCAAAATCCGAGAGGAAGCGAAAAGCATTATGTGGGGGCAGCCTGGTGGCTTTCCGTGGGAAGGTCCTCGGGCATTTATTTCGTCTTGTTCCTGCTGGCGCCTTGGGTCGGCCGGTTTTACGGCAATAACGAACTGGTGGGTCTGATGCGCGTCGCGTCGATTGGCCTGCTCCTGGAAGGAGTAATGAGCCCGCGCGCGTATGTGAGCATGAAGGAAATGAAATTCAAGAAATGGATGATCGTCAACCACGGCGGCGCCATATGCGGCGTGCTGATTACGCTGCTGTTGGGTTTCTTAATTCGAGACGTTTGGGCGCTCGCGATCGGATTCGTCTCCGAACACGCCGCCCGCTGCGTGCTTTCCTACGCCTTGTGCCCCTTTACTCCTCCGATACGCTGGAACCGGGAAGCAATACGGGAACTCCTCGGATTTTCGAAGGGCGTTTTCGGCCTTTCGATCCTGAACCTGGTTTTCGTGCGCGCCGACATTTTTGTGCTGGCGAAATTGTACACTCCCGCGCAGCTCGGCTTGTACGCCATGGCGGTTTACTTGATTCAGACGCCGACGGGGTTCATCGTCAATTTGCTTCGTCAAACCTTGATGCCCACGTTCTCGCACATCCAGAACGATAGTCCGCGCATCAACCGCATTTTGCTGCAGGTGACAGGAGTAATCCTTCTTGTCGGCATGCCTGGTTTGGTCTTCCTCTTTTTCTGCGGGCATTCCTTGCTCACGCTCGTTTATGGAGCGCGATATGGCGCCGCCTCCGCAGCCTTAATCGTGGCCTCCTGCGTGGCCCTGCTGAATATCGTGAATAATCAGGTCACAACGGTGTTTTACGCCAAGGGCCTTCCCCAGCTTCACCGTGGCTGCGTCCTGATCATGGCGATCCTGATGATTTTCATGATCTATCCATTCGCGAAGTGGTTCGGAATGGTCGGCGGGCAATGGGCCTGCTTGGTCGCCATTGTGGCCGGCTGCCTGTTTCAGATTGACCGAATTCGCCGGGTCACCGGTGTTAATCTGTCGCCCTATCGAAAGAGCTTTTTCGTCTCTGCCGCGATTTCCCTGAGTGCTGTTGCGGTTTGTCTGATGGCTCGGTCGCTCGGAAGCATGTCGAGGCCCCTCCCGACCCTCTTCTTTGGCGCGATGGGATGCCTGGTGGCCTATGGCCTGGCGTTTGCGATCGTGTCACGAGGCCGGATCGATTCCGGCTTATCGCTGTAGCCCCCATTGCGGGACAGAGAGCGATAGTCTTGACCTAGCGATTCGTATGAGGCTTATTCCTTGGAACCAGAAAATCTAAGACTCGGCGGTGGAGTTTCCCAAACCGTTTTCAATCCGGTCGTCGCGATCGTGGTTATCATCGCGGGCTTATTGATTTGGTTTTTGCCGAGGAATAAAGCCTTCGTTCCGTTTCTTGTTGTTTCCATTCTGATTCCCATCGACCAAATCGTTCTCATCGGCGTCTTCCACTTTCCGGTGATCCGGATTCTCATCTTCTTCGGGCTCATTCGCATTGCTTGGACAAAGTTTTCTTCGAAAACGGAGTTTTTCGCCGGAGGCATGAACGCGATTGACTGGACCGTGATTCTCCTGAGTCTCACCACCGCCCTCACCGGTATCCTGCTCTGGAAGATCTTGCAGGCGTATATTTATGAACTGGGTGACATCTACTCTACTTTAGGCCTCTACTTCGTGTTGCGCTTCTTCATCCGGGACGAATCAGATGTTCGGCGATCGATTCGCATTTTCGCTTACATTTCGGCGGTGACTGCCCTGCTCATGGTGTATGAACAAGCGACCGGGCAAAACCTGGTTTATACCATCCTCCAGGGGGCCAAGGCGGCCACGCTTGGATCGGCTATGGAACGAGACAATCGTTTCCGCGCCGCCGGCTCCTTCGGCCACCCTATTTTGGCTGGAACATTTGGCGCGATTCTGCTGCCGCTGTTTTTTGGACTTTGGCTGAAGTACAAGCAAGACCGCAAGGTCGCGGTGCTAGGAATCCTTTCCGCCACGGTCATTCCCATCGCCGCGAATTCGAGCACCCCCATGCTGGGATATATGGCGGGATTGATGGCTCTTTGCTTGTGGCCTGTGCGCGGGTTCATGAGGCTCATTCGCTGGGGAATCGTGCTCACGTTAGTTTCCCTTCACATGGCCATGAAGGCCCCCGTTTGGCACCTGATTTCGCGCATCGATCTGGCCGGCGGTTCTTCCTCCTATCATCGCTATGAGCTCGTCAATCAATGCATCCTGCACTTTAAAGACTGGTGGCTCGTCGGTGTGAAAAGCACCTTCGATTGGGGGTGGGATATGTGGGACACCGCCAATCAATATGTGTCCACGGCCGATCATTCCGGCCTCGTTCCTCTGCTTCTTTTTCTGGCCATCATCGTCTACGGATTTAAATCCGTGGGCGCGTCACGAAAGGCCGTGGAAAAGGAAGACAAGAAGTCCGGGCTTATGTTCTGGGCGCTGGGGGCTGCGTTATTCGCGAATGTAGTTTCATTCGTTGGGATCTCCTACTGGGACCAGACCGCGGTGGCATGGTACGGGCTCTTGGCGATGATCACCGCGGCTAAATTTGCCGTGCCCGCGGAGGCTACCGCAACGGCGCCGGTGCAAGCGGTCTCCGCGGCCCCCGTTGAGTTGAAGATGCCTCTGACGCCGGCGCCCGCGCCGCAAGCCGCCGCCAGACCGCTCAACTCTTACGGGCGGATGGTGACCGGGCGATGGCCCCCAAGATCGACAACGAAGTGAGTTTTTTCACGCGGATTTGCGATTTGGCTTTTGCATGCGGAAGATGAACTGTCCGGCCGTCCGGAGCGCCTATCGCCGGCCGCGCATGCTGATTTGAAAAGATCGAAATTTCCCGGAGCGTCCGTGAACGACATTTCCATCATCATCGTCAGCTGGAACACAAAAAAATACCTCGAAGAATGCTTGACCTCGTTGAGCTCCATCGACGGCAATCTCTCCGTTCAGATTATCGTTGTCGATAATGCTTCCAGCGACGGCACGCCGGAGATGATCCGCGCTCAATTTCCCAGCGTAACGCTCATCGAAACGGGCGCCAATCTCGGCTTTGCGCGGGGAAACAATGTGGGGATGAAGGAAGCGAACGGGAAATACGTTTGCTTGATCAACTCGGATGTAAACGTTCCATCGGATTGCCTGCCGAAAATGTATCGGTACATGGAACAAGAGCCGTCCATTGGACTCCTGGGCCCGAGTATGCTGGGCGGAGACGGCATCGTGCACCGCTCGGGAATGAGATTTCCGACGATCTGGAACACTTTTCTGCGGGCGACTACCCTCGACGCGATTTTTAAAAACTCGACGCTTTTCGGCGGCTATCTGATGTCCGACTTTCGGTTTGACCGCACCACGGACATGGATGTCCTCAACGGCTGGTTTTGGATGGCCAGGCGCGAGGCCTTGGACCAAGTGGGCCCGCTCGACGATCGCTTTTTCATGTACGGAGAAGACATCGACTGGTGCAAACGTTTTCATTTGGCCGGTTGGCGAGTGGTTTTTTATACCGGTGCTCAGGCGGTTCATTACGGCGGAGCCAGTTCCTCAAACGCCCCTCTGCGTTTCATCGTCGAAATGCAGCGCGCCAACTTCCAGTACTGGAAGAAATATCACGGGCGCGCCTCTTTCTTTTTTTATCTGCTGATCTGTTGCATCCATTACGTTGTCCGGGCCACGGGCTGGGGCTTCATCTATCTGGCGAGGGGATGCTCGGGCTCCCGGGCGCACCTGGAAGTTCAGCAAAGCATGAAATGCCTTCGCTGGCTATTCGACTTTAGAACTCTCGCCGAATTGGGGAAGCAATGACCGGGCCCGCGAAAAACGCACGATCTTACGTTCTGGCCACGGCGGCCTACAACGAGGATGCAACGATCGAAAGAACGATCGAATCCATCCTCGCTCAAATCGTTCGGCCCGAAAAGTGGGTCATCGTCAGCGACGGTTCTCTGGACAGGACCGACGAAATCGTTCAGAAGTACGCGGAAAAATATCCTTTCATCCGTCTCCTCCGAGTGACCAGGCCTCCGGGAAGAAATTTCGGCTCGAAGGTAAAGGCCCTGCAAGCAGGCATCGAGCTTTTGCGGGATGTCCCCTCCGAGTTTATTGGAAATTTGGATGCCGATATCACCTTGGAGCCGTCGTATTTCGCGGATCTGATGGCGATGTTTGACAGGCATCCCGGCTTGGGTCTGGCCGGCGGCTTTGTTTTGGAAGAAGAGAATGGGGAATTCCAAAGCCGCAGAGCCAACCGATCCTATTCGGTCGCTCATGCCGCGCAGCTCGTGCGTCGGGAATGCTATGAAGCCATCGGAGGCTATGCCGTTCTGAAATACGGCGGCGAAGACTGGCATGCGCAAACTTCGGCGAGAATGATGGGTTGGTCGGCGGAAGCCTTCCCGGAACTTAAAATCTTCCATCATAGACGCACCGGCGAAGGCGGCAATCTGGTGCGACACAAATTTCGCCAGGGAAGGATGGACTATTGTTTTGGCAGCCTTCCCTCCTTTGAAGTTCTCAAGTGTCTCGAACGCGTGGTCGAGAGGCCGTTTTTAATCGGCAGTTTGGCACGACTAACGGGTTTCTTTTGGTCGTTGGCGATACGGGAATCGAGACCGGTATCCGGCGAGTTCATTGCCTTTTTGCGCGGGGAACAGAAAAAGAAAATGTCCTCCATGTTGCACATTTCCCGGCGGCAGGACGGATTGTTCGGATTGCGCTAGAGAAGCGGCGTTTCCTAGGGTTTGATTTTCACGAACAGAACTTCGGACGAAGATGCGCAGGATGCCTTTTTCAAGCGAGTTTGCCAACGCGCTTGAATTCGGCACGAACTCCGCCCGGTGCTACCCCAATCCTTTTGGGTTTTAAAAGCTGCTTATTCATACGGAGACCAACGAGGGCTACCTCTCGGCGCCCGGAAATCAAAGTAGAAAGTTCAGGGCCGACATTCCATGTACGAGACAGAAGCAAACATCGCCATCGAAACCGCTGACCAGGTCCCGCCGGAAGTCGTAAGATCATTCGGCGACCTCAGAGGGAAGATCATGTCCCGCACAGTTCTTCCCTGGACGGAGCATTGCACGGAATGTGCCTGGCCGACTTGCTATTCGAGGTGCGATCTATACAGTCCACGCGAAGACGGAAGATGCCGCAGGTTCACGGATGGCATGGTCAGAGTGGAAACTCCCTCCGCTGGAAACGACTATCTGTTAAAGATCCGTTTCAAACGGTGGGCCAAGCTGCGCACCCCGGGCAATGTCCGGCTGTATTCGCCTGAAAAAGCGCAAAAGCTGGAGCAGAGAGACTACTTTATTGGATCCGTCTTGTATCAACTGCTTCTTCCATCGAGCATAAAAAAGGCAGCCACGGCGAAACGGTACGCGTTTAAAAACGGGCTGGCAGCGCGGGAATCCCACGAAGAGGAATTGCCGACCGGTTTCCTGATCGAATGCTATAACCCCGATCCCCGCAAGGTGCAGCTCACCCTCACCATGCGCCCGGGGAATGAACGCTCGAAGATGCCGTTCCAGAAATTGATCGAACTCCCGCAAGGTTTTCAGCGGATCCGGGTTCCCCTGGACGAGATTACCGCCCTGCTCGACGTCCATGCCCCATTCGATATTGAACTCACGCCCAAGGATGACGAACAGGAAACGACGCTTTACTTTGGATTGATCGAGTTCGTGAAGGAAGCTGCCCAACCGGCGGAAATCGCCAAGAAAATTAAATGCGTGATTTGGGACCTGGACAACACGCTTTGGGACGGCGTCTTGGTCGAGGATGGCACGGAGCAGTTGCGTTTGAAGCCCGGGATCCCCGAGATCATCCAAACACTGGACAGCCGCGGAATTCTGCTCTCCATCGCCAGCAAAAACAATCCTGAAGACGCCATGCGGGTCCTGAAGAAGTTTCAGCTGGACGAATACTTCCTTTGTCCCCAGATTTCCTGGGGGCCGAAAAGCGACGCGATCAACGCCATCGCCCGCCAACTCAACATTGGCCTCAACAGCTTCTTATTCGTCGACGATTCGAAGTTCGAGTTGGAGCTGGTGAAGAGCGCCTGCCCGCAAGTGCGGGTCCTGGATGCCTTGGAGTATCGGACCGTCCCGGATATGAAGGAGTGCCAAGTCCCGATTACCGCGGAAAGCAAGAATCGGCGGAAGCTCTATCAGGTGGACAGCGAACGGCAAAAAATTGCCCAAACCTTTGGCAAGGACTACATGGCTTTTCTCAAGGATTGTCAGATCGAGCTGACGATTCGGCCCATGCAAGAAGAAAACTTGGAGCGCGTCCATGAGCTTACGCAGCGCACCAACCAGATGAATTTCTCGGGCAACCGGTACGATCGCGATGTGTTGAGAAAAATTCTGTCCACGCCTCACTTG